>Ga0070697_100004191_pt1 | contig 11052 bp, 10 predicted proteins | sample KBSK1501metaG_FD_65475 | JGI IMG/M metagenome (GOLD analysis project Ga0070697, IMG submission 65475) | Corn, switchgrass and miscanthus rhizosphere microbial communities from Kellogg Biological Station, Michigan, USA - KBS K1-50-1 metaG | ecosystem: Host-associated > Plants > Roots >... | reverse complement strand
TTAGAGGGAGGCGAAGGGGACGCGTCCCCTTCGCCTCCCCCTAATCCCGTCATCCAACCGGACCAGAAAGTGTCAGATATGCGCCCGGTCTAAAATGTCAGGGATCCCCCCGGCCACACACGCTCCTCTCCCATATTGCTCTGTCGTTCACCTTCGAGCCTCTAGTAGTATCCTGAGAGCAGCCCCATGAACCGCGTCTACCTCGATTACAACGCCACGACGCCCGTCGAGCCGCAAGTCCTCGACGCCATGCTTCCCTATTTCTCCGCCGACTTCGCCAACGCCTCTTCCATCCATACTCCCGGCCAGCATGCACGCGCCGCTATCGAAACCGCCCGTGAACAGGTTGCCGCACTCATCGGTGCTCGCCCCCAGGATGTTGTCTTCACCAGCGGTGGCACCGAATCCGACAACCACGCCATTTTCGGGGCCGTCAACGCGCCCATCACCAGACCAATTAACTTTCCAACGAATTCAGTCGAAGCCCGCGAACGCCGCTGGCTCATCTCCCACACCAGGCACATCATCACGACAGTCATCGAGCATGAGGCAGTCCTCCATACTTGCCAGGAACTGGAAATGCTCGGGGTGCAGGTAACGTACCTGTCTGTCGATCGAGATGGGCTTATCGATCCCGAATCTGTCCGGAAGGCAATTCAGAGCGGACGAGCCGATCCCAATTTGCCCGAAGCGCCCGTTCTTCCTACTACGACGGTTATCACAGTCATGCACGCCAACAACGAGCTCGGCACCGTCCAACCGCTCGAAGAAATTGGCCGCATCGCCAAGGAGCACAAAGTTTATTTCCACACGGATGCCGTGCAGTCCGCCGGAAAAATTCCCATCGACGTCAACGAGCTTCACGTGGATCTGCTTTCTCTCTCCGGCCACAAACTCTACGCACCTAAAGGCGTCGGCGCTCTGTACGTTCGCACCGGAACTCGCCTGCGCCAGCTTCTCTATGGCGGCCACCACCAGCGCGGATTCCGCCCTGGGACGGAAAACGTCGCCGGTATCGTGGGTCTCGGCAAAGCCGCGGAAATCGCGCGACACTCACTCGCCAGCGACGCGCTGCGCATCTCTACGCTGCGTGACAGACTCGAACGAGGGCTGCTCGAGCGTGTCCCCCATGTCCACGTGAACGGCGGCCTCGCTCCGCGCACTCCCAACACCACCAACATCATGTTCGCGGGTATCGAAGGCGAGGCTTTGGTGATCGCACTCGATCTGAAGGGCTTGGCCTGCTCCGTCGGTGCCGCCTGTTCTTCCGGGGCCGTCGAGCCGTCGCACGTTCTGACCGCAATCGGCCTGTCGCTGGAAGAAGCCAAGTCTAGCCTGCGTTTCAGCCTAGGCCGTCACACCACCGAATCCGAAATTGATTTCGCACTCGAAATTATCCCCGCCGCCGTAGCCCAACTCCGCGCGCTCTCTCCGACCTACCGCAAGGAGGCCACCGCCCGGTAGGGGCACGGCATGCCGTGCCCGCCTTTTGCGGTATCATGAAATATCTATGACCACAGCGACAAAATTCGACACCCTGCCGGCGCGCGAGGAAACGCTCCGCGGCCTGATCGCTATCGCCATGTCCGGCGGCGTCGACTCGTCCACTGTCGCCGCGGTTCTCCAGGAACAGGGCCACCCTATCGTCGGTCTCACGATGCAGCTCTGGAATCAGCGCCGGTTGCCGGAGCTGCAAGGCGATGGTCCCAAGCAGCATCGCTGCTGCTCGCTCGATGATGTCTACGACGCCAAACGAGTAGCACAACACCTCAACTTTCCGCACTACGTCGTGAATTTCGAGGAGCAGTTCGAGCAACGCGTCGTGCGCCCATTCGTGGATCAATACCTCGCCGGGCGCACGCCGATTGCCTGCACCAACTGCAACACGGACGTTAAGTTCGAGCCTCTTCTGCGCATGGCGCGGCAGATCGGCGCGGAGCGTTTGGCCACCGGCCATTACGCCCGCATTCGTAAGAACGAGCAAACGGGCCGATGGGAACTCTTGCGCGCTCGCGATGACAGCAAAGATCAATCTTATTTTCTCTGGGGACTCTCGCAGGAACAGCTTTCGCGCAGCGAATTTCCACTCGGCGAGTTAAATAAAGAAGAAGTTCGCGCGCTTGCGCGCCGCACTAATCTTCCCGTGGCGGAAAAGCCGGAGAGCATGGAACTCTGTTTCGTTCCTAGCGGCAATTATGTTCAATTCATCCAGGCTTATTCACGCGACGCAGGAATTTCGTTGACGGCGGGCGAAGGCGAAATCGTCACGGAAGATGGCGCCGTCGTGGGCCATCACAACGGCGTTCACAACTTCACGGTCGGCCAGCGCAAGGGTCTGGGCTTTTCTGCGGGCAAACCTCTTTACGTAATTTCTCTCGATCCGGAAAAGAACCGCGTCGTGGTTGGCGATGATGATTCCCTGCGCGCCTCGTCGTGTGAGGTCACCGGCCTGAATTGGGTTTCCTGCGAACTGCCGGAAAAACCGCTGCGCGCCCGCGTCAAAATCCGCCACAAACACGAGCCCGCGGACGCGACGGTTGCGCCCCTCGACTCCACAACCGCGCGAGTTACCTTCGACGCTCCGCAACGCGCCATTACGCCCGGCCAGGGTGCCGTGTTCTACGACGAAGACCGCGTCCTCGGCGGCGCCTGGATCCGCTGAGAAAGAATTGGACGGAACATTTTAGAGAAGCGGTATGAGAGAAATTTCAGACGACAAGAAAAGAAGAACGTTTAGATAAACAGTTCTTCCTCCTGTTCGAGCGGCTCGTCAGGACGGCGGCGGTCGCGCCGCGATCGCAACAGATCTAGCCCAACTTTGATTCCCTGCACTAACGCGGAGGCCTTCTGCATTGGCCGCCAAACCGTGCTCCGGAATTGCGACCCGGCATCTTCCACCGCTTCGAGTGCGCCGGTCAAAATGCGGTCCGCATGATTCAACTGTCCGCGCAGACGGTCCGTCGCATCGGTGACCACGCGGTCCATTTTCTGCGCCTGGCCGCGGGTCAGATAAACGATGTGCGCCGCATCCGCGACCATGTTGGAAATTTTCGGCTGGGTATCGTCAAGAAGAATTTGCGCGCGAGTCAGAATGGGTCCCACGCGCGCGTGCAAATCCGTGACCAGTCCGTTGACTTTTCTGTTGGTCTGGCGAATTTCAAAAAACAACGCAATCAGCATCGCTCCCTGAACGACGAGAGCAATTGCAGCGACAATGCTGAAAATCATGAGCCAGGTTTGCATACGCGCCCCACACATCCTCCCCAGAGGACGGAATCATGCCGTGTCCGGACTTCACCAATCCAGCACTTCAAACTCTTAAGTCTTCGCCGTTTCAGGACTTCGAAGCCTCGCGACGATAGGCCTCGCGCGCGCCTTCCACAGCCGCGGAGATCGAATCCTTGCCTCTCGAAGCGGCATCCTTGCTGCGCTCGATCAAATCGTCCGCGCGCTCGCGGAGCTCTTTTGCTTTGCGCTGCGCAAAGTCACGCCCCTCATCGGCTTTTTTCGAAAGATACTCGCGGGTGTCTTCTCCGGACTTCGGCGCAAAAAGAATGCCCACCAACGCGCCGACGCCCAGGCCCACGAGGAAATATGTAACCTTGGAACCTACATTGTCCGCCATAACGGCCTCCGTAAAAACCGTAACATAGCGGCATGTCGTGCGCAATACAGGCTAACCGCTCTGAGCTAATCATTCCGGTTATTAGGCTGGTTATCAATGGATTGCAGAACGCCGAACTGTTCGAACAATTTTTCGGCGGTTTTTCGAGGGATGACCCGGCTCAATTTTTCGAGGCCGGCGCGGCGGATGTTCGAAACGCTGCCAAATTCGCGCAGGAGCTTTTGCGCGGTGCGCGGACCAATGCCGGGAATACCATCCAATGCGGATTTTGTCTGGCGCGCGGCGCGGCGCTGGCGGTGGAAGGTTACGGCAAAGCGATGCGTCTCGTCGCGAATTTGTTGAATGAGATGAAGTACGGGCGAATGATGCTCAAGGACAATGGGCTCGTCCTCTTGGCCGAAGACGTAGAGAATTTCTTCTCTTTTGGCGATGCTGGCCAGCGGCTGATTGATAATTTGCAGCGAATCCAGCGCTTGCGCAGCGGCGTGGAGCTGGCCGATGCCGCCGTCGATGAGAATCAAGCTGGGGAGCGGTTTTTTTTCTTCTTGCAGGCGGCGATACCGTCGCACGACGGCTTCCCGCATGCTTGCAAAATCGTCGTTCCTGGATATTGGCAATGCCGCGCTTGGCAATGGGGCGATCGGCAATGGGTTGTTCGAATGCTCGCCGCGCCCTTCTACTCCACGCCGTTCTTCTCCACGAATGATGAACTTGCGATAGTCGGATTTTTTCATGCGGCCGTTTTCCCACACGACCATGGAGGCAACCGTATCGGTTCCCTGAATGTGCGAAATATCGAAACTTTCGATGCGTTTGGGTTCTTCGACAAGATTCAGAGCGTTTTGCAGAGCTTCGCCGATAGCTTTCGAAGTGGGCTTCAAGACGCGGAAGCGCTGCTCGAAAGAATGCCTGGCGTTGCTTTCGACGAGATCGAGAAATGAACGTTTGTTGCCGCGTTGCGGAGTGAAGATGTCCACCTTGTGGCCGGCGCGTTCAGCCAGCGCTTCTTCCAACAGTTCGCGATCTTCAAAATCGATGGGAACATGAATGGCTTTTGGCAAATATTCCGCTTCTAGATAAAGTTGCTTGAGCAACGAAGGGACAAATTCCCGGGGATCGAATTCGTCGAGGTCTTCCCAATAAAATTCGCGGCGGTCGACGACGCGTCCGCCCCGCAGGTGGAAGAGATTTGCGGCGACAAGCGGGGGTTCGGCGTAATAGGCGAGCACGTCGGTGTCGTCGCCTTGCGCGGCGGCGATACGCTGGCGCTCTTCGATGTCTTCAAGGGTGCGGAGAAGATCCCGATACGCGGCGGCTTGTTCGAATTGCTCTTTTTCGGAGGCGGCCATCATGCGGGCTTCGAGACTTTTTATGAGGTCGTGGCGGCGGCCTTCGAGAAAGAGGCGCACATCACGGGCGGCTTCGCCGTAGCGCCCGTCAGTAGTTAACCCCGTAACGCAAGGGCCGAGGCAGCGCTTGATGTAATACTGCAAGCAAGGGCGTGGATGGCTGCGCGTTAGATCGACCGAGCAACTCGGGACGAGAAAACGTTTGTGGACAAAATGGAGAATACGCCGGGCAAGTCCAGCGGGAAAATAGGGGCCAAAATAGAGCGAGCCGTCTTTCTTAATGCGGCGCGTAAAATAGACGCGGGGATATTTTTCAGCGGCGGTGAACTTGATGTAGGGATAAGTCTTATCGTCACGAAGCATGACGTTGAACTTCGGACGGTATTGCTTGATTAGATTGTGCTCGAGAGCGAGGGCTTCGCGCTCGTTGCCGACGAGGATGGTTTCGAGGTCGGCGATTTCGCGCGCGAGGGAGCCAGTTTTGGCGTTCACCCAGCTTGATTCGAGAAAATAGGAGCGCACGCGGCTGCGTAGCGACGCCGCCTTGCCGACATAGAGAATGTTTCCACCGGCGTCTTTGAACAGGTAAACGCCAGGACTCTCTGGAAGAAGCGCGGCTATTTCTCTGGGTTCCATGGGAGGCTGCGCGGAATTTAGACTTAACCGACAGCTTCCATGATACTAGAATTGTGACGCGAGGATTGTGGACGTGACTGTTGGAAGAGGGGACCTTGCAACATGGCACGCACATGGCCGCATCTAATACGCAGAATGAAAAGCAGACGAAGAGGATCGCGCATTCCGCTGTACATTATGCTGGCCACTTTGCTGATAGCCGTAGCGCCTGTGCGTGATTTTGCGCAGAATCCTCCTCCCAATCCGCCAGACCCGCCTCCCGCACCGCAGAAGAAGCCGGATGCGAAACCCGCGAAACCGAATACCGACAATGCGACACAGAATGCGCCGGACCAACCGACATGGGATCCACTGCGAGCGGAAAAAGACATGCAAGTGGGCACGTACTACATGCGCAAAGGCGACCTCGACGCGGCCATCGACCGCTTCCAGGATGCCACGACCGCGAAACCCGGGTACGCACTTCCCTTCCTGCGCTTGGGAGAGGCGCAGGAGAAGAAGGGGCTGAAGAAGCAGGCCATCAAATCGTACACGCGATATCTGGATTTGTACCCACACGCGGAAGACAAAGAGAAAATTCAGAAGAAGATCGACAAGCTTTACCAGGACGTACAAAAAGAAAAACGTCAGCGGGCCAGCTGATCGAGAATACGGCGGGCGCGGTCGAAATCGGCGAAGCGCTTTTCTTCACCACGAAATTCACTGGAATGGGAAACGAGGCTGCAGCCGGAGCGGCGGGTGGGGTGTTTTACGTGGAGCATTTCGTGATAGAGGACGTACTCGACGGCAACTTTGGGAACGGCTGGATGATCCATTCTACGGTTCAAGAGAATTTGATCGGGTCCGGGGTCGTAACAGCCGAATTGGCGGCGCCAGCTTCGCGTACTCCAGCCGATGTGGGGTCGTTTCAAAGTGCCAGAAAAATACTTTTCGTTTAGATCTTCGAACATTTCTTCGAGATCGAAGTGGCGGCCCCGTGGGCCCGTTGAGGCCAAACGCACGCGGCCGCGACGCATGTGGCTGATGCGGGCGCGCGTGCGATCGGAGCGCGCGTAGTTCAAGTAGGGCTCGACCAATGCGCGAGGAGCTTTGCGGCGATAGACCCGCGAGAGGAGCAAGGCCGCCGCACCTTCAAGAACAGGGAGCGGCGCGCGGCGCAATAAATCCGAAAAGCGGACATTAACCACGTCTTCGCGGCGGCGGATCGTGAGGACCAGGCTCGCGTAGGGATAAAACTCGACGCGGAAACGAGGGGGACGGCCATCGCAGTTCAGCCGTGTGAACACGCGTTGAAAGAGAGGACTGCCGCCGGGTACCAAGGGGCTCTCGCGGCGCATGATCGGCCATTGCATCCTCGCAGTCATTTTTTCCGCCGAACCGGAGGCGGCGCAACCTTTCTCTTGGCGGCTTCCGCCTCTTTGGAAGCATCCTGCGTGCCTTCCTTGGCGTCCTCGAGATTCTCCTTGTACATTTCGGCGTCCGGAGAATCGGTCGGAATCTTTTGCAAGATGACGAGATATTCCTTGGTCTTCTCGGCCATCAGGTCGATCCCTTTGCGAATATTCTGCTGTTTCTCAATGCCAAGCTGGATGACGTCCGCAGCGTCATCGATACAACCGACATAAGCGTTCAACAGAGAATTGAGCATCTCGGCATGCCGGGTCTGCGAAGGGTGCTCCAGTTCGTACTGAAGCTTTTTCAGGCGATCATCGGCGAAAGACAGGAAAAGTTTGATTCGCTCATCGGGCGACTCCGCATTGCGGATCTTATCGGCCTCGATAGAGGAAAGATAATCCTTTTGCCTCGGCAAGGAGGCCCGCGTGATTCCCGCGCCGAAAAAAGACTGCATGGCGAGAATCACAACAAACGCGTAAAGCTTCATGGTTGCGCTCCCGATTTGGGCGGACCCGGTGGCGGTGTGGATTCCTGGTTCGGCTTGTGATGCGCCGGAAATAGACGGCGCAGAAGTATATCGTCCACTTTGAGCAAATCCTTGCGAACCAGTTGAAGCGGGGGCTTGAATGGTTCCGGGGCCTCGAGCAGGAACTCATCCAGTTCGCGCAAGCCTTTCTGAACATGCATTTCGAGCTGTTTGTATCCGTTGGGATGCCGCTCGGCATCCGGGTTTTCCTTTTCGAGGGCTTGCGCGGCCGCTCGAACATTGTCCCGGTATTTCTCCATCATCAAGCCCATCGCGGCATAGTCGCCGGCTTGCTCCGCGCGGCCCGCTTCATCAAATTGGGCGTCGCCCAGTTTCTGCAGCATTTTTGCTTTACGCACGGCATTCGTTTCGCCGTCGAAACGCGATTGAAGCTCGCTGAGCTTGTCCGCACCCGCCGCGACGCCGCACAACGTGGCCGCGAGAACCGTCATAATCATGCGCTGCGCCACGCGCGGGCCCATACATCTACCTTTTCTGATCCAGCATGCGGCGTAAGACCTTGCTGCGCTGCTGCGCTTGCCAGACCTGGTCGGCGTTCTTGTTCTGGTCGAGCTCGAGAAACTTCTGGTACGCCTCCAGTGCAGGCTTGGGCTGGTTCAGATTATCGTAGCAGAGAGCGCGAATAAACCACTCACCGGGGCCTGGAGTTTCCGTTTTGGCAACCACGTCAAGCGCAGCGAGCGTCGCCGGATAATTGCGCCCTAAGTAGTAAGTGGAGCTGAGATCCTTCCAGTAGGCAATGTTATTGCCATCGATCCGCAGGGCCGCCTTGATTTCCTTTTCAGCGGAAACGAAATCGCGTTTTTGCATGTACACGCGGCCCAATCCCCCGTGCAGCTGCGCATCGCCTGGAGCAAGCACGAGCGCTTTGCGAATGCTGACGATGGAATCATCCCATTTTTTCTGGGCGATCTGAATGTCGGCGCGCGAGCGGAGCGAATCAAGAGTTGGAGCCTTGCCGGCATCGGCGCGATCCAGCTCGGCGAGGGCGGCATCGTACTCCTTTTGCTCGAGAAGCAAATGGATCAGGCGAGAGCGCGCGGCAGGCTCGTCGGGCTGCACGGCGAGGTAGTCGCGAAAAGCGGCCGCCGCTTCAGGCTTCTTTTGGGCATCGAGAGCTTGTGCGAGGCCGAGCAATGCCTGCGGAGATTTTGGCTGAAGTTCAAGTGCCGCGCGGAATTTGGCTTCGGCCTCGGGAATGCGTTTCAGGCTTAGATAAAGATGGCCGAGGCGAAAGACCGTTTCGAGGTCGCGGGGATCGAGTCGAAGCGCGGCTTCGTAGGCCTCGACCGAAGCAGAAATGTTGCCGGAACGCTCCAGAGCATGGCCAAGCAGAAAACGCGGTCTGCTCTGCGAGGGGAGCAGATCGACGGCTCGACGCAGAGGCGGCACGGCCGCCTCGGGATCTTTTTCCGTCAAGAGGATGCCCAGATTGAGGAAAGCCTCAGACATTTTAGGATCCAGCGCGGTGGCACGTTCGTATTCGGCGCGAGCCTCGTCGGTCCGCTTGAGGGCAGTGTAGGCGTAGCCGAGTTGGAAGTGGGCCCAGGCAATGTCGGGTTTTTCTACAACAACCTTGTTGAGAGCAGTGACAGCGGATTCAAACTGATTGTTGTCGATGTCGTGCTGCGCTTCGTCGAGGAGATCGTTGAGAGGATTGGCGACCTTTTGAGTTCGCGTTTGGGAGGACTGTTTGGAGGAGGATTGCGGGAAGAGAGCCGACGCGGCGGACGGGAGAGGCGCGATGCATCGTGCCCCCAGGAGTGCTGCGATGATCACGATGCGGAGGGGAAAGGCCGCGACAACAATCCAATGGAAACGCGTCATGGTTGGGCGGGGGGATTCCCTGCTCCGTTGGCGATTGTACCCGAAGGCACTGAGGACTTGGATGCTCCGTTGGCCGAGCGCTTTGCCTGGCCGCCGCCATTAAGAACGCGGCTGAGAAAGCGGCCGGTATGGGAATGCTGATTCCGGGCGACCTGCTCCGGAGTTCCGGTAGCGATAACTTTTCCGCCTTGGTCGCCGCCTTCTGGACCGAGATCGACCAGCCAGTCGGCGGATTTAATCACATCCAGGTTGTGCTCGATGACGAGAAGCGAGGCGCCGGATTCCAGCAGTTTGCGGAACGCGGAGAGAAGTTTCGCGATGTCATCGAAATGAAGACCGGTAGTGGGCTCGTCCAGGATATAGAGGACGCCTTGGTTTTCCGTGCGCGCGAGATGCGCGGCTAGTTTCAAGCGCTGGGCCTCTCCTCCGGACAGGGTGGTTGCGGACTGCCCGAGGCGAAGATAACCGAGACCGATTTCGTTTAGAATGCGGAGCTTTGAAACCACCTTGGGTACGCCATTAAAAAAGGCGAGCGCTTCGCGGGCGGTAAGCTGCAGAACGTCGTGGACGTTCTTGCCGCTGTAGCGAACATCGAGAACGCTGCTTTTGAAGCGCGTGCCGTGGCATTCTTCGCAGACGAGCTCGACATCAGCCAGGAATTGCATCTCGACGGTGACCGTGCCGTCGCCCTGGCAAGTTTCGCAGCGGCCCCCTGGAACGTTGAACGAAAAATGGCCCGCGGTGAAGCCGCGGCGCTTGGCGTCAGGCGTGGCGGCAAAGACTTCGCGAATGGAATCAAAGGCTTTGAGATAGGTTGCGGGATTTGAACGAGGCGTGCGGCCGATGGGCGACTGGTCGACGATGACGACTTCGCGGACGTTGGCGTCGCCTTCGAGACGCTCGCAAAATTCCTTAACGCTGCCGCCGGTCCGTTTTGCGGCGAGGGCGCGGTAAAGCACGTCGTGGACGACCGTGGATTTGCCGGAGCCGCTGACACCTGTCACGACGGTGAGAGTCCCGAGAGGGATCATCAGGTCGATATTTTGCAGGTTGTGGAGCGTTGCGCCGTAGAGGCGAAGGAATTTTCCATTTGGCTTGTGCCGATTGTTGGGAACGGGAATGGAAAGTTCGCCGCTGAGATAACGTCCCGTTAGAGATTTTGGGTCGCCAAGCATGCCCTCGTAGCTGCCTGCGAACAGAAGTTTGCCGCCGAGTTCGCCGGCGCCGGGGCCGAGATCAATGACGTGGTCGGCGGCGCGAATGGTGTCTGGATCGTGCTCGACGACGAGGACGGTGTTGCCGAGATCGCGGAGGGACTTAAGGATGTCGATGAGCCGCTGCGTGTCACGGGGATGGAGGCCAATCGAGGGTTCGTCCAGAACATAGAGCGCGCCGACTAAATGCGATCCGAGCGAAGTGGCGAGCTGAATGCGCTGGGATTCTCCGCCCGAAAGAGTGGAAGTAAGCCGGTCGAGGGTGAGGTAATCGAGGCCAACTTCATCGAGAAATTGCAGGCGCGTCCGGATTTCTTCGAGGATTTTCTCTGCAACCGTCGCTTGTGCGGCGGACAGAACCAGGGTGGCAAAAAAAGCGCGAGCTTCTTTTACTGTGAGCTTGCAGAGTTCGGTGATCGAGCGGCCTGCGACGCGGACGGCGCGCGCTTCAGGGCGAAG
>Ga0070697_100004189_pt1 | contig 11053 bp, 11 predicted proteins | sample KBSK1501metaG_FD_65475 | JGI IMG/M metagenome (GOLD analysis project Ga0070697, IMG submission 65475) | Corn, switchgrass and miscanthus rhizosphere microbial communities from Kellogg Biological Station, Michigan, USA - KBS K1-50-1 metaG | ecosystem: Host-associated > Plants > Roots >... | reverse complement strand
CGACAAGGATGCACCGGACGGCCGATCAGTTGAGCGGCCCGAACGCGGCAGGGTCATCTCGATTCGCGAAGTCGGTGGCCTGCACCATCGCTACGTCCGCCGGGCGGCCTGATCCAGCTCTCGACTCGCCACCGTCGCCGTCGTCCGCCTGCCTCCTTTGAGCTTCACCTCGTTCCCTGGTGGGTCCTTATGGTCCCAGGCGGCTGGCTCCCCTGCCTCCAATCCGTTGCCCGCGGGCTCGTCTCTTCTTTGGTCTGTCGGGAGAGCTCGGGAGGTCGCCTACCGAGCGGGATCAGGTTTTGGCGAAGGACAGGCGGAGGGAAACGATGCTCGCGGAGTCCCAGTTGACGTAATAGCCAAAAACCAGAGGCGATCGCCCTTCCGCGAACACTGAGCTTTAAAGGTGTGGCGTCAGCGCACCAGTCTCAGGCTTCGCGCCGGCCTCTGCACCCAGAGCGTACAGAGCATCGGGGCGGAAACCTTGATCGCTCGTCAGGCCGTGAGCATGGTTCAACGGTAGAAGGTGCGGGACGGGCACGACGAGCGCCGGGAGCTCCGGTGTCACCGCCAGGCCCACAAGCACCGACGCGAGCGCGAGGATCGATAAGATTCCGCCGCCCCGGATGACACGAACGAACCAGCGCCACCGGGTGCCCGACGGCTCGTAGAAGACGAAAGAGTTCGGTCGACCGCGCTCCGGCCTCGTCATCCTGAGCACAACATCATTGCCAAGGAATCGCCCCAGCGATGGCGTTCTCGCGAGCCACTCCGCCCTCCTGAATGTGGAAGTGGGGGTCCAACAGCCCGGTCCTGAATGCCGCACCGGCTCGACGCCGGGTGACGACACCGACAGATCAGGTCCGCTGGATTGAGCCGCGGAAGTCCGCGGCCTGTGCTACGCAGAGAGACTCAGAGGAGCGGCGGCGCGCGACCCTCTTCGGAAAGCGGTACCGGCTCGGGCGGTGTTACCTGAGGCGTCGCCGGAGCGCGCGCGACCACCTCTGAGACCGGCAGGAGTACTGGAGCCGGCGCGCACTGAACGGAGTGGAGGCTCCCGGTCACCAGCAGGACCACGTCGTCGTAGTCGGCGTCATCGTAGAAGCCGCCGATCCATGTCTGGTCCGGCGGGCTGGCCTGTGCGAGCGGGCTCAGCGCAAGGAAAGCGCTCAGCAGAACCAGGACCGCGAGCCGTCGCGCAGTCACGGCCGTCACTATACTCTCGGGTCGGCAGCTCTCTCAAGCGCGTCGGGGACGAGCAGATCCAGGCGCGACCGTGCTGAGTGTAAGCCTCAAGGAACGCCAAGAACGCCCCCTATCCTCAAAGTGACTTCAGATACTCCACCAAGTCGAGCTTCTCCGGATCGGTCAGGCCGAGGCCGAAGCGGGTGTCGTAGCTAGTGACGACCTCGAACAGGGTTTGGAATCGCCCGTCGTGGTAAAAGCGGCCCTTGTTTTCGGGGCGCATGAACAGCCCCTCTTCGCGCACGAAGATGCCGGCCAAGTTCATCGTCTTGTAGGCATGGCCCGGTGAGCGATCGGCTTCAAAGCTGTCGATCTTCAGCTCAGTAGCCGAGTGCTGATTCCAACCCGGCTCGGTCCAGAGCGGCTCATGGTGACAGCTATTGCAGTTCGCCTTTCCGCTGAACAGCGTGTCGCCCCGTTCAGCGGCATCGGGGTCGAAGTCGATGCCGGGACGTGGCTTCACGGATGGCAACGCGAGCTGGTAGAAATGGAGCGCCGGAAGTTTGCTTGTAACCCGATCGTTGTCAGGGTCGGTCGAGACATGGCCGAGACGCAGGGCCGCCGCGATGGGGAACTGGGTCGCATCGTCAAACCGTGCATCAATGAACGTCCCGACGCCGTGCAATGAGTCAACGGCCACGAATGCGTTCCAGTAGGGGATCGTCCCCCAACCCCCCGTCCAGGTATGGAGGTTGAAGCCGGCCAGACCCCGCGCGTTGGGGATCAGCGTCGCAGCCGCCCGGCCATCCGGTTGAAATTCCTTACCATCGAGGAATAGCTCGGCGTCAAACTTGCCCGGCCCCCAGCTGTGGAAGATGGTGCGTACTTTCGTGTCGTCCACGCTGTTGTCGACGATCTGCAGCATGTCAATAAACGGCTGAAGGTTCGGCGCCGCAGCCGCGATGGCGCCGACGTTCAGGTCGCGATTCGCCAGTCCGTCGATTCGCTCGCCGATACCGAAGGCGACCGAGTTGTCCACCGTCGAGTGGCAGACCGCACACGTGAGACCGATCGAGCTGAGCGAGCCCTGGGAGTTGAAAAACCCGACAAGACCGACAACCGCATGGAGCTTAAGCAGTTGGAGCGTCACTGCAGGATCGTCGAGATTGATCCGGCCGTGCTTGATCGCCTGGATCACCGATCTGGGCAGTGCTGTGGAGTCGACTTTCAGACCCAGGTCGAGCGCCTGCCGCGGACTCAGCTGAGCGACGGCCAGATGCAACTGAAGCTGACCGCCCCAAAAGGCTTCATCGCCAAAGGTGTCGAACCGAAAGATCTGATGCCCGTCCTCGACTGATTGCCTCGCATTGGCTTCTGCACTCCCGAGGAAGTCGGTGCTCGACTTGCCCTTGGAGCGCGCCACCGATACCACCGAGAGAGTAACGGCCAGTATGATCGCCAGAGTCGTCAGAACACAGAGGCCGGCAGAACGGCCGCGAAGTTGTCCCACAGTTGCTACGACGTTTTTCACAGCAAACCTCCTCTCGCGACGTCCGCCGAAACCGCCGGCGGTCAGCCGGCTTCGCCTGCCCTCACAAAGATATCGTCGCGCTGGCACGGCGTAGGCGCGCCGCCATTGCAACCTGGAGGAATTTTCAGTGGTGTTTGTTGACCACGCCCGACTCCGATGAAACATCGGACGAGAAGAAGAGGAAGAAATTGGTCGGCGCGTCGGGCCTCGCCTGGCCGGCCGCCTGTGCCGCGCGAAGCGCGGCGAGTGAGTTGATCCCGACCGTCCCATCCTCGGTGGGCCAGGCCCGAGGATCGGTCACGAGCACGGAAATGATCTGCCACCAAATCGCGTGTGTGCGGATGTCGTCGTCGTCAATGACGTGACTATGATTAAGCGTGGGGACGATCACCGGCGTGTTTGCAGGGACCAGGCCGGCGGCCGCCAACGAGGGACCTAAATCGAGTCGCGTGGTATGCATGGTGCAAGTGCCCGGCTTCCCTTTGTGGGTGGTCTCCGGTGGACCGGGTTCAGGGCATTGCACGGGAACTCCGGGATGCTTCTTGAAGGCGTCGGGCACGAAGCGAAACGTCCGTTTGAGAAACTCCCCAAGATCCTCGTTGAACGCCGCTTCCCGGCTGTCCGTCTCGAAGAACGGAACGATGACCCATAACTTTTCGACCTGGTCGATCGGATCTCCCGTGGGACCGATCGTCGATTGGTGATTCACGGTGCATATGGGGCGCTGAAACTCTTGGGGATCGACGGCGGCCACCCGGCCGTTGTGATTGAGGTCATCGAACGGCTCGTGGATGCACGCGAAGTTCTGCAGGTAGGTGAATACCAAGAGCTGGCCGGCGCCAACCCCTCGGTCTGATTGACCGCGACCGGCCGTTCCGGCCTGGCAGCCGCACTGGCGGCCATTGTCATGAAGATGCCCGCCGTCAGCCCGACGATGCGACGCCCCATCCGCGTTGCCATGTCTCGTCTCCTTCCGGCACAGGGCATAGGCGTGGCCGAGCTCCACATCCCGCTCAGCGTCGTCTCGCGGGAATCAGCGAACTTCCCCCTTCTAGTCTCTTATTCGTCAGCTCCGGTGGACTTGGTTCGGCGTGCCGAAACTTTTTTGTGTGTTTAGACTGGAGCGCGAAGGCGCCGAAGTAGTACATGAAGGCGACGGACACGCCGCAGCTTCTCCTCCAGCGCACCGTGGCAGGCGACAAGGAGGCATTTCACGCCTTGTATCGCCTCTACGGTCCCCGGGTGATGGCCGTCGTTCGCAAGCGGGTCGCTGAACCGGAGCTCGCCGAGGAACTGGTGCCAGGATGTGTTCGTCGCCGCCTGGCAGAGCGCGCGGGGGTTTCGCGCCGATCTCGGCGACCCAGAACTCTGGCTATTGGGGATCACGCAGCACAAGCTTCACGATCACTGGCGACGTCTGAAGCGAATTGCCCAGGCGGTCGGCGTACCCTGGGATCTCGAGGCACGTGAGAGCATGCCCCAACCTGAAGTAAGACTCAGCATCGCGCAGGCCCTGTACATACTCAGCACTGATCAACGTCGCGTGATTGATCTGATCTACGCAGCCGGGCTGACCTATAGCGAGGCCGCCCGCGTACTCGGCGTCCCGCTCGGAACGATCAAGTCGCACGCGAATACCGCCCTTGGAAAGATGAAGGCATTCCTGTCAGACTCAACACGGCCATGACCCACCCCCCAGGACAGGTGCTGCGCGCCTACGCAGTGGGCGCTACGGAGTTGACTCGACGGCTACTCGTAGAAGCGCATCTCGCCATCTGCTCGGAATGTCTCGCCCTTGTGCCACACCATCGCCGTCCAGGCGACGGGCTGCCGAAGGCCACGATCACCGACGAGGTCCGGATGCCACCCTTTGAACGCGTGTGGTATGCGATCGAGCGGGCGGGTGAAACGAAGGTTTGTCCGCAGGTCGCCGCGGTCCTCCCCCGGCCGTTTCACGCGTGGTTGCCCGCGCCGGCCGCCCTGCAGTGGATCACCGTGTGGCCTGCGCGGGCACGATCAGCCGTCCTAGCCCGAGATGGCGAAACGGGAAGTGCGCTCTATCTCTCGTACTACTCCCCGAACAGCACCTATCCCCGTCATCGTCACGTCGGACTCGAGGAGAACGTAATCCTCTCAGGCGGCTATCAGAACGGAGATGTTCACGTCGAGGTGGGCGACTGGGTGATTGGCGCGCCGGGTACGGAGCATGCGCCGACGACCAGAGCCGATGAGGAGTGTTGGTGCCTGTCGCGTGTCGAGCCGCCCGGAGTCCGTTTTCGCGGATGGCGCGAACTGGCCCGCCGCCTGGTGTTTTTCCGATCATCAACCTTTCCCCGCCATCAACCTTGAGACCGCCGAAGACAAGGACCGTCAGGTTGAGGCGCCTCCTCATTCGGTGTCAGACCGGGGAGGTAGCTGAGCCTTCCACTTATTGGTCCGATCGGCTCACGCCGCCTGCCGCAAGTATTCGTGATGAAGCCCACCGACGCGTGGCACAGTCACCACCCTGCCCTCGCTCGGCAGCTGCACAGTTCGCGGCCTAGGTGAGTCCTTGGCCAGAGATAAATGTGTCCGGGTCTCGTTGTAGTAGTCGACGTACTTCGACAGGATCCCCAGCAGATGCCGTTCGCCGATCACCACCACATGGTCAAGGCATTCCCGTCGGATTGATCCAATTACGCGCTCGGCGTAGGCGTTTTGCCAGGGCGAGCGTGGCGCAATGACAACTGCCCGGATGTTCAACGCCCCCGCCTGACGCGAAAATCGTTCTCCATACACCTGGTCCCGGTCCCGGATCAGATACCCTGGCGTCTCCTCCAGCGCGCACGCCTCGACCAGTTGCCGAGCGGTCCACCCCGCGGTCGGATGCTCGGTGACGTTGAAATGCACCAGCCGGCGCCGGTCGTGGCTCAGCATCACGAGCACGAATAGGATCCGAAACGTCGCCGTGGGCACCGTGAAGAAGTCCACTGCGATCAGATCCTTAGCGTGATTCTTCAAAAACGCGCGCCACCTCCGCGACTGCGGCTTCCGCTGCCGGAGCATGTACTTCGAAATCGTCGCCTGCGACACCGTCAGGCCCAGTTTCAGCAACTCACCATGGATCCTCGGCGCGCCCCAGAGAGGATTGGCACGGCTCATCCGCCGAATCAGGTCTCGGAGCTCCGTCCCGATCCCGGGCCGGCCGCATCGGCGTCGACTCTTCCACGCCCAGTAACGCCTGAACCCCTGCCGGTGCCACCCCACCACGGTCTCAGGCCGCACCACCTGCAGGGAACTCCGCCAACTCTTCCAGAACCTGGACAGCACGACCCAGAAGATCCGGTCCATTACCGTCAGCCGTGGCCGCGGCCGGCGCACCTTCCACACCGCGAGTTGCTGCCGAAGCGCGAGGTTCTCCACCGCCAGCTCGCGATGTGTGCGAACAGCGGCCCGCAGCGTCCCAATGAGGATCCGAAGCCATCTGACCATGACTGGCCAATAGCCTGATCAGGCGGAGAAACGCAAGAAATTCGCGATGGATGACTTTCTAGAAAGGACACCGCCACGCATGGTCAACATCTATCGTCGAAACGTTGCCGCTGCACATATTCAGCCGACTCTATGGGCGCGCTAGACGACAATGGCGATTGACGCTTGGAGGAAGGTCAACCGCGAAAGATCGACCTGAAGCGATCGCAATGTCTCGCCGACAAGGAGGCGTTCATGAGCTGGGATGAGCATCTGGACGATCCCTCGTGCCAAGATTCAGTCGGACCGACGCCGGCTCGACGCCAGTTTCTAAAGGTCGCGGCCCTTGTCAGCGCCGCGCTTGCCGCTCCTCGGCTGGCATCCGCAGTGACCGAGGTGTGGGAAGAGGGCGATCCCATGTGTGCTGTCCCCGACCCTCCGCTTGACAAACCCAACGGCTATCAGCTCGATCGCCAATACCTCAGCAGCTTCCTTGAATTGTCTACGGCATTGACCGGCGTGACGACGCTCGATTCGCACTTGGCGAATCAATACATGGAGCGCTACGCCACAAATCGGCAACTCACCACGAACCTTGACTTGATGATTCAAGCCTATCGAAAGCTTCCCGGAAACCCCCGGCCTAGCGAGGCAGACGTCAAACAACAAATCGTTCTGTCACAGGACCCGAAGATCAGGGCGGCAGCGCAACAACTCATCTACCTCTGGTACGTCACAGCGTTCTATATCCCATTCCCAAACCCCGACACCAAGGCGCCGCTTCCGCCCCCGCTCGAGGATGATCCCAACGACGCACGCAAGAGAGTCTGGGTATACGGCACCCCCGAGCAATACGGTCGCGCGCTGCTGTGGTCGGTTATCCGCGCTCACGCACCCATGACTTCTGGTGGACAGCCGGGCCACTGGGCATTCGCCCCAACAAACTAGGTCCGCGACGAGCGAGGGAAATTATATGAGACCGCTTCTCGATGAGCCTGAATTTGACGTTGTCATTATCGGCTCGGGTATTGCGGGAGCGCTGCTCGCTCATCGGCTCGCTTTGGCGAAATACCGCGTGTTGATCTTGGAGGCCGGTGGCGTTCCACCGGACTCGTTGGGGCGCTGGGCGATGGTACACAACTACACCAGTTCGTCGCCGAAGGCGCCCGACGCGCCATTCTGCGGCGACGACGTGCTTCCGCTCGACCCGAAAGCCAAGCCGCCCGACTATCGGTTCGTGCAGCCGAATCCAATCGTCAACGGCGAGAACTATTACTTCTACGACGATTCTGACCCGACCAAGAAAAGCGACCGATTCAAGAGCTTCTACGAGCGCCTCGTCGGCGGATCGACCTGGCACTGGCAGGGTATTTATATCCGGATGCTGCCGAAAGACTTCAAGATGCACACCAACTACGGCGTCGGCTTCGACTGGCCGATGTCCTATGGCGACCTAGAAAAATGGTACGTCGATGCCGAGTACGAAATGGGCGTTTCAGGGAGCGACGAAGAAAACAAGCAATACTACGAGCGGCATTTTGGCGCGTATCGAAGTAAACCGTATCCGATGCCCGCATTGGCCGCGAGCTATCTCGACAAGAAAATCGCGGCTGCCGTCAATGGATTCACCCTTCCCGAGTTCCGCGCGCATCCACTCAAAGTGAATACCGTCCCGCACGCGATCAACGCGCGCCTGTTCGATCGTCGGCCGGCATGTGATGGCCACACGTCGTGTGTGCCGCTATGTCCAACGAAGGCCCGATATGAAGCCATCGTCCACGTCGAGAAGGCGCTCCAGGCCGGAGCGGCGTTGCGGACACAGGCCGTGGTCACCCGACTCGAGCTCGACGACAGCAAGAAGCAGGTCCGCCGCGTTTGGTATCGCCGGTGGGACGGCTCCGAAGACCGCGCGTCCGGCCGGATCGTCGTCCTGGCTGCCAACGGAATCGAGAATCCCCGTCTCTTGTTGTTATCGAACGCCGCGAATAGCAGCGGGCTGGTCGGCTGCTATCTGATGGATCATCCAATCAAACAATCTTTTGCGCTCGCGCGAGAGCCCCTGTTCCCGTTCCGGGGCCCGCAGACGACGTCGGACATCGCGGTATTCCGCGATGGACCCTTCCGGCGACACATGTGCGGCTTCAAGACGTCGATCAAGAATGATGGGTGGTCGAGCACCTCGGCGAACACAAGTGCACCCCGCGGTAATTCGATCCCGAAAGCACATCCGGACAAGCCGGACTCAGCCGGCACACTTCTGGATTTCGTGGTGAACCAAAAGCTGTCTGGCACGGAGCTGCGAAGGCGTGTGTACGAGCATGCCACCCGCCAGATCACGTTGAACAGTGCGTGTGAACAGCTTCCAATCAAAGACAATCGCGTCACCTTGGCCATGGCCCAGGACAAGACCGACGCGTTCGGACTGCCGAGACCTCAAATCAACTATCGGCTCTATGACGACATGAACTATGTGCGAAACAGCTTTCAGACGATCTTGAAATTGCATGGGCTAGTGTTTGACCGCCTCGGCGTGCCCCCAAACGATCGCTTCATGCAGGAGGACCCGATCGTATACGGCGGATCGGGCCACATCATGGGGACGACGATCATGGGGAACAATCCGAGAACCTCCGTCGTCAACGAGGAGTGCCGGGCGCACGACCATCCGAATCTGTTCATTCTCGGGAGCAGCGTCTTTCCAACCAGCTCGACGGCGAATCCGACATCGACTGTGGCAGCCCTCGCCTTGAGGGCGGCCGAAACGATCAAGCGACAACTGAAGGTGGGATGAGTGGACGAGGAGGAGAGCTCATGGGAACCCTGAGCTTCGCCGCGATCGACAAGGTCATTCGCCGGAACTGGAGTCAGTTCCGCAAAGCGAACGTGCTTGCCGTGCGTCCGGGATTCAAATTCACCGGAGGCTGGATTACCGACAAGCCGGCGATCGTCGTGACCGTCGACAAGAAGCGGGAAAACGTTTCGGCCCAACAGAAGATCCCGCCAAAGGTGGGCGGGATCGCGACCGATGTGCGCGAAGCATCACCGCTAGATCGCCTTCGACATACAGATCCCGCAGCGCATGCCGCCTTGGCCGCCGCGCGTCCGGGATGGGCCCCCCCGCCGTTTCCCTTCGAGCGGACCGTGAAGGGCGCGGCGAAGCCGCCGGCGCCGTTGGCGGCGGCCGCTCGACCGGCAGGCCTTGCCAAGAAGCCGTCCGTGTCGTACACCGCGCCGGCGGGCGTCTCGCTCACGCCGGTCACCGACGTGATGACCCTTACCTGCCACGCGAGCCCCGACGCTGGCTGGCCGACATTGAGCCACTTTCTCGAAGGGACTGGGGTGCGCCTCACGGTCGGTATGTACGATTTCACGTCAAAGCACATCCTGCAGAAGCTCGAACAGAGTCTTCAGCCGGCGAAGCGCGCGCTCGAGCTTGTCCTCGATCACCCGGGTCTCGATCGCACGGCCGATCAGAGTGATGAGGCAACCCGGCAGAGTCTCGAACAGACGCTGCGGGGCAAGACAAAGATCGCCTGGGCGCTGACTGACAAAGATCCGCTCGCGACCCGCTGGATCTACCCCAGTGCCTATCACATCAAGGTCGCCGTGCGTGATGGAATCTCGTTCTGGCTGTCTAGTGGCAACTGGAACAATTCAAACCAACCGGACATCGATCCGCTCAAGAATCCGGCGGCTGCAGCCGCCGTCGTCAAGGACAGCGACCGCGACTGGCATGTCATCGTCGAACACGCTGGACTGGCCGCGACGTTTGAAGCCTTCCTCAAGCACGACTACGATGTCGCAGCCCAGTGGCAGGGAGTTGCGGGAAAGGCTGCACAGGCGCCCGTCAAAGCCGCCGCCCAAGCCGCGGCCGGCCTCGCGGTAGCGTCGAAGCCAGCGCAATACTTCGCGCCGTTCGTCATCGACAAGGAGCGCGTGACGATCGAGCCGCTACTGACCCCGGATAATTACGCGGACGCGATTCTATCGCTCATCAAATCGGCCAAGTCACAGCTCTACATGCAGATGCAATATATTTATGCGCCCACGAGCAACGACAAGTTCAAGGCTCTTGTGAGCGCCGTGAAAGCGAAGATGGACGCCGGTCTTGATGTGCGGATCATCATGAGCCAGTACGAGGCGATGGGCGGCGCGCTCGAGCAATTGAAAGCCTTTGGCTTCGACATGGCGCAGATCCGCATCCAGCAACACGTGCACAACAAAGGAATCATCGTGGATTCAGGCGTAGTGGCAGTCGGAAGCCAGAATTGGTCAGATCAAGGCACGCAGACCAACCGAGACGCGACACTGATCATTCGACATGCTGGAGCGGCTCAGTATTTCGAGAAAATCTTCATGCACGACTGGACGACGATGGCCAAGCAGAAGGTTGGGCTCTAGAGACTACCAGTATAGTCCTTCGTTCTCATGATGATTCGTGCGCAGCTGATGGTCTTCAGTAAGAGTGTGGCCAGTAGTCAACGTACTTCGACAGGATCCCCAGCAGATGCCGTTCGCCGATCACCAAGACATGGTCAAGACATTCCCGTCGAATCGAGAGGAGGCGCCCCGGTGTCTGATCCGGGACCGAGACCAGGTCTATGGTTCTCCAGCGCCAACTCCCGGTGCGTGCGAACAGTGCTTCGCAGTGTCCCGAGGAGGGAGAACGTTGAGTCGTCCTCTCAAGATCGCGCTTTGCTCGACGGAGCACGGAGCGCAGGTGGCGCAGCTTGAAATCAGTCCTCGCGCTGGATGATGCCGGTCACTAGGAAGTCGGTGTCGCCGGGTCGGCCAAATACCGTCACCAAGTCACCGGGGCGCAGCAACCTCAGGACCCTGGCACTGACACCACGCAGCAGCATTGTGGCCTCACGGCCGTCAGCTGCCCGA
>Ga0070697_100004186_pt1 | contig 11057 bp, 9 predicted proteins | sample KBSK1501metaG_FD_65475 | JGI IMG/M metagenome (GOLD analysis project Ga0070697, IMG submission 65475) | Corn, switchgrass and miscanthus rhizosphere microbial communities from Kellogg Biological Station, Michigan, USA - KBS K1-50-1 metaG | ecosystem: Host-associated > Plants > Roots >... | reverse complement strand
TGCTCACCTTGATCGCCGACGTACGCCGGCGCGTTGAAAACGCTTTTGGGGTCAAACTCGAACATGAGGTCGTGGTGTGGGACGCGTGAAGGCCATACAAAAAAACGCCGCGGTTGCTGACGCTGAAGCCTACCGGCCGGAACTTGTCGAAAACGACGAGCCGCGCTACCTGCGCCGCCAGAAGCCGGTTGAAATTCGCCGCAAGAAATTTGGCGGCAAAAATCTTTCGCGCTACCGCAGCATTTTTAATGTGGTCCTGATCACTGCTGGCTGCGGCGTGGTGGCTTATGTCGCTGGGAACTTTCTACTGCACTCGCCGAAAGTACTTCTGTTAAAGCCCGAGCAGGTCGAAGTCACCGGCAATCACATCGTCTCGCGTGAAGCGGTGCTCGCGCCGTTTTACAAAGATCGCGGCCGCAGCGTGCTGCGCATTCCGCTCGATGCACGCCGGGGCGACGTCGAGAAAATTTCCTGGGTACAATCAGCCAGCGTCCAGCGCATTCTGCCCAACCGCATTCGCATTGATATTTCCGAGCGAACCCCCATTGCGTTCGTACGTAACGGCAATGAAATTGACCTCATTGACGAATTCGGGAAAATTCTCGATCGCCCGCATGGTGAAGATTTTCATTTCCCGATCGTTACCGGCATCGCGGACACCATGCCTGACGCCGATCGCCAGAAGCGCATGCAAACTTTTCAGGAATTTCTGAAGGACGCCGACCTGGTTCGTCCCGGCTCGTCCGACCACATCAGCGAAGTTGATCTTGGCAATCCGCACGACCTTCGCGTAGTCATGGCCGGTTTTCCGGGAGCCAACGCGACACAGGCGGTCACGATTCACTTCGGTTCCAGTGCATTCACCGGAAAATACCGGATGCTGGTGGAGAATTTCGCGCAGTGGCAATCCAATGCCGGCTGCGTGCAGTCCGTGGATTTGCAGTATGCGCGCCAGGTCGTCTTGAATCCTGATTCGAGCGGCTGCGGCGAGCACATGACGGTGAAGAAGAATAGGTAGCGGCGGGGGCGGCGATTGTCGAAAAAAGATAAATATCTCGTCGGACTCGATATAGGCAGCACCAAGACCTGCGTTTTGATCGCGGAGCTTGCGGACGAACAAGTAAAATTCCTCGCGCTGGGCGCGGCCGAATCGAAAGGTTTGCGCAAAGGCTCCATCGTCAATCTCGATGCTACGGTCAGCTCCATTCGCCGCGCTGTTGAAGAAGCCGAAGGCGTTTCCGGCATTCCGGTGGAAACGGCGCTAATCGGTGTTGCCGGCAGCCACGTGCGCGGGGTGAACAGCCGCGGCGGCGTCACGCTTGGCAATCGGCCGCGCGATATCGAACGCGAAGATGTTCGCCGCGCGGTTGACGCCGCGCGCAACATTTCTCTTCCCGAAGACCGCGAAGTTCTGCACGTACTGCCTCACGAGTTTTCCGTGGACACGCACAACGGAATCCGTGACGCCATTGGCATGGTCGGCCAGCGCCTCGAAGCCAACGTACATGTGGTCACCTCTTCGGTGACCGCGACGCAAAATCTTGTCACCGCGGCGAATCGCGCTGGAATTTTGATCAGCGACACCGTTGTCGAACCGCTTGCGTCCGCCGAAGCTTGCCTCACGCAGGACGAACGCGATCTCGGCACATGTCTGCTCGACATCGGTGGCGGCACTACCGAGCTGGTTGTGTACGGTGGTGGAGTCGTTCGACACACCGGCGCTGTGCCTGTCGGCGGAGATCATTTCACTAACGACCTCGCAGTCGGGCTGCGCACGCCCATCCCGGAAGCCGAACGCATCAAACGGCATCACGGTTGCGCGGCCGCTGCTCTCCTGCACGAAGACGCCGCCATCGAAATCGCCAGCGTCGGCGATCGTCCGCCGCGCACCATCTTCGCGCGCATGTTGACGGACATCATCGAACCGCGCGCGCAAGAATTTTTGGCACTGATTCGCGATGAAATGCGTCGCGCCGGTCTCGATTCGCAAATCCCGGCGGGATTTGTGCTTTCCGGCGGCGGAGCGCGCCTGACTGGGCTAGTCGAAATGATGGAACAGGCTTTTCACTTGCCTGTTCGTGTAGCGGAGCCTCGCGGCCTGGTGGATATGCCGGAGCAAGTCGAGCAGCCAGAGTACGCAACAGTGGTCGGATTGGTTTTGTACGGAGCAAAAGCGCGCCGCTTGCACGCAATGCGCTCCACCAATTTTGTTGCAAAGCTCAAGGCCATGTTCGCCGGAGCATAGGAAAAAACGTTGTCATCCTGAGTCCCGATTCCTCGGGACGAAGGATTTCAACCGCAGCGTCTTGGCAAAAAAATTTTACGCGAAGCGAGACTTCGCAAAACGGTCTTACCAGCCGATATTCGGGGGAATAGGGGGAATACATGACGGCAAAGGACACGGCAATTCGCATGAGTTTCAGCGAGGAGTTATCGCCCGCAAAAATTAAGGTCATCGGCGTCGGCGGCGGCGGATGCAACGCCGTCAACCGCATGATTCGTGCCAAGGTGGAAGGCATCGAATTCATCGCGGCCAATACCGACTTGCAGGCGCTCAAGCTCTGCCAGGCGCCGATGAAGTTGCAGCTCGGCGCAAAACTTACCAAGGGTCTCGGCGCGGGAGCCAATCCCGAAGTCGGCCGCAAAGCCGCGCTCGAAGACACCGACAAAATTATCGAAGCCCTCGAAGGCTCGGACATGATTTTCATTACCTCCGGCCTCGGCGGAGGCACCGGCTCCGGCGCTGCTCCGGTCGTCGCGTCGCTCGCCAGTGAACTTGGCGCTCTCACCGTCGCGGTCGTCACCAAACCCTTCGCCTTCGAAGGCAAGCGCCGCATGCTGCAAGCCGAACAAGCTCTGCAGGATCTGATTGGCGCGGTTGACACCGTCATCGTCATTCCAAACGAACGCTTGATGGAAACGGTTGAACGCGGCACCAGCTTCTTCGACGCTTTCCGCATCGCCGACGACATTCTTCGCCAGGCCGTGCAAGGCATTTCGGACATCATCACCGTGCCCGGCATCATCAATCGCGATTTCGCCGACGTGAAAGCGATCATGAGCGGCCAGGGTTACGCCGTCATGGGTACCGCTGTCGCCACCGGTTCGAATCGCGCCGTGGACGCCGCCAATCGCGCCATCGCCAGCCCGCTCCTCGAAGACAATTCCATCCAAGGCGCGCAAGGCATCCTCATCAACATTTGCGGCAGCCCCAGCCTAACCCTCCACGAAGTTCACGAGGCCTCCTCGATCATCCAGAAAGCCGCGCACGAAAACGCCAACATCATATTCGGCGCCGTACAAGACGAAACTATGAAAGACTCCGTCAAAATTACTGTCATCGCGGCCGGCTTCAAGGAAGCCAACAAGAAAAACGTCTCCAAGCGCCCGGAATTTTTGCCCAAAACATGGAAAGCTGGCAGGGAATTGCCCGAAGTAGCCGCCGCAGCGGCAGCGGGAGCCGGCTCCTCTTCCAATTCCGGCTCAGCCTCAACAATTTCCAACGAACAACAAACCGTCGTACACCAAGTTCAACAGAACGTTCGCGATGTCGCACGCGAAGTTCCCGGCGACGATCTCGACGTACCCACATTTCTGCGTCGTCAAGCCCAAAAGGCGTAAGTCGCCAGTTCTTATGGAGTGCGGCAGCCTAGCTGCCGCTTTTCCGAAATTCTCAAAGGCCGTCTTCGATAGTCGCTCAGGCGTTAATTCCGCTACTCTAATTTCGATGACTCGACTAGTCAGCTGACCGTGAGATCTAAACCCACGGCCAAATGGCAGTTGCAACACGCCAAAGCGCGTTTCAGCGAACTTGTAGACGACGCTGTCGAAAAAGGTCCGCAAATCGTCACCCGCCGCGGCGTGGACACTGCCGTAGTCGTCTCCAGCGACGAATGGCAAAACTCGAAAGCCGGCGGCTGCCAGGAACTGGAAAGACGTTTTGCTCGGCGAAGGTCGGCGGTTCGATATTCCAATTCCAAAGCGCGGCACCGGCAGATCGCGCGAGCCTCCGGCGTTTGATTGATCCGCTATCTGATCGATACCGACGTCGCGTCGGAAATGCGCAAATCGAAACCGCACGACGCTGCGTTGGCTTGGCTTCGCAACTTAAGTCTGGGTCACGGCTATTTCTCCGCGGTAACCGCCACCGTTCGTTTGCACGGACTGACCATCGCCACGCGCAATGAACGTGACTTCAAGACGTTTTCTGTGCCGCTCGTGAATCCATTTCGCTAGTAGCAGCTACTTCTTCTACCTCGCGCGCACTTGCGTGATGCATCTTGGCTACGTGCCCGTATTGCTCATTGCTCAACCTTGTGCGCTTGCGCGAGCCGATTCGCTGGTATGTTTTCCAATATTGCCGCCATCTTGCGGATTTCCACCTCGAACGCCGAATGGTCCGCACGAGGATATGGCAGAGTCGAGCTCAATCCCGAATGGATTTCTCGCGCGCGCGAGCGCTGCAGTACGCCCTCGAGGTTCGCGGCATTGATGCCGCCTCCCGCAACAATTTCAATACGACTTCCCGCCGCTTCCACTAGCTCGGCAATAACCGCACTGCCCTCTTCCGCGTTTCCTTTCCCACCGCAGGTCAGGATTCTCGCCGCGCCGCTGGCCATCACGCTTTCGAGCGCCGGGCGCGGATCAGGCATCTCATCGAACGCGCGATGGAATGTCGCTGGCAAGGGGTGTGCCAACTCAACCAGTTCGCGTGTGCGGTCGATATCCACGAGCCGCTCCGCGTCCAACAAACCAAATACGGCTCCATCCATCCCGCAATTTCTGGCTGACGCTAGATCGCGAATCATTTCCTCGAACTCCTCGACGCTATACAAAAAATCTCCGCCACGCGGTCTGATCATTGCGAAGATCGGAATGTGAATTTGCGAGCGTGCAGCGCGCATCAGCTCTAGATTGGGAGTTACTCCCCCGACAGCTAGGTCCTCGCAAAGCTCGATGCGGTCAGCTCCGCCACGCTCCGCGGCCAGCGCAGCCTCGAGGGTCTCGACACAAATTTCCAGTAGGGGACGATTTCTCATGGGGATATTGAGCTAATCCTTGACGGACTTGGCCTCCAGCGCTCCCGAAAGGGTCCCCCACCCTTGCCGGGAAAGATTCCAAAAAATCAGCCAGCCGGCGATTGCGCTTACCCCCAGCAATAAAACGCCGGACAACCAATGACGAAACACCAGCATGCCGATGCCAAACATCGCGGTATAAACCATCAAACATCCCGCCACCCAATTCGCCGCGTTTGCCACAAAATCGCGAACCTGCGAAAGTTCCGGACACAACTTCGCAATCGGCTGCCAACCATAAATGCTTGGGTGTACGCGCCGGTAAAACGAAACCAATTTTTCCGTTGGCTCCGGTTTGGTTACGAATGTGCCGATGATCCACGCAACCGTAGTCACGCCCGCCGTGATCAACGTGGTTTTTGCAACCACCACCGCATCACTACCCGCGAACTTGATCTTGGCCAGCGCAAACGTCAGCACCGCGGCGGTAACCGTTGCGCTGATTTCGCTCCACGCATTGATGCGCCACCAATACCAGCGCAAAATCAAAACCGCGCCAGTTCCCGCGCCGATTCCCAACACGATTTGCCAGCCTTCCGAAATCGACGCCAGTTGACTCGCAACGTAGCCGCCGGCCAGCACCAGCAGCACCGTAAATACTTTTCCGATGTTCACATAGTGCCGTTCGCTCGCATCGCGCACCAGAAACCGCCGGTAAAAATCATTCACCAGATATGAAGTTCCCCAATTCAGCTGCGTGCCGATCGTGGACATAAACGCAGCAAGAAATGCCGCCACCATCAGCCCTCGCAGCGCCGGTGGCAGAAAATCGCGCAGCACCATCACGTAGCCTTGCTGCGGGCTGGCCGCAAAATCCGCGCTCGGCGTCAGCCCGCCGTTCGGCGAATACAGCGCCAGCGCCACCAGACCGGTAACAATCCATGGCCACGGCCGTAGAGCGTAATTCGCCAGGTTGAACCACAGCGTCGCGCCCAGCGAATTCTTTTCGTCCTTCGCGCTGAACATTCTCTGCGCAACATATCCGCCGCCACCCGGCTCCGCTCCTGGATACCACGAGCTCCACCACTGCACACCCAAAAATAAAACAAACGACACCAACGGAATCGTCCACATCGCATTCGTGGTCATTCCCAAATGAAAATCAGGGAAAAATCTCAGTGGATTTGCCGTCTGCACCCCGGTACTGGCTACCGCTTCGCGAACAACCTGCAGGCGCAAAGTCAGCGCGTTGATTCCGCCCAGCTTGCTCACCGCAACCCACGCCAGCACCGTCACCATGCTCATCTTTAATACGAACTGAAACAGGTCCGTGACCAGCACGCCCCAAAGCCCGCCGATAAATGTGTAAATTCCGGTGAAGGGAATCAGCACGAACACACAGATCATCAACGCCGTATGCCGCGGCTCGCCCAGCGTGTAATGCACAAGCACCTGATTGCCTAGCGTAATCTGCCACACTTTTCCCGCCGCGATTGCAGGACCCAGCAGCACCGCGATAATATCCACCATCGCGCGTGTGACCCAGCCCAGAATGAAGCAGTTCATCAGCAACCCGAGATAAATGGATTTCAATCCGCGCAAAAACGCAGCAGGCTTCCCGGAATAACGCAGTTCCGTCAACTCCACGTCGGTCATAATCTCGGCGCGCCGCCAATATCGCGCAAAGAAAAATACCGTCAGCATTCCAGTCAGGCACTGATTCCACCACAGCCAGTTGCCTGCAATGCCTTGCGTGGCCACCAGGCCCGTTACCAATAATGGAGTGTCGGCAGCAAAAGTGGTCGCCACCATGCTCGTTCCGGCCAGCCACCACGACACGTCGCGCCCGGAAATAAAAAACTCCGCAGTATTTCCACTTGCTCGTCGCCGGTAATAGATTCCGATCAGAAGGTTAATCAGCAGATATCCAACGATGACCACCCAATCCGTTGTGGTAAGCGGCATAATCCTCTCGTTGAATCGATGGGACCGGACAAACCTTGCACCGTGCCTCGTCCGGATGCGAGAGAATAGTGCTATAGAGCATTAATTGCAAGCGTAATTAAAGTGAAACTTCACTCGAATGGCTGAAACTCGCGGCTCTGATGCCCTCTTGGTAGCACAGCCACTCTTGGCTGTCCAAACCGAACGGTGCCCGACCGCATGGGCTATGCGCTACCGTCACCTCAACTAAATCAATCCCATCGCAGCAAACGCAGTCAGCGCGCCGCAACCCAGTCCAACCCCCAAGATCGCGCCCGCCAACACATCACTCAAAAAGTGCATGCCCAGCACGATCCGCGATACCGCAATGCTGCAAGCAAAAAAATACACCGGCACTTCCACGCCGCGATAAAAGTAACTAATCACCAGCGCGATGGAAAACGCCGTCATCGTGTGCCCGGACGGAAAAGAAAACTTGTCAGGCGGCAACACTTTGGACCAACAATGCGGTTCCAGCTGGCAAGGCCGCTGCCGGTGACTCAATTTCTTCAGCAGCTTGAAGACTCCGACGCCAACCGTCGCAGCCAATGTCGCCGCGCTCACCGCTGCAAATCTCTGCGGTCCGCCGAACACCAGCAAAATCGCCGCCAGCGAATACCACAACCATCCGTCGCCCAACCGGGTCGCCGCAATCATCCAGTAGCGGATCCATCGCGGAGCGCGCCACCGATTCAGCCGCCGCATCAAGCGGTGGTCGCGCCGTTCAATGAATCCCCATACTTGGCGTGCGACGGTCATATCGCTCACCCGTTCCTTACAACAGCTTCAAATCTGCTCAGTCCCCACGTTCAAATCCCACAGCATTCGCGGCGTTTTCGCTTCTTCTTGGAAATGTGCCGCCCACCTGCGGCAGAACAAAATTTCATTCATCCAGTGCCCAGCCGTAATCACCGGAATCAGAGCCGCGAGTGGAGACAGCGCCAGCGTCGCCGGCCGTTCTTGAAACAATGCTTTGGTGATCGAAAGAACGTCCGCCGTCAACCCGGCAAAGCTTCCGTCCGCTCCCCGCACCTTGCCGCGTCTGGCGCGCAATCCGGCAAAAAATTCCGCCACTGTTTTCGCGCCTGGGACTTCCGTGTAGGTCAATGCGACTCCGCGCATGGCGTGCGAATCGCTGCCGCCGATCGCGATCTTTCCTAGTCTCTTTGCCAGCGCCTGCGCGTGCCGGTTCGCTTTTTGCCACATTTGCCCGTTACGTATTTCGAACGCCGGAACGTACGACGCAAACCAATGAAAATCATCTTCACTGCGCCTGCCGGTCAGTCCGGAAAAAACGTGATTGACGCTAAAGAAGAGTTTTTGTTCGCTGAGATACATGACCAGCGCCACAAAGTCCGCGCGCCGCCGCTGAATCTCCACGTGGTCACGCTCGCTCAGGTTGTAGACCCCGATATGCACTTCCGACCCGCTCGGCATCCGGCAGGTCACTTCTTCGCTCACAAAAAAGTCGGGATAAAGCCGCAGCTCTTCGGCCGCGTCAATCGAGTCATGGTCGGTCAAAGTGACGATGGACATGCCCCTTTCCTTGCAGCGGGCATAGACCTCGTCCGGGCGATTGTAGGACTCCTTACAAAGGCGCTCGAGCAAAGGAGTGTTGCACATTCCTGAAGCAGTCGAGTGGATGTGAAGGTCGCATCGCATGGCCCATTTTTAAGCTCTGGATATGAACAGCCTATAAAGAGGTAAAGAAAACTAGGTGAATGTGTTCTTGGAAACTATTGAGCATAAATGACTTCCGGAGTTATCCACATGGCATGGTCCGTGCTCTTGCTTCAACCCATAGTTCTCGTGTAACACTCCTGTCATGTCCGCATCCTGTAAAATTCACGTTCTGTTCCATGACGCCGGCGGCGGTCACCGCAATGCCGCAGTCGCCCTAAAAGCAGTCTGCGAGTGGCAATCCCGCCCTTGGGAAGTTAACCTCGTGCAGTTCCAGGATCTTACCGACCATCTGGACCTGCTTCGCCGCCTCACCGGCATTCGCATTCAGGAGCAGTACAACATCCTGCTGCGCAACGGCTGGACCTGGGGCAGCGTGTATCTCTTGCGGATTCTTCAACTTACCATCCGAATCTTCCACCAGCCGCTGGTAAAGCTGTTGGCGAATTATTGGCGCGAACATCCCGCCGATTTGCTGGTCTCCGTCATTCCTCACTTCAACCGGGAAATTGCGGAAAGCTGGCAGTCTGTCTATCCGGGCCGCCCCTTCGTCACCATCATCACCGACTTAGCCGACTTCCCGCCGCGCTTCTGGATCGAACCAATCCCGGAGCAGATCGTAGTCGTTGGTTCCGAACGCGCCGAGCAGCAAGCCCGCGATTTTGGCAAGACCGAGAAGAATCTATTTCAAGCTTCCGGAATGATTCTTCGGCCGGAGTTTTACGCCGAGCAGAAGGAATCGCCGACCGCGATTCGCAATTCGCTCGGCCTCGATCCCAACCTGCCTACCGCGATTGTTCTTTTCGGCGGCTACGGTTCGAACGTAATTTATGACATCGTCGAGCAGATTGACGCAGCACGCCTGCCATCGCAAATGATTCTCGTTTGTGGAAAAAATGAAAAATTGGCCGCTCGGCTGCGCGCGGCAAAATGGAATCTGCCATTGCACATTGTGGGATTTACGCGCGAGGTCAACCGCTTGATGCACGCCGCTGATTTTCTGATCGGCAAACCCGGTCCCGGAAGCATCGCCGAAGCCATGATTTCCGGCCTTCCTGTCCTCGTCGAATGCAATTCCAGTACCTTACCCCAGGAACGCTATAATACCGAATGGGTCGTGGAAAAGCAGGTCGGACTTGTCGTCAAGAGCCTCAAGAACCCTGTGCCCGCCGTGCGTTCGCTGCTTGAGCCGGGAAAGCTGGCTGCTCTCCAGCACAACGTTAAGTCGCTGCAAAATCGCGCGGTTTTTGAAATTGCGGATTTCCTGTCCACCCAGCTGCAGAAAAATCCCGAGTCGCAAATTGCATCGCCCAATTTGCTGGAAGCTTCTAAATAAAATCGTGATTCGATTTAACGGCTGGCGCGTTCCGCCCGGTCTGAACGGGGAAACCGCGGCCCGGCGCCCGGTGTCTCCGCTGGTATCTTGATCCGAGGCTTTACGCACGTAACTGCCGCCCAGCGCGATGCACGACGGCGGGGCCGGCACATTTTTGTGCATCCGGCATGAGCGTGCGACTGGCTGCAGTCACATTGGCATCCTGCGGGAGCTGCGCGCCGCAGCATCCCCGACGTATCCGCCATCGATGCCACAGCCGCGATCAACGCCAGTCCCAGAGCAAGGACGCAGCGCAGCGAAAAGCGAGTTGCAATAAGCGATGGAACGCTACCGTACATAAATGAATCTTCGTCGGTTTCCTGCCAAAAACCGATGGACCGCACGGCCAAATAATTTTGTTACCAGAGTGCTAGAACCAGCTCACTCGAACAGAAACGGCTCAAATTCCCAAAACGGCGTAGTCGCCGTTCCAATGTGGTTTTGTAGTTGCGGTCGATGAGAGCCCGTGCAGTGGAAGACCAATCCTCAAGCTTCTTTAATTCAATAAGTTACGGGCAATAATTGGGCGCCAGTTGCTTATCCCATTGCCCGACTGCAGAAACGAGCGATCCTCGCCCCAAGCCTTTCGCAACTCAATTCAACCTCTTCGCCACCGCAATCTTCGCCTGACCCAACACATGCTCCACCTGCGTCTCGCGCAATCGCGATGCGTCATACTCAAACGACAATTCCGTCTTCGCATCGTTCAGCCGGAACTTCCGCAGCCCATAAACATTTGCAAATTCGCCGAGTTCCTTTAACTGTTCGAGGGTCAGCGGCGATGCCAAAGCATATCTAATTTCCATGAGTGTCATGCCCGGTAGTATACCAGCCTCGGCCAGCCCCGTTGTGTTTCCTCGCATATCCGCGAAATCCGCGATTTGACAACAGATAGGGGGTGGGGGTATAAATAGCTCTAGGGGGTATTAAGGGAATGCCGTCCAAACTGACCACCCATGCGCACTCCGCCGAATGTGCCTGTAATGTCGGCCCCGGCCATA
>Ga0070697_100004185_pt1 | contig 11060 bp, 5 predicted proteins | sample KBSK1501metaG_FD_65475 | JGI IMG/M metagenome (GOLD analysis project Ga0070697, IMG submission 65475) | Corn, switchgrass and miscanthus rhizosphere microbial communities from Kellogg Biological Station, Michigan, USA - KBS K1-50-1 metaG | ecosystem: Host-associated > Plants > Roots >... | reverse complement strand
ATGTCAAATGACAAATGGAAAATCTCTTTTTGCTTGCCGCACTCGCCCCTCACTATTCTTTTGGACACTTCTCCGGCGGCAGGCCGGCGCAAATCTCCGCCAGGGTGTGGTAGCCATCTTTCACGATGGTGCCAGTCAGATTATTTCTATCGACAGCACCCGGTTCAAGCAGGATTGCCGGCACTTTTTTGAAACCATTGTCGATGGTCTCAGTCGTTGACAGTGTTTCGCCGCGCGCCAGCTTGACGGCCGCGTCCACTGCACCATAGGCCAGTGGCTGGATCGGTTTGTAAATCGTCATCGTTTGTTTGCCTTCAACAATGAGTTTCAACGAGGCGAGGTCCGCATCCTGCCCGGAAACCAAAACTTTGCCTGCGAGGTGCTGGCCCTCGAGCGCCTGCACGGCTCCGCGCGCCGTGCCGTCATTTGAAGCTACTACCGCATCAACCTGATTGTTTGTTCGCGTTAGAGCATTCTCGACGATGTTGAGAGCTTCACTTGCTTGCCACTCCTTGGCGTATTGATCGGCAACAATTTTTACGTCGCCGCGATCCACCGCCGGCTTCAAGACATTCATCTGTCCCTGATGCAACAGCAAGGCGTTGTTGTCAGTCGGTGAGCCGCCGACGAGAACAAAGTTTGCCGGCTTCTTGTTCACATGATCGAGCAAATACTGCGCTTGCATCTCGCCCATCTTCACGACCTGGTGGGAGATGTATAGATCTACATCTGAGTTCTTGATCAGGCGATCGTAGGAGATAACGGGCACGCCTTGTTTGTGTGCCGCCTCAACAATCGAAGCCGCAATCTCGCCGTTGTGTGGGGCCACGATAAGCACATCGATGCCTTGCGTTAGCATATTCTCAGCCTGCTTGATCTGTTCACTGTCGCTGCCGTTTGCCACCTGAACATTCAGTTCAGCTCCAACTTCCTTAGCCCGCTTCTCAACTAGATCTTTGTCCCGCTGCCAGCGCTCCTCTTTCAAAGTATCCATCGAAAAACCAATCTTGACTTGTTCATTGGGACCCTTCTTTTTCCGCGGGCCACTATTTGTTGGTTGCGTGCCGGAGACGCACGCGCCTGCGATTAGGCCTAGCACAAGCAGACAAAGCAGCAAAGTTCTTCGTTGCATCGGTTATCTTTCCCTTCTAACTATTTGAACCAAGATCACGGAAATAATTGAAACCATTCAGCGTCTGTGTTTCAGACGCAATGACACAATCATTGCAGCGGCGTGCGGTCAGCGTCGACTCGTCATCCCTGAAACTCACCCGATCGGTTAGGCGATCTCAGGAACTTACGGTATTAATTATTCGAGCGGCTCACTTTAGCAGAGTCTCGGAGGGAAATACCATTGAAGTTTTGGTTTTTTAGTGCTATTAATTCGTCACGATAAGAGTGTTGGCGCACATACAAACTCCCCTCCCCCGCGTAGTCTTTCGAAGTTTCTGTTAATCGGCCACTGCGGCAATTGCGGCGCAATAAGCTACCGGGTTCCCCCAAGTAATTCGTTTCGGCATCGGCTTCAGTCATATATGTCAGTAACCGAGATTCCTGTCGGCCTTTAGGAGGGCCTTTCAATGAACCGAACTATGTCTAATCTGGTCCGCGTCACAACCTGCGCGCTTTTCCTGTTCTTGTTCATGGGATCAGCAAACGCTCAATTCAAGGCGGGCATTCAGGGTACGGTAACCGATGCCGGCGGCGGTCTGGTGCCTGAAGCGAAGATAACGCTGCTTAACACTGAGACTGGAAAAACTCAGGAGACCACCAGCAGCGATGAAGGCTTCTACAGGCTATCAGGCCTGGCACCCGCGAAGTATAAACTCACGGTTGAGAAAGCCGGCTATAAACAGGCTGTGTTTGACGATGTAGCAGTCAATGCCGAAGCCGTGCAGGGCATCGACGTAACTCTCGAAGCCGGTGACGTCAGCGCCTCAGTTACCGTCACCACGGAAACCGGACAGATTTTACAGACTGAGAATGCCAACGTTGACAAAGCGATCACGGGACAAGAGGTTCGCGCGTTGCCGCAGTTTGGACGCGATCCTTATGAGTTAGCGCGCCTAACTCCAGGAGTATTTGGGGACGCCGCGCGTGGCGGCACGGGTGGCGCGGTCAGCTTACCCAACACTGCAGGACCAGGTGGATCCACTCGATCGATTTTCCAAACAGAGAATCAACCACAAATATCTGCGAACGGCCAGCGCATCACGTCCAACAATTTCCAGATCGACGGCACCAGCGTGAATAGTTTGACGAATGGCGGTGCCGCGGTAATAACTCCGAATCAGGAATCGGTAAAGGAAGTGCGTGTTATTGCGAACGTCTACTCAGCTGAATTCGGTCGCAACTCAGGCGCGCAGGTGCTGACTGTTTCACAAAACGGCACCAACGACTTTCACGGCAGCCTTTTCCTGAAGAACAACAGTGCCGGGCTAAACTCTTTCAATAAATACGGCGGTCCCAACGGCGCCGCGCCCATACGAGTAAATCAACACCTTAACCAGTTTGGCGGCAGCATTGGCGGACCGATGTTCTTGCCACGTTTTGGTGAGGGCGGTCCTTCCACCTGGGGCGGCAAGAATCGGGCTTTCTTTTTCTTTTCCTACGAAGGTTTGCGCAGCAGCAACACTGATACAGTCAATGCATTCATAGAGACGCCGGAATTTCGGCAGGCCGTAATAGCAGCGCGGCCAAATAGTATTGCCGCGCGAATCCTGGGGGCGCCAGGTATCACTCCTCGAATTGTGTCCGTTATTCCGGCCACTTGCGCCTTTGCCGGCTTCGGATCCAATTGCACACAACTCGCCGGTGGTCTCGATATTGGCCGCATTGCGGGCGCGCAGGGGCAATACATTTCCTTTGGCGACCTGTCGGGTGGTGGTCCAGACGGAATTCCCGATATCCAGTTCGCTCAACTCTCAGTTCCGACAGAAAGTCGCGGCAATCAGTTTAATCCGCGCATTGATCTTAACGTCACGAGCAACGACACGCTTACGTTCAGTTCTTACATTTCGCGTTTTCACGGTCTCGGTGGTGACGCAGCAGGCCGCAGCCGGCCCATGGGCGATATCGTTACCGCTCCGCAGAACCTATTCGGCATGGTCACCTGGGGGCGCGTGATCTCTTCCAACAAAACCAACGAGCTGCGCTTTAATGCGACGCGCTTTGCGTTCGATGAGATCAAATCATCCAGTGACACTAACTTCGGCATCCCGCGGATCGAGATCGAAACTCTTCCTTTTGACCGTATACGCTTCGGAGCGCCGTGGGCGGAAACGACTCCCGGAATTTTCTCTGAAAACACCTTTCAGTTAAGTGAGAAGTTCAGTTGGGTGCGAGGAAACCAAGCTTGGACTTTTGGTGGTGACCGTAGTTGGGAGCAGGACAATAATGACCTGTCGGGTGGTTCGCGGCCGCTCTATACTTTCGCCGGCCTTTTCAACTTTGCCAACGACACGCCGTTGTTCTACCAGATCAATGCCGACCCTCGCACGGGCGGTCCCGCGCAATCAAAGCGCAAGTTCCGCGCTTCAACCACGTCGTTCTATGCACAGAACGACTGGAAAATGCGGCCCAATCTAACAATCAATTTGGGTCTGCGATGGGAATACTTCGCGCCGCTTAGTGAAGCGGATGGGACACTAAGCAACCTGGTTCTCGGTCCAGCAGGACAAGAGTTAACCGGGGCCAGAATTGTGGTCGCCAAATCACTCTACCCGGGAGATAAGAACAACTTCGGGCCACGCGTTGGCTTTGCTTACAGCCCGAACTTTGGCGAAAAGGGACTATTCAGCCAGGACAAGTTTGTGCTGCGGGGTGGTTTCGCTGTTGCTTACAATCGTATCCCGCTCCTTGAGTTTGCTAACACTCGCGGCAATCCACCTTTCTTTGCGCGTTACGCGATTTGCTGCGGCACTGCGGCTTCGGACTTCAGCACTCCTTTCAACAATGGTCAGATTCTCTACGCGTTGGGCTCGAACAATTCCCCCTTCAGCTACCCTACCAATCCCGCCTTGCGAGCGACCTTCAACGCAAACGGGATCCCCAATCTGCCGCCGGGAGCGTCGGTTGAGATTTGGGGCGCGCCGGCTAAGGTGCCGACGCCATATGTTTACGCGTATTCGTTGGAGGGACAATACAGCCTTCCGGGCAAGCTGGTTGCAGACGTCGGTTATCAGGGAAGCCGAAGTCGGAAGCTGATAAGACTGGTCAACGAAAACTTTTTCTTCTCGGGCTCAGGAACCTTCTCAAACATCCTGTTCCCCACGCCTGATACGACTGCGAGCTACGACGCTTTCATCGCGCGGCTGAATCGGCGCTTTGCGAGTGGTTTCCAGTTTGACGCGATCTATCGTTTCTCAAAGAGTATAGATATCGTCTCATACGACGGACCAACCGCTAATACCAATCCTACTTATCCACTCGACGTCCGTGAGGAAAGGGGCCCCTCAGACTTTGACGTGCGGCATCACTTTGTTGCCTCCGGCCTTTGGGAGTTGCCCATTTTCAGGAATCGCCACGATAGTGTCGGTAACATATTAGGCGGTTGGCAGTTGAGCGGAATTGCCACTGCACATACAGGATTCCCCTGGACTCCAGTAATTGGACAGTGCATCAGCACGCGCGGCCCGAGTATCTGTCCGGTTCGGCCGACAGCTTACTTCGGCGGTGCCGGCACTGACAGCTCAAACGATGCGTTTATCACCGGCAGCAACTTTCCGGGAGGTGGCTCGCACTTCTTCAGCACCGCGGCGCCGGTTGGATTTCAGTTGCCTGGCATCGGCAGAAACTCGTTCCGCGGCCCAAGATACTTCGACATCGACATGACCGTTACTAAACGGTTCGGTTTGGGAGACCTCTTCGGTGAGGGAAAATTCTTCGAAGTAAAGGCAAACTTCTTCAACGTCTTCAATATTCTGAATTTGCAACCATTCAACTTCAACAGCCCGAGCACACAGGTGCAGAACGCACTCTTCGGGCGAGCCGAGCGCGGACTCGCGGGAAGAGTAGTTGAGATTCAGGGTCGGCTTAGCTTCTAGCTTTTTGTAGGACAAATGCAATCCGGAGGGTTGCGAGAACCTAGCCGGTGGTCCGAGCGAAGCGAAGACCACCGGTTGAGGCAGACTGCCAATCCTCCGGGCTGCCTAACGCGGAGGCGGAGCAGGTTCAGGATTTTCGAGTTCGGTGTCGTCGCGCTGACGCGGTTGAGCTTTGCGCTCTTCGTCGAGTTGATTGAAGACTGCCAGTTCACGTTGCGCTTCTTCTTTTCGTTTCAAACGTGACAGGGCAATAAACATTTGGTAGTGAACGCTCGCGTTCTTAGGTTTGAGAGTTGCGGCGTGCCTGAGGACCGCCAACGAATCTTCGTAGCGCTTTGATTTCACGAGCAGGCGTCCAAGATCGTAGTTGGCGTAAAAGTGCTGATCATTTATCGCGAGCGCACTTCGTAGTAACTCTTCAGCTTCAGCGTAGCGATCACGCTCGCCAACGATGAATCCCAGTTGCGCCAGTGTATCGACATTCCGCGGCCGCAACCGCAGCGATTCTCGAAACTCAGATTCCGCGCGCGCATAATCAGCCGTGGCACGCGCCGCTATGCCGACAAAGTAGTGAGCCTCTGGCAAGCGCGGGAACCGTTTTAGAGCACGACCGAAAACTTCGAGCGCGTCATCCAACTGGCCAAGTTGCAGATAAGCGCCACCAAGCCGTGCGTAATAGACAAACTTGGTTGCATCCTGGCCGAGCGCGCGTTGGTAAAATTCAATCGCCGCCTCGCTGCGGCGGTTCTTTCTGAGGGCTTCACCTAACATGAAGTTGACTTCAGGAAAGTTTGGCCGCAACTGGATAGCGCGGTCCCAGAATTGAGCGGCCATTTCATCCTGTTGTCGCGACCAGTAGATCAGGCCCAGGAAATAGAGCGGCTCAGGTGTGTTGGGAGAAAGCGCGGAGGCTGATTCAAGCATTGGAATCGCTTCGTCGTAACGGGCCAGGTTATAGAAACTCAACCCCAGACGGTAGCGGACTTCGTAGCTGTCGAGTGCAAGCGCGACTGCGCGCTGCAAGAGGGGCAGTGCTTTGGCATCGTCGCCGCGCTGTGAATACTGTAGACCCAGATTTAGCGTTGCCTGCGGATGGTCGGGCGCCAGACGCAAAACTGCCGCAAAAGTTTTTATCGCTTCGTCGGGGCGACTCGTACGCGCAAAGAGAACGCCGAGGTTGGCCAATGCGGACACACCACTCGGGTTAAGCCGAATAGCCGACCGATATTCACGTTCGGCTTCAGCGGTTTTGCCGGCCTGGTCTAAGACGATTCCCAGTAGATTGTGAGCATCAGCATTATTGGGACTCGCCACCAATACGCTTCGCAGAAGTGGTTCAGCTTCAGCTGCCCGGCCGTTTTCGAGTAACGAGGCGGCTTCGCGCAGTTGTGAAATGATCTGTTCGGATTGTGTTGTCCCCGACTGGTCGTTGCGCTTCGGTGTCCGTTGGGCAAAAACCATAAGCGGAGCAAACAGCATGAGGCCGCTGCAAACGGCGCAGATCAGTCGAATACCGGCCGCCCTCTGTTTAATGCTGACAACGTTAATAGGGTGGTGAGTCATTTGCAACATTGAAAAAGCGCGTTTGTCGCCATCATACTGAATCGATTACATAGCCGATAAGGGAAATGACAATCCCAAGAAGCGCCACACAATACCACGCAGACGGATGCCTTATGACCATAAGTCCCGACATTGTGATCACTGGCGTCCAAAGAAACAGGGCGATACCCAGATAACTAATGGCGCCAAACTTCTTTGGCGTTTGGCGCCAATGCATTAGCCGAATATCTGGGAGAAAGATCGTCAGCGTGCTGTAGGTTGCGAGGGCAGTAATGATGATTGTATAGATGAGTTTCAACTGTGACGATTATAGCCCCGCTTGTCTCTGGAAAAAACAATGGACCTAATCAAATTCATCCGCCTGGCACTTATCCCAGTAGTTGTCTTCATTTTCCTAATCGCGCCCGTACCTTCCACGCGCTCGCAACGACCGAAAAACGTCGAACGCGAAATCGACGCCTTGATGGCGAAGATGACCCTCGAAGAGAAGCTCGGTCAGCTGCAGCAACTCGATGGCGAAGGCAACGGAACATTCCGTCCGGAACACCCCGATCTAATACGGAAGGGCCTGCTGGGATCAACTCTCAACGTTCGCGGCGCGAAGAACACTAACCAGCTGCAGCATGTGGCAATGGATGAATCTCGGTTGAAGATTCCGGTCTTGTTCGGCTTTGACGTGATTCATGGTTACCGCACCATCTTTCCCATTCCGCTAGCTGAGGCGAGTAGTTGGGACCCGGCGTTGGCCGAACAATCAACCAGCATCGCCGCGAGGGAAACCTACTCAACCGGCCTGCGTTGGACATTTGCGCCAATGCTGGACATCGCGCGGGACCCGCGCTGGGGACGAATCACGGAAGGGGCCGGCGAAGATCCATTCCTCGGTGCTGCCTTCGCACGCGCGCGTGTTCAAGGGTTTCAGGGAAACGACTACAGCGCGCCGAACAAGATCCTGGCCTGCGCCAAACACTGGGTCGCCTACGGAGCGGCGGAAGGAGGGCGTGACTACAATACTACTGAAATGTCCGAAAACACTTTGCGAGAGGTCTACTTTCCGCCATTCAAAGCCGCCGTCGATGCCGGCGTCGGCACCGTGATGAGCGCCTTCAATGATCTCAACGGCGTGCCCACATCCGCTAATCCTTTCACGCTAACCAAGGTCCTGCGCGGCGAATGGAAGTTTGAGGGCTTCGTAGTCAGCGACTACACCTCCGTCAAAGAGTTAATCAACCACGGTTTGGCCGCAGACGACAAAGGCGCCGCGCGTGCAGCCCTGAATGCCGGGGTGGACATGGAGATGGTGAGCCGGCTCTTCAATCAACAGGGTCCCGCGCTGCTGCGGGAAGGTCAACTAACACAGGCAACGATCGACGAAGCGGTGCGACGCATCCTGCGCATCAAGTTTAGGCTGGGACTGTTTGAACATCCTTATGTAGATGAGAAGCTCGAAAGCCGCGCACTACTGACTTCTGAAAATCGAGCTGCTGCGCGCGCGGTCGCAGACCGTTCCATGGTGCTCTTGAAGAATGATCGGGAAACACTGCCGCTTAGCAAGGCTGTTCGTTCAATCGCCGTTATTGGGCCGTTGGCCGACGACAAACGCGCGCCTCTTGGCTGGTGGGCCGGTGATGGCAAGCCGGCAGACACGGTGACGCCACTGGCCGGCATCAAGCTGAAGGTATCGCCTGAGACTAAGGTTAGTTATGCGAAGGGCTGTGAGACTCAGGGCGACTCAACGGCAGGCTTCGCTGAAGCGTTAGCCGCTGCGCGCGATAGCGATGTTGCCCTCGTCTTCGTAGGCGAGCCGGCCGAGACTGTGGGTGAAGCCGCTTCGAAGAGTTCTCTGGATCTACCCGGCCGCCAGATGGATTTGATTAAGGAGATTCACGCCACGGGCAAGCCCACCGTCGTGGTCTTAGTGAACGGACGCCCACTCACGATAGGCTGGGTAGCAGAAAATGTTCCAGCCATATTGGAAGCGTGGATGGGAGGAACCGAGTCGGGCAATGCGATCGCTGATGTTTTATTTGGTGACGTCAATCCCGGCGGCAAGCTCCCGGTGACCTGGCCGCGCACCGTCGGGCAGGTACCGATTTATTACAATCATATGAACACCGGCCGCCCGCCCGACGCCAACAACCGCTACACTTCGAAGTATCTCGATGTTCCCTGGACACCGCAATTCCCTTTCGGTTACGGGTTGAGCTACACGCAGTTCAAGATCACCAACCTGCAACTCAGCGCTCAGCGAATTCGAGCGAGCGGCAACTTGACGGTCACCGTCGACGTTGAAAACGTCGGCAAACGTCCGGGTGATGAAGTAGTCCAACTTTATATTCGCGACCTGGCGGCGAGCATGACACGTCCGGTTAAGGAGCTGAAGGGATTTCAACGCGTGACGCTTCGGCCAGGTGAAAAGAAGCATCTGGAGTTTGTGCTAAGGCCGGAACATCTGGGATTCTGGAATCGCGAAATGCGTTTCGTGGTTGAGCCGGGAGAGTTCAGGGTGATGGTGGGTCCCAGCTCAGACGACGTCATCGAGACAAAGTTTGCGGTCGAATGACGTGGGTATTGGAGCACGGAGCCGGACAGGATGATTCAAGGAAGGAGTCTCAATGGTCAGGAAGGTGGGCTTGCCCCCGCTCGCTGAACGCCACTCAATCTGAGGCGGGGGCAAGCCCCTTCCCAACCTGTGAGATCTGCAGACTTGAGTCTGGCTTTGAACGTCAGTCTAGCCGGGTCTTGATCATCTCCACTGGTTTCGCGCTGGAACATGATGAACTCGGTCAGACAAAATACATTCTCGAGTGCACGCCCAGCTGCCACACTTCTATTCCTACTAATCGCCTTTCCCGCGGTTGTCGCTAAGTTTCCGGACCCGATCAACGCTGTCTCACCTGCTCAAGCTGTCGCGGCAAATTACAGGTTCAGCCGCACGGACGAAGTTTTCCTTGAAGACCTCGAGCGTCGCTCTTTTCAATATTTCTGGGAAGAAGCAGACGCGGAGACCGGGCTCGTTTCCGATCGTGCCCGCATGGATGGTTCAACGCTGGACGAGAACCATCGCAATGTAGCGAGCATAGCCGCGACCGGCTTTGGACTGACGGGGCTCTGCATCGCTGCCGATCGCAATTGGATCAATCGCAATCAGGCACAGGAACGCACCCGCAACACGCTGCGGTTCTTTGCAAACAAAGCCTTCCACCAACGCGGTTGGTTCTATCACTGGCTCGACGCGAAAACGGGGGAACGGCGCTGGAACAGCGAAGTTTCGTCAATCGACACGGCCTTACTGCTGGCCGGTGTGCTGACAGCCCGCCAGTATTTTCGTGATGATCCGGAAATACGACAGCTGGCTACGAAGATTTACAAACGAGTGGACTTTCATTGGATGCTGAACGGTCAGCAACTACTCTTATCGCACGGCTGGAAACCGGAGACAGGATTTCTAAAACCTCGCTGGGACACCTACAGCGAAGACACCATTCTATATTTGCTGGCAATTGGATCGCCGACGCATTCGATTTCACCTGCATCCTGGTACGCCTTGTGGCGCGATCGTTATCGTTATGAAGGTCATGCGTATTTCACCACCATTGGCGTGCCGCTCTTCATGCATCAATATGCGCACGCCTGGATCGACTACCGTAACTGGCGCGAAACAAAAGCCGACCGGATTGACTATTTTGAAAATTCAGTTAAAGCCACGCTCGCGCACCGCGCTTTCTGTATGAATCTCGCGAACGACTTTCCCGCCTTCGGCCCAAACGTTTGGGGCATCACCGCTTCCGATAGTGCGAAGGGTTATCTCGCCTGGGGCGGACCGCCACGCGACCCGGCCATCGATGGCACCGTCGTTCCCTCGGCTGCCGGTGGCTCGCTGATGTTTACTCCGGAACTTTCAGTAGCAGCGCTTCGCACGATGAGAGAGAAGTATGGACAAAAAGTTTATGGGAAGTATGGATTCATCGACGCGTTTAATCCGGGCAGCGGCTGGGTGGACAGCGATGTGATTGGCATCAACGTCGGAATAATTCTTCTGAGTGCCGAGAACGCCAGCACGGGAAATGTGTGGCGTTGGTTCATGCGCAACCCGGAGATACCGCGAGCAATGCGCTTAGCTGGATTGGCGAAACAACAACGCGGACTAAAGTTGAAGAAAGCTGCTTAGGATAATTCTGTTCAGCTTGCCTATTTGAACTCGCGTCGAAAGATTCGATAACCCCAGGCATTAAGTGAAAGTGTTGGTAGGCTGACTGCCCGCTTTCTCGCCGTCCGTTCGGGCGCCGGAGCATCCGGCGGCAACGGCGGGTCAACATCCGGAGTGATATCTGAGAACGTTCCTCTCTTGCCGATATCGACTGAGCCAGTGAACGGACGGTTCGAAAGATTAATCGCCACCAGTATCTCTTCACCCGCGGCCCCAGCGAATCGCCGCGCATAAGTCAACAC
>Ga0070697_100004182_pt1 | contig 11063 bp, 10 predicted proteins | sample KBSK1501metaG_FD_65475 | JGI IMG/M metagenome (GOLD analysis project Ga0070697, IMG submission 65475) | Corn, switchgrass and miscanthus rhizosphere microbial communities from Kellogg Biological Station, Michigan, USA - KBS K1-50-1 metaG | ecosystem: Host-associated > Plants > Roots >... | reverse complement strand
GTTGGCTGACGAACCATACGCCGATCAAAAGCGCGGCTGGAATGAACGTGATCCGAGCGAACACGAAGATAAACAAGACCGACTTAATTTGATCCCGAGGGTAGGTAACCATAAACGCGCGCCCATTACTGCGGCGATCGCTCCGCTCGCTGCCTAGGTTCGGAACAGTCGAATGGGGATCGGCTGCGATCTGCGCCAGCATAGCCACCAGCCCGCCGAGCAAATAGAAAACAAGGTAGCGCCCCCGCCCCATCGCATCATCGATCTCAGGAGCAAACGCCACTTTCATCTGAACGAGCAATCGTGCTGGCCATGGCCCTCCATTTGGGGCGGCCGAGCAATTAACGCTGAAGGCAGGTAGGAAAGAATAGGGGACAGAATGACACCTGAACAGAGAGCGTTGCTGGAGCGGTTTATCCGACTGTGAGTACCGAATCCAAGTACACCAGCGAGGACGATGATCAGTGGTTGGCCGAGTACTGGTGGGTCGTGCGCGAAATGCGCCTCACCGATGCCGAAGCGGAAATCCAACGTAGTCATTGGGTCACCGTCTACGAACTCAGATATCAGCCAGCAGAGCCTGCTCGACGAGAATTCTCACTTGGAATGAACTCGCTTTGGTTCTGGGAGCAGAAAAGGAAGAGGAGCTATGAGAATCCCAGACTACCCTCGCCTCTGGCACCCGAATAAACGGCAGTGCACGGTGAGTGCATCTCGGTGCCGAAAGGTCCGCCCATGAGCTTCAGGGATATTGCCCTACCGCTGATTAAACGTGGCATCCCGGTTATTCCGGTTGAGCCTAACCTGAAGAAATGTCTGCTACCCGGATGGCAAGGTCGCGCCAGTGCCATCAAGTCGATGGTCGATTTCTGGGATGCTGAGAACCCCGATTACAATGTTGGCTGCGTAGGCAAGCCCTATGGCATCGTAGTTCTCGACTGCGATGTTCCGAGATTGGGCAAGCGCATCGAGAGCGAGATGCGAGGCAGCCCCAGGGATACCGAATCACGTTCCAGTTGCGGGCACTTGCAGGGTTTCGGCTGCGGTCGGCAAAGTGAAATGGAACGTTGCACCCCGTCCATCGTTGGCAGCCGCCCACAACCGACCACCGTGCGACTCCACAATGGAACGGCTGATGGCCAACCCCATGCCGCTGCCCTGCGGCTTGGTGGTAAAGAACGCAGAAAAGATCTGTTCCATCTTCTCCGTGGGCAGCCCCACGCCCGTGTCACTGACCGAGAACTGGAGTTGACCGTCCTGTAGTTGCGACTTCACCGTAAGCTCTCCGCCTGAGTCCTTCATGGCTTCGATGGCGTTGAGCACGAGGTTCATGAACACCTGCTGTAGCTGCACACGGTCGACCATGATTTTGGGCAGTTCGGCGGCAAGTTCTGTGCGCATGGCAACCGAGCATCGATCGGCCTCACACTTCAGCAGCGTGAGCATTTCCTGGATAATTCCGTTTACGTCAACCAACTCATGTTGTGGAGGAGATTTCTTGTAGAACGAACGTATACCGTCGATGATTTCAGCCGCACGATTCCCATACTTATCGATTCTGGCTGCTGACGCGCGGGCCCGATCAAGATTGGGCGGTTCGTGTGCTAGCCATTCAATGCAGCTATTGGCACTGTTGATGGCGGCCGCGATGGGCTGCTTGATTTCGTGTGCCAGCGACGCCGCCATTTCCCCCAACGTGCTTACACGATTGATGTGCGCCAGCTCGGCCTCCAGTTGTCGCAGCCTGTCGCGCGCCTCTTCGGCACGCTTGCGCTCGGTGACATCGACCATTGTGCCGAGCACTTGAACAAGCTCTCCCGTGGCACTCAAAACTGGATGGCCGATGCCATGAATGTGTTTGACTGTTCCATCGGGCTTCACGATTCTGAACTCTACGTCGCAATTTACTTTCGTGAGGAACGTCCTTTCACTCGCCAGCACCACCTTATCGCGGTCTTCTGGGTGTATTCGCTGTAGCCATTGGTCGAACATCGGTAAGCCTTGTTGTGGATCAAAGCCGAAAAGTCGGAACATTTCGTCGGACCAGTACACGGTCTCGCGACTTGTACCATCAATGGCACAACTGCCCGTGTGCGCCAGGCGCTGCCCTTCGCTGAGATACCGCTCACTCAGGTGCAGTTCCTCCGTTAGTCGCTCTTGCTCAGTAACATCCATCCCTGTCCCAAGGAAACCCTGGAAAGCCCCCCCTTGCGTGACCGGAACACCCACACAACGTACGTGACGAATCTCTCCGTCAGGCCGCACAATTCGTTTTGTGAAGTCGAAAGCAAGATGGTCATCCAGCATCTTCGCGATGCCTTGTTTCATGAAGGCGCGATCTTCCGGGTGTACAAGAGCCAAATATTCTTCTACTGTTGGCGGCTTGCCACTCGGATCAAGACCATGGATCCGAAACAACTCGGAGGACCAGTATTCGAATCCAGCTGCGTTGAAGGCCCAACTTCCCATATGGGCAATGCGCTGCCCTTCACCGATATAAAACTGGCTTCGCTGAAGCGCTTCGTCAGCGCGCTTGCGATCCTCGATGTCGGTCGAGACACCGTACCATTTGAGGATCTTGCCTCGTTGATCCCGCAGCGGCACGGCGCGAGCCAAAAACCAACGATATTGCTCATCCGCTGCCCGCCGGTAGCGCACCTCATTCTCGAAGGGCTCGCCGGTCGCCAGAGACACGCGCCACTTCTCCGCGTGTCGCTTCAAGTCTGCGGCGTGAACGGCGGCTTGCCAGCCTGAGCCAACTGTCCTCTCGGCGGACAAACCCGTGTATTCCTGCCAGTGGCGATTTACGAAATCCACGGAGCCATCGGGCAAAGCGGTCCAGGCAAATGTAGGGATGGTTTCGATGACATCCCGAAGTTTCCTTTCCTGACGCCGCATTTGCTGGATACGCGCTCGATACAGCCCCCAAAGCAGTGCCAGGCAAGCAGCCGCCCATAGCGCTCGAAACCACCACGTATTCCACCACGGAGGCAGGATCTTGATAGTCAGTTCCAATCCCGGCTCGCTCCATGCGCCCCGGCTGGTTGCGCCCTGGGCACGGAAGGTAAACGTCCCTGCCGGTAGCGTCGTGTAGGTCACCAAGCGGTGGCTGCTTCCCACCTCGTGCCATTGGTGATCTAATCCATCCAGCTTGTAGCGGTAGCGGTTGGTCGCAGAGTTGAAATAGCTGAGCGCGGAAAACTCCAGCGAGAATATATTCTGGTCATGAGAGAGATTCAGCGCGCTGGTGTAACCGATGGACTTCCTGAGCGGGGAACCAGTTCCAACCGTAACGGGGCGACCGAAGAGCCGGAAATCGGTGAGAACCACAGGCGGAACATATGGACTGTCCACAACCTTGCCGGGGTGAAATGCTACGCCGCCACTGAATCCTCCAAAAAACATCTCGCCAGTGGGGCTCTTGAAGCAAGCACTCCAACCGCCTAAGTCAGCGCCGGGAAGGCCGTCCGCGGCGGAGTAGCTTTTGAATGTTTGCTTGGAGGCATCGAATACCGACAGGCCGTTGTTTGTGCTCATCCACAGATGGCCGCTGTCGTCCTCAAGGACGCAGCTCACCGCATTTCCAGACAGGCCATCCTGCTCGTAGTAAGTCTTGAACGTGCCTGTCCTGGCGTCGAATTTGCCCAGCCCGTCTTGAGTGCCAACCCACATCGTCCCTGAGCGATCGAAAAGCACGGAGTTTACTCGGTTGTTGCTCAGACTCGTAGGGTCATTTGCGTTGTGTTTGTAGCTAGCTGTGAAACGCCCAATAACTGGATCGAAGCGTTGCAGGCCCGAGGAATGCGTGCCAAGCCACAACGCTCCCTGAGGGTCCTCCTTGACCTCGATATCTATCTGGGCGGCGCTTTGCTTGTCGAGCTTGTAGGCGGTGAAGTGAGATGTTGCCGGATCGAAACGATCGAGACCATCCCAAGTGGTGGCCCACAGGGTACCGGCGTGATCGATCAGCAGGTGCGTAACATAATCGCTGCCCAAACTGAATTGATCGGTTGGGCTGTGGCGGAACCTCCTGGATAATCCGGTCTTGGGGTCGAAACGGGTCAATCCATGGTTGTCGCTCCCGATCCACAGAAAACCCGATCGATCTTCGACGATCGCAGTCGGGCGCGGACTAACTCCTGATCCTGCGGTCTGGTAGAAGGTGTAATGTCCTGTCTTGCGGTCGACGCGGTTGAGCACATCGATCGAGCTAATCCACAGGATTCCCTGGCGATCTTCATAGATGCCATTCACCATCGTCCCAGTCAAGCTGTTGGGGTTGCCGGGCTCGTGCTTGAATTTCTCAAAAAGCGGACGACTGGTGGAAAACCGGTTGGGCGCCATCATGTGCATGCCCGCCCAAATGTTTCCCTCGCGATCCTGAAACAATGTAGCCACATCGTCTTGGCCGAGACTATCCGGGTCGGCGGGATCATGGCGGCAGCGGATGAACTTCCGCTCCTGCCGGTCAAATTTGATCAGGCCATCCCCAAACGTCCCAAACCACAGGTTACCCTCCCGGTCCTCGAGCATCGTCATAACCCCGGTCTGGAGCGCGTCAGAAAGGTGACCCTCATGGAACGAATAATGAGTGAGCGTATTCGTCTTTCGATCGAAGATCGCCAACCCGCCTCCTGTGATCTGGAAAATCCAGAACACGCCGAAGCGGTCCTCATAGAACGACGTCTCGGAAAGGTTCTGCAAAGAAACGTGGAGGGTGACCTTCTCTGTATCCCGATCGAACGCATCCAGCCCTTCGCTGGTGGCAACCCAGAACGTTCCCTCCCTGTCTTCGCCGGTTGTTCTGATTCGGTCGCTGCTCAGGCTAAAGGGGTTGTTTGGATCGTGACGATAGCGGATGGTCTGTCCGGTCGAGGGATCGAATCTGTAGAGGCCCCTGCTGGTTGACAGCCACAACCTCCCCGTGTGGTCCTGGCTGATGTTGGTGACGGGAACCGCTTCGCCTTGCGCGCCCGCGGTATCAATCCGGTAGTGAGTAAAGGTCTCGGTCACCGGATCAAATTTATCCAGGAACTCATCGCATCCGACCCAAAGTGTCCCCGAGCGGTCTTTGAAGAGCGAGTAAATGAACACCCCGCTCAGACTGTCCGCGCGCCCGGGTTCGTGCTTAAACACCTTGAACGTATAGCCGTCGTACCGGTTCAGCCCATACTGTGAACCAAACCACATGAAGCCCTGATCGTCCTGCACAATCTGGATGACCCTGGTTTGCGATAACCCCTCGTCTGTGGAGAGTCGCGTGAAACGGATACCCTTCCCGTTGACCACAGGCAGGGTGATAGTGCGAGGGTCCACATGCGCCTGCCGCACCGCTCCGACGATGTTGGGCTGATTGTCGGGGCGGTCTGCTCCCTCTCGGGCCATCCCCAATGTGGTAGCCCACAAGAGCGCGACAAGGGAGCAGTGGACGGCCGATCGCCCGAGAACCGTCGGCTTGATCGTTTCTTGATGGACAACTGAAATCACAGTGTTTGTCACTTCTGTCCGGGGGTCCAGACCTGCTCATTCGCTGCCATAATACCCCCGGAGGGCTTTTCAGCGGCCCTTTGAGGGAATTGTAAGTATAGTTGGGTCGGGATAAGCTCCAATTGTTGGAGCGGTTGTCGTCCGCGGCTTTCAGGCATTGGTATCGTATACGTGGTCGCACTCGATTGATATCGCCTCGACCGATGCATTTGCGACCTACCTCAACACGGCAAGCTCAGTCGCGAATCCGAATATCGACCGTGGCAACTCGGACTTTGACATCCGCCATGCATTCACCGCTGGCATGACCTACAATCTGCCCTCGCCGGAATCGAGCAAGATTGCCCACGTCGCGTTGGGCGGCTGGTCGGTGGATAGCTTCATTTTCGCGAGGACGGCTCCGCCGATGGACGTTGTCGGCGCACTTGTTTTTGCGGACGGCATCGCCCTGTACCCGCGCCCGGACGTAGTGCCCGGAGTGCCGCTTGTGCGGCGACTAGGTTCTGCGGCGCGTCACGAAGAACGCGCGACGGTGCGACTGGTCAGGAGGGTATCCCAGTCGGAAGTAATTTCTGAGGACCGTGAAGTGCCACAACGCATCAACACGCTATGTGCCATTCGCGTGATTTGACCGACGAATAGTGGAAGACCCTCGACCCGCTAATTCCAAAGCCAAGAACACGATCCGACGGCCGGGGGCGGCCTTGGGAAAAGCCGCCGCTCCGTCATTAACGGCACGACCACCGACTTGGTGTAAGCCAGAACTCCTCCGGTGCCCGGCACCGTGGATGTACCGGCAGCAGCGAGATCGTTCAGGGCGCTTGCGGCGATCGCTGGGCCGCTCGTGGTATTAGCAAGAGCTTGTGGCGCGAGCAGGCGGACATCCGCTGAGGAATCGTTCAGCGTAGCGCTGCTCAATACATCCTCGGGGAGCGTGATACCCGTCTTTAGCGCTCCGTAGAGCGCGCGTGTTCGTACCTGGTCGTCTGCGTCCTTCAAGGAATCGAGGACCAAGGTGGCGGCAGCTTGACCCTTGCGCTCGGCCAAAGCCTCGATTGCCTGTCCCCGTACCGTGGGATCCTTCTTGTCCGACAGCATCGCGTGAAGTTCCTTCGTACTGGCCCACTGGTCAGCGGGCACGGGCACCAAACCTCGGCCGACTCCTTTCGGATAGACCCACACGGACATCAGGCGGGACGGTGCCCCATGTTCTTCCACTCCGTAGAAGAAGAATGAATCGTAGTTCACAAAGATCTGCCTGAGTCCCTCTTCCAAAGGCGTGTTCCGTAGATTGATGGAGACGAAATCCTGAGGCATGTTCCCGGAAAACATCACGGGGATTCCGACCTGGGCGGAGATCTCGGCGGCCAGGCGCTGCATGGAGCGGCCCTGAACATTCACGCTCAGGCGGCCCTCACGAAAGATGACGCCGGATTTATCTGCCGCCGCTTTCCTGACTTGAACTGGTGGATTGTGTGCCAGTGACTGGTTCGCGGTTGCGGTAGTCTGCTGCCCGCCGCAGATCGGGGAGACGGCCGCGACGAACCCAACCGCCGCCAAGAGCCTAACTGCTTGGCCTCGAACTCTTCCTCTCACAAGCACCTCCTTAGGGGCGAAGGATGGACCTAGCTGGCCGAGGAAGTTGTGTTCTCGAAGATTGGCCTGACCTCTCCGTACAACCCAACGCCAAGTGTGCAAGCGAGTTACAATTAGATTGGCTCCAAGAAGCCAAGCACATACTCCGGACTTCGACATGGGGATACGCAATATTTTGCATAAACAAAGAAGTTTTCATGGAGGCGCAACCCACAGAGGAAACCGCTCTGGAGTGCTTCTTCAGATGTTCGTAGGAGAGGGCAGGCCGGAGATTCCAGTCACGCCACGGCGCGTCGAGTTTTGCTTGACAACGCTGCCGAAGAGTGGCAGCTTCTCTTCCTCCCCCTTTAAATTGCTTGCGTGTCGCAAGCGATCACGGTGATCGAACTGTGACGGTGCAGCGAATTCGACGCACGGTTTCCGCCCGAGCTGCGGCGAATGTTTGGCTGCTGATCCTGCTGCTGGCGTTCGCCCACGCAGGCGGTGTGTTCGCCTCTGCTCAATCCAAACTGGTTCCCGGCGACGCGGTCGTCACCGATGACACGTCCGGGACCGATCAGCAAGGTGTGCTGTTCCGGGTGGACCCCGCGACCGGCCACCGCGACCTGCTGACCGATTTTGGAAACGCGGCGCAGGGCCCCGTCGGCTGTGGGCCCTTCGGCGTCGCGATCGCCCCGTCAGGGCAAGTCCTGGTGGTCTGCGTCAACGCCGGCACCGATCTCGCCGGCGCGCTGGTCCGCGTGAACCTGGACACCGGCAACCGGGTCATGGTGAGCGATTTTGGAAACTTCGATCAGGGGTTTTCGGGAGGCTTCCTCGACGATGTCGCCGTGGAGCCGTCGGGTAAGTTCCTGGTCAGCGATTTCGGATTCTCGGGGGTGGGAACCCTGTTTCGCGTCGATCCGACCACGGGCAATCGCGGCATCGTGAGCGACTTCTCCGATCCAACGCAGGGCCCGGTGGGAGTTCTTGGTCCTGCCGGCATCGCCGTGGAGGGCTCCGGCCAGATCCTCGCTGCCGACCTGGCGGCCGGCACCGACTTTTTCGGCGAAGTGTTTCGCGTGCATCCCGCGACGGGCGAGCGCGTCGTGCTGAGCGACTTCGGCGATCCCTCACAAGGGCCTCTCGGGACCGAGCCGGATGCCGTTGCCGTGGATCCCTTCGGACACATCCTGGTCCTGTGCCGCAGCGCTGGCAGCGGCCTCGCCGGTGCCATCTTTCGCGTCGATCCATCCACCGGGCACCGCACCCTGGTGAGCGACTTCGGCGACCTGGCCTCCGGGCCAGTGATCTTTTCTCCGCTGGGAGTCGCCACCCAGAGCTCTGGTCAGATCCTGGTCATCGGCTTCGTGGACGGGCAGGCGGTGGTGGCGCGCGTCGATCCGGCGACCGGCCAGCGCGCGCTGGTGAGCAATTTCGTCGATCCATCCCAGGGCCCCCTGGGCGTGAATGCCGACGGGATCGCTGTAGTCCCGGGTGTTCCGTTCAGCCAGTTCACGGTGAAACTGGAGATCGAGCTTGACCCGGGCCTGAACGATGACGGGTTCGAGCTGAAGAGCTCGTTCACATTGGGCCCGGGCAGCAACGGGATCTACCCGCTGACGGAACCGTTGCGCCTCGTTGTCGGGCGGGCAGCGATCACGATCCCGGCCGGCCGTTTCCGGCAGGACAAGCACGGCCACTTCGAATACGAGGGAACCATCGGCGGCGCGCACGTGGAAGCGATGATCTCACCGCTTGGCGGGAACCGCTTCTCGTTCAAAGCGGAAGTCCACGGCGTGGAACTGAACTATCCTGCCAACCTGGTCAAGGTGTTCCTCGTGATCGGTGATGATCTCGGGAGAGCCCAGGTCAACGCTGAGATCGGGTGAGACTAAGGGAAATCAGGGCAGCGGACGCCGGCACCACCCCCCTCTGTTATCGCCTCCATACAAGCCACGCCCGCCGTGCTAGTCTCGTATCGCGATGAAGGTTGAGCCCATCCGCCAGCTATTTGACGCTCGGTGCGGCCAGGAAAGCCTTGCGGCATAATCGCGCTTGCTAATTTCCGAACGCTGCTGTTGTTCGCCTTGATTTCGCTAGATTCGGGCTCTGCTAAAAACCCCTGTTCCAATGCCATTGCAAGTAGCTGATAATTCAAGCAGTTTTGGAAAGAGTTTGGTGACTCAAAACCACATGATTTCAGCACAGGGGCAGGGTCAGGATTACTGGTATAACCGCCTGTTTACGACAGTTACCTCCGATTACGACAGTTACCTCCGAGCAGCCCGTCATCCGCCCGCAACCGGAGTTCTGGAGTTGACGTGGGAAAATGTCAATTGGTGTGGGAACGTATCAGGAGCAGTGCGAATCGCGAACGCCGAGGCGAGATTGTAGGTGCTTTCGGTAACGCCGGCTCAACCGGAGTCTGGTTCTATTTTCTAGCAGCACCTCATATTCGCCGTCCTCTACTGAGCCTTAGACCTCGGACGCGATTGAGGTTCACAATGCTCGAACGGTGGGTGCGGCAAAAGACGGTCGGATCTAACTCCTGCTCGAGTTCGGACATGCTCCGGCGCAGGAGGTGTGTTCGCGGTCCCACGTGCACACATGCGTAGTAGTCGGCTGCCTCGATCCAATCAATCTCGGAGATTTTCACGAATGAGACCTGCCCGGCACCCTTGATGACTAGGTGCTCCAGTTTTCTGGGCAAATCTTTCTCAAGAACTATGCTGCGCTTACGATATATGATCGGCAAATTTATCGTGACGCGTATCCCTGCGCTCGACCGCGAAAATATGGTCTTGGTCCGGCTGCACACAGTCGAGGCGAGCGGGATATGGATTGAAAGCCAGAATTTCAAGGAGACAATGCTGCAGAATCCTGGCATTGTCGCATCGGTCACGACGCTGGTGCTTTTCGTGCCCTTCAGTGGCATCGAATTTATCGTTTCGTCCGTGGGCACTAGCGTGTTGTCGGAAAAGGCATTCGGAATTGGCGAATGAGGAGGAACCGAAGATGCCTGATTCGGAAAGCGGGCCGCAGAATAAGACACGTACTCGCCGGAGACGCGCGGACACAGTTCTCGTGTTTAATCCTTCGCAGAAAGTACCTGATTCTGTACTCGACGCGATCATTGATGGATGGCTTGTTCCGTGCCTGGTCGAGCAGTTCCTTCGCGAACGCGGTGTCACGCGACAATCTCTTTTAGCCCACTATCGGGCGCTTGAGTAGAAGCAGGCGCATCCGCGTCAGGCGTGAGCGTAACCGGGGCTGCACCCACTAACATAAGCGCTAACTTAAGCGGTGTGGCTTGGAGTGACCTCACGACTTCCCACAAGCCCGTTTGAACGAAGCCGCGTTGCGGCAGACGCTTTCGCGTGCTAGATGTCAGCAGTGTGTGTGAAGGGATAAGGTTGGGTCATAAGGAGCTAACCTATGACCCACCTTCGCAAAATGATGCTGGAAGAACTCGAGCGTCGTAATTACGCTCAGACTACCATAGACTGCTACATCCAGACAGTCGAGGATTTCGCACGTTACTTTCGGCGCCCTCCTGATCAGCTCGCTCCTGAGCACATCCGCGAGTACCAAGCATATCTGTTCCGCGAGAGAAAGCTAGCCGCGTCCACCGTGACGCAGCGGCTGGCGGCTCTGCGGTTCTTCTACACTCAGACGATTAAGAAAGCCTGGAGTGTGGCCGATACACCTTATCCAAAGAAGACACGACCCCTGCCCAGCATCTTGAGCCCAGAAGAAGTTGCCCACCTCATCGACTCGTCCCAAACTCGGTTTCATCGCATTGTATTGATGACGCTCTATGGCACGGGGGTACGCCGCGGCGGGAAGGGTCGTAAGGACCGAGATGTCATGCTCAGTCCAACGCTGCTGGAATCCTTGCGCGACCACTCCTTATGACCCAACCTTATCCCTTCACACACACTGCTGACATCTAGCACGCGAAAGCGTCTGCCGCAACGCGGCTTCGTTCAAACGGGCTT
>Ga0070697_100004179_pt1 | contig 11067 bp, 5 predicted proteins | sample KBSK1501metaG_FD_65475 | JGI IMG/M metagenome (GOLD analysis project Ga0070697, IMG submission 65475) | Corn, switchgrass and miscanthus rhizosphere microbial communities from Kellogg Biological Station, Michigan, USA - KBS K1-50-1 metaG | ecosystem: Host-associated > Plants > Roots >... | reverse complement strand
GGCGATGGCTTTAGGCAACGATTCGGCGGCATCGGATTCGTCAAACAGAGATTGCCGCTGCAGATTGCTGGGTTCGACATAATCTCGATCGACGATGCGAATTGTGCCTACACCCGCGCGCGACAGCAGGGAGGCCATCGCCGATCCGGTGGCGCCGCAACCCACAATGGCTACGCGCGCAAGCGCCAGTCGGCGTTGCCCTTCCGCTCCGATTCCGCTGAACAGAAGCTGCCGCGAATATCTTTGATCAGGTTCCAAAGACATCACCAGTTTCCCACCTATAAACCATTATTATAGGGGCCACTCGTTTGCGCGAGCCGTGAATACAACATTGCCTACTACCTGCTCATCGAATCATTTAAGCCTCCACAGCCGCGTTGAGGAGTTTTTTTGCGTTTAAGGGGAGCCCTGCTCAAAAGCGTAGCTGTGGTGGCGATTATCGCCTCTGGAGCCTTCCAGGCCTCCGCACGACTAGTCCCCGCCCAGGCGCAGTCATCAGCTGAAGCGTCCCAGCCGAACTTCGAAAGTATCTCCTCTTACCAGGGTTCGACAGTTACGGAAATTAAATTCCCGGACGTGGCGGAAGGCGATCAGAAAGGGTTCCGGGAATTGATCTTGCAGCAAGCGGGTAAGCCGCTGGATCGCGAACTGATCCGCCAAAGCATTCAGGCGCTGTACGCTACTGGCCGCTTTGCCGATATTCGAGTGGAAGCGGAGCACGATGCTTCCGGCCAAGTCACGGTCAGCTTCATCACCAGTCCAAACTACTTTATCGGTAAAGTCAACGTCGAGGGCGCACCCAGCCGGCCAGCCGCGAATCAGGTTGCCAATGCGGCCAAGCTGCCCTTAGGAGAACTCTTCACCCGCGAAAAACTAGACCGGGCTCTCAAAAACGTCAAGCAGCTCATGGAGGAAAATGGCTACTACCATTCTTCGATCGGCGAGGAGGAAAAGAAACATCCAGAGACGCAACAGGTAGATATCTTTTTTCGTGTCACTCCCGGAAGCCAGGCCCAGGTTGGCCGGGTGAATGTAACCGGCCATCCTGGATTCTCTCAAGGACAGGTCGAAGATATCGCGAAAATGCATCCTGCGGATCCAGCCTCAGCTCAACGGGTTACCCGCGCGCTGGATCGGCTGCGCAAAAAGTATCAAAAGCAGAACCGGCTGCTGGCGCAGGTGTCGGTCGCTTCCCGCTCCTACCGGCCGGAAGTGAACGCTGTGGACTATACCTTTCTCGTCGAACCCGGTCCCAAGGTCGATATCGCGACTGAAGGTTTTAAGATCAGACGCAGCGTGCTCAAAAGGAACGTTCCAGTTTATGAAGAGAATGCCCTGGATGACGATCTGTTAAACGAGGGCCGTCGCAATCTAGTGAACTATCTGCAAAGCCGGGGCTACTTCGAGGCCAAGGTGGATTTTAAGAAACGATCCGATCCTGGCGTGGGAGAACTGCGAGTCCTTTACACCATTGACGCTGGCGCACGTCACAAGCTGGTGAAACTGAGCATAACTGGCAACAAATACTTTGCCGAAGAACTGCTGCGCTCCAACATACACATACAGGCCGCGGGGCGCCTCTTCTCGCACGGCCGCTACAGCCAGGCATTACTCAACGACGATATCCGTGGCCTGGAATATCTCTATTTGAACAATGGTTTTCAGCAAGTCAAGATTACGGGCAATGTGGAAGATGACTATCGTGGCCGTAAAAACGAGCTCGCCATCAACATCCACGTGAATGAAGGGCCGCAAACCCTGGTGGGGAAACTGCAGATTGTCGGGAACAGTAACTTTACCGCCGACCAGCTTCGTGCAAATATCACCACAGCGGAAGGCCAGCCGTTCTCGGATTTCAACGTTGCGCAGGATCGTGACACGCTGCTGAATTTCTACTTCAATCGCGGGTTTCCCAATGCCACATTCGAAGCTTCGGCCAAACCTCTGGCGGGGGAACCCAATCACGTGGATGTTACTTTCACCATTCACGAAGGCGAACAAGTATTCGTGGACGAGGTGTTGGTGTCCGGCTTGAATTTCACCCGTCCATTCGTGGTGCAGCGTGAGCTACAGGTGAAAGCGGGCGACCCACTGAGCCAGATCGACATGCTGAAGACCCAGCAAGGCCTCTATGACCTTGGCATTTTCAGCCAGGTCGATACTGCGGTGCAGAATCCTGAAGGAAGTGAGAAGGAAAAGAATGTACTGGTCGAAGTACAGGAGGCTAAGCGTTACACCTTCAATTACGGCGCAGGTCTGGAGTTCCAAACCGGCCAACCTGCCGTCGGCAGCAACCAGCCACAAGGGGCGACAGGAGTCAGCCCGCGTGTGTCGTTTGGCATCACCCGCCTGAATTTCCGCGGACGCAATGACACCATTACCTTCAAGTCGCATGTGGGCCGCTTGCAGCAGCGGGCCCTGATCAGTTTTGAGGAACCACGCTGGTTTAACAGCCGCAATTGGCGAATGTCAGTCACTCTCTTTTATGACAATACTCTAGACGTTGCCACTTTCACCTCAGAGCGTCTGGAAGGTTCGGTTCAAGCTGCGCAGACCATCAGCAAGGTGAGCACCATGCTTTACCGATTCACCTACCGGCGGGTACGCGCCAGTAACCTGCAGATCAGTACCGACCAGATTCCGCTGCTCTCCCAACCCACGCGTGTGGGAATGCCCGGTTTTAGCTATCTTCGCGACAAACGAGACAACGCGCTGGAAACGACCAGGGGAAATTACACCACCGTGGACGGCGGGGTGGCTTCCGCTTATTTCGGTTCGGAAGCAGATTTCGGCCGGATTTTAATGCAGAACTCCACCTATTACGCCTTTGGTAAAAAGCGGCCGGGGGAAACCGTAAAGAAATATGTTTTTGCCCGCTCCACCCGTATCGGACTTGAGAACCCGTTCGTGGATACGCTGAATGTTTTTCCCGGGCAGCAGGCCCCGCCGGGGCATACGGTGATTCCGCTGCCGGAACGCTTCTTCTCGGGCGGCGGTAATTCACATCGTGGTTTTGGCTTGAATCAGGCCGGGCCTCGCGATCCGACATCCGGTTTCCCTTTGGGGGGCAGCGCGCTTTTCTTGAATAATCTCGAATTACGGTTTCCGCCCACTACGCTGCCGTTCTTCCAGGACAACATCAGCTTTGCTATCTTTCATGATGCCGGCAATGTCTTCACCAATGCACACGAGATGCTGCACAACCTGCTGCGCTGGCGGCAAAAGAATCCTGAATTGTGCCTTCAGCAAAGCACGGCCGACCAATGCGACTACAGCTATATTTCTCATGCCATCGGGGTTGGCGTACGTTATAAAACACCCATTGGACCAGTGCGGTTCGATTTCGGCTACAATCTGAATCCGCCCGCATTCCCGAGTCTGCAGACGCCAGACCCGAATAATCCAACGGTGACAGTCTTCGTTCCGCAACACGCGCGTCGTTTCAACGTTTTCTTTAGCATTGGACAGACATTCTGATGATTAAGTTTTCTCTGCCGCTGTGTGGCCTGTTTCTGCTGCTGATCGCTTCGCCTGCCCGCGCTGGCGACATTGTGGATCGCATCGTGGCCACCGTGAATGGTCATGCCATTCTGCAGAGCGATTGGGAAGACGCGCTCCACTACGAAACTTTTATCGCGGGACACTCTCCCGAGCAACTCACCTTTGCCGATCGCAAAGCGGCGCTCGACCGGCTGATCGATCAGGAGTTGCTCCGCCAACAAATACGCTCATCTGATTTCCAGCACGCCTCGGATCAGGAAATTGCGACGCGTATTCAGGAAATACGCAGGCAGTATCCTGGCGCGGAATCCGACTCAGCATGGCATGCAGCACTTTCCCGCTACGGTATTACGGAAAAGGAACTTAAGAATAGAGTCGCTCTGCAGCTTGATTTGTTGCGTCTGGTGGATGCGCGTCTGCGCCCCACGGTCCAGATCGATTCCAAGAGCATTGAGAGTTACTACAATCAGGAACTGCTGCCTCAGCTCCGGCAATCTGGAGCGCAGCAGATTCCTTTAACTCAAGCCAGCCCCAAAATCAAAGAGCTGCTCACCCAGCGGAAGATTGATCAACTGCTGATCGCGTGGCTACAAACCCTTCGCACTGGCAGCGAGATTCGAACCCAGACCCAAACGTCCGACCCCGAAGGTCAGGCGCGATGAACGAAGGCGGCGCCAGACCGCGACGCAAGATCTGGAAATATCTCCTGTCTATTTTGCTTGCCGGCGTGCTGTTTCTTCTGGTTGCCGCGTGGTATATGACCACAGATTCTTTTCAAGTCTGGGTGCGGCACCGCCTGGTTACAGAGTTGGAGCGAATTACCGGCGGCCGCGTCGACTTGGGAAATTTCCACACTATCCCATTCCGTCTCCAAGTCGAAGTGCTCGATCTTACAATCCATGGCCTTGAGCGGCCAGTCGAAGTTCCCTACGCCCACGTGGACCGGTTGCTGGCACAGATCAAGATCATTTCTATCCTCGGCAGGGAATTCGGCTTTCGTACCGTACTGCTAGAGCATCCAGTGGTTCACATCATCCTTTATCCCGATGGCACAACCAACCAGCCGCAGCCAATGTTGGGCCAGAATTCGGCGAGTGGTGCGGTTGGACTGCTATTCTCGCTTTCCATCAACCGTCTCGACGTCCGTCGCGGAGAGCTCTTGTGGGATAACCAGCGGATCCCTTTGGACTTTATTGCCAACGACGTTTCCGCTGATATGACCTACTCTCTGCTGCAACGCCGCTACGAGGGAAATCTCCAGCTGGGCAAGGTGGATACACACTTCAAAGACTACCGCCCAATTGCATGGATGGCGAAAGCGCAATTCAGCCTGGGAAAAAACAACATCGAACTCAGTTCGCTGAAAGCGTCCTGGGGACGCTCGAGCGTCAGTGGCAGCGGTCGCGTCCAGAACTTCCGCGAACCGAAGATTGAGGCTGCCTATGACGCAGCGATTGATGTAGGTGAGGGTGCCGCGATCATGCGTCGTCCCGAAGTGCGTCACGGCACTCTTCATGTTATCGGGCAAGGTTACTGGTCGAGGACGGACGATTTCTCCTCGGTCGGCAAATTTCTGTTGAAGGACTTCGAGTGGCGCGACCAATCCCTCAAGCTGCATGACGTGGCGCTGAATGCCCAGTTCTCGGTTAATCCACGGCACCTTACACTTTCTCAAGTCCAGGCGCGACTGCTGGGAGGCAGCGTCTCCGGCGACGCAGAGGTCGCAAACGGGGCTGGTCCAAAAACTGCCAAACTTATCCGAGGGAAAAAAGTCGAAGAGCAAAAGGGAACGGTCCGTCTCCGAATGAAAGATTTGTCGGCAGCGGAGATAGCCACCGCGCTGGCCACCCCCGCCCGGCCGTTCAACCGCATCAACTTTGCCGGCGCCGTGGATGGTTCCGTAGAAGCTGGCTGGACTGGTTCGCCACGAAATACTGAAGCGAAGATCATCCTAGATATTGTCCCCCCAACGCGAATGACTTCCGGCCAGTTGCCGCTTTCCGCCCGTGCTCGTGCTACGTATCACGCCGGTTCCGGAGAACTTGATCTGGCTGAATTCAGCGCCGCTACAACCGCCAGCAAAGTCGTGGCCTCAGGCACACTCTCTTCCACCGCGAGCCTGAATGTTTCCGTTTCCACTACCGACATAGGGGAATGGCAGCCCATTCTTGCCGCTGCCGGTTACCAGGAACGAATCCCGGTTAAGCTGCATGGTCACGCGACATTCAACGGCACAGCCAGCGGCAAACTTTCCGCCATATCGTTCGTAGGCGATCTTCAGTCCCAGGATTTCGATTGGCTAATACCGGCCACTTCCAGGACGCCAGAAAGACAAGTTCACTGGGACTCGCTGGCCGCCCGCATTCGGCTTTCACCAAGTGCATTTGCGGCTCGGCGCGGAACTCTGCGTCACGGCGCCACGATTATCAATTTCGATCTCCGAGCTGGTCTACACCAGAGGCAATTTATTGACAATAGCCCTTTCACCGCCCGCGTGAATATGCAGAGTGCGGATGTCTCCGAAATGCTCGCCTTGGCGCAACTCGATTATCCCGTGAAAGGGACGATGAACGTTTTCATGCAAGCGTCGGGGACGAAAACGGAACCTAGCGGCAACGGGCGTATCCAAATCACCAATGGGTCAATTTATGGCGAGCCGGTTGAGCATTTTAATTCGGAGCTGCGCCTCGATCGAGGACTGGTCGAACTGCACGACATCCAGCTCACCCATTACGACTCAAGGGTCACAGGAGACGTCAACTACAACCTCTCCACCCGTGCTTTCCATTTTAATCTCGTGGGAAAGAATTTTGATCTCACGCGAATTCCGCAACTGCAGAATCGTGGCATGAGCGTAGAAGGGCGCATGGACTTCACTACTGCCGGTTCGGGAACACAGGACACACCCGCTGTTACTGCAACTATCCGGCTACATGACCTCACCTTCGATCACGAGCGCGCCGGCGACTTCACTCTGAATGCTTCCACACAAGGCGCAGACTTGCACCTTACCGGACAATCTCAGTTCGAGCAGGCAGAATTGTCCATCGACGGCAATGTTCATCTGCGTGGCGATTGGCCGTCGATCGTGAACCTGCATTTCAATCAGCTCGACATTGACGCGTTGCTGCGAACCTACCTCAAGGGGCGAATCACCGGACATTCTTCCGTGGCCGGTGACTTGCTGTTGCAAGGACCGCTTCGAAGGCCGCGCGAATTGAACGTCGTGGGAAATCTGAGCCAGTTCTACGCGGACGTGGAAAACATCAAGCTGCGCAACGATGGGCCAGTCCGTTTCGATGTATCCAGGCAACTTCTCCGGATTCAAGAATTTCGCTTTACGGGCGAAGGCACCGATTTGCTGGCGTCAGGAACGGTGCAGTTGAGCGGCGAGCGCCAGCTCGATTTTCGCGCACAAGGCCGCGTCAACCTGAAACTCGTGGAAAGCTTCAATGCTGATTTCAGATCGTCAGGCGAGGTAACGGTAGACGTAACTGTTTCCGGCACAGTGGCACATCCGTTCACGCAAGGCCGACTGCAGGTTGCGAACGGCTCCGTCGCATATTCTGATCTACCCAGCGCACTTAACGAGATCAACGGATCGCTGATATTTAATCAGGATCGTCTTCAGATAGAAACGCTCACCGCACGCACCGGCGGCGGGCTGCTTACGTTCGGCGGATACGCCAGCTCCTACAATCGCCAAATCGAATTTAATCTCACCGTCCAAGGGCAGGACGTCCGCCTGCGTTACCCCCCTGGAGTCAGTTCCACCGCCAATGCCGATCTGCACTTTGTGGGCACTCCAGCCGCTTCTACTCTGTCAGGCGATATCACGGTTACGAAGCTGGCGATGACGCCTGGCTTCGACTTTGCCGCTTATCTCCAGCGAAGCGCGCAGACTTCTACACTGCCGCAGACCAATCCTTTACTGAATCGCATCCGGCTGGACGTCCACATCGTTACGACGCCGGAGTTGCAGATGCAAACCGCAGTCGTGCGTCTTTCCGGAGACGCCGATCTGCACATGCGAGGTAGCGCTGCCAAGCCGGTCTTGCTTGGACGCGCCGATGTCATCGAGGGCGACGTCAATTTCAACGGCACGAAGTACCGCCTGGAGCGTGGTGATGTGACCTTCGTCAATCCGGTGACCACCACGCCCGTGCTCGATCTTCAAATGTCAACACGGGTCCGCGATTATGACGTCACCGTCAACCTGAACGGGGAGCTCAGCAAGTTGAATCTTAAATATCGTTCCGAGCCGCCGCTGCCGGAAGCCGACGTAGTCGCCTTGCTGGCTCTGGGACGCACCCGGGAAGAATCCGCACAATTGCAACAGTCCGGACAATCGGCGCTATCTCAGGAAGCCTCGAATGCAATTCTCAGCGAGGCCCTGAATGCGACGGTCAGCAACCGGGTGCAGCGCCTGTTCGGTGTAAGCCGTATCAAGATCGATCCCCAGGGCCTGAGCACGGAAACCAACCCAGCCCGCGGTCCTCAAGTCACCATCGAGCAACAGGTAGCCGGGAACCTCACGCTCACCTACAGTACCAACGTGTCCCAGGCATCGCAGCAGATCATTCAAGTGGAATACAACGTCACGCGCAATGTATCAATTGTCGGGGTACGCGATCAGAACGGGGTGGTCAGCATCGACGTGAGAATCCGCCAGCGCAAGAAATAGCTAATTTCGATATCCCATCTGAGCTTCTCCGGGTTGCGCATTCCACTCGGGATGCATCCAAAAAGCGTATTCTGAACCCGGTCGGCTTATCGTGACTCAGATCCATCCCGATGGATACGCGGCCGAGCGCCAGATGATGGTCGCCTCGCAACTACGTGGCCGAGGAATTCGCGATCAGCGCGTGCTCAACGCCATGGCCCGCGTTCCCCGCCATGAGTTTGTCGCTGATGAATACCGCGAGCAAGCCTACGAAGATCACCCGATTCCGATCGCTGAAGGTCAAACCGTCTCGCAGCCCTACATCGTTGCCGTTACCTTGGACGCTTTGTCATTGCAGCCATCATTCAAGGTTCTGGAAATCGGCACCGGCTCCGGCTATCAGACTGCATTGCTCGCCGAACTATGTCGCGAGGTCTACTCAGTAGAACGACACGCGCCGCTCGCCCGCGATGCAAAGTCCACGCTGGCCCGGCTGGGCTACAACAATGTGAGCGTGATCGTTGGCGATGGTAGCCAGGGATTGCCTGACATGGCGCCGTTCGACGCAATTGTGGTCTCCGCTGCCGCGCCTCAGATTCCCGCGGCGCTTTTTGAGCAATTGCGCGAGGGCGCGCGCATGGTCATTCCCGTGGGTCCGGCGCAAGCCCAGGAATTGCAGTTGGTGTCAAAGCAGGAGGGACGGCTGATGGTCCAGAGTATGGACGGCTGCCGCTTCGTGCCGCTCATCGGCGGTCAAGGATACTCCTCATCTTCGTGGTAGTTGCGCCAACAGATTCAGGGCTTCCTGCCTATCTCTCAGTGTTCCAGAATCGAAGTGATGAAATCCAGGGCACGGGGATCCTCCGACTGTCCGAGCCAGAAGATGGCTTCTTTGCGCACGACGGGGTTGCGATTCTTGCGCGCTTGTTCGATGAGCAGCGGGACGCCTTCCTCGCGGGACATCTCGCTCAGCGCGAATACCGCCTTTTTCTTCATCTCAGTATCTGGATCGTTTTCGATGGCGTCAGTGATCGTGCCTGCTGCCTTCTGTCCCGCTTCCTGGGCCAGCCAGAACAGGGAGTGCTCGCGAACGTCATGCCGCGGATCCTTACGAGCCAGGCGGATCAGTTCGTTAAATGCGCGTTCATGTTCCTCGTTCTGCGAAATTGCGAAGATCGCCTGCTCGAGAAATTCCTGGTCCTGGTCGGATTTAATCAATGCAAGCAGGACATCGAGGCCATGGCCTCCACGAGTGCTGCCAATCCAAAAAGCAGCCTGACCCCGAACCTTGGAGAGCTGCCCGGGCTGGACCAGCCTCTCGAGAGTCGCATTGGCTTGAGGCCCAGAGTGCAGGGCGATCGCGCTGAGGATCTCATCGTTTTCCCCCCGGCGGCGCGAGTCATCCCCTTTCAAGAGCGATTCCAGGTACGCGACGCTCTGCGCCGGTTCAACGTCTTGCAGCCAATATACGGTAAGACCGGGGGCGTCGATCGCGCAGTCGGTCGAGAAAGCCCGCACCTGCCCAATGCTCCCGTTTTCAAATCGCAGGAAAACAAAAAAAACAGGTGCTAGCGTTGCCTTGCAGCCGCCGACGTGATCGACGAAGGAGATATCATGATCGCGACTGTTCAGGCGGCACGACCCGCAGCATGCCGAATTACCTGTAATTCGCGCGAAATTGTAGCAGCACATGTGATGCTCGCCCGGGATCACCGGGGCGCTGTAGGCAATCCACGCCGGACCTTTGTCCGCTTTGATTATTTCCTGGATGGCTGCCTGCACTCCTGCTTTGGCGGAGCGTTCGACCAACCTGGCGCCGGTGAGTTGAGGTTGCCCGGCCGCCGAACACCCTGTGGCCGCAACCGCCAAAACCGTAATCAGTATTCTCCGAAGTCGCATAGCACACCTCACTTGTTCAGAATCTCGAGCATGTAATCCTTCGCCTCCCGGTCATCCATAACGGAGAGCTGCTGTACCAGGTGCTTGCGCATCTCCGGATCGGACTCCTTGCGTGCCAACTGAATCAGGTCGTGTGCGTCATCCTGGATAAATAGTCCCTCTATCAATGATCGCTTGATCTGCGCATCTTTTTCATTGCCGTACATCTGCAACAACAGGGCCTTGGACTGCTGGCCTCCAACTGCACCCAGTGCGCGAATGGCCGCAGACTTGACTCGCGGTTCTGTTGCAGTTTTCACCACTTCCGATAGACCCTCAACGTCATCTTCGGCGATGAAGCCTTGGATGATGGCTTCCTTGTCGTCCACGGATACCGCTGATTTGTACAACTGGCGCAATTCCTCTCGCCCGCCAGCGGCCCCCAGTCGGTGAATTGCATCGCGCCGCAGCTCCGGATCACGCTCTTGCTGTACCGCCGCCAGCAGTTCCTTGCGACAGTCGCAGGCTACATAAGCATCCAGCACAGATTTGCGTACGTCCGGACTATTCGAAGTGCGATAAATCTCACCCAGCGCGGCCACATTCTCGGGCGACTGCTCTGTAGCGAGGAATTGGATTGCTTTCCTCTGCAGTTCGGGATTCGACTGTCCGCGTGCAACTTGAATCAAGATCTGCCGCGCTTCCTGGGAATTGCTCTGCGCCAGTACAAACAGAGCCTGCTCCTTCAGCCGCGACGAGTTGTTTGACGACAGGAACTTCTGCAGGATAGGCAGGGCACGTTTCGGATCGCTATTCATCAAACTGTTCAGCGCAAGCAGCTTGGTTTCGTCATCCTCATGTTCCTGAGGATTGACGGCCTGACCGGAGGCCTGACGTAGCTCCACCTCCAGCGCTCCCGCATCTTTTAGCCATGTGCTCCGGGGATACTGCTTCCGCAGTTCCGCAATCGTGGCCAGCGCATCTTGACGACGGCCGCTCTTGTTCTGCGCATAGGCTTTCCAGTA
>Ga0070697_100004178_pt1 | contig 11068 bp, 12 predicted proteins | sample KBSK1501metaG_FD_65475 | JGI IMG/M metagenome (GOLD analysis project Ga0070697, IMG submission 65475) | Corn, switchgrass and miscanthus rhizosphere microbial communities from Kellogg Biological Station, Michigan, USA - KBS K1-50-1 metaG | ecosystem: Host-associated > Plants > Roots >... | reverse complement strand
CTTTCAGCATCCCTTATGACACGATCAAGACCCTGCTGTACGAGCAGGCTGCTAAACCGCGTTACACCGAGGCGGTGCTGATCTCACCCATGTTCCTGCTAGCGCATTCTAAAAAGCACTACCTGACGATCCAGTACACGGATGCAACGGGCGCGGGACAGTACGTGATCGTCCACCTAGACAAAAAGAACGCGCAGCGAGTGGTGACCACCGCTGAATCCGAAACGGGCAAAAAAGTCGAGAGGGTCGAGGAGAAATAAGGGTTGGGAGAGAGATCTCGACGGGACCTTGGTTTGACGTTTCGCCTGAATTTCGGCAAGGGATTGTGAGGAGAGGCGCAATCAAGGAACACAACGAAAACGACAACGAGAAGAAGTGAAATGAAGCAGCGGCTGGAGGGGACCATTTCCGGTCCGGCTCCGATTGGGCGGTTAACTAGGAGACAGAGCATGCGAATGAAACCCTCAAATCAGAAGTTGGCTATTGCTGTAGCGCTCCTAACGTCCTTGAGCCTCGCCGGCTGCGGCGTCGGTAAAGTCTCGATATCAAATTCCTGTTTGGGCCCCTGCACTGTTCCCCCCACTGCCGAGTTTCTCTACGCCACCAGCACTGACCACATTTCGGCCTTCACCCTTAATCCATCAACGGGAGCGCTGGGTACACCGCTGTCGATGACCGGACCGAATCAAAGCCTCGGGATGGTGGCCAGCGTGACATTGGGCCACCTGTTCGTTTCCGATTTCTTGAACGATGCAGTGGATGGTTTCTCCATCAACCCAAGTTCAGGCGGACTTACCCCGGTCACTGGTTCACCCGTTGCCGTGGGGAGCATGCCGCCGGGCGCGGGCGGTTTGTCTAATGTCGTCTCGGGTAACTCCTATCTATATGCCCCTGATCTCAATGCCGGTACGGTAGCCGGGTTTAGGTTCGACTTTGCCAGCGGGAAGCTTACGCCGGTTCCTGGCTCTCCCTTTCTCGCAGGCAACACTCCCGTGCAGGCGGCGCGAGACTACCTTGGCAAGTTCCTATACGTAAGCAATCTGAATGATTCAGCAGGCGGGATTTCAGCTTTCACCATAGACCCGAACACGGGAGCGCTCACGGCAATTGCCGGGTCGCCGTTTCCCACCGGCATCGCCGGATCCTTCCCCGGACCCTCGGCACTAGTGACAAACAATAATTTTCTCTATGTCGCTTTGGCTGGAACGGCAAGCGCAAATAACAAGATCGTAGCGTTCGCGATTGACCCCACCACCGGCGCCCTTACCACTCTTCCCGGCTCCCCGTTCAGCACCGGCGGTGACCCGTTGTACATGGCGCTCGTGCCCGTGACGGCGGTATCCAAAGCGTTTCTCTACACCGCCAACATTCAGGACGGCACAATTTCCGCGTTCACGGCGGACGACAATACCGGAGTCTTGACGCCGGTCAATGGCTCTCCCTATGCCTCGGGGACTTCGGTTGGGGGCCTGGCAGTGTCTCTTTTCACAGGAACGATTAGCGGACCCCCCTTTCTGTACGCAGCGGATCCTCAATCTAAGGCCATTCGAGCCTATGCCATTGACAACAACACGGGAGCGCTGTCTCCAATTTCTGGCTCGCCATTCTCGGCCGGCAACGCGCCCCTGCTGCTTACAGCAGCCTCAGGTCCCTAGTGCGGACCTCGACCCTTCACCGGGTGCTCATTTCTGCGGCAAAATTTCTGCGGCGAAATTTGCATTTCACGTGAAGGAGACGAAAGGACTCGAGAGTGCATTCGACGACCGACGTGTTCACCATCTTCGTCCCACCGACGGTCCTTCCCCAGGAGGCGTTATGAGGATGACTGGAAGATTGCGTTACTTAGGGACGGCAATGTTGTTTACCCTGCTTGCAGTTTTGGCCGGCTGCGGCAGTTTTTTCAGCTCCTGTCACGACTGTGTAGCTGCCACACCGTTTCTTTATTCGACTGCACCGAACGACATTTCGAGCCTATAGCGTGTGACATGCAATTATTCCGCATGGCGGGTCCGCAAGGATCGAAGCGACAGATCGACGGGATGGGGTACAGTCAGCAGCTTTGAGTCGATCCACAAGACGATAACTCTCGGCTTGTGGGCAACCCTTACCTTGGGATTGCCCGTGATTCGGGCGCAATCCGGGGAAATGACATTACACTTCCAGCACGTTCTTTAATTTTGTTGGCAGCGCGATTCGCTGGCTATTCGCTGCGATTGTTTTCAGTTTTCTTTTGTAACACCGGCCTCAGCGACCAGACGAGGCACTGTGCGTGCCTGGCTCCGGCCGCCACGCGGGCGTCGCATCCTCAAATTGGTTATCGGTCAGCTGCCGCACATCGCTACCGTCTGGTACGAAGGTTCGCGCGGGTCAGATCCAGGGGGCAATCGATTCGCTCGTGAAGCGCGCAATTAAGAGTGGCGACATTCGCAAAGATCTCGAGCCATTCGATCTGCTCCGCGCGCTTATCGATGTATCCAATGTCGCGAGCAGCCCTGACTGGCAGCAGAGCGCCAGGAGGCTGGTGGATATCCTTATCATTATCATTGGTTCGCGCCCGATCCGGTAAATCCAAGGACTCGAGAGGTTGGGCTGAGGTCCGCGACGGTAACGTCCTGATTTCTGACGGCTGGTTGGCGGAGTGTTGTCGGCAACCCTTCCCTTAGGCAGATAAATTTCAGTGTTGCCCGTCAACCTTCGGATCGGTCTTGCGAGGGTGCCCGGTTGGTTCGGAACGTGCGAGTGAGTTCGCTATCGAGCCGGGCTGCTGTTGCTGAATAGAACACCATATCCGTTCGGTCCGGAACTTACCTTTAGTGTTCTCAACGCTTCCCAGAACAGGACTTGATTGGCGGTGACGACAGGCTTGTGCAGCCTCTCTTCCAGAGCATGGATCACGCCGATTTCGCGGAGCCCATTTCCACCTATGAAGATGGCTTCCGCCTGGCCGCGGCGCCTTGGTGCCACCCACTCATAGGCCTCAGCCCGAGCGCCGCTACATAGGCTTTAATTGTTCGAGTGCCGCCCAGAACCGGTCGCCGTTCGTTTTCTCAATCCAATACTGCGTAATGTGGTTGGCAGGCGAACATCGCGCTTCGACGACGGCGCCTTCTGCCTCGGCACTCTTGACGCGCGCGCCAATCTTGAGCGGGAAACAGTCGGGCGAGCTGGAATCGGTGGGAGTGCCCGGCTGCAGCAGCGAGGTTAACAACAATGTGCCTTCACCCGTGAGTTCGTACATTGGGTCGATTAGTTTGGTGGAAAATGGTCCGACGCCGTACACATGTATGGTCGATTCGACTTTCGACCATCCAAAGTGGGGCATGTTTTTGGGACCAATAGTAAAGGCGCCGAGCTCAACCTGCTTCAGGGCCGAACGTTCGAAACGGCTTCCCATGCCAAACCACCAGGCGCCCTGAACGACGACGATATGTTCGTCCATCAGGTGCACGTGCGGCATGACGAGATAGCCCGCATCATTGTGAATGCGGAGTGCGAAAACCTCCCCAGGCTTTTCCGGATCGCCCCACACTTTCTCGACCCACTGCCCTGCTCTCATCTTGTGCAGGGGCACAACAACTGGAAGATCGTGGTCAGACTCGGACACGGCATGACTGCCGGCGACGAAAAGCGTCGCGAGCGCCAGCGCAAATGTAATTCTTGAACACATACGCCCTCCTCATGCTCGAAACTGCCTTCGAGAGCTACCGAACCGTACGACTCAAATCGAACTTACCACCTTCAGGGCGATGGCGGGCATCAAGGGCGTCGGCGGGCATCCGATTGCGCCCTCGAAACGGTTCAGCCCGAATCGTCGGCAACTCTTCCCCAATCCGACAATAATGTCAGAGTCGCCCGTAATACGGGACTTGGACTCCGTTAGTCGGATTGAGCGATGCAAGATTCGCGTTAATTTTCGGCTTTTAGGTTGATTTCCGCCGTGTCGCCCTTTATTTCAACCGTCGTGCCAAAGGGCTTTGAAGCGTCGGCCAGGCGCTGGAGAATATAACCCGCTCTCGCACCCGTCACCGGCGGCGGCAAGCCGCGCGTGTCGAGGAATTCGTTGTTGGTGCAACAGATAGAATCCTCATGATTCTCCGCAACCGTAGGGACCGCCGAACGAAGCAGCGCCATGCCGCAAGAGAAGAAAAGCCTAGTCCGCGCAATCGGCCGTTGGAGTTTGGCGGCGCTGATGCTCAACACCATCATTGGTGCGAGCATCTTTGGGCTACCTTCGTTGCTCGCAGCCCATCTGGGAAGGTTTAGTCCCGTAGGCTACTTGGTTACGGCGGTCGGGATCGCCGCAATTGCGGCCTGTCTGGCGGAGGTCTCCTCGCAGTTTCGCCAGGCCGGAGGGCCATACCTATATGCCAGAGTATCGTTCGGACCGTTTGCAGCGATCCAAGTCGGCTGGCTTACTTGGCTGACCGGGATCGTCGCTTCCGCGGCGGCTGCAGATCTTTTCGTGTCATATCTGGCCCAGTTTTTCCCGGCCGTAGAGACTTGGGCTGTGCGGTTGATGGTGCTGGGGATGCTTATCGGGTTTCTCGCTGTCGCGAACTACCTCGGAGCGACTAGTGGCGCACGGCTAAGCAATTTCTTCACAATTACCAAAGTGCTTGTCATCCTTATTGTTCATCGCCGCCGGACTCACGGCGCTCCTGCTCCATCCCGCCGTTCGCGTCACTCCGCAGGCGGTGTCCGTTACCAGAGGGGATTGGCTGGAAGCCGTCCTGCTGATGATTAACTCATTCGGAGGTTTTGAGGCCGCGCTCTTCCTATCGGGCGAAACACGCGATCCCCGCAAGGATGCTCCGATTGCGCTCTTGATCGCTCTGGCGACTGCGACCTTCTTGTACGTTGCGGTGCAATACATTGTCATTCATACGCTGGCAGCTGCAACCAGTGCGGCTAAGCCTGTCGCTGATGCCGCCCAACATTTTCTAGGTCCGTTCGGAGCTTCGCTGATCGCGGCAGGCGCATTGATTTCAGTTTATGGTTACCTCAGCGCAAACATGCTGCACACCCCTCGCCTCACCTTCGCGATGGGAGAGTAGGGGGGATTTTCCGTCTTTTTTCGCAGCTGTTCACCCACGCTTTCGAACTCCCTCTGTGTCGATCGTTACCTTCGCGGTTCTGCTGGTCGTTTTCTCAGTGGCAGGCAGCTATCAATGGAATGCGATCCTTTCCGCCATATCACGTCTTTTCATCTACGCTTCTATCGCTGCCGCTCTTCCTGTTCTACGAAGAAAGCAGCCGCATGCCGATGCTTTTCGCCTGCCCGGCGGAATGTTTTTCGTTGTGCTTGCGCTCCTGTTCACTGGCGTTCTGGTTACAAAGATTCATCTCGGAGGACTCATGGTTCTCGCCGTTACCTTCGCTGTCGCCGTTTTGAATTGGCTGTGGGCGGCCCGATACCCCAGAACTCCCCTAGCTCCCCCGCATCAGTGATTCTTTAGTAGCGATGATCGGCGGACTGTCCAGGATGAACCTCCACCCGATAGGTTCCGGATGGTCGGCAACCCTTACCTTGGGATTACTTCAGGGTTGCCCGTCATCCGCTAATCATCTGAAATTGCGCTATTGAACAAAGGGACTACCACGTCTCCACAAAAGGATGCACAATTCATCTTGTTGGGAATTGGCAATGGCCGCTGACCGGCGCACTGCACGATGAGATGTAACAAACATGCTCCCCTCACAGGCTGACATTCAGCAGTACGTAGCCAGGATCACCGCCAGCTCCGGCTTCAGCAACTCCGAGCGGCTGTGCGAACTGCTACGGTATACCGTCATGGAGGCACTGGGAGGAAGAAGCGCTTCGCTTAAAGAGTCGGTTTTGGGCGTGACGGTATTCGGCCGCAGACCCGGCTATGACTCTGATGCCAATTCGATCGTGCGCGTCGAGTTCGCGCGTCTGCGCAAGAAGTTGGAACAGTATTACCAAGGCGAAGGTGCGCACGAACGCTGGCGGATCCTATTTCCTAAGGGGAGCTATGCTCCCGAGTTTGTGCGGACGGAATCGGCAGCGCCGACCGCATTCGCAGGCAGCGTTGTCGTGCTCCCGTTCACTTGTCCAGGCAGCGACCCTGATGAAGAATACTTCGCCGATGGCCTAACGGACGAGCTGATCACCGCACTCACGCGTGTTCCCGGTCTTAAGATCGTAGCGAGGACTAGCTCCTACCCATTTAAGGGGCGCGGCAGTGACATTCGCAGCATTGGTGCCAAACTCGGAGTTGATGCCGCTATCGAGGGCAGTTTAAGTCGACAGGGAGACTTGCTGCGCATCCACGTACAACTGGTGAATACGCGGGACGGATGTTACCTCTGGGCGGAGAAATACGAGCGCCACCTCACCGGCGTATTCCAGTTACAGGAGGAGATTGCTAGGGCGATCGTCGCAGCGCTCAAGATGAAGCTACCGCGTCAGAGATCGGCTTCGTCACGGACCGCAAGCCCGGATGCCTACGCCCTGTACCTAAAAGGCCGCTTCTGGTGGCACCGTTGGAACCCCGACGCGGTGCGCAAGGCGACGACGTATTTCCAACAGGCAATTGAAAGCGATCCGACCTACGCGGGTGCGTATTCCGGACTTGCAGATTGCCTCTTCTTGCAGGGATACTATGGCTACGGTCGACCGCGTGACGTGATGCCTCGGGCCAAATCCTACGCCCTCAAGGCTCTCGAGCTCGACCCGCAACTATGCGAAGCGCATTGCTCGTTGGCCCTGCTGGCAAACGCCTGGGAGTGGAACAGCCGTGAGTGTGGGAGGCTGCTACGACAGTGCCTGGAGTTGAATCCCAACTATGCGACCGCGATCGCTAAGTACGCTACATCTTACTTGAGCTTCCTAGATCGCTATGAAGAAGCAGCCGATTGGCTAAACCGGGCTCTCGTTCTGGACCCGCTTTCGCCAAGCGTGCACGCCGATCTGGCAATCAACTCCGCGCTACGTGGCTTCGACGAGCTTTTCGAGCAGGAGGCGGCACGCGTCCTTGAAATGGAGCCAGCAATGGTCAAGCTGTACTGGTTTCAGATGAAAACCCGCGGGGCTCGTGAGAACTGGCCGGGGGCGATTGAAGCCGCGGAACGCGCGCTGCGCCACACGCCGGACGATCCGGTGACTTTAAGTTTCGCTGCCGCTGCATATGCCGGATTCGGCAACGCCAGCCGTGCCGCGGAATTACGGGGAAAGCTCGAATCCCTTTCGCAGGTCCGCTATGTGCGGTACGCCCCACTTGCCTATGCGCACGACGAACCGGGAGGCGAGGAAGCTTTCTTCCGGCTGATGAGGCAGGCAATCGAAGAGCGCGACGCCGGGGCGCGAACCTTGCGCTTCATGCGCCGTTTCACGCGGTTGGCCTCAGACCCGCAGTACGACGCGCTGCTCGAGCAGGTCGGGCTGAGCGATCAGGATGTCGCGCAGGCTGCGGCAGCCGATCTTGCGAGTTAGTCCCTTGGGCAACTCCGCTATGAAGAAGATCCGCTCCTGTGAAATTCGTTTGCGCGGCGGGCAGAAAACCGAATCGCGCACTCGGCGTCTTCGAGCTGCGCCGGAAACGGTGCTTCGCCACTCAGGGTAGTCGATGATCACACCGCGCCGCTCCAACGGCTTTGGCTACGATCCGTTGTTTTATTTGCCTGCAATCAGAAAAAGCTTTGAGGAGTTGACCGCGCAAAAGAAATCTAAGTACAGCCATCGCGGTGGCGGCGTTTCGCCACTTTCTGGAGTGGTGTGATGCAACTTCGGATTCAAGCCGAACTGCGCGGCTCTGCGAATTGTCTGGGAAACCCAGACTCATCCTACCTTTGCACCTGCTGGAGAGCGCATTCGGCGAAGTTGAAGAATAACCTCAGCGAATAATAAGGGGAGCACCCAACAAGCCCAGCCAATCGTGATCGTACGGTCACTATCGGGCTGAAGACGCGAAGTCGGCCCATAATCATTGAGCAGCCGGAATGTTACAAAGGCGAAGGTGACGACATAAGTTCGCACCATCCACTCTTTATGGATCTGATGCGCTGTTTCAGAATAGCGTAATAGACCATAGTGGCTGTTGTGACCCAAGCGGTGGCTAAAACAAGCACAGCGAAACCAAAGGCCCATCCATATGTTGTGCCGATCGCCATCCGAAACGCGCCGATCGATCCCACTGCTACACTGCAGAGAAAAATTTTTCCTGTCCACCGGTGCAGCTCGGCATAGCGCGCACGGAAGCCAGTCCAGAATTGCCATGGGCCGGTGAGCAACGCGACTGTTCCGCCAGTCATATGCATCAGCAGAAAGCCGCGCATGATCCAATAATTGGGTGCGCCACGCATGGGGTCCGTGAACGCCGCCTGGTTGTAGTGCAGGTAATAGCGGAAGACGTAACGCAGCACAAATCCCAGAGCAAGGCTTGAGATCGCCAGCGAGCCGAGGATTTTGAAGGCGAGGATCAGGGTTTCTCTTCTCAAGGCAATGTCACGGGTTGGAGCTGCGATCATCGATATAAATCCCCCATTTTTGTGCGTTCAAATCATGCCACTGTCTCTACTCAAGACTGTCCAGAGTAAGCCCATACTTGCGCACCGGGCGTCTGTTGATCATGCCGTTCTAGGCTTTGCGAGTGTCGTCATGGCCCGCGTCGCCGGTGTGCAGCAACTCGGCGCGTAACCCGCCTTTGAGTTTCTCGATCACCTTTTCGTCGCCCGTAGAAAACTCCAGTCCAAGGTGCAATAGAAACGAAAGCTTCGGCCCTTCGGCTCAGACCCCCGATATAACGTGCTGCTTGAGAAAGTCGGGCTGAGCGATCAGGATATCGCGCAGGCGGCGGCGGTCGACCTTGCCGGTTAGGCTCTTGGGCAGTTCCGCCAGGAAGAAGATCCGGTCTGGCACCTTGTAATCCGCCAAATGCGTACCGACGTGAACCCGCAATTGCTCTTCGCTGAGCGAGTGGCCTGCGCGCAGGACCACTCCGGCAACGGGAACCTCGCCGTACACCTGATGGGGTGCACCGATGACGCCAGCTTCGAGCACTGCTGGATGCTGGTGAAGCGCCTCTTCAACCTCTTGTGGTGAGATGTTTGAGCCACCACGGATAATGAGCTGCTTGATTCGGCCCTTAAACCAGTAGTAGCCGTCCTCGTCGCACAAGGCCAAGTCGCCAGTACGTAGCCAGCGGTCGTCGAACAGGCAGGTGGTGGCAACGGGATCGTTCCAGTACCCGACGCAATTGGCGGGACTGCGAACGAGAATTTCTCCGGTCTCGCCCGCCGCGACATCGTGGCCGAGCAGATCGACTAGGCGAATCGAGACTCCGGGTGCCGCCGGGCCAATCGAGCCGGCGCGAACATCCATACTTGGAATGAACGCGACAGGAGAGCTTTCCGTCAAGCCGTAACCCTCTCGCAGAGGGATGGCGAACACGTCCTGGAAGCGTTGCTGCAGCGCGGCAGGTACACTATCGCCGCCAGCGCCCGCAAAGCGCATTGATGACACGTCGCGCGGACGCCGCGCCTGTTCTTCGACTACGAACTGTAGCATCGCGGGTAGACCGAAGATTTGCGTGCAGCGAAATCGCTCAATGAGGTCGAGGGCCGCCGCCGGGTCGAATGTTCGAAGGAGGATCGCCGTTGCGCCCTGTTGTAAGGCTGTCAGGACAAGACCCAAGCCCAAGGCGTGCATTAGCTGGGCCATGGCAAGGACGGTATCGTCGGGGTCAATCGGAACGGACGTCCAGAGAAGGGCAGTCTCGAACAGGCTGCGTTGGGTATGGGCGACGCCCTTCGGACGGGCGGTAGTTCCTGAGGTGTACAGGATTACGGTGGGTTGTGCGGGGTCCACCTCGGGCAATGGCCCAGGAGTGGTCTTGGTCGCCGGAAACTGCGTAAGGATTTCAGGGTCGCTGCCGGAACGGGCCTCCTCAGCCACTGCGGCGAGCACTGGTTCGCTGAAACAGACACGCGTCGAGGAGTGTTCGAAGATGTAGGCGATCTCTGGGGCCGTTAATCGCAGATTGATTGGCACCGCCACTAGGCCTGCGCGGAATACGGCCAGAAGCAACTGCACGGTCTCGATGGAGTTGGACCAATGCACGGCGACCCGATCGCCCGGCCGGAGTCCCCGGTCGAGAAGATACCGGGCGAGGCAGGTCACCGAGGCGTTGAGTTCGGCATACGTGATGCTCCGGTCAGCCGTCCGAACGGCGGCTTTGCTCGGTTGCCATTCGGCGTGGTTCTGGAGGGCGCTATCCACTGTCATGAGCTTATTCTGATGTTGACGTTCGGCGAGGGCAAGCAGTAACGGGTTAGCCGACCGTTACACTTTTCACGGGCTGACAGGCGGTCTCGCCCGTGATCGCTATACCAGGTGTGAAATGCCGAGCAGTGGGCAAACGGGAAACTGGACCTACCTGATGACCTCAGGATTGCCCGTTTTCAGGATGTGGACCCGGCGCTAGCGGACGGAGGCGGTTGACGAGTCCCGGACATGGCGGCAAGTCCCCACACTGACCAGCTCACGAGAGCCAGCGCCCACCCATCGGCCCGCTTTTCCAGTATCCACAGATGGCTTCCGAAAGCTTGTCTTAGGGTGGAGTCTTCCGCCGAGGAAAACGTAGTCTTGTAGCTTGCCGTCAAGTAAGCAATCTCGTTTGAACCTAGGATACGACGACCGCTAATCTCAATGCCGTGAATTCTTGTGCTCCCGCGCGCCAATTGCGCCGAAACCGCCGTGCGTCCAAGTACTGGCGGGGCGTCGGGCGGCCGAACTCGATGTTATCAGCGCACAATGCCAGCAAGCGGCGATCTTCTCCCGCGACTTCGAACTCGATCCAGCGTGAATGGATCTGCTGAATCTCTCGGACGTCATCTTCGGTGAGTCTCTTCATACACCGGACATGAATAGCAGATTCGCCAAAGGCGCGCAAAGAGGTTCTGGGAGGATGGTCGGCTAACCTTACATAATCCGGTAAGGGAATTATGATCTGCGCCATAATCATCTGAAGGGCGCCAGGCGGAAACGAGCATGAGCACCTCAGCGAAGTTGATCTTCTTGTGCGGGAAGATGGCGGCAGGCAAGTCCACT
>Ga0070697_100004176_pt1 | contig 11069 bp, 11 predicted proteins | sample KBSK1501metaG_FD_65475 | JGI IMG/M metagenome (GOLD analysis project Ga0070697, IMG submission 65475) | Corn, switchgrass and miscanthus rhizosphere microbial communities from Kellogg Biological Station, Michigan, USA - KBS K1-50-1 metaG | ecosystem: Host-associated > Plants > Roots >... | reverse complement strand
GACGCCCAAGTCGATTGGTGGGCGAGACGCCTCAGCGTTTCGTTTTTCAATCAGGTCTGCGGCTACACGCTGGCATCCTCGTCCAAGTACACGGGGCTCAACGCCGTAACCGCTCCATCGTCCGGCCGCATCATTCGAGTTGCGGCCGCATCGGACGATGCGACGGTCAACGGTTTTTCCAGCTCGACCGGTTATCTAAGCCTGACTCTGATCGATCAGGTGGTCGAGGTGGCAAAGACCGGCGGCTCGGGCAACCTGCCCAAAATCCGGCCTATCAGGATCGAGGGCGGCGAGCACTATGTGATGTACATCCATCCGATCCAGACGACGCAGCTTCGCAGCGGCTCGTCAGCGGGTCAATGGCTGGACATCCAGAAGGCGGCGATGACGGGCGGGGAGATCACGCAAAACCCGATCTTCACCGGCGCGCTCGGCATGTATAACAACGTGATTTTGCGAGAGTCAGAGCAAATCACAAACGGCGTTTCCAATGCCGGTGCCGCACAGACCAGCACCCGGCGAGCCGTCTTTATGGGCGCGCAGGCGGCCGGTATCGCGTTCGGCCAGAACAGCGGTGAAAATCGGTATAGATGGAATGAAGAATTATATGATCATAAGCGGCGCCTCGAAGTGTCCGCCTGGTCAATCTGGGGTCTCAAGAAGTTCATCTGGAACTCGAAAGACTTCGCAACCATCGTGGTCACGACCTACGGCGTGAACGCGTCATAACCAGCGGGGGCTTCGGCCCCCGTTTTCTTTTCATCTCCAAAAGCCATCTCGGCAAAAGCGCGTAGCGCAAAAGGAGAAATATCATGCCTACTGGAACCTTGGGCACAGCAGCCCGCGACTATCACACCAGGCAAACGACCTACCTTATGAGTCCCGTGTTGAGTGAGGCGTCCGGCGGTAACTTTACGACTGCCACCGTTACTCTCAAAATCGGGACCATTCCGGCCGGCGCGAGCATCGTCCGTGTTGCAATGTTCACGAACATTGCCAGCAATGCCGGTACAAGCGGCTTAGCAAGTGTCGGCACCGCAGCGAGCGGAAGCAATATCGTTGCCGTGACCGGCTTTAGCATGGGTACGGTTGGTGTCGTTAATGCGACCATCGTGGCCGCTTCGTCTGTTCCCGTGCTATTGGCGGCCGATACCGATATCTATGTCACTAACGTTAGCACCGGCACGGCGGCAACAGCCGGTAACCATCAGATCGGCGTCGAATATCTCCTCTAATGCGTCCTTCACTCTGGTATCTGCACCGGGCGGCCTATGAGCCGCCCGGTTTCTTTGAGGAAAAAGTATGGCCGATCTCCTCGCCCTCAAAACCCAAATCGCCGGCGACCTCAGACGCTCCAATCTCACGTCTGAAATCGCGACTGCTGTCCTCGACGCAATCCAGGACCACGGGGCAGAAAGATTTTATTTCAACGACACATCCGTCTACACCTTCAGCACAGTCAGCGGGACAGACGTTTATGCCATCACGGCGCAAGACCCGATCCAGGAATTTATCCAAATAGACAATCTGCGCGCGCTGCTGGGAAGCTGGTATGATGTCCGGCGCGAGGATTATGACACAGTTGAACGGCTGTACTCGGCGCCCTCAAGCGGCCAGCCGCTGCTGTACGCTGTATTCGGTAACAGCTTGCGATTTTACCCATTGCCGAATGCCGCGTTTCCCATCCGCGTATTCGGTCACTATCGGCTTATCCCATTGACTGCCGACAACCAATCGAACGCCTGGACGAACGCGGCCAAGAATCTGATCCGCTATTCCGTCCTGAAACGTCTATTCATGACGCCGATCCGCGATGCGCAGCAGGCGCAGTATTTCGAGGCCGCGGAGGTGCGGGAACTCGAATATCTGCGCCGTGAAACTGAACGCCGCGCCCGCAGGGGACAGATGGAGCCGTACTACGGATGACCGATATCTATAACGCCTCCGGCGATCTCATCGCCGAAATTCCGCTGTCGGAAAATCAGCTCTTAGCGCTTGAGGCCGGCTTAACGGTCACGCTGCAATTCCACACGCCGCAGCTGATGCGCGGCGGTTCGCACGGTAACGACACTGGTTCGCTGTCGCTGCGCAAAGAGGGCGACCACATCGTCACCGATGACCTGGAGCCGGTCAAACGCCTGCACGCCCTCGTCAAGCGCGTGGCGGCGGCACAAACCGCCTTAGACGAGGAGATTGCCGCGGCCAAGCGAAAAAAAATGAACGGGAAGCTCATATAATGCCGAAAGTCACGCTGCCGTTCGGAGAGTGGCGCCCCGATCTTGCGCTGCTCGACAATCAATTCGCGTCCGAGGTCGAGAACGTGTTTCCCGGCATCAATTCCTATAAGCCGATGCCGTCGCTGTTGCCGTTCACGACCTCGCTGCTGAGCACGGTCGGCGCCGGCAATGATTCGTTTACCAAGATACTTCTGCACATGGACGGGGCCGATGCCTCGACCACATTCACGGACAGCAACGCGGGCGGTTCGGCTCATACCTTTACCGCTGCCGGCAATGCACAGATCGACACCGCCGACTCCAAATTTGGAGGGGCGAGCGGTCTTTTTGATGGGACCGGCGATTGGATCAGCACTCCCGATCATGCCGACTACACGCTCGGCAGCGGAGATTTCACGATTGATGGCTGGATCAAGCCAAATGCCACAGGCCAACTAAATTTAGCCGGTCAATGCGATAGTGCCGGTACGTTCCCGAATATGGCATGGATAATTCTACGCAACCCTTCAAATCACCTCAATCTTCAAGTAAGCGACGGCAGCGCCATTACAGGCGTCACAGGCTCGGCCTCGGTAGTAACCGGAAGCTGGTATCACTTCGCCGCAGTGCGCAGCGGCAATTCGCTTCTTTTATTCGTCAATGGAATACTTGATGGCACGACTGCATTTTCCGGCACGGTGCATGATAGCGCTAACAATTTGCGCATCGGTGCTGCCGGCGAAGTAACTACCAGCACTTGGAATGGCTGGATTGACGAATTTCGCTTGTCGGTCGGCGTTGCCAGATGGACGGCGAATTTTACTCCACCCAATTCGCCCTATTTTTCGGCCACGGGTGCGGTATGTGGATTGACTGCGGCGCGCACGAGCGCCGGCGATTGGAAAATCTACGCCGGCACACAGAAGCGGTTATTCATATTCGATCGGGTAAATTGGATCGACGTATCACGGACGGCAGGCGGCGACTATAACGTGCCAACGGGCAGCCTGTGGACGTTCAAGCAATTCGGGACGTTTCTCTATGCGTGCAGCGGCGTCAATGACGTATTGCAGCGGATCGATGTTGAGGCAGGAGTGAATTTTGCGGCTGTAGCCGGTTCGCCGCCCCAGGCGCGCAGCGTCACCGGCATTGGCGATTTTTTGGTCTTGGTCGGGCTTTCCAGCAATCCGCGCAAAATCCGCTGGTCGTCCATCAACGATCCGACCGCATGGACGGTCGGGATCAATCTCTGCGACGAGCAGGAGTTCCCGGACGGCGGACCTGTTAAGAGCGTCGAAGGCGACACAATCGGCTACGTTGTGCAGGACCGCTGCATCCGCAGTATGCAGTTCCTGCCGAATGATACGACCCTCATTTTTACCTTTAACAAGGTACTCAAGGATCGCGGCGGTATTTCCGATTATGGGGCCGTCACCGTTGGCGACGTGCTCTATTTCATCTCGGAGGATGGTTTCTACGCCTTGGTCGGGACTCAGGTCTTTCCTATCGGCCAAGACAAGATTAACGAATGGTGGTTTGCCAATTCCGATATCAGCCGCCGTTCATTGATCCAGGCCGTCGCTGCACACAAACCATATGTGCTGTTCGCCTATCACAGCAGCTCGGCCGCGCCGACCTATGACAAGATACTGGTTTACGACTGGAGCATTCAGCGATGGGGCAAGGCGAGCATCAGCGCCGTGATTTGGGGGCTGCTCGCCTCGACCGGCATCGATCTCGATACCACGACCACGGAGGCCGGCGACGATCTTTTGGATTCAGGCGCGCTGTCGCTCGACAGCTTTTCCTATCTCGGCGGGCGGCCGTTGATTGCTGCCTTTGACGCCAACGGCCTCTTGTCAACGCTGACAGGGCCGAATCTGAGGGCGACCATGGAAACGGTCGAGGCGCATATTGTCCCCGGTATGCGGGCCTATGTCAGTGACGCCTACCCGTTGGTTGACAGCGCGGGCGGTGCATTGGTGAGCGCTGCCACGCGTGAGCGATTGCAGGACCACGTTGTGTGGGGCGCGGAAACTCCGCTTGAGGTCACTGGTTCGGCCTCAGTGTTTTCGTCCGGCAGACTGCAGCGGTTCCGCGTGACGACCCCGGCAGGCGATGTGTGGACGCACGCGCAGGGCGTCCTGGTCGAGGCGGATCCGGACGGCGTGGCATGACCGACGAACCGTGGCGGCGCGCATTTGACGCGGCGCGTGATCCCTATGCTGCGCGCAATGCACTCGGTTCGCCGGCGGACGGTGAGATCACAACGGCCAAGATCGCCAATGACGCGGTTGATAATACCAAGCTCGCCAACATGGCCTTTGGCACTGTCAAGGGCCGGGTCACAGCGGGAACGGGCGACCCGGAGGATATTGCGGCGGGGCAACTGCCGGCGACGGCCACGAATGACAATGCCAGTGCCGGACGGAAGGGCGAATACAGCAGCGGTACACAAGCAACGCCGCAAACCCTCACAAACAATACCGCCCTTAGTGTCGTCTCGCTATCGCTTGCCGCGGGCGACTGGGAAGCCAGAGGTTCAATTAGCTTTGGCGGGAATGCAGCAACTACGGTCAATTACCTGGCTGTCTCAATCGGCACGACTGTCAATGCGCTAAACAGCCTCCCCTCTGACGGTTATGCAGCATTGCCATTTAATGCTGCGGCGATCTTCGCCGGGCTGACTAACCCGACGATGCCGGCAGGACCTATCCGCTTTAGTTTTGCATCAACGACAACAGTCTATATCACGGCACAGGCGGGATTTGGCGTGAGTACCTGCACGGCCATGGGGTCACTGTCTTGTAGAAGGATTCGATAAGTGGCGACAATCACAATTTCCAACTCGGCCGGCGTGACGTTGACCAAGACACTCAGTGCCGGCGATGTACAGCGGTTTCTCACGGCCTACCGCGACATTCTCAAACTGACTGGCGCGACCGATGCACAGGTCTTTACAGCCTGGGCGGACAATATTTTTGCGAGCGCACGAGCTATCGTGCGCGCCTATGAAACAAAACTCGCGACCGACGCGGCTGCGGCACAGCAAACAGATATTGTGCTGACCTAGGAGAAATGAATGCCCGGCGAAAATGTTCAAGACTGGTCGGTAACGGCTGTCAATAACGGCACCGCCGACTCATTGATCAATTGGGCGGAAGGAATGCCGCGTGCGAGCGTCAACAATTCCGCGCGCTCGATGATGGCGGCAAGCGCGAAGGATCGAAACCTCAAGAACGGTTCGATCATCACCACCGGCACCGCCAATGCGCAGGCATTCACGTCGGGCATAGGCTACAGCAGCGTTCCGACCGGGCTTGTGGTTCGGCTCAAAATTTCAGTGACCAACACCGGCGCCGCGACGCTGAATATGGATGCGATCGGCGCGGTCACGATCAAGGATATGAGGGGCCTCGATCTTGTTCCCGGAGCTCTGTTTGCCGGGGCCTATGCAGATTTCGTTTACAACGGCACCAATTGGATTTTGGTCAATTCTGCGGCGATTGTCGGCGGCCTCTACCTTGCGCAAACGACCGTGACCACTCAAGCGGACCTTAAATTCCAAAATCTGCCTGCGAATATGCGGCTGCTGCAGATCAACATGTCGGACATCGTTCCGAGCACCGCAGGAACCAATTTGCAGCTGCGCTTATCGACGGACAACTTTGCAACGGAAATCGCGACCGGCTACATCTGGTCGCGGATTGATGCGACCCATGCCAATGCAATTAGCTCGACCGGATCGGTCAACGACATAATCGCGGAGCTAATGGCGAACATAAGCACAGGCTCATTTGCCGATTTCAATTTGGAGGTGCAGTTTTTCAGCACTCACACGGCCATTTTTGCGAGTGTCGGATATATCACGCAAGCGAGCGCGGGCGTGCGTTCGAGCTTTTGGTGCAATGTGCAATCGGCGTGCAACGCAATTCGGTTTTTCATGGTGGCCGGCAATATATCGTGCAAATATTTCGCGCGAGTGACCACGGGCTAAAAATGCACTTTGTCCCGATCCCGACAACGCATGAAGCACTGCGCGGTTCATCGCACCATTGGCTGCCGTTCATTCGTGATATCAGCAGGCGCTCGCACGAACCACTCGATAAGCTGCTCGATCTTGTCGTATCCGGAGAAGTACAGCTTGGCCTCGTATGGGACGGGCAGTTGGCGCACGCGCTCCTCGGGATTCGCCTGGTCCGCGACGATAACGGCGATCTTGTCGGCGAAATCGTATGGCTGATCGGCAAGGGCGCGAAAGATTGGCTGCACTTGCGGCCGGAGTTGGAAAAATATCTCAGTGAACTCGGTTGCAAGAAAATTCGGCCGATCGCGCCGCGCGCTTGGTGGCGGCGGTTGAAAGATCACGGCTACGAAGCAAAGGGCGTCTTTCGTGAAGCCGAGGGCTTCAAGAAACCTCACCTGATACTGGAAAAGCAACTATGAGCGGCACCAGCGGTAGTCCACAGCAACCCGTCGTTACACAGACGCAGACCCGCGATCCGTGGGCCGGCGCGCAGCCCTATCTCCAACAAATGATGGGGACGGCCTCGGGAATGCAGGCCGGCGGTGTCGGCTATCAGCCTTACGGCGGCCCGACGCAAGCGCCGCTAAACTCGGCCGTGCAGGATGCCGGGACTGCCATGTGGGGCCTCGCAAATGCGCAGATTGCCAATGACCCTACGGCGCCGGCACTTGGCCAGGCCAGATCGGTCGTCGAGAGTCAGGGCATTACGCCCGGCATTCAAAGCGCACTCGGCGGTCTCGGGCAGCTCCCCGATTATTACAAGGGAGTAGGCGGAAATCTGATTGAGCCGTGGAACTTATACCGGACCATGGGCGCGCAGGCGCAGGGCAATGAAAATCCGTACCTTGAGCAAACTCTGCAAAACACCGTTGGCCGACAGATCAACTCCTCAATGTCGGGCGCGGGTCGATATGGCTCGGGAGCACATCAGGAGGCAATCGCGGCAGGATTTGCACCGGCCTTGATGCAGGACTACGAAGCGCGTCAGCAGCGGCTTGGCCAGGCCGCGCAGGGCATTTCCGGTCTCGTCGGGCAACAAGCGCAATTGGGGCAGCTGCAGGGTGGGGTTTACGGCGGCATGGCCGATATCTATTCCCGCGGTCTTGGCCAGGCCGGGCAATTTGCTCAGCAAATTCCCGGACTGATGCAGGCGCAATATATGCCCTATCAACAGCAGATGGGATGGGGCCAGTATAATCAGGACCGACAGCAGGCCGACCTCAACGCGCAGATCAAGCTCTACAACGCGCAGCAGGCCTACCCGTGGGAGCAGCTCGCGCGCGAATCGGCGATCGTCGGCGGTGCTGGCGGCCTCGGCGGTACATCGGTCACGGCGCAGACGCCGCAGCAAGCGCCGGCGCTCAATCGGCTCCTGGGCGGTGCGCTGGTCGGCGGCGGCCTCGGCTCGGCCTTCGGGCCGGTTGGCAGCGGCGTTGGTGCGCTCGGCGGCGCCGGGCTCGGATATCTCCTCTAGGAGTGAACCATGGCAGACCTATTCAGTCTCCAAGACATTATGGGCCTCGGCGGCTATCCGAATGCGCCACCGGCGGACCTCGGCCAGCCCTATGGGGGCGGGGGCGGTCTTACCGGCCTCCTCGGCAGTCAGAGAATGATCGGCCTTGGAATGGGATTGCTTGCCGGCAATCAATTCGATCGGTGGGGGCCGGCCATGAAGGGTTATCAGGTCGGCGCCAGCGAGGACTTGAAGGCACAGCAACTCGAACGGGACCGAGCACTGCGGCAGCAGCAACTGGCAATGCAGCGGGCGGGGCTCGATCGGGAGCCGGAAGGCATTCGGCAATTGCGGGCCATGGGGATCGATCCGACGAGCGACCAGGCGCGCGAAATGCTTTACCCCAAAACCGAGGATTGGATTGCGCAAACTTGGACCGATCCGAACACGGAAATCGCGCATCCCTATCGGGTTAACCGAAAAACCGGCGCGCTTGAGTGGCTCAATTTGCCGGGCGTGCCGCCGCCGAATGCGCCGGCGCAGGCGCCGGGAGGGGCCGCTGCTCCCGGACCTGGGGCTGGTAATTTCAGCGCAGGCGGCGTTCCCTATGCCTCGGCCGAAGGCCAGCCTACCGCAGAGCCATTGCCGCCGACGACAGCGGTTGCGGGCGGGCCTCCGATTCCCGGGGCCGCTGCTCCTCCCTCCCTTATCCCGACAATGCCGCCGGAAATCGCTGCACTCCCGCCGAGCCTTCGCAAGAAATACCAAGGCGATATAGCTGTTGAAACTGCCAAGACGCAAATGAAGCAAACCGCGGCGGAACCGGCAAAAAAAGCCGATGCGGAGAACGTGATTGCAAATATCGACCGGGCCTTGGAAATCACGGACAACCGCGGGGGAAGCCTGCCGACAACGGGCGCTGGCGGGCAAGTCTTGCAATATGTGGGCGGCACAGCGGCGCACGATCTCGCTTCAAAACTAAGCTCGATCAAGGCCGCAACGGCATTCGGCAAGTTGCAGGAAATGCGCAACGCGAATCCGAATGGCGCTGGACTCGGCCAGGTATCAAACTTCGAAGATCGGATGCTTTCAAATAGTATCGACGCGCTAGATCAGTCTCAATCGAAGGATGAATTCAAGGCAAACCTGCGGCACGTTCGCTCGGTGTTTCAATGGATTGTTGGCCGCAACGACCCGAATGAGCCGCCGCCACCGCCGCCAAAGCGGGCGGCATATGGTGCACAGGAGGGCGGCGGCGGTAAAGCGGTTGCAGCGCCGGCACAAGATGACCGCGAGGCGGCACGGCAGGAATTGATCCGCCGCGGCGTAATCCCACAATGAGGCAAGCAAATGCCTGATTATAGCGCGATGTCTAATGAGGATTTGCTGCGGCTCTATCAGGGCAATGCAGCCACGGCCGCCCCTCCTCCAAGCGGCGGCGATATGGCATCGAAATCAACCGAGGAGCTTTTGCGCGCCTATCAAGGCACACAGCAGCCGGGCGGCGGATCATTGAACCAAGAGGAACGCGCAGCGGCCGGCGGCGGTGCGATGCTGCGCGGTATTCCGGTGCTTGGTGCCTACGTTCCCCAAGCAGAGGCGGCGATCAGAGCTGCCATGAATCCCATCACGGGAGTTGGTCAGCCCGGAGAGACTTACGCTCAACGATATGCCGCCAACTTGCCGGAACGCCAGCAAGAAGCACAAACGTTTGATGTTGACAATCCAATAACCTCGGAAGCGCTCAAGATTCTCGGTGGGACTGCAGCACTTGCGCCCGTTGGGGCAACGGCTGCGGGCGCCCGTGCGATGGGATGGGGCGGCGGCGGCCTTCTAAGTCGCATGGGTTATGGTGCGACGGGTGGTGCCGCTCTTGGTGCGGCCGATGCAGCGGCGCGCGGTGAAAATATCGAGGCCGGAGCCAAAGGCGGCGTGTTGGGCGGTGCGGGCGGTGCGGTTCTCGGTCGCGTTCTTGGTCGTGCGCCGCGGGCGGTAGGCGGAACGGAACCATTGACTGCTAAGGATATCAAAGACGCCGGATCGGAAATGTATAATCTCGTGAGGAAGGATATAGCCGGCATTGATATTCCCATGATTGAACGCACTCAAATTCGCAATGGGTTTATCGCGGACCTCAATGTTGATTTTCGGAAAATGCGCGCGCCGGAAACACACGCTTATGCCGAACAGGCCGTTCAAGCCAAGGACGCAACCGACTTGGTAAATCTGCGCGAAAAGGTAAGTGAGTTGGGGCGCAATTCGGAAGGCAACGAAAGGGCGGCGGCCTATTTGCTGCGCAATAAACTCGACGGAGTGATCGATCAGTACAAGCCCGGTATCTCGGAAAGGCTGAAATGGGCGGACCAAAACTATGCCATTGCTAATAAGGCCGAAAAGTTTGAGGACGATATAAAAAGAGCTCAAATTGCGGCGCGAGGAAGCCCCTACGGGGCACGCGAGGGGACCGCGCTTCGCAAGCTTACCAAGCCAATGCTTGATCCCCAGGCGCAATTCGTTTCGCCGGGAGAGCGAGCCGCAGCCGAAAACCTTTCGAGTCCGGGGGCTGGCGGGCGCACATTGCAAACCCTTTCGATGGGCGATCCATCGCGTCGGGGCTTTATCAACACGATGCTGCTTCCGTTTAGTTTTTCGAATCCCATTTCAGCGGCGGCGCACGTCGGTACTATGACAACGGGCTACGGTGCGGGCAAGGCTTATGATGCCCTGATGCGATCTCGCGCGGCTGAACTATCAAGAGCCATACGGCGTGAGGCACCCGCAACACTAGCACAATCCGGCTACCAGCCGCCGCAGATGGTGCCCGGTCAATCATGGTTGGCCTCGGCGGGCATTCCCTTCGGTCTTGGCGGCCAAGAGCGAACACGATGACCGAGCCTCCGTGGCTTCAAATCGCCGAGAAATATGTCGGCTTTCACGAAACAGGAAACAACCGCGGGATCGAGCATTTCATTGACCTCGCACACACCGGATCACTCGGCGACCCGTGGTGCGCCATTTTTGTGAATGCGTGTTTGGAGGAGGCGGGCCTCAGGGGCAGCCGGTCGCCGGCCGCTCGCAGTTTCGAGCACAACGCAAATTTCTCGCCGCTGAGTGAGCCTAAGCTCGGCTGCATCGTCACGCGCTGGCGCGGCTCGCCGAGCTCGGGACTCGGTCACGTCTATTTCTACCTCGGCGAGGACGCGAACGGTATTCACGCGCTCGCGGGCAATGAGGACGATCAGGTGCAGGAATACTATGAACCGACCGGGCCGGTGACGGGCTTTTGGTGGCCGACAGGAGGCGCACAAATGCCAGCCGATCCAACTGTTTTGTTCCAGGTTACGGGCAAAATGTCGATCTTCGGCGGCCCGGA
>Ga0070697_100004172_pt1 | contig 11074 bp, 11 predicted proteins | sample KBSK1501metaG_FD_65475 | JGI IMG/M metagenome (GOLD analysis project Ga0070697, IMG submission 65475) | Corn, switchgrass and miscanthus rhizosphere microbial communities from Kellogg Biological Station, Michigan, USA - KBS K1-50-1 metaG | ecosystem: Host-associated > Plants > Roots >... | reverse complement strand
TGGGGCTCGACATCCTACTCGTCAACACGTCGATTGCTTTCATACCCCCCGACCCCGCCGTCAAAGCATTCGCAGCATTTCCACGGCGGGGCCGGGCGTCGAACTCGGTCCTTGGGGCAGAGTTCTCAGGCTCGGCAAGGGGATCAACCGGACCATCGCCGGGGAGATCGCGCGTGTCCAGCGCGGGGCGATCCTCAAGGGCGAGGCCGGCATTGGCGGCCCGAAGCGGGTAGACCTGCCGATCGAGAAGGCCGCCAAGTTATTCCTCGCCTGGGCAGCCGCGAACAAGCGCCGGCGCACAGTCCGCACCTATCGCCAGTGCATCACGCGGCTGAGAGTCGCCTTCGCGGGCCGGCGCCTCGGTGACATCACGCCGCTCGACCTGGAGCACTACAAGCGCGACCGGATCGCGGCGGGCGTCACCGTCATGGTCAATCGCGAGCTGGCCTGCCTCCGCGCCCTCTACAACCGATGCCGCGAGTGGGAAAAGTACCAGGGCGACAACCCAGCGGCCCGCGTGAAGCCGCTGCGCGAATCTCGCGGCCGGGTCCGGTTCCTCGAGCCGGCCGAGGAGGAGGCGCTCGTGGGCGCCGCCGACGAGCCGTTGCGCACGATGATCCTTGTCGGCATCCACGCGGGGCTCCGGCTGGCCTCCGAGGCCCTCACGCTGCGGTGGGCGGACGTCGACCTGCGGCGCGGGCTCGTGACCGTCCAGGCGGCTTATGCGAAGTCGGGCAAGACGCGCGCGGTCCCGCTCAACTGGGCGCTGCGGAGCACGCTGGCCGCGCTGCTCCGGCGCGCCCACGACGCGGTCGAGTCGTGTTCTGCCGCCGCGACGGGCGGCCCTTCAAATCCATCCGCACGACGTTCGAGACCGCCTGCCGGACCGCCGGGCTCAAGGGCGTGACCCCGCACGTGCTGCGCCACACGTTCGCCTCTCGCCTCGCGATGGCGGGCGTCGACCCACGGACGATCCAGGAGCTGGGCGGCTGGGCCTCGCTGGAGATGGTCGAGCGCTACACGCATCTCAGCCCGACGCACAAGGCCGAGGCCGTCGAGCGAATTGCCCAGAATTTCCCGACGCTATTCACGACACCGACTCGGCGGAATCGGGCGGTGTCTGGTAAAATAGCGACGTCAAAGGCCGCCCCCGTAGCTCAGGTGGATAGAGCAGCAGTTTCCTAAACTGCGTGCCGGGTGTTCGAGTCACCCCGGGGGCACCATCTCTCCGCGCAGAGCAATCCTCCATTAGGGCTCCGAAGTCTAGGGGACAACAGCGGCCGATCCGAAAGCACGAAGTAGCGTTTCAGTACCAGGAATCCGGCCAACCGGTAGTTCCGCGCAGCGAGGTACGGGTAGCTGGCGTTCTCGTGTGGCCGATTGATGTCGAACAGTGCATCTCGACCACGATCACCTGGGATGCCCGAACTGGCGAAGGTATGTCTCGACGGTTCGATTCATGCCTCTTCAGCCCAGGTGCCGGAGCGGGGGGCGGCTGGCTCGGCACATAGGCAACGATAGCCCCCCGGCGCGCGCGCCATCAAGGGCCGCGCGAGCGGGAGGACGACCCGGGTGGCCGGGGCGTGGTGGGCGGTCAGCTCAGGCGATCGGCGACCTGATCGACCGACTGGCGGGGCGCCGCCTCACCCGCCGGCGCTCCGCTTCTTCTTGGCCACCGGAAGGGGCGGGGTCTTCACCGACGGCTCCTTCTTCTGGTTCGTCACCTGCCGGAGCTTCGCGCGCTCCTTCGCTTCCGCCTCTAGCTTCCCGCGCTGGCGGAGCTTGGCGAAGTGCTCTTCACGTGCGGCTTCGACCTTCCGGAGGACGGCCAGCATCTTGGGGCTGATTGCCATGAGCGCAGGGTCCTTTCGTCGCATCGCCTTGCCACTTGGCGGGAGCTAGTGAACTCTAACGTAGCACAAATAATGCCGTTTTGCCACTGATCGTGGGAGCGCCCCGCGGCCTGACACAGGACGGGACCAGCTTGACACCCAGCGCCACTTCTCCGCCGAACGAGCATGGTGGTCGTCCCGGTCGCGGCGCATCACTGGGGCCAGGCGACGACCGTGGCCCTGCTCTGGGTCGGGTGGCTGGCGGGTGGCGCCACGTCCTATGCCATCGGCCGGTTCCTCGGCTCACGCGTCGCCCGACTGCTGGTCAGCGCGGGACACATCAAGTACTACGAGGATCGGCTGAGCACCCGCGCGCCCTTCTGGATGATCCTCCTGCTGCAGCTCGCGGTCCCCTCGGAGATCCCGGGATACGTGCTCGGATCCCTGAGGTACCGGTTCCCGATCTACTTCCTCGCCCTCGCCCTCGCCGAGCTCCCGTTCGCCATGGCCGCGGTCCTGCTGAGCAGCGGATTCCTCGAGCGGCAGTACTGGACGATGGCCGTGGTCGGGGTCGCCGGCATCGCGTTCCTCGCCTGGGCGATCAGACGGCTTCATCGGGAGCTGGAAGGCAAGCCCGCCTCGGCCGTCGTCGTCTCGACCCCGTAGCCCCACCCCAGGACCTCTGCTAGACTCCGCCCGAACGAGCCCCTGCGGGCGGGAGGACGCCATGGCCGGCACGCTGATCGCCAACACGATGATCCTCGATGGCAGCGGGGCGGCAGCCTTTCCCGGCGACGTGCTGGTGGACGGCCAGCGCATCGTCGCGGTGCAGGCCGGCGGGGGCCTGCCGCGCGGGGCGGCGCGGGTCATCGACGGCGCGGGCGCCACGCTGATGCCGGGGCTCATCGAGCCGCACGGCCACGTGAGCTACCCGGACGCCGCCCGCAACGCCGACTTCACGCGCCTGCCTCCCGAGGAGCACGTGCTGGTGACCATGCGCAACGCCAAGACCCTGCTCGATTGCGGGTACACGAGCGTGCTCTCGGCGGCCTCGGCCAAGCCCCGGCTCGACATCGTCATCCGCAACGAGATCGAGGCCGGGCGTATCCCCGGGCCGCGCTATCTGGCCAACGGCCCCGAGATCACGGTCACCGGCGGGCTGGGCGACGAGAACGCGCTGCACCTGCCGCATCTCGAGACGCCGACCTTCGCCTGGGTCGCCGACGGGCCGGACGAGATCCGGCGGGTCTGCCGCCTGCTCGTGCGCGAGGGCACCGATCTCCTCAAGCTCAACATCTCGGGCGACACCGGGCCGCGGAACTCGCGCTCCCAGCGCGCGGTGATGACCGACGCCGAGGTCGCGGCGGCCGCGGAGATCGCGCGGGCCGGCGCGGTGCGGATCTGCGCCCACGCGCGCAGCGCGGAGTCCGTGAAGATGTGCGTGCGGCACGGCGTGGGCATCATCTACCACGCCAACTTCGCGGACGAGGAGGCCCTCGACCTGCTCGAGGCCAGCCGCGACTGGTGCTTCGTCGCCCCCGCGGTGGGGCTCACCTACCAGGCGTGCTACGCGGCCAGCGAGTGGGGGTTCACGCCCCAGATGGCGCGGGACCGCGGGCTCCTGGAGGAGCTGGAGGTGTCGGTCGACACCATGGGCCGGATGCGCAAGCGCGGCATCCGCGTGCTGCCCGGCGGCGACTACGGCTTCGCCTGGAACCCGCACGGCACGTACGCGCGGGACCTGCTGCTCTTCGTCGACCTGCTCGGCTTCTCGCCGATGGAGACGCTGGTCGCGGCCACCCGCATGGGGGGCGAGATCATGGGGCGCCCCCACGAGCTGGGGCAGGTGAAGCCCGGCTACCTCGCGGACCTGCTCCTGGTCGACGGCGACCCGCTCACCGACATCAAGCGGCTCCAGCGACAGGACGCGCTGCTGATGATCATGAAGGACGGCCGGCTGCACAAGGCGCCGACCGCCTGACGCGCTAGCGCCAGGCCTGCTCGACCGGCCGACCCGTCTGCCGCACCAGCCCCGCCGCGATGCCGATGTTGAGCAGGTTCCACAGGATGCCGTTGACGAACGCGGCCTGGTAGGAGCCGGTCAGGTCGAAGATCACGCCGGACATCCATCCGCCGAGGGCCATGCCGAACAGGGTGGCCATCAGCACGGTGCCGACCCGCACCCCGGCCTCCTCGGGGGGATAGAACTCGCGGATGATGACCGCGTAGGCGGGCGTGATCCCGCCCTGGGACAGGCCGAACAGCGCCGACAGGATGTACAGCGACGCGAGGCCGTCGAATGGCAGGAAGAGCACCAGCGCGAGGGCCTGCAGGCTCGAGCCCAGCAGGAGCGTGCGCCGCCCGCCGATGCGGTCGCAGATCCAGCCCGACGCGAGCCGGCTCACGATGCCGGTGGCCAGCATCAGCGACAGCATCTGCGCGCCCCGCGCGGCGCCGTGGCCCAGATCGCCGGCATACGCGACCATGTGGACCTGCGGCATCGACATCGCGACACAGCAGCTGAGGCCCGCGATCACCAGGACGGTCTGCAGCGCGGCGGGTGACATGCCGAGCGGCCGGGACGGCCGCACCGCGGCCCGCGGGGCCGCGGAGGCGACCGCGAGCAGCGGCGACCGCCGCCGGATGGTCAGCACGAGCGGCAGCATGCTCGCCACACAGAAGATGGCGATGCCCAGATAGGTCCGGCGCCACCCCACGCTCTGGATGAAGTGCTGGACGACGGGCGGCCAGACCGTTCCCGCCAGGTAGCTGCCGCTCGAGATGATCGACACCGCCAGGCCGCGCCGCCGGCCGAACCAGAGCGACGTGTCGGCGATGAGCGGCGCGAACGTGGCCGAGCCGGCGACGCCCACCACCAGGCCCTGGGCGAGGACGAACTGCCAGAGGCTCGTGGCCTGGCTGGCCGCGACGTAGCCGATCCCGAGGGCGATGGCCCCGCCCGCGACCGGCCCGCTGACGCCGAAGCGATCGGAGAGGCGGCCCATCAGGATCCCGCCGAAGCCGAAGCTGATCATCGTCACGGTGTAGGGGAGCGACGCGGCGGAGCGCGCGACGCCGAACTCCGCCTGGACCGCCGGCAGGGCCACGATCACCGACCACATGCCGACGCCGCCGATGGCCGAGAGCAAGAGCGCGGCGAGGAGTCGGGTCCAGGCGTAGGCGCTCTCGGTCGGGCTCCCGACGTCGGTGGCGGGCATTCGCATGACGGACATCCAGTATCGAGGGAAATTCGGCGTTTGTACTCATCCAATTCGGAATCGCGCGGCGCTCGGAACGGAGGGGTCCCGGAGGAAGGCGGGGCGCGGCGTGCACGGCGCCGGAGGGCGCCTAGAAGTTGATGGTGGCGACGACCGTGTCGGTATACGGGCCCGCGACCACGTCCTGACCGGCCGGGACGCGCCCGTAGACGGTGAAGGTCCGCGCGGCCCGGCTGGGGGCGACGGGGATCGTCAGGCCGCCGAACCCGCCGGTGCGCCACACCGTGGTGCGTCCGGCGTTCTTGTACAGCTCGTAGGTCAGGAAGGCCGCGGCGCCGCGCATCCGTCGCGTCAGGCCGGACGCGTTCGCCCCGCGGCCCAGGGAGATTCGCGTCCCGGCCCCCTTGGTGCACGCCACCACGACCGTGCCGGTGCCGTCCAGGCTCGTCGTGGCGTTCGTCACCGCCGGATCGTAGGAACCGAAGGCAACCGGGGTCGTGGTGATGCTGCAGTTCCTCGCCACCGTCGCCGTCACCGCGACGTTGGCGTTGGCGGTCTGGGCGAGGGCGGGCGCCGCCGCGCCGAGAACCAGTCCGCCGAAGATCAGAGCACCCCAGACACTGCGGAACATGTCCTCACCTCCGCCCCCTAAATTGGCAAGACCGGTGCCACGGAGCTTGACCTCGCTGTAAACGGGCGGAAAATCGAGATGAATACCCCGAGTACGTCGGGAGCGGCGCGACCCGCAGGTCGGCAGGGACCCTCAAAGTCGAGGTGACCGGCGCGCCGCCCTGCATTTTTCGTAGGGCGCGCGAATCCGGGAGTACGGTGAGAGCGAGATGCGAGACCTCAAGCTCATCACCCTGTTGCTCGCCGCGGCGCTCGCCGGCTCGTGGTCGCCGCGAGCCGAGGCGTCCGTGAGCTGGTATCTCCTCGTGCCGCCCGCGGCCTACGACCTGCGTAGCCACGTGTACGCGAGCGTCCCCGACGCGCCGCTGCGTCGGTGGTATCACGACGGCGAGTACGACTCGGAGCGCGCCTGCGTCGAAGCCAGGACGGCCAAGGGCCGCGAGGCCCAGCGGCTGAGCCGGACGACCACGGACGCGGACAACTTCCACCGGGAGCAAGCGTGGGCCTTGCAGGAGGGCCGGTGCGTCTCGGCCACCGACCTCGGGGACGTTCGTCGCAAGTGAATCCATGCGGGCGATTCGCGTGGCGGTGGCCTGCGTCCTGCTCGGTGCGGCGACCGCGCGGGCCGCGGACGAGCCGTGGGACCTGTGGGAGGAGCGCATGACGGGCAACGAGCCGCTCCGCATGGTGTTCGTGGGACGGTTCCCGTCTCCGGAGGCGTGCATCAGGAAGTCGCTCGAGCTGTCGAGCTCTCCGCCGCCGGCCGGCGTCGGCCGGCTGGGCTACACGTGCCTGCCGCCCGAAGCGCCTCCACGCCCGGCCGAGCCGCCACGCCCTCCGAAGACCTGAAGGGCGGCCGTGCTACAGTCCGGGGCGGAGGTAGACAATGAACGGACTCAAGCAGATCGTGGTCGTCACGCAGGGTGACGGGTGGAACCTCCTGGGGCTCGACGAGCAGGGGCGCGTCTGGTTCGGCTCGCCACGACGGACCACGCGGGGGCGCTCCCTCACGTGGGCCCTGATGGACGAGAGCGCGGAAGAAGAGCCGGTGACGGAGCCCATCACCGGGGCGCAGCCGCCCGCGGACGAGGCCCCGCGGCCGTGGCCCACCAAGCCGCGCCCCTGAGCCTCCTCAGAAGAGCGTCGCGAACATCCCCACCGCGGCCGCGGTCATGATGACGGCGGTCGCCCAGCCGAGCCACCGCAGCAGCGGCGGATTGACGCGCTGGCCCATCACGGTCGGATCGCTGGTGAGCAGGACGACGAGCACGATCAGCGGCGAGGCGAGCACGCCGTTGACGACCGCCGACCAGAACAGCATGGTCACCGCGTCCAGGCCCACGAAGTTCAGGGCCAGCCCCACGAGCATCGAGACCGCCACCACCGCGTAGAAGCGCCGGGCGAGCCGGGGCGTGTCCTCGAGCGAGCCGCGCCAGATCTCGGCCTCGGCCACCGCGTAGGCGCAAGACCCCGCGAGGACCGGGACCCCGAGCATACCGGTGCCGATCAGCCCGATCGCGAAGAGCCAGTACGCCCACTCCCCGGCCAGTGGACGGAGCGCCTCGGCCGCCTGGCGGGCGGTCGCGATGGTGGTCTGGCCGCCGGCGTGCAGGGTCGCGGCGGTGGTGAGGATGATGAAGTACATGACGAGGTTCGAGAAGAACATCCCGGTGACGACGTCCGTCCGGGCCCGGCGCAGCTCGGCGTCGGTCGCGCCCCGTCGCTGCCGGACGGTCCGCCGCCCGGCCGCTCGGTCCTCCTCGACCTCCTGGGCGGCCTGCCAGAAGAAGAGGTAGGGCGAGATCGTGGTCCCCAGGATGCCGACGAAGATCGCGAGAAAGCCGTTCGACCACTCGACGCGCGGGACCACGGTGGCCCGGAGGACGGCTCCCCAGTCCGGATGGGCCAGGAACGCGGTCAACACGTAGGCGAACAGGACGAGCGTGAGCCACTTGAAGATGCGGGCGATCTGCCGGTAGGAGGACCAGAAGAGCAGGGAGACGATGAACCCCGCGTAGAGCGGGGTCCAGAACACGGCCTTCACGCCGGTCACCATCTCGCTCACCGCGGCCATGCCCCCGAGGTCCGCTCCGATGTTGATGACGTTCGCCACCACCAGCAGGGCGCACGCCCCCCAGAGCACCCGGGGCGAGTAGCGGCGGCGGATCACGCTCGCCAGGCCGCGGCCGGACACCAGGCCGAGGCGCGCGCACATCAGCTGGACCGCGGCCATCAGCGGGAAGGAGAAGAGCGCGGTCCACAGCGGGGCGTAGCCGAAGGCCGCGCCCGCCACCGAGTAGGTGGAGATGCCGGAGGGATCGTCGTCGGCGGCTCCGGTGATGAGCCCCGGGCCGAGCTCGGCGAAGAACCGGCGGACCCGCCGCCGCGCTCCGCCCGGCGCCGCGCCGGGCAGGTCTCGGGGCGGCGGGGCAGGGGGCGTGTCGGAAGTCATCGGGCGATCGTCTCCGAGTCTACCTCAGATAGAATGAGCCCCATGCCCGGCCGCCCGATTGAGCGTCGCGTCTTCCTCGGCACCCTCGTGGGCGGCCTCCTCGCCCGGCCGCGCGCCGCGTCCGCGCAGCAGCCGGGAAGGATCTTCCGGGTGGGGCATCTCGCGGCCAGCGCGCCTTCCGTCGAGAACACCAGGCTGCTGGGTACGTTCCAGGCCGAGCTACGGGGGCGAGGCTGGGTCGAAGGCCAGAACATCGCCTTCGAGTACCGCTGGGCGGAGGGGCGCTACGAGCGGCTTCCGGGCCTGGCCGCGGAGCTGGCCGAATCGAAGGTGAGCCTGATCGTCGCGGGGGGAACGCCCAACGCGCTGGCGGCCCACAAGGTGACCCAGACCATTCCCATCGTGATGGTCGGCGCCACCACGCCGGTCGAGGTGGGGCTCGTGAAGACCCTGGCCCGGCCGGGCGGCAACGTCACCGGCGTGACCTTCGACGTCTCCCCGGAGCAGACGGCCAAGCTCGTGGAGCTGCTCGCCGAGATCCCCACCGTCTCGCGCATCGCGGTGCTGTGGAGTCGCGGGTACCCGGCCGCGGACCGGTACCGGCGCGCCCTCGAGCGGGCGGCCACCGCGAGCCGGCGGACCATCCGCTTCGTCGAGGTGCTCACCCCCGAGGACTTCGACGCCGCGTTCGCCGCGCTGCGACGGATGCCCATCGACGGCCTGATCGTCATGACCGACCAGGTGGCGCAGATCCGGGGCGACGACATCGTCCGCTTCGCGAAGGAGATGAAGCTCGCCACGGTCTTCGGCGGGCCCGCTCGACGATTCGCCACCGCGGGCGGGCTCATCTCGTGGTCCGCCGATTCGGTCGGGTACTGGCGTCAGGCCGCGATCTACGCCGACAAGATCCTGCGGGGCGCGAGCCCGGCCGACCTCCCGGTCGAGCAGCCGACCACGTTCGAGCTGCTGATCAACCTCCGGACCGCCAAGGCGCTCGGCCTGATCATTCCGCCGTCCTTGATGCTACGGGCGGACGAGGTGATCGAGTAGGCGCGGCCGTGCACGACCAGGCGATCGGAACCTGGCTCGAGGCCCTCGCCTCGTCGGCGCCGGCGCCGGGCGGAGGCGCCGCCGCGGCGCTGAGTGCGGCGATCGGAGCCGCGCTGATCGAGATGGTGTGCAACCTGACGATCGGCCGGCCGCGGTATGCGGCGCACGAGGCGCTGATGCGCGAGGCTCTCGCGCGGGCGACGACCCTGCGCCGGCGGGCGCTCGGGCTGGCCGCCGCCGATGCCCGCGCCTTCGGCGCCGTCACCGACGCCTACCGGCTCCCGAAGGAGACCGACGAGCAGGCGCGGGCGCGCGCGGAGCGGATCCAGGAGGCGCTGATCGGCGCCACCGAGGTGCCGCTCGAGACCGCCGCCCTCGCCGCGGAGGTCGTCCAGCTCGCCGGCCGGATCGTCGACGGCGCCAACGTCAACGCGCTGGCCGACATCGCGGCCGCGGCCGCCGCGGCCCGCGCCGCACTGGAGACCGCGCTCGTCAACGTCGAGGCCAACCTCGCCGCCCTCCCCGATCGCTCGCGGAGCAGGGAGCTGCGGGAGCGGTCGACCGGCGTGGCGACGCTCGGGGCCGAAGCCGAGCGGACCATCCAGCGCATTCGCGGCAAGCTGGCCCCCGAGAGCCCGCGCTCCCGGTAGCGGACGGGTCGGCGCCCGCGAACCGCCACCGGTGCCACACGCATCACACTAGGAGCAGACGCGGCATGGACCGACACTTCGATCTCGTGGTGGTAGGGACCGGCGTCACGTCGGCGGTGGCCTCGCGCTGCCGGGAGGCGGGCTGGACGGTGGCGGTGGTCGACTCGCGCCCCTTCGGCGGCACGTGTGCGCTCCGCGGCTGCGTGCCCAAGAAGATCCTGGTGAGCGCGGCCGAGGCGGTGCACGCGGCGCGCGACCTGGCCACGACCGGGGTGCCGGCCGGCGCGCTCACCATCGACTGGCCCGCGCTCACGCGCTTCAAGCACGCGCTGGTCGATCCGACCACCGAGCGCACCGAGCAGACCTGGGCCCGTCTGGGGATCGAGCAGGTCCACGGCCGCGCCCGCTTCGTCGGCCCCAACACGCTGGCCGTCGGCGACGAGCGCCTCATCGGGCGGCGCGTCCTGATCGCGGCGGGCTCCGTGCCGGCCCCGCTCGGCTTCCCGGGCGCGGAGCGGCTCACGACCACCGACGCCTTCCTCGACCTGACCCGGCTGCCGCCCGACATGATCTTCGTCGGGGGCGGGTACGTGGCCTTCGAGTTCGCCCACGTGGTGGCCCGGGCCGGGGTCCGCGCCACGATCGTCCATCGCGGCGTGCGCCCGCTCGAGGGCTTCGATCCCGACCTGGTCGACGCGCTGGTCGAGCGCTCCCGGTCGCTCGGGATCCGCGTCGAGCTCGAGACCGAGGTGCGGGGCGTGGAGGTGGCGGGCGGCCGGCTGGTGGTGCGGGGAAGCCGGCGGGGGGAGGAGCGTCGGCTGGAGGCGGACGTGGCCGTGCACAGCGCCGGGCGGGTTCCGGAGCTCGAGGACCTGGACCTGGAGGCCGGCGGCGTCAAGCGGGAGAAGCACGGCGTCAGCGTGAACGAGTACCTCCAGAGCGTCTCGAATCCCGCCGTCTACGCGGGCGGCGACGCGGCGGCGCTCGGCCCGAAGCTCACCCCGAAGGCCGACCACGACGCGAGCGTGCTGGCCACCAATCTCCTCGAGGGCAACCACCGCGCGGTGAACTACGCCGGCATCGCCTCCGCGGTCTTCACCCTGCCGCCGCTCGCCACGGTGGGCCTCACCGAGGCGGCGGCCCGGGCCGCGGGCCGCAAGTTCCGCACGAGCCGTCAGGACACTTCGGGCTGGTTCAACACGCGGCGCCTCGGGGAGGCGGTCTCGGGCTTCAAGGTACTCG
>Ga0070697_100004171_pt1 | contig 11074 bp, 7 predicted proteins | sample KBSK1501metaG_FD_65475 | JGI IMG/M metagenome (GOLD analysis project Ga0070697, IMG submission 65475) | Corn, switchgrass and miscanthus rhizosphere microbial communities from Kellogg Biological Station, Michigan, USA - KBS K1-50-1 metaG | ecosystem: Host-associated > Plants > Roots >... | reverse complement strand
GGGCTGGGATCGAAATACTTAGAGGAGGCAGGAAAAACAGTCCAAACTGTAACGTGTTCCTTTTGCGGGTCGTCGTGTTCGCGCCACGGAAGCATCGCGCCTTGGCCTTTGTCAGCGAGTCCAAGATGCTTCGAATACCATTCGCGCATCTGATGACGATTAGCGGATTTGAAGAAGACACCGCCGATTCCAAGGATGCGCCCGCGCTGCTCCATTTTGACAGCCGGCTTCGACTTTTCAGGTTGCGGAGATTGCACGTCCTGTCCTCCTGTTGAGCGGGCCGAGATGAGCAAAAGCGAGCCGAGCGCAATTGTGCTCCACGGTATTCCTTGCATCGGCGGATTATACATAAGGTTCGATTCGAATGGAGAAATCGGTTCGCTCAAGGTTCGCCGCGATTCACCCGATCCAGTAGTCTCTTCCCCCCCAGAGAGGCGCTGCCGGAGCTTGGTTCAATATGTCATTACTTGGTTATAAGTAATGACACACCGTCACGCAACACTAGCCCCAGCTAGAGGCGGGTTTATTCGTCGGAAAGACCTTCATGTGCAAGATGCGCACGTGCTTTGGGATCGCGCCAATTGATGAGGAGGACAATGATGTATGGCGTCACGAAACATTTTGCAGACACCGTCTGCAAGATTCGTTGCTTCGCGTTGACGTTGTCTTTCTCCTTCAAGAACATTTTTTTCACGTCCTCGCGTGGTTTGCCTTGCCCAATATTTTCTCCAGCTTTTGCTTCAGCATGACCTCTGCGGGAGAGCATCCTTGGCGTCCGAGCCATGAGAGGAAGTCCTTCATTTTGACTTCGTGCTTTACCGGCGGCTGCTGGACAACAACAGTAACCGTGGTGAATCCCTGTCCGATCTCTCCTACCCAGTTGTCATGCTGAAAGGCGGCGAGAGCCATGGCGATCGATTCATAGAGAGTCTCCGCAGTGACCTCTGTGGAGTGCTCAACGTCCCGAAGATCCTTTATCGCTACTGTGCACGTTCGAAGAACCACGTGCAAAAGCGTAGCATATTCGCCTTTTGTTCGCCACTAGGGTCAGATCGCGATCAGGTGAGGCCTGGTTTATTCCAGCGTTCTGCTCGCGACATCCATTCGGAAAACCGTTCGTCTTCCATGTCATGTGCAACGATACCGTCCTTCGGAGTAAAGGCCGTGGCGCAGCGATGGGTCAGAAACACCAGGGTGTCGCGATCCCAGCCAAGGAGCCGCTTCGCGATGAGATCGTCGATGAGGGCAAGAGTCTGTTCATCCGTGAGGTCGATGCTGGACATTTCGGCAAGGACATCATTTTTTGTGATCCCATCATTTCCGATCATCTGGAGTAGCACTGCCTGATCCTGCGATATTTGGACAGGTTGCCATTCTTCTTTCGTGAGAACCGGAACCTGCCCCAAATCTTTTGCCGAAACCGGATGTTCCCGGTATTCCCATCCTTCGACGTTACCCATATCGGCAGCTTTGCCCCAGAGCAGCGGAGTGAACCTGTCGATCGAAAGATCGCGGCTGTACCAGTCGGGTGACGCATAAAGATGGGAGATCCTCGTCAAGATCAGATTCAATATCCAGAGGATCGGGCTATGCGAGGAAGAGGCATAGCAGAGATAGCGTCCCTGCCATGGCTGGAAATAGAAGGGCTGTCCATTGGTTTTGACGATGCTGTTCTCCCCGCACACGATCAGACTCGGCAGTGAACTGCCGGCGAAACCCGGTATTTTAGGATTTTGTGCGATGAAGTTAAGAAATCCCTGCCGCAAAGATTGCTCAGTCTTGAAACCGCCATAGCCAAGGACAATTCGCACCGGCGCAACATGGTCATCCAGCAGCATTCGATATAGAGCTGCCTTGTCAAAAGGCAAATCTTCGAATTGCTTACCCACTGGCGCAGGCTCACCCAGTATTTGGGAGTAGACGTAGCGAGGTGCGCTTATGTCAATCCCATGGGACGGCCCGATGGTTTCAGCGTACCTCCAAAACAGGGCCATGACGCTTTGGAGCTGGTCGTGCGCGTCCGCCAAGTCGCGTCCAAACAAAGTCTTCTTAACCTCTAACACCGCAAGAACGTCCTTGATCGGCCACTTGTACTGCCCTCGAACTCCTGGAATTGGGATGCCGCTGCCCCGTACAAGCATAGCGTCAATCTGGCCACTGAGCGAATCGTCAATGCCTTCGACAAAGCCTGAAACGACTTGAAGTTCTAGCTCGACAGGGATCATCATCTCGAGGACCGAGCCGGTTACTCCTTCATATTGCGCTCCGATCGTGGGCGCATGAGTGATCCCGGAGCGTTGGATCGCCTCGATTTCCTTTTGCTGAAATGCTGCAAGCAGTGCAGCGACGTTCTTGATCACTTTTCGTTTCCATCTCCCTAGATTTGGCAGGCAGGAACCAGCCACGCCTTTGTCGGCTGCTCAGTTCCATGAGGCGTTAGTACAACGATGTCGGTGGTTTCTGCAACTCTGCGACTGATCGGCAGACGAACTGGGCGTCGCCTGATCTCTTTGGTTTTAGCTCCCGAGAACGGAAATCAGACAGACTGGCGAGGTCGGCTGCCTTAACACGACTCGTCGCCTCAGGGCAAGCTCCGCATCAACGTCTCATCTGTGGCCCTCGTCAGATTAGGATAGATTTTTCAACGAAGGCAGGCACGTCGCTGCCCAAGCAAAAGGTGGTGCGGGCGGAGGGACTTGAACCCTCATGGGCCGTTTAAGCCCTGCGGATTTTCATACCGTCTACGGCTTTCGCCGCCCGAACGTGAGGCCGTTGGAGGGCCCACGCCAGGTTTGCGGTCTGGACTATCCCTTCACCCTCCCCCGAATGACCGGAGCTTAGGTGCTGCCCGTCTAGTCTCTACACCTTCCCGGCTGGTGTCTCTCCGGGCTTGGCTCGGGATTGCCATTTGAGGTTTCCCCGAATTTGAGCAGTTCTGCATCGCCGGTTTCCCAGACGAGCACTCAAGTTTTCCTTAAGTCCGCTGCGTATGCCATTCCGCCACGCCCGCGCGCGGCTGTCTTACTCATGATAGGGCACGTCGCCCGATTTTACACATTCGTTTCCTGGTCAGCCGGTTCCGCTGGAACGGGCGTTTTTCACGCTACGTCCGTTAACCTGGCTTCTTTTGACTTTCTCTTCTTCGGTCGCATCACGTTGATTGCAACGGCATCGAGCGAGGTCTTGATGTGCGACGCGTGATACTTTTCGATCATCTCGACACTGGTGCGGCAGTTTTTGGCGATTTGGTAGATGTCAGCACCTTCCATCAAGCGCAGGCAGATGTATGTATGCCCTAGGCTGTACGCGGTGCGCGGTTGGCCTTTACGGTCGATGCGGAGCCTTTCCTCGTCGAGGATGGTTTTGAAAAGCTCTCGCTGCCACTTGGGAAAAATCAGATCGGTAGGTTCGGGCGTGCGCCATTGTCCGCTGGGAATAGCACATGTCTCCGACGTTCCAGTGGGCGCCGGGCGGAGCCGGCTTCGAAGTCGCTTAAAAGGCAACACAGCACCCGGCATACTTTTGCAATATCCAACGCCACGCTTTCCCCTGACTTCGATCTCCAGGATCGTCTTCTTCAAATCCTCGTCGTAACGATCGTGACATCGCGGAACTGAAGTCGCCAGGCCTCGTCGGGCCGCAGTCCGGTATTGACTGCAAAGAGTACATAGTCGTGGAGCTGTTCCGCCTCCCACCTGAAGCCTCGTTTCTTTGGCTCTTGCGCACGCTTTCGTGTCGCTTTGTAGAGTTGTTTGTATTCTTCTGGTGAGAACCACGCCCGATGAGAGATTTTGGGTGATTTCCGGTACGGCTCAGAAAAATCCGGAAGGCGGTCGAGTCATCCGTGCCGCAGCGCCGTTTTTAAGGTCTGGCGAAGCGTCACGATTTCCTGATGCATCGTGCTATGGCCTGGTGGCTTGCCATATTCTTTTAGGGCTTCTTGGTGTCTGTGAACTCGATTCCTGGATCTTTCCAGAGGTGACCTCTGAGATGCCCAGGTTTCCGAAGAAAGGAACTAGGCGTTCTTTCGATCGCCAGTGCTGGCCTTCCACGTATCGCTTGTTTCGTTGTCCCTGTGTGATAATGTCGAACTCGCGGAGGTAGTGTTCAGACACTTCGCGAAATGTTTTTTCGCTCTTGATCTCTCGGCCGCGGACTTTTCCGCGCAGCTGCAGGTACCAGTCCTCGGCGATTTCCTTGGCTTTGGAGAGGCTCTCTTCTTTCGTGCTGGTGCGACGATTTTTGCCCGCGAAATAGCTTGAGCACTGCCAGAGGCTGCTGTTCGGGCGCTTGTAGACGTGGACCTTGCCGCCTAGGATCGTGTGGTGTTCCGGCATCTTCGTTCCTGCCTCTGCGATGTCGGCATCGCCAACGATTTGGAGCGGTCAAACACTGATCGCGTCTTGCGTCGAGGCGGTGCCTCGAGCCGCAATCCCTTGGAGGGGGAGTTCCACGACAAAGACCGATCCCTTGCCTGGCGAGCTTTGGACCCCGATCGAGCCGCGGTGTTGCTGCACGATCCAGAGGGCAATCGCAAGCCCCAGTCCTGCCCCTTCCAATTCACGGCTTCTGGCCTTGTCCGCGCGATAAAAGCGTTCGAAGATTTTGGTTTGATCTTCCACAGCGATGCCGATGCCGGAGTCCACCACGGTGAGAACTGCCTTGTAATCTTGCTGGGCCAAAGCTCGCTGGTCTAAGGAAAGATCGATTCTGCCGCCAGGGGGTGTGTACTTGACCGCGTTGTCGAGTAGGATATTCAGCAGTTGGTGTAAGACAATTTCGTCTCCATCTATAGGCACTTCGCTGGCGGTAATCGATTCGGCGAAACGGAGACCTTCTGAGCCAGCCACGGTGCGCCATTCGCTCGCTACCTTCAACACTGTTTCGCGAAGGTCGAAGCGGCGGATTTCGAGGGGTCCCCGGCCGGAGTCAGCGCGCGCCAGCGAGAGCAGCTTTTCGACCAGCGACGTAGTTCTTTCCGCCTCCAGAAGAATGTGACGCAGAGCCTCCCGGTATTCTGGTTCCGACCGTGACTTCCGAAGAACAATCTCCGCCTCGGTGCGAATCAGAGAGATAGGAGTTCGAAGCTCATGGGACGCGTCTCCGGTGAATTGGGTGACGCGAAGAAAGGCAGTCTCAATACGGCCCAACATTTCGTTCAAGGTGTCCGAAAGTCGTTGTAGCTCATCTCCAGTGTTCAACTGTTCCAGGCGGCTGCTCAGGTTAGAACCGGTGATGTTGCGCGCAGTGCGGGTGATGGCGTCGACGGGGGACAAGGCTCTTCCGCTGACCCAGTATCCAACCCCAGACGCTACCAGAAGAATTAATGGGGCAAACATCGCGAGATAGCGCCGGAAAAGAACGAGCGCCTGCAGGGCCTCGTGGGTCGGCAGGCCCGTCTGGACCGAAAAGCGCCGACCACGCACGTTAATACTCTGGCTGAGAAAACGAAAGGGCTTGCCACCGAGTTCCCGATCTTCATAGACCGGCTGGAGATCGGGAGTGACGGGGAGGAAGGACATTTTCTGCAAAAACGATGCGCGATAAATCCATTCCCCTCCAGCGTCGTAGATTTGCAAGTAGTCGCCCGAATGTTCGAGGACGTAGGCTTCCGTGACTTCTTCCTGAAGCTTCGCAGTGGAAGCGTCGTTCTTTTGGGCCTCGAGAAAGCGCTGCACATCATCAACCTGACCAGCCAGGGCGTCGTCCGTGATTTCATAGAGGTTGTGCCGCAGAATGAGCAACATTCCGAATCCAAACAGGAGTTGGGCGGCGGCAAAGACTGCGAGATAGGACAGCGTAAGCCGCCAGCCGATGGAGAGTCTTCTTATCATTTCATCAACCGGTCATCAATTAAGATTCCGCTCGAAGAACATAGCCAACCCCGCGCACAGTGTGAATCAGGCTCTGACTCGCATTGGTGTCGATCTTGTTACGCAGCAGCCGAACAAAAGCATCAAGCGTATTGACCTTGATATCGTGATCGAACCCCCAGACGGATTCGATCAGGGAGATTCGTCGTACGACTGTCCCGGCACGGAATATGAGTTCTTCCAGAAGACTGTATTCAGTCCGGGTAAGCCAGATCTTTACCCCGCCACGCGAGACCTCCCGGGTGGTGGGATCGAGCAAGAGATCCCCCACCCGGAACTGAGTCGGATGGGGCACACGCGGCCGCCGTTTTACCGCCCGTAGGCGCGCCAGAAGCTCACTAAAGGAGAAGGGTTTGGTCATGTAGTCGTCGGCCCCGAGATCCAGGCCATGCACTACGTCCTGCACCGAGTCCTTTGCGGTCAGCATGAGCACCGGAGCCGGGATGCCTTCCGAGCGCAAGCGTTTTGCCAGGTCATAACCGCTCAGCTTGGGCATCATGATGTCGAGGATGATCACGTCGAACTCGTAGTTCATCGCCAGTTCCAGGCCAGCAATTCCGTCCATGGCGCATTCCACGGTATGCCCCTCCTCCCTAAGACCTTTGGAGAGAAGTTCAACCATTCGCTTTTCATCTTCGACGATCAGAAGGTTCATGGAAACACCGGAGAGATGGAGCGATTTCGCACCCCGTATATGTTAGGCCGGAAATATGAATATTCGATGAAAACGCCGGCCGAGACGGGGCCGAATCTGAAAAAAAATTAACCGTCAGTTCACACACCGTTTACATGCTCTTTCTAGACTCCCAAAAGTAGCCCATGCGTCAAATCTCGAGGCTCTTCGGGGCGGTCCCATGACTTCCAAGAGTACGTACCCGAGGTTCCTTGCGGTTCCCATCCTTAACTTGAACGGGCTTACGCCTGCGATTGCGTAAGTCAGTAGGGGACTCTTATGCGGCTAATGTGTTCATCTCACCCAACTCGTCTCTTCGCCCTCGTTCAATGGGCCTTTCTCATTTCGGTCCTGTCGACGATCACCGCGGTAGCAGCGGTTGCGCAAATCGATCGCGCCGTCCTCGAAGGTGCGGTGACCGACCCAGGGGGAGCCGCTATCGTCGGGGCCGGGGTGAAGGTCCTGGCTGTGGACACTGATATCACGCAGGAACAGCGGACCAACTCGAGTGGCTATTACCGCTTTCCCGGTCTGGCTGTCGGTCGTTACACCCTAACGGTCACCAATCCCGGCTTCAAGACCCGGGTCATCGAAGAAGTCAGAGTACAAGTTGGCCAGACCCGCACATTGGATACAAGGCTCGAAGTCGGCGCGATCGCAGAGAGAATCGAGGTCAAGGCCTCCTCGGATCCTTCCGACCGCAGTTCCGCCGAAGCGGCCACAGTCATTGATACGAATCAGATTGCGAACCTCCCCAACAACGGGCGCGACTGGGCCAGTTTCACCCTTCTCGCTCCCTTCGCTCAGGATGACGGCGGAGGCGATCAGCGGACGATTCGGTTCGCGGGTCGCGCGCGAGACGATAACAATTTTCAGTTTGACGGCGTCGACGCCGGGGGTATTCAGGAGCAGGCTCAGAAATCGCAGACGCGCCTGCAGATCTCGCAGGACGCTATCGCTGAGTATCGCGTCAACAGCGCCTTGTACGACGCGGAGTACGGTACTCAGTCGGGCGGCCAGATAGACGTGGTCACCAAATCCGGCACGAATGATCTTCACGGATCGGTTTTTGGTTACTTGCGGAATTCGGTCTTTGATGCCCGCAACTTTAATGACTTCGACATTAACGGAAATCCCGCTATTCCTCCTTTCCGTTTCGGGCAGTACGGAATGTCTCTGGGCGGTCCAGTCGTCAAGAATAAAGTGTTCTTTTTCGTCAATTATGAAGGCCTTCGCCAGTACGCGGCACAGACTACGCAGGTCGCTGTGCCTTCACCCTCCATTCAACAGACGACTCTTGCCACGTCGCCGCAGATGTGTTCCATTCTTCAGGCTTATCCGTGGCGCGCATCTACCGGTTCTGTTGGGAACTGCAGCCCGAGATTTGTTTTTCCCGACGGGGCTTTCGCTGATCAAACCAGCCAGGGTCTGCCCGACTCAGATCTGTTCACGAATCCCGCGCCCACCACAGTCCACGAAGACACCTGGCTGGTTCGCATGGACTACAAGATCAGCGACAAAACGACGTTATACGGACGCGCTCAGCGGGACATCAGCCTGGTGAGCGGCACGAACGGGAGCGCCGTTCCTTTCGACCTGATTCAGACCATCAACCATCCCGCAAATTATCTCATCGCATTGCAGCAAACCTTGTCTCCACGGCTTCTGAACGAGGCCAAAGTGTTCGTCAACCGGGCCCCGTTCATCAATCCCCAGGCGGGTCCGCTGAACTATGCCGTCCATACCAGCAGCTGGGTGACGATCAACAACATCAACGCGGACCACGAGGTGGGCACAACCTTCGGCGTGATCGATAACCTAACATGGGCTCGTGGCCGTCACACCTTCAAGACCGGCATGGAGATTCGCCGGGTTCGGCTCAATCAGGGTAAGACTGCTGATAACAACCTCGATTTTGGCAATTCGGATGCGGGCTTCGAAAACGCTCAGCTTTACGGAATTTCCTTTACTGCGCCATGGTGTTGCCACAAACTTCGACGCACCTTTTATCTCCCCTATTTTCAGGACGAATGGAAAGTTACTCCCAATTTCACCGTTAACCTTGGACTACGCTGGGAGTACTACGGGGTTGCGCATGAGGGCGACAATCGCACCACGGTCTTCGATCTCAATCAGTTTCATGGAGTGTGCCTGGGGACCAACTCGACAAACGGCCCTTATCCCACGCCGATCAACACGCCGCCTTGTGCAAAGAATCCTGCGCTGTACAATCGAGATTATAAGAACTTCGATCCTCGGGTCAGCCTGGCGTGGGCTCCGAACGCCTTGCATGGAAAGACAGTCTTTCGAGCAGGTTTTGGAATCTATCATGGTGCAGCTCAAAACGACGATCTGAACGCCGGTTTGGAAAGTGACCGATTCACGCTGTCGGCGAACTTCGATCCCTCAGGCCCAGGCACGCCCCTGCTGCCCGCGTATCAACAGGAAATCCCCGATCTCAGCAGCTTGGCGAATCAGGTAACACGAGCGGGGCAACACCCGCGCGGTTTGCAACGCCAAGGACGCCGCGACCTTTACGCAGAAACTTGGGGTTTGACGATCGACCACGAATTGCCCGCGAACTTTCTGGCGTCTGGGCAATACATTGGTTCCCGCGGGGTGCGGTTGTTTTCGCGCGGAGCAGTTAACTTGTGCAGCACCAAACCGGACAGCAACGGAAATTGCGTGCGCCCGCTGGATCAATTCTATCCGGATCCAAACAACCCTGGAGGCACGATTGATCCTTTTGGTTCGGTGGACTTCAAGTCTGACATCGGCGCCAGCACCTACCACGCATTGCTACTTAGTCTGAATCGCCGGTTCACCGACGGTCTGTCTTTTCAGACCCGCTACACATGGTCTCATTCCATCAATGATGGGTCGGTCGGGGGCGGAGAGTCCAATGGCCCGGAAAACGTGAATTGCCTGCACTGCGACAAGGGACCCAGCGTATTCGATATTCGTCACAATTTCACGGCCAATGCCGTATATGAACTGCCTTTCGGCACTGGGAAGCGTTTCTTAAATGAGGGTGGATTTCTGGGCAAGATCGTTGGTGGCTGGAGCTTCAGCAGCGTTGGCATTTGGCACACCGGCCATCCGCTGACCGTGACGATGAATATCTCGCCCACCCAGCTTCCCGACGGTAACGACCAGACAAACCAGAGGCCTGACCTGGTCCCTGGGGTCCCCTTGTTCTTGCTGGGTGGAGTACAGGACCACACACTTCCCATCAATCCCGCAGCCTTCGCCCCGCCGCCGCTAGATCCTACCGGCGTCTCCGATGCAGTCACGGGAGCCTGTGTCAATACGTGCGGACTCGTCAGTCGATTTGGCAACGCACCAAACGGCGTCATCCGGGCGCTGCACTCGTGGCAGATCGACATGGCGTTGATGAAGGAAAGCAAACTAACTGAGCGTCTCTCCCTGCAGTTTGGCATACAAGCATTCAATATCTTCAATCACACGCAATTCGGGGATCCCAGCACCGACAATTTAGCCTTTAATTATGTCTCGACGACAGACAGCGTGGGGAATGCAACCTGGAATCTTCAACCAGTAGCAGTTCCCGGTTTGATCACAACGACAAACAATTTCAACAACAACAACGACAACGCTGTCTCACCGAACACGGGTACCGGCCTGCCACGGCAGATACAGTTCATGCTTCGCTTGCAGTTCTAGTCTGGCAGGAGATCGCGTTGCACGGAACCCAGGTCGACTGCCGGACGAAGACTAGGCTCGGTCTTAGCAGATCGTCATCGAGCGAACCGAAGTCGCAAGCTTCGAGGCAGGTGAGGCCTTCACCACGATGCCGCTCCACGTTCAGGGAATCTTCAGATTCCCAGAGTAGACTACTCTTGGAGAACCGATGCCGAATATTGCGAAGTGTAAGTTTCAAGCACTTATAGTTCTGGTGGCTGTCATTGCAGCGGTCGTTGTTTCGCGTGCTGAAACCATGAAGTCCGCCGATCCGTCTTCTCCGGCAGTTGCAGTACCGACTGCTCAGGCTCCCGATCCGGTGTTGGTGGGAGCTGGAGACATAGCCAGTTGCGACGACCTCGCCGGCGCACGCGCGACTGCGAAGCTGATCGAAAACATACCCGGCACAGTCTTTGCCACTGGTGACCTGGCGTACCCTAACGGTTCAGACGAGGACTTCACCAACTGTTACGGACCGACCTGGGGACGCTTCAAAGACCGAACCCGCCCCGCGCCAGGAAACCACGAATACCACAGCGATGGCGCATCCGGATACGTCCGCTATTTTGGCGCCGCGGCGGGCGATCCCAATAAGGGTTACTACAGCTACGACCTCGGGGCCTGGCACATCATCGCGTTGAACAGCGAGTGCGCTAAAGTGGGTGGATGTGACGCGGCGTCGCCTCAAGGGCAATGGTTATATCAAGACCTGGCGGAGCATAGGAACGGATGCACGCTGGCTTACTTTCACAAGCCCCTGTTTAGTTCCGGCCTCTCGCATGGTAATGATCCGCAAATGAAAGCACTGTGGGAGGCGCTATATCGC
>Ga0070697_100004169_pt1 | contig 11076 bp, 12 predicted proteins | sample KBSK1501metaG_FD_65475 | JGI IMG/M metagenome (GOLD analysis project Ga0070697, IMG submission 65475) | Corn, switchgrass and miscanthus rhizosphere microbial communities from Kellogg Biological Station, Michigan, USA - KBS K1-50-1 metaG | ecosystem: Host-associated > Plants > Roots >... | reverse complement strand
GTCCGCGAACGTGGTCGTCCCGGTCTTCAACAGGTCCATGCAGCACAGCAACGTTGCCGCGTACGTCTCCTTTGCCCCAAGGAGCGCCGACAGCGGGTAGATCATCCGACGGAGCCATGCGAACAGTTCGAGGTCGTCCCCGAGCCCTCGGTAGAGCACCTGGAACCCGTGGGAGTGGGTGCAGACGAGACCCGGCAGGACGAGTGCGTCGGCCGTATCGATCACCTGGTCCGCCGCGAAGGAACGGAGGATCCGGCTCCTGGGTCCCACGCCGACGATGCGATCTCCCTCGATCGCGAGCGCACCGGTCGTGAACACGGTCCGGTCTTGGTCCATCGTGATGATCGTGCCGCCGTCGAGGAGTAGATCGGCCCGACGGAGTCCGCTCCGCACCCCGGGATCGATCCTTCGCGCCACGTTACGTGGTGATGCCGGACGGGATCCGGACGACCTGGCCACGATGGTGACCCTCCTTGTCGTTCGCGAGGAAGACGACGGCGTTCGCTGTGGCGCCGATCATGTCTATCGCGTCTGGCGGGGCCGCTCGCCAGTCCACGTCGGCGCCGTACCAGCGCTCGTGGGGGACCGGCCACGCCGGCGTGACGGCCGAAAATCGGACCGCGGGAACGTCGAGCGTGAGAGCTTTGACGAGACCGACGATGCCGGCCGCAGCTGCCGAGAACGCGGTCTGGTTGGGAGCGCCGATCTCGCCGAGCAACGACGACACGAAGACCAGCGCGCCCGCCGACGGGGAAAGGCGCGGGATCAATCCCTTGGCACAACGGAACGCAGGGGTAAGGATCTCACCGACGTAGGACCACCAGTCGGACGGGGGCGTCGAGGCGAGCGGCTCAGACGGGACCTCGGTGGGGATGAAGACACCGAGATCAAGGGGCTGTCGCTTCGTGCCCGTCGTGGCCACCACCCAGCCGTTCTCGACCAGAGCATCGGCGACACCTTCTCGCAGAGGACTCTCCGACCCGACCAACTCAGCCCTCCCCGACGGACTCACCGGATCACCGCCCCGCCGTTGACGCCAAACAGCTGTCCAGTCGTCCACGGCCAGCGGGCAACGTCCAGGATCGCTCGCGCGACCTCCTCCGGGCGTCCGAGTCGCTCGAGCGCGATGGTCCGCACGTACGCGGGGTCGCGCCCGCTCGGTCCCAGGAGCGGCGTGTCCGTGGGTCCCGGCGCCACGCAGTTGACGCGGATCCCATCGCGGGCGAGCTCGCGTGCCGCAGCTCGCGTGAACCCGACGACGGCCGCCTTGGCCGCCACATAGTGGACGTGCTCCTCGGCGCCGAGGAAGGCGAGTTCGGACGAGAGCGCGACGATCGATCCCTCGCCTCGTGCGGCCATGGCGGGCGCCACCGCGACGGTGAGGTTGTAGATGCCGCGAAGGTGCACCTCCAGGGTCTTGTTCCAGAGCTCCTCGTCTACCGAGACGAACGGCCTCTCCACCAGCACGCCCGCGGCCCCGACCGCCAGCGCGATCGGACCGACGTTCCGCTCGATCTCGTGGACGGCGTTCTTGACGGCCGAGTGATCCGTGACGTCGACGAAGGCGATCCGACCTCCGGCCTCCGACGCCGGTCGAGCGTCCGGCCGCTGATCCGCGACGTCGAATCCCACAGGGAGGTATCCCAACTCGGCGGCCCGCTCGATAGCCGCGAGCCCGATCCCGCTCGCCGAGTCGGTGACGAGAGCGACGTGCGTCGAGTTCACCACCCACGCCACCATCCGCCGCTGACGTTGAGGACGGCACCCGTGATCCAGTCTCCGCCAGCGGAGGCGAGGTATACGCAGGCTCTGGCGACCGGCTCCGGCCCGACGATCCCGAGCGGATGCGCGGCGTCGTACGCGGCGCGCTCCTCGCTCGTCATCGGCTCTCCCGTGCCGGTGTAGCCCGGCGCGATCGCGTTCACGAGGATGCCGAACGGCTCCAGGTGCACCGAGAGACCGATCGTGAGCCCGATGAGACCTGCCTTGCTCGCGTTGTAGGCGACCGAGATGCCGGAGTCCCCGATGCGGGCGCTTCCCGAGCTGATCATGATGATGCGCCCGCTGCGGCGCTCGCGCATGTGTTCGAGCGCCGCCGCCGTGCACCACCATGCGCCGGAGAGGTTCGTGCCGATCACGGTGCGCCAATGCTCGGCGTCGATCTCCCACGCAGCCCCGGGCGGGGCGTCGATCCCGGCGTTGTTCACCAGCACATCGAGGCGACCGAATCGCTCGAGACAGGTCGCGATCATCCGGTCGGCGGACCCCGGATCCGCCACGTCCACGAACGTCGCCGATGCGTTCGCGCCTTCCAAACGCATCGCCTCGGCGACGTCGTTCGCCCGTTCCTCTTGCAGGTCCGCGAGGAGCACGGTCGCGCCCGCTCGTGCCATGGCGCGTGAGATAGCCTCGCCGATGCCTTGCGCGGCGCCCGTTACGACGGCGATGCGGTTCGCGAGTCCAGGCGCCGCTTGATCCATCACGCACCCCGGCCGTCGTAGACGCGCGTGCCGCCGAGGAAGGTCGTCCGGACCTGGATCGAGCTCAGTTCCTCGGGCGCCACTCGGGTCAGATCGGCGTCGAGCACGACCACGTCGGCAAGCTTCCCGGGCTCGATCGAGCCGATCCTGTCCTCAAGGAACAGCGCGTACGCCGCGTCGATCGTGTGGGCGAACAACGCCTCGTCCAGCGTCAGCGCCTGATCGATCCCGATCGTCGCACCGCTCCGGCTCCGCCGCGACAGCGCGGAGGAGAGCGTGTCCATCGGACGGTACGAGGCGACGTCCGAGTCGCTGCTGAGAACGACGACCACTCCGGCGTCCAGCTCATCGCGCAGGGGGATCAGTCGCTGCGCCCGGTCGCCGAGTCTATCGATGAACTCGTCGCCGCTGTCGAACAGGTACCTCGGCTGGTCGACCGTCACGAGTCCCAGCTCCGCGATCCGCCGGATCTGCTCCGGGGTCGGGAACCCGGCGTGTTCCAGCCGGTGACGGTGCTCGCGTGGGGACCCCGTGATCGCGGCCTCGAGAGCATCCAGCACGATCTGCATCGCGCGGTCGCCCTGGACGTGGACGCCGACCTGCCACCCGAGCGAGTGGGCGCGCGCGAACATCCCGCGGAGTTCCGCCTCGTTCCAGTACATGGAGCCTTCGAACTCTCCGTGGGCACCGTACGGCTCGGAGAAAGCGGCCGTGCCCCCGATGAGCGAGCCGTCCGCGTAGAACTTCATCGCGCCGATCCGCAGGCGTTCGTCCCCGAACCCTCCGGCCAGGCCCACCTCCTCGTACGCATCGATCTGATGCGAGAGTGGCATCGCGATCGTCCGGACGGGGAGTCGGTCGGCGCGCGCGGCCCTGTGATATGCGGCAAGCTCGCGCGCCGTCACCTGCGCATCGCACACGGTCGTGAGGCCGGCCGCCAAGAAGGCGCGTCCAGCCCGCTCGACGTCGTCGACGAGTTCCTCGATCGGCGCTTCCGTGTGGAAGTTCGGTCCGTGGTTCCCGACGTCGACGGCAACCGGCAGCACGAGGCTCATCGCCGCGTCCAAGCACAAGCCCGTCAAGCGTCCATGCTCGTCTCGCACGAGCCCGCCGCCGGGGGGATCGACGGCGTCATCCGGCACCCCTCGCTGTTCGAGCAACAGGGAGTTGACCAGCACGTGATGACCCGAGACGTGGTAGACGAGCACCGGATGCTCCGTCGTTGCCTGGTCGAGATCCCACCGAGTCGGGATCCGCTCGTACTTCGCGTGGTCGAACCCAAACGCCCTGATCGGCTCTCCTGGTGGCGTGCTCATCGCCGCGTTGGCGATGACCCCGACGAGATCGGCGGTCGACCCGACCGTCGGGAACCGGACATCCACGGAACCGAGTGATTCCCCCGTTGCCAGGAAGTGGTTGTGGGCGTCGATGAATCCCGGAACAACTGTGCCTCTCCCGATATCGATGCGCTCCGCGTTGGGAAACGCCGCGCCCACCTCGCCGTCGGTCCCGACGGCGAGCACCGCCCGCTCGTCGAACGCCACGGCCTCCACCCACGGTCTTCGACGGTTCCCCGTGAAGACATGGCCGCCGGCGAGCATCGTTGGTCGTCCGGCGTCGGCCCTCACCATGGTCAGTCTCTAGACCTCGGGTGGAATGGGTGAGTGGTACCTCGATACACGTCCGAGCGATCCGACGTGGTCGGCGAGGTCACCGGCCGTCCCGATCCACAGCTCTGGTGTGGCGCACATGATCGATACGAGCTCTTCGATGGCTGCGGCTCGCGAAGGGCGGCCGGAAAGGCAGGGATGGATCGTAGGGACGAAGCATCCGCCTTCGGTGATGATCGCCTGCAACTCGAGGGTCCACATCTCTAGGAGCTTGCGCGGACTCGCGATCCCATCGCCCTCCCAGATGCCAGGCAGCCACGCGTATTGCTCGCCGTCATCCAGGCCCCAGTGCACGGGGATCTCGACCAGGGTCGGCGCCGATGCGTCCTCGGCCACTCGCAGGACGTAGGGGACGTCGTCATCCATGAGACTGGAGTCGTAGCGGAACCCATGTCGGGCCAGCAGCTCCGGGGTCCGGTGGTTCACCTCCCACATCGGGCCCCGCCATCCGATCGGCCGCCGCCCGGTCGCACGCTCGAGCGCCTCGATCCCGCGCAGCAGGACCGTCTCCTCCTGTTCCGGCGTGAGCGAGGACACCGACTCGTGTACGTAGCCATGATGGGCGACCTCGTGCCCGTCCTCGATGATCGCTCGGACGACCTCAGGGTACCGGTCCGCGGTGAAGCCGGGGACGAAGAAAGTCGATCGAACGCCGTGTCGCCGGAGGATCCGCAGGATCCGCGGCACGCCGACTCGAGGACCGTACGCCTGGTGGGACATGATCGAAAGACGTTCGCGGGCCTCCGGTGCGTCGAAGAGGACCGAGCTCTCGGCATCCACGTCGAACGTCAGGACCGCCGCAGCCCGAAACCCGTCGGGCAGCCAGCTCCCGTCGTCGAGAGCCATCGTCATCTCCACCGTTGCGGTCGGCCTAGACTTCTGAGCCGACTATGGACAACAGGAGCGTGGCTCGGGCACGTCGTTCGAAGGGCGACGAGCGACGACAACGGGTGCTCGAGGCGGCGCTGGCGGCGATCACCGAACGGGGTATCCCGGACACCCGGATCGCAGACATCGCCGCGCGCGCGGGAATGAGCCCGGGCCATGTCCTGTACTACTTCCGCTCGAAGGCGCACATCCTCACCGAGGTCCTGCGATGGAACGAGGATCGATTCCACGAGCAGCTGCAGGCGAAGCTTGGCAGGACCACGACGGCCCGCGAGCGGCTCATGCACCTCGTGCGCGCGTCGATACCTGATGGCCGGGGCGATCCTCATTGGTTGCTGTGGCTGGAGGTGTGGGCGATGTCGCCCCATGACCGGGAGCTTCTCGAGGACCAGGAGTTGCAGGAGCGTCGGTTCAAGGACCTGCTCGCAGTCGTCATCGGTGAGGGACAGGCGTCGGGCGAGTTCGCTTCCTCCCTCGATGCAACCGAGGCAGCCGTTCGGTTGTCGGCCCTGATCGACGGGCTCGCGATCCACGTCGCGATCGGCGATCCAGGGGTCGACCGTGACGCGATGCTTCGCATCGCGGCGTCCGAAGCCGGCTCGCTGCTCGGCTTCGAGATAGGCCGCCTGCGCCGCCTGCCTTGACACCGTAGAACTCATTTCATACATTCGGCTGCGATTCTAGAACGTCGTTCGAAGGAGCGCAGACTGGGGGATCGGATGCGCCAGCCGAACTGGATGTCCCGACGGCAATTCATGGGGCGAACGGGGCGGGCGGCCCTCGCTCTTCCCTGCCTCCCGGCGATCCTTGCCGCGTGCAGCAAGCCCGGCTCGGTCCCCACCGGAACCACCCCATCTGTGCGCTTTCTGGCCCGTCCCGACAAGCCCGTGTCTCTTCCCCTCCGAGGGCAGCCGATCCCCACCGATACGCCGATCGAGAAGGGTGCCACGCTGTTCGTCTACAACTGGGCCGACTACATCTGGAAGAAGACGATCTCGGAGTTCGAGCAGAAGTTCGACTGCCGCGTCGAGTACACGAGCTTCACCTCGCTCGAAGAGGCGCTACAGAAGATCACGGCAGGTGCGATCCGTCCCGACGTCTACTTCCCCGGCCCGAGCTACATCGGCCGGCTCGTCTACCAGGACATGCTGCAGCCGCTCAACCACGACCTGATCCCGAACATGACGCAGAACGTGTGGACGACGTTCTGGGATCCCGGGCCTTGGTACGACCAGGGGTGGCGGTACAGCGTGCCGTACACGGTCCTTTCCACCGGCGTGGCGTACAGGCGTGACCGCGTCTCCGACGAACAGGCCGCCGCAGGAGGGTACGACCTTCTGTGGGACCCCGCGTACAACGGCAAGATCAGCTACTACGACTCCATGCCGGATGCCATCGGCATGGCGATCCTTCGGAACGGCGGAACCGACGTCAACAGCGGCGATCCGAAGACGATCGACGCGGCCAGGGACGCGATCCTCGAGCTCCTGACGGGCCTCGACGGCCGGCTCACCTACAACGGCGTCTACGTCAAGCTCCCGGCCGGCGAGTTCACCGTTGCACAAGCCTGGTCCGGGGATACGGTTGCTGCTCAGTACTACCTGCCGAAGGGCACGGGAACCGACGTCCTCGGGTACTGGCATCCGCAGGATCGACCGGGGCTCGTCGGCAACGACATCATCTCGATCCCGACAAGTGCCCAGAGCCCACGCTTAGCCCACGAGTTCATCAACTTCCTGCTGGATGCCAAAGTTGGATTTGAGAACTTCGCGTACTGGACCGGATATATGCCCCCCTTCACCTCGATCGACCCGGACAAACTCGTGGCCCAAGGCGTCATCCCCAAGTCTCTCTCGACATCGGTCGTGACGCAGGACATGATGGAGCACGGCTACCAGTTGGCCGAGCTTTCCCCGGCGGCGGAAGATCTATGGACCTCAGCGTGGGATCAGATCAAGGCCGGTGCCTGATGAGGAACTGCTCCTGAAGAAGGCTCGCCGGAAGGCGTCCCCGGAAGGGGCCGTCGAGTCAGGCGTCTGGTACCCGAGATGGTACTGGCCGTCGTTCGCCGCACCGGCGACGATCTGGATCGCGATCTTGTTCGTCCTTGCGTTCTACGTGGTCATCTCGGTCGCCTTCGGGACGGTCGATCCGCTCTTCCGCAACCCGCTTCCCGTGTATGAGCCGTGGTGGTGGAGCGGTGCGACATTCAGCGACGTCCTGTCGAAGTTCGTCGGCAGCGACGCGTTCTTCCTGCCGGCCGCGATGCGGACGCTGATCTACGTCGCGGCTGCGAGCGTGCTCTGTCTGGTCCTCGGCTATGGCGTCGCCTATTACGTCTCGCGATACGGCGGGCGGCGGAAGGGCTTGTTCCTCGTGCTGCTGATCTCGCCGTTTTGGATCAGCTATCTGATGCGTGTGTACGCATGGCAGAGCCTGCTGACGGAGGACGGGTTCATCAACGACGGCTTGCGGTTCCTGCATCTCATCCCGCACCCGGTCAACTGGCTCGACGGGAGGCCGACCACGGTCATCCTCGGCCTCGTCTACGGCTACATCCCCTACATGATCCTGCCGATCTACGGGCAGCTCGACCGAATCAACCAGGACCTGCTCGAAGCCGGACGCGACCTCGGCGCCAGCCCGATCCAGACGTTCTGGCGCGTCACGCTGCCGCTGTCGAGGCAGGCCATCTTGGCCGGGATGGTCATCGTGACGCTGCCGATGTTCGGTGACTACTACACCAACGACCTGCTCGGCTCCACCAAGACGGCGATGTACGGCAACCTGATCGACACGACGATCAACAGCCCCGGCCATGGACCACAGGCGGGGTCGCTCGTGATCATCCTTGTCGTGCTCCTGGCGTTGCCGATGGCGTATTACCTGCGGACCACGAAGAGAGCCGTGGAGTCGGCGTGACCGACGCCAACGTCGATCTCCGGGTGGTAAGGAGACCAGGGCCCGCCGAGACTCCTCCGAGGTCCGTCCGGACGCGACGCACGACCCGGTGGCGGAAGGATCCCTGGCGCAAGCCACGCCTGCTCGGCTCACTCACGTGGGGATACTTCGCGTGGTCGACGCTTCCGGTCATCATCGCCGTGGTCTTCTCGTTCAACAACGGCAGGTCAAGGAGTTCTTGGCAGGGCTTCTCGATGCGGTGGTGGACCGGCGACCCATACAACTCGCTCTTCCACGATCCGGCGCTCCACGATGCTATCTTCCAGAGCCTTCGCCTGTCCGGTTTGACGATGCTGCTCGCAGTGCCGCTCGGAACGGCGTTCGCGATCGGGCTCGACCGTTGGCGCGGACGCGCCGCGGCCGGCGCAAACTTCACTATGCTGCTGTCGTTCGTGATGCCGGAAATCATCCTTGGCGTTGCGTTGTTCCTGCTCTTCACGAACCTGTTCAAGAACCTCGTGCACCTGGGCACCTTTGCTCAGATCCTTGGGCTCGTGACGTATCAGGTCTCGTACCCCGTCATCATCGTGCGAGCGCGGCTGCTCTCGATCGGGAAAGAGTACGAGGAGGCGGCGATGGATCTCGGCGCCTCTCCGACGCAGTCCGTGCGCCGCGTCCTGCTCCCGTTGCTGTTCCCGGCGATCTTCGCGAGCTTCGCGCTCGTCTTCGCCGACTCGATCGATGACTTCGTCACCGTTCGATACCTATCGAGCGGGGCGAACACCGAGCCGCTGTCGGTCAAGATCTACAGCGCCGCGCGAGCCTCGCCGACGCCCGCCGTGAACGCCGCCGCGACGTTCCTGCTCGCCTCGACGCTCATCGCGATCATATTGGGAATAGTCGTGTATCGGTTCGTGACGCGCGGGCAACGGAGTGACATGGCAACGAAGGAGTTCGTCCATTTCCAGATGTAGGCTTCGTGCGGGCAAGCGAGTGAGGGTCGACGGGGTCCGAGGCAGGAACCACAGACCGCCAATCTGGGCGGTCGGAGACCTTCGAGCCCCGTCTCGCTGACCTCTCGTCTCGACGATGCGGGGATCTCAACGTAGGAGGGAGTACGCCAACGATCAAGGAGCCAGTCGATGAATGGTGATCGCCCCAGCCCCAGGGAGGATGGATTCTCGATGCCCGCTGAGTGGGAGCCGCACCAGGCCTGCTACATGGAGTGGCCGACGCTGACGCGCCGGGACTTCTGGGCTGATCGATTCGAGGAGGCCAAGCGCGACTACGCGGCGGTGGCAAACGCGATCGCGGCCTTCGAGCCGGTCGTGATGGTGTGCGATCCGGATCAGGCAGCTGAAGCCCGTCGGAGCTGTGGTGAGTCCGTCGAGATCCTCGCCCTTCCGATCGATGACTCCTGGATGCGTGACAACGGGCCGATCTTCCTGCGGGACGCCGCGGGTCGCGTTGCGTTGGTCCACTTTCGGTTCAACTCGTGGGGTGAGCGGTTCCACCCGTACGACAAAGACGCCGAGGTTCCGCATCTGGTGGCCGGCCATCTGGGGATGCGGCGATACGAGGCGCCCTTCGTGCTCGAGGGCGGGTCCTTCTTCGTCGACGGTGAAGGCACGCTGATCACCACCGAGCAGTGCTTGCTGAATCCGAACCGAAACCCGACGATGTCGCGAGAACAGATCGAGCAGGGGCTCCGCGACTTCCTGGGGGTGGAGAGGATCATCTGGCTCGGGCTCGGCCACTCCACCGATCGCGACACCGACGGCCACATCGACGGCATCGCGCCGTATGTGGCCCCGGCCAGGGTCGCCCTGCTCATGCCGGATGATCCAGACGACCCCGACCACGAACGCGGGCGCGACAACCGCGATCGTCTTCGGAGGGCGCGGGACGCGAGGGGATGGGAGATCGAGGTGATCCCGTTCGAGACCCGCCCGCCGGGGGTCGTCCCGTACCTCAACTTCTACCTCCCGAATGGTGGCGTGATCATTCCCATCGCGGAACGGCCCGAGGACGAACAGGCACTCGAGCAGATCGCGAAGCTCTTCCCCGATCGAGAGGTGGTGCCGGTGCCGGGCAACTGCCTCTGTTACGGAGGTGGGGGGCCTCACTGCATCACGCAGCAGCAGCCCACGGGCATCCCGGTGCCCGCGTAGATGTACCTGGGCCCGACCGAGGAGGATCGTCTGCGGATCTTCGTGGCCGCCGAGCTGGCGCGCCGGGCGCTCGATCGTGGCCTGAGGTTGAATGCACCCGAGGCGATCGCGCTGACCTGCGACGAGATGCACATGGCGGCGCGGGGCGGTGCCTCCTATGACGAGGTGTTGGAGACAGGCCGGCGGGCGATCGCGCGCGACCATCTGATGGATGGAGTCGTCGACCTCGTCGACGAGATCCGACTCGAGGTGCTGCTGGACGAGGGAAGCAGGCTCATCGTGGTGCGGAGGCCTTGGAGGTGAGGGAGCGGATCGAGCTCGCCATCGGCCGCGAGCGGATCCGGCTCACGGTGACGAACACTTCGGGCCGGGTGATCCGGGTGTCTTCGCACTACCCGTTCTGGCGGACGAACCGACGGCTCGCCTTCGACCGTGACGCCGCGCTCGGATTCCGCCTCGACGTTCCCGCCGGAGGGTCGGTTCGGTTCGCACCGGGGGAGCAGAAGCAGGTCCAACTCGTTCGTTACGGAGGTCGAGGAGGCGTCGATGGCTGATCTCTCGCGCGAGGAGTACGCGCGCCGCTACGGGCCCACCACCGATGACCGGGTCCGCCTCGGCGACACCGACCTGTGGGTGCGGGTCGAGAACGACCACGTCGGGTTCGGGGACGAGCCGATCTGGGGGTATGCGAAGAACTTCCGATCGCGGATGGCGCAATTCGACCGGGCCACCGCCGACAGCGAGCTCGACATGCTGATCGCCGGCGTCGTGGTGATCGATCCCGTCCTCGGCGTGGTGAAGACGAACATCGGCATCAAGGCCGGACGGATCGCCGGGATCGGCCGGGCCGGCAACCCCGACATCACCGACGGCGTCGACCTCGTCATCGGGCCGAACACGTGGCCCGTGAACGCGTACGGCCTCATCGCGACGGCGGGCGCCATCGACAGCCACGTCCACCTCATC
>Ga0070697_100004166_pt1 | contig 11077 bp, 13 predicted proteins | sample KBSK1501metaG_FD_65475 | JGI IMG/M metagenome (GOLD analysis project Ga0070697, IMG submission 65475) | Corn, switchgrass and miscanthus rhizosphere microbial communities from Kellogg Biological Station, Michigan, USA - KBS K1-50-1 metaG | ecosystem: Host-associated > Plants > Roots >... | reverse complement strand
TCGACCTGCGCCAGCGCCAGCCGGGCATGGTCGAGAAAGACTTTGCCTGCGGCGGTGAGCTCGACGCCATGAACGCTGCGAGACAGCAACTCGGCCCCGACCTGGTACTCCAGGTCGCGGATCTGCCGGCTTAGCGAAGGCTGGGAAGTGTGGAGCCGAAGCTCGGCGGCTGTCGTCAGGCTGCCTTCCTCGACCACGGCCACGAAATAACGCAGGTGCCTCAGCTCCATCGCCATTCCATGCCTGAATGGTATGCCCCTCAGCCTACAAAGTCTTTTTCAAGCGCACTACGGAAGCCTACTGTGGCAGCCATGAAAGCAGGGGTAGTTGGTAGATAAGGCCCTGTTATTCGAGAAGTTATATGCACCGATCTTTCATCAGGAGCACCGCAATGAACAAGCCAGTCGTTTTGATCACGGGAGGCCTCACAGGCATAGGCCGCGCCGCCGCCATCGCCTTTGCCAAGAAGGGCGCGAAGGTCGTCGTTGCCGGTCGGCGCGATGAGGTCGGCAAGGCGCTCGCCAAGGAGTTGCGCTCTTTCGGCGCGGAGGCCGAGTTCATCAACGCCGATGTGCGCAAAGAGGACGACGTCCGCGCTCTGGTCGACAAGACCGTCGCACGGTTTGGCCGTCTCGATGTCGCGGTGAACAACGCCGGCACCGAAGGCCGGGTTGGCCCGATCACGGACCAGACCGCGGAAAGCTATGCCGCGACGTTCGACACGAATGTTCTCGGCGTGCTCCTGAGCATGAAGCACGAAGTGCGCGCCATGCAAGGACAGGGCAGCGGCAGCATCGTCAACATCTCCTCGACCTATGGGCACGAGGGTGCGGCGGGGGCTTCTGTCTATGTCGGCAGCAAGCACGCCGTCGAAGGCATCACCAAGTCGGTGGCGCTCGAGACCGCCAAGTCTGGAATCCGCGTGAACGCCGTCGCGCCCGGTCCCACCGACACGGGCATGTTGACGCGTTTTACGGGCACGCCGGAGAACAAGGCCGCTCTGGTGAGCGGTGTTCCGATGGGTCGGCTCGGCCTGACAGACGAGCTTGCCAATGCGATCGTCTTTATCGCGTCGGACGAAGCTTCATACATCACCGGCCATGTTCTCAATGTCGACGGCGGTCACTCCGCCAACTGATTCGGGAGAATCCCAATGACACAGCACAGTCACCAGACCGCTCCTACGCAGTTTGTCGAAGCCAACGGCATCCGGTTCGCCTACCGCCGCTTCGGCAAGACCCCGGACTTCGATCCGAACCTGTTCCTCGACGGCATCGATCCGCAGTATCAGGCCGAGCTCAACGGCTCGATCGGCGGGGTGCCGCTGGTTTTCAACCAGCACTTCACCGGCACCATGGACCATTGGGACCCTGCCGTGACCGACGGCCTGGCCAAGGACCGAGAGGTGATCCTGTTCGACAATGCGGGCATTTCCAGCAGCTCGGGCGAGGTGCCGACCACGTTCGAGGAGATGGGCGCCAACGCCATCGCCTTCATCAAGGCGCTGGGACTGAAGCGAGTTGATCTGCTCGGCTTCTCGATCGGCGGTTTCGTCGCCCAGGAGATCACGCTGCAGGCCCCCAAGCTGGTCCGGCGCCTCGTGCTGGTCGGCACTGGCCCGCGCGGCGGCCAGAACATGGCGACCCTCACGCCGGAAGCGCAACAGATCTTCGGCGCCACCTACAAGGTGCCGGAGGAGCTCTGGCTGAAGGTCCACTTCACCGACTCGGAAGCGAGCCAGGCCGCCGGCCGTGAATTCCTGAAGCGCTTCCTCCGCCGCACTGAGAACCGCGATCCCGAAGTGAACGAGAAAGTGGCGCCCGCTCAGATCGAGGCTATCGGCAAGTGGGGCGTGCAGCGAGAGGGTTCCGGTGAGGGTTCCTATGGGTACCTCAAGACCATCAAGCAACCGACGCTGGTAGTCAACGGCGACAACGACGTGATCATCTACTCGATCAACTCCTGGATCCTGCAGCAGAACATCCCCAACGCGCAGTTGATCATCTACCCGGACGCGAGCCACGGTTCGCAGTACCAGTACCCGGAGCGCTTCGTCCGCCACGTCTCGGACTTCCTGTCCGAGTACGACCCTCACGTCACGGACTTGCCGTCCGCGAACGACCCTTACGTCACGGACTTCCCGTCTGGGTTCGACGCTGCGGCGCCGGCTATTTTCGAATCCACGGAGCAATCAGGATCATGAGCTATCTATCGGGGAAAACCGCCCTCGTCACCGGCGGCTCGCGCGGCATCGGCCGCGCCTGCGCCTTCGCCCTTGCCGATGCCAATGCGCAGGTGCTGGTCCACTACAGCACCAGGGAAACGGAGGCCGACGCCGTCGTCGCCGAAATCAGGAAAAGCGGCGGCCGCGCCGAAAAGATCGGTGCTGACCTGCGGCAGGCCGACGGTCCACACATTCTAGCCAAGCGGGTCCGCGCGATTGTCGGCGACCGGCTGGACATCTTGGTGGCCAACGCCGGCATCTCGAAGGCGGCGAGCATCGAGGCTACCGAGATCGAGGACTTCGACAACCTCTTCGCGGTGAACGTCCGTGCGCCGTTTTTCCTGGTTCAGCAACTGCTGCCTGCGCTGTGCAAGGGCAGCAGCATCATTTTCACCTCTTCGCGCGCAGCCCAATCTGCGGTCGGAGCGCTATACGCCTACGCGGCTACTAAGGGCGCGATCGATACGCTTGTGAAGCACTTTGCCGCGGCCCTGGGCCCCCGCGGCATCCGCGTCAACGCGGTGGCCCCGGGCGTGGTGGACACCGACCTGTCCAACTTCACCAAGACCGATGCCGGCCGCGAAACCGCGATCGGCATGCAGGCGCTGAAGCGCTTGGCTCAACCGGACGACATCGCGCCGGTGGTGGCCTTCCTGGCCTCCGACGATGCGCGCTGGATCACCGGCGATACCGTCCGCGTTGATGGCGGCTTCAAGCTCTGATGCCCGGAATGTTTCTTGGTTTGACGATGGGTCTGCTGGCCGCCGCCATCGGTGCGCTGTACTCGGTCTACGCAACCTACGGATTGGCGCGTGGGCTGGAGCCTGCCGACATGACATTCCTGCGAACAGGAGTTGCCGGCCTATTGACGCTGCCCGTTCTCGTCCATCACCTGCGCACGGACGCTGAAGTGCTGAAAGGACAATGGCGCCGCTGGCTGGCGGTGGCTGTGTTGGCCGGTCCGCTCTTTGCCGTGCTCATTTTCACCGCGTTCCAATTTGCGCCGCCGAGCCATGGCGCCGTGTTTCCCTTCGCGGCGATGAGCGTGGCAGGAACGATCTTCGCCGCGATATTCCTTGCGGACCCGCTCACGAAACGCAAGATGCTCGGCATCGGCATCGTGATGGCTGGCTTGCTCACGCTCTCCGGGATTTCGGCCGCCTCGCTCACCGGACGAGCAAGCATCGGCGATATGCTGTTCATTGCAGCCGGTTCGCTGTGGGCGGGCTTCGGAGTGGTCATGCGCAGTTTTCGTCTCGATCCCATCCTGGCGACGACGGTGGCCGGGATATTCGGACTCGCCGTCTATGTGCCCTTCTATTTCGCGACGGAGGGAGTAGATCGGCTTGCGCACGCCGATGGATCTCTCCTCGCGATCGAGGCCTGGGTGCAGGGCGTATTGGCCGGTACGGGGACCGTCTATACCTACGCTAAAGCGGTGCAAATCCTGGGCGCTGGCCGCGCCGCTATCTTTCCAGCATTGATACCCGGCCTTGCTACGTTGATGGGCTGGCCGGTGCTCGGCCACATTCCGACCCTCACCGAGGCGATCGGCCTCACTCTCGCCATCGTTGGTCTGCTCGTTACCGTCGCTCACGGGACTGAAAATCATGAACGGCAGGCTGCCGCTACGCCTACATAGGGAAGAAAAAGGCCGGCACATGGCCGGCCTACTTCCCTGCCGAAGCTGAGTTACTTGATGCCCATGCAGTTGGCGTAATAGGTCACCGTCGCCGGCCAGTCGGAGAAGATGCCGAGGATCTTCACCTCGCGCGCCAGCACGTCGAGCGCCTTGTACATATCGCCGTCGGTCTTGATCGCCGCGCCGGTAGGATCGAAGTCGAAGTAGAAGCCCGCTTGCGACGCGCCCTGGCGCAGGTCGGCTCGCTCGAAGGTCCACGTGATGATGTCGAAGCCCATGCCCTTGAGGTCCTTCGCCAGTTGCGAGGGAACGACCCGGTCGCCATCGACCGCGAGGAGCGCCGGCATCGCCGGGGCGACGATGTTCACCTTGCGCTTGCGCAGCTCGGCGAAGAACCTGAGCTGGTCTTGCCTGTTCTCCAGCTGCCGGCCGGTCGTGTCGAAGAGCAGGATGTTGTTCTTGACATCGTCGTAGTCGACCAGGAAGACCGCCTGCTTGCCGTACGGGGTGTGATCGATCCAGTAGAGGATGTCGTTCACGTTGAAGGATTGGGAGAACGTGTCGTCGGGGTCCGCGCCTGCAGCATGCAGCACGTCCGCGAATCTCTGCGCGTACGCCTCCTGGCCGCCGAAGACGCGAGCGATGGTGGCGGCGTCGCCGGCCTTGAGCTCGGGCGTGTGCTTCACGCCGTTACGCAGGTTGAGCTCGATGGCCTCGCGCGTGCTGAGCAGCGTGCCGCCGGTGCTGTACAGGTCGGTGCGGAACGGCGGCGTGCCGGACAGGAACTCCTGGGGCGTGCGCGCCGCGGGGTTGAAGCCGTCCATCTTGCCCTTCAGCCTCTTGAACTCCTGGAGCGTGAGAGCGGACGTGCGGCATTCCGCGCTGGCCGGCGTGAGCAGGTGGCCCGTCGCATCGAAGACCGCAGGCGTAAACGGCTTGATGCAGGTCGATGCGAGCGGCGTAACCAGGATGTTGGTCGTCGTGTGCAGGTCGTTCTCCGCGTGCCTGCAGACGAGCTCGCCGTCCTTGGTGAAGGTCGTATCGCACTCGACGATGCCGGCGCCCATGACGGCCGCGCCGTTGTACGACTCCTTCGTATGCTCCGGGAACTGGAGCGCCGCGCCGCGGTGGCCGATCGAGAAATCGGACTTGCGGAACGGGCCCGCCTCACATTTCTGCAGCCGCTCCTTGAGCGGCCCGGCGCTCAGCTTGTCGATCAGGTAGAACGGGCGCGGCCCGAGCTGCACGGCCCGCTTCTCGTCGTCGTCGAAGCGCCCGGCAAGCGCGGTGGTACCAAGCGCGCAGAGCAGCGCGCCGACTGCGGCCTTGTGATAGTTCATCGAAACCTCCCTTGGAAAAGATTTTCGCTGGAGCGCAGGATAGGCGTGGCGCGTGACCGCCGCGTGACGACGTTGTTTCGAAAAATCTTGCTGCCTGTGGATTGAAAAGCAAACCGCGCGCTCGGACAAATGGTCAGGGTACAGGGCGCCAACTTTTAATCCGTTGGTCGGCGGTTCGAATCCGCCACGGCCTACCAAGTCTTCAAGGGCTTAGAGAAATCTAAGCCTTTTTTCCTTTGTGGCCCGTGACGAAAATCGTGACTAGAAGCAAGTATAGCAGTTACCAGGGATGCGCCCGATTGGCACCAAAGAAACCACCCGTCGGGCCGTCGTCGGTCAATAGCGCCAGACGGATCGCTGCGGCGGCGCCCTCGAGTATGGTCTGGGAACCGCGGTGATTGTTCAGGTCCGTGGCTGTGAAGCCGGGATCGGCCGAATTGACCTTGATGCCGGTCTCCTTCAACTCGGAGGCAAGCTGCACGGTCAGCATGTTCACCGCGGCTTTCGAAGCGTTGTAGCCGAGGAACTTGTACTGGGCGAAGGCCCATGCCGGATCGCCGTTGTGGGTCAGCGAACCGAGTTCGCTCGACACGTTGACGATGCGCGCAGAAGGCGACTTGCGGAGCAGCGGCAGCATGGCCTGCGTGACCGCCAGCGTGCCGAAGAAATTGGTGTCGAAGACCCGGCGCACTGCGTCGATGCTGGCTTTGCTCGGTGGCCCGTCAAGGCGGTCGGCGATGCCTGCGTTGTTCACGAGCACGTCGAGCCGGTCGTGGTTCGCGTCGATCACGGCCGCGGCAGCCTGAATCGTTGCCGGCTTGTCGAGGTCGATGTGGATGAAACGAGCGTCGACACCGTCCACCCTGAGCGCGCCCGCCGCTGTTTCGCCCAGCGTCGCATTTCGAGCGCCGAGCACCACGAGGTGCCCCGCCTTGCCGAGCTGTCGCGCAATTTCGAGGCCGATGCCCTTATTGGCCCCCGTAACGAGGGCGATCCTGGCTTTCGGGGTTTGCATGGCGAATTCCTCCTACGAAAATAGTTGCAGCTGCTTGTCCGAGTTCCTCGAGGGCCTGGCGCGGCGGAGGAGGTACAGCGCCGCCGCCAAAAGCGTTCCTCCCGGCAACAGCAGCTCGATGAGGACGTAGGGACCGAGGGCAAGAGCGCGGCGGCGGCAGGTTTCGGAGCGCATGGCCGCTCAGAACCGCAGCCCGGCGGGAAGATCCGGAGCGCAGAAGTCCGTCGATATGCTGAGCTTGCGCCAACGGTCTGCCTCGGCCCTGCGGGACGCTTCCGCTTGGGCGGCGTACTGAACCGCGTCGCTGCCGATCAGGAGATGCGAGGGCAGCCGGTCGCTGCAAGCGAGGCGAAGGATCACCTGCGCCACCTTGGCCGGGTCGCTGTTCTCCTGGCCCCACAAGGAATGCAGCGCCTTGATGACCGCGCCCACTGACGGCTCGTATTCCGGAAGCAAAGAGGGGACATCCTTGTGCGCGCGGGTTCCCCAATTCGTCCGCATGCCTCCGGGCTCGAGCGCGACGACCTTGACGCCGAACGGCGCCACTTCCTGAGCGAGCGATTCCGTGAAGCCGCCCACCGCCCATTTGGCGGCGTGATACGGCGAGCTGCCGGGAAGGGCGAGCCGGCCGCCCACCGACGAGACCTGCAGGATCCAGCCGTTCTTCTGCCTGCGCATGACGGGCAGCGCCGCCCGCGTCACGTGGACGACCCCGTAAAAATTGGTATCCATCACCGCCTTGAATCTCTCCGCGCTCAGCTGCTCGAAAGGCGCGACGTCACCGTACCCGGCGTTGTTCACCAGAACATCCAGATGGCCGAATGCATCGACCGCGGTCTGGACCGCGGCGCGTGCCGCTTCCTCGTCGGCCACGTCGAGCGTCGCGGTGCGCACCTGCTTCCCATATTTGCTCGCGAGATCTTCGAGCCGACGCGGATCGCGTGCCGTCGCGACCAAGCGGTCGCCGGAGGCAAGGACTGCCTCCGCGATGCTGCGCCCGAGCCCGCTTGCGCTGCCAGTCACCAGCCAAACCTTGGACATTTGAGCCTCCGTGTTTGTGATGACGGGATTGTGGGCCTGGGGTATATTGGCAGCAATGACACATATCCCTCGAAAACTGCCAAATGCTAAATCGGTGTCGCGGCGTGTCGCCATAACTGCGTACGAGGGCGTGTCCCTGCTAGATCTTGGCGGGCCTCTTGAGGCTTTCCGTATCGCTTCGTCCTTCGGCAACGGAGGGCGCCGCGTTACCTACGACTGCTCCGTGGTCTCCATGCGTGGGGGGCCGGTCAAGACGGCGGACGGCCTCGAGATCGTTACGCGCTCGGTGCGATCGCTAGGCGCTGCTCCGATAGATACATTGATCGTCCCAGGCGGCTTTGCCGTGGACGACGTTACGCGCGACCGCGAGTTGGTGGAATGGGTGAGAAAAAGAGCACCCGCCTGTCGACGGATTTGTTCTGTGTGTGTAGGGAGCTTTTTGCTGGCCGATGCTGGGGTATTGGACGGCCGGCGCGCGGCGACACACTGGATGCACGCGCCGCTACTGGCAGCGCGACACCCGAAAGTAACTGTCGAGCCGGATGCGATCTTCGTGCGAGATGGGAGGGTCTGGTCGTCAGCGGGGGTAACGACGGGCATCGACCTGGCACTCGCGCTCATCGAGGAGGATGGTGGGCGAGAGGCTGCCATGAACGTCGCGCGGATCCTCGTCGTGTATCTGAAGCGATCAGGCGGCCAGTCGCAATACAGCGCATTGCTTGCTGCACAGGCCGAATCTCAATCCGAAACATTCAGCGAGCTCGAGCGCTGGATCGCCGAGCATTTGAAAAGGGATCTAAGAATCGAGGCCCTGGCGGAGCGGGTACACATGAGCCCCAGGAACTTCGCCCGCGTCTATGCGGAAAAGCGCGGCCGCACGCCGGCGAAGGCGGTGGAAGCGATTCGTGTCGATGCGGCGCGGCGCCGCCTCGAGGAAACGGAAAATCAGGTTAGCCAGATTGCCGAAGATTGTGGCTTCAGCGATGAAGAGCAGATGCGTCGTGCGTTCATTCGGGCCATTAAGATACCGCCCCGGGAATATCGAAGACGCTTTGCTTCGATCCCGCCAACACGCAGTAGTTAGAACGTGGGGAAAACGTGGGGATTTGGCGAGTGTCCGCGGGCGTTGGCGAGTGAGGGCGGGTCGATAAACAAACAGTTAAGCTACAGGCCGCCAGCTTTTACCGCCTAGACCTTGACGAAGCTCGCCCCGGCCAGCGGGCCGAACGGCAGCGACGTGAGCGGCCCGCCGACGTCCAACGCGCCGAGATCGATCGGAAAGAAGCCGGCCCTCTCGATTAAGGCCCGCACTGCCGCCTTGGCGTCCGCGTCGTCGCCGGAATAGAACAGCACGCGCCGCCCGGCTGACACCGCTGGTTCGGGCAGAGCCCTCGCGTCGAGGTGGTTGAACGCCTTGACGAGACGCGCGCCGGGGACGAGCTCGCGAACCACGCTGCTCGAGTGCCGACCGCCCAGATCGACCGCCTTGATCCCATACGCGGCAAGCGGGTTGGCCGGATCGTTCGCATCCGGCGAGTTCGCATCGAGCCACTCGACCGGATTGGTCCCGTCGACGACGATGCGTCCGTTCCACGCGGGCAGCCCGCCAAGCACTTTCTTCAAGTCGACCCAGCGCAGCGCAAGGAAGACGATGTCCGCCTTTGCCGCTTCCTGCGCGGTGCTGGCTCGCACCGTCGGACCGAGCTCTTTGACCAAACCCGCGAGGGAATCGGGACCGCGGCTGTTCGAGATGACCGCCGAGATGCCTGCCTTTGCGAACACCCGGGCCAGGTTCGTTCCGAGCGCGCCAGCGCCGATGATGCCGATACTCATGCGTTACTTCTGCATTAGCCGATGCGGTACTGGCCGCCATCCACGACGATTGCCTGCCCGGTGACAAACGCGGCGTCATCGCTCGTGAGGAACAGAACGGCGCCCGTGACGTCCGCAGGTTGTCCCAGGCGCTTGATGGCCTGATACTCCCAAGTAGCGCGCTTTTGCTCTTCCGATTGGGCCGCTGTCGCCGCCGTATTCGTCAAGCCGGGCAGCACCGCGTTGGCGGTAATGCCGTCGCTTGCGACATCGTTCGCGAGGCCCCGCATGAATCCCACGATCCCCATCTTCGAAGCGATGTAGTGACTCATGCCCGGTATCGCCAGGCCGACCATGTTCGAGGAGATTCCGACGAAACGCCCCCACCTCTTCTTCCGCATCGTCGGGAGAAAGAACTTGGCGCTCAGGAAGTGCGAGTCCAGGTTCGTGGCGATCGTCTTTCGCCATGTCGCGAGATCCAGCTGGTCGATCGGGCGATTCGGGAAATAGCCGGCGTTGTTCACGACGATGTCGACGTCACCCAGGCTCATGCACTCGCGGGACACCGAGCGCCAGGCTTCTTCCTGCGTCACATCGAGCTGAAAGCCGTGTGCCGAGGGACCGATCTCGCTCATCGTCTCGCGCGGTAGGACAAGATCGGTGGCAATCACTTGCGCTCCTCGTTCGGCGAGCGCAAGCGCGATCGCCCGGCCTATACCTTGGGCGGCACCGGTCACCAAGGCCAGTCTTCCTTCGTGTGTTTTCATCGCGGCCAACTAGAGCTTCGCCGGCACTTCATCAAGGAACGTGAGCATTAGAGAGATGTGACCATTTCGTACCACGACCACATCTACGCCCTTGATAGGCTCCTGGCCCGGGCGTCCATAGCTCCATGCCAGGCGCCCGCTTTCATGGAGCAGATCGACAGGCCGAAGCTCGCTGAAAACGTAGCCTGGCAGGCGCTGATGCAATACCCCAACTGCACGATCGAGTTCGTCACGTCCGTGGCTCCTACCACTGTGATCGATGAATACGCAGTCTTCGGTCCAAAGTTGGACGATCGCATCCCGTCTTTTTATGGCGTCCCGCTCTCCGAACACCTCGTGGAGATTGCGTTTGAGGAGGGTCTCTACGGTATCAGGCACAGCTCTCTCGCGTACTTTCGTTCAACGATTGTGCATCTCAATACTAGCCGACACGAGGAAGCGCGCGGGGTGCCCATTTCATCGTCAACTCGCCAGCGCGGCGACAAGTGATGAAACGGACGGTGACCGTACCAATGTCCACGCACCGTCTCCGACGAGGAACTGCACTACGAGCGCTGCTGCCCAGAATGCCGGAAACTCCCAGCCGCCGCCCTTATTGCTGAATGGCCAGCCATTTTTGCCGTGAACCGTTGTGATCGTTCCCACGATCAGCGGCACAAGCAGCAAGGCGACGTATCTCGGAGCCAGGCCCACGATCAGGCATCCGCCGCCGATCAGCTCAGCGGTGGCGACAACATACGCGAGCCACCCAGGCAAGCCGATGGAACGAAAATTCGCGGCAGTGACCGGCATCGTATAGACGCGCCATTTGAGAAACGCGTGCGCGATGAACATGACCCCAAGAGACCAGCGAAGCAGGAGCGCAGCATAGGGAGCAGTCTGGAGATCGATCATGTGGCGTCTGGCCGGGGTGAGCTTGGCTAAGACCTGACGGCAAGCGGCTCCCTCGTGCAGGTGAAAGTTACGAGCGTTGTGTTCTTGCCTTGCGGCTCGATCTGCCAGCGCAATAGCCTTCCGTCACTGCGACACTCGAGCAGTCTCGACGATTCATAGCGCGTGATTTGCGCGGCCCACTCGGATTCTCCGCGCGAAAGCACAAGCCGCAGCATCGCTCCGCACTCGGCCAGCTCAGCGTCGTTTATCAGCGCTTGCCACAGCTGGGTGTGTGCGCAGGGGAAGAGTTGTTTGCCGTGCATGTTGAAGGGTTTATGCCGCCGATCCGACTTTCGCCGGTAC
>Ga0070697_100004165_pt1 | contig 11080 bp, 10 predicted proteins | sample KBSK1501metaG_FD_65475 | JGI IMG/M metagenome (GOLD analysis project Ga0070697, IMG submission 65475) | Corn, switchgrass and miscanthus rhizosphere microbial communities from Kellogg Biological Station, Michigan, USA - KBS K1-50-1 metaG | ecosystem: Host-associated > Plants > Roots >... | reverse complement strand
CATTCCTCGTGATCGAGGCCAAGGAGTTCGTCAACGGCATTGTGATCGATGTCGAGCTCGACAAGGTCGAGATCGTGCGGGCTGGGTAGCCAGCCGATCGGCGATTTGAGTGCGCCGCCGCTTTCTTCGCACCGGTCGATGATCCATTTGAGCACGCGCATGTTTTCACCGAAACCGGGCCAGAGGAATTTTCCGTCCGCGCCTTTGCGAAACCAATTCACGTTAAAAATCAGCGGCGGATTGGTGAGCCGCTTTCCGATATCCAGCCAGTGCTGAAAATAATCGCCGATGTTGTATCCACAGAAGGGCAGCATCGCCATTGGGTCGCGCCGCACTCGCCCTACGGCACCGGTCGCGGCAGCGGTGGTTTCCGACGCCATCGTCGCGCCTAAATACACGCCGTGATTCCAATCGAACGCTTGATAAACCAACGGCACCGTATCGCTGCGGCGGCCACCGAAAATGATTGCGCTGATCGGCACGCCTTCACCTTTCTGGACGTCGGGGTCGAGCGCCGGATTGTTGCGCATCGGCGTCGTGAACCGGCTATTCGGGTGCGCGGCTTTTTCGTTTGATTGCGGTGTCCAGTCGTTTCCGCGCCAATCAATCGCATGTGCGGGCGGTTCGCCATCTTTGCCCTCCCACCATACGTCGCCGTCGTCGGTAAGAGCCACGTTGGTATAAATTGTGTCGTGCGCGATCGATCGCATCGCGTTCGGATTCGATTTATAGCTCGTCCCGGGCACGACACCGAAATAACCGTTCTCCGGATTAACCGCGTACAAACGGCCATTGCGAATTCGCATCCAGGCGATGTCATCCCCAACCGTCGTCACCTTCCAGCCTTTGAAGTGCGCGGGCGGAATCAGCATGGCAAAATTCGTCTTGCCGCATGCGCTGGGAAATGCAGCAGCGACGTAGTGTTTGCGTCCGTCGGGGGATTGCACTCCGAGGATCAGCATGTGCTCCGCCATCCAGCCCTGTGCTCGCGCCAGATATGAGCCGATACGTAAGGCGAGGCACTTTTTGCTTAACAAAACGTTGCCGCCATAACCTGAGCCGACTGAAATGATTGTATTGTCCTGCGGAAAATGGCAGATGAAGCGGCGCTTGGGATTTACATCCAACAATGAGTGCACGCCACGATTCCATTCCGCACTCGGATCGTTGCCGAGCCGTTTGAGGGCGATCTCGCCCATGCGCGTCATGATCCTCATGCTGAGCACGACATATTTGGAATCGGTGATCTCGAAACCGACCTTGGTCAGCGGCGAATCCGCCGGGCCCATCATGTAGGGAATTACGAACATCGTGCGCCCGCGCATCGCGCCGTTGAGCAGCCCCCGAAGTTTCGCGTATGTCTCTTGCGGCCCAGACCAGTTATTGGTCGGCCCGGCCTCCTTTTTTGTTGGTGTACAGACAAAAGTGAACTGCTCGACACGAGCGACGTCGTTCGGATTCGACCTGTGCAGATACGACCGCGAAACTTTCTTCTGGTTCAGTTCGATCAAGACGTTTTGCTTGAGCGACTCGGCAATCAGAAACTGGTTCTCGCCCTCTGAGCCATCGCACCAGAAAATATTCTCGGGTTGCGTCAGCGTCGCAATCTCGTTCACCCAATCGAGCACAGCCTTGTTGGAGGGCTTTGAATCACCGATCCCCTTGGGCGGGAATATGGCGGGCGCGAGATTTTTCATCGAACGAAACTGCCCAGTTTAACCACGAATCTGCCTTCGTCGAGGCAACGGCGCCACGAACGAATACCGAAGGAAATCCGACTGGCGAAATTTGAGGTGGAGGATCTGTCGTTTCACTTGCACAAGCACAATGCGCAGCATTAATTGAAAACATGTTCGGGGTGACCACGTCCGATGATTATCGGCCGGTTGCGTGGATGGGTCGGTATCCGGTCGATGTGACCACGATGCTCGTCGGGGTACATGTAGTCTGTGCGGTACTCGCTTGCATTGTGACTGCCATTCCCGGTCTGGCTGGCACACTCACTTATTTTGTTTTCGACAGTGCACGGGTCTGGAATGGGCTGCAGGTTTGGCGGCTCGGTACGTACGCGTTCGTCCATTTCCCCTCATCATTGCTGTGGTTTGCCATCGAGATGTACCTGCTGTTCGTATTTGGACGAGAGGTGGAACGTTTTCTGGGCCGACGCGCGTACATCGGGCTCTACGTGACTTTGTTGCTCACACCGGCGGTACTCCTGACGATGTGGGGCCTATTGGAACGCTGCGCAATTGCCGGTTCCCCGGCGTTGCACTTTGGAATTTTTGTTGCATTCGCCACGATCTATCCGCGTGTCGAATTGTTGCTGCGGATCCAGGCCAAGTGGGTCGCGGTAATTTTGGCTGCCGTTTACACGCTTCAACTGCTCGCCTATCACGCCTGGAGCGATCTGGTCGTTGTGTGGACAAGCATCGGAGTCGCATTCCTTTTCGTCGAAATGAATGGAGCCGGCCCGGAGCTCGCCTGGTGGAACGCGATGAAAGCACGGTTCGCTTCACGTCCGAAGTATTACGTCCTCCCGAAACCACGAGCGCGCACCGGCGACAGCCGCTCAGAATCGGAAGACGTTTACACGTCGATCGATCCGATCCTCGACAAAATTTCCAAGTTTGGAATTGGAAGCCTCACCGCCAGCGAGCGGCGGCAGTTGAATCGAGAGCGCGAACGATTGCTGAAGAAGCCGGAGTAATCTGTAACCGTCGTCCGGCCCGGCATTATCTTTTATCCAGCCGCGACTCGATTATCTCGCACAACACATGCAACAAGAGTTGGTGGGCTTCCTGCACTCGCGCCGTTGAATCGCTTTTGACCAAAAGGTCGACATCAGCAATGCCGATCGTCGATCCGCCATCGCGCCCCAGGAATGCGATCGTTTTCAGCTTGCGCGCGTTCGCTTCCTCCAGTGCGCGAATCAAATTCTTCGATTTTCCGGAAGTAGTCAGGCATATGAGCACATCGCCAGGAACACCGAACGCCGCCACCTGACGCGCGAAGATCTCATCGAAACCATAGTCGTTCGCAGCGGCGGTGAGAATTCCGCTATCGCTGGCAAGGCAAATCGCCGGAAGCGCGCGTCGATCTTTAGCAAAACGCACGACCAATTCCGTCGCAAAGTGCGACGCATCAGTCGCGCTGCCGCCATTCCCACACACCAACAATTTATTTCCCGCGCGCAAACATTGCTCTATCAGATCTGCAGCGCTCCTGACTTGCGGCTCAAGATTCCTCAGCGATTCCAGTGTCTGGACTGAGTTACCAATCGCGCGGTTTAGTTTTGAGGAAAAATCACTCATCAGGAAAGAGGTGGTGCGCGATAGAGGGTTCGAACCTCTGACCCCTACCGTGTCAAGGTAGTGCTCTACCACTGAGCTAACCGCGCACGGAAGTTAGAAATGATAAGTGATCGGTGATCAGTAATCAGTCAAGACCAAGCAGGGTTAATCAAATATCACCGGTCACAAATCAGATCGATACTGGACAACCGGAACACCTCAGACGAACATCTGAATTTCCGGTGAGCACACTTTTTTTTAAGCGTTTCCTGAAGCGTCCGTTCCAGATCGCATCGATTGTGCCCAGCTCAAGGGGACTGGTGGAACGCGTCGCCAGCAAAATGGATTTCACCAAACCGCGTGTGGTTGCGGAGTACGGCCCGGGTGAAGGCGTGCACTCGCGCGAGATCGTGCGACGGATGACACCGGATTCGCATTTGCTCCTGTTCGAGCTCGACGCGGCGCTGGTGCGAGCACTGGAGCGGCAATTTGCAGCCGATCGGCGCGTGCATGTGATCCATGGGGATGCGGCCTCGTTGCCGTATGAGCTGAAACGCCGCGGGTTCGCTGCGTGCGATTACATTCTCTCCGGGATCCCGTTCAGCATTCTGAAAATCGAAAAGAAGCGCGCACTGCTGCGAAAGACGTACGATGCGCTTAAGCCCGGTGGCAAGTTCATCATCTACCAGGTCACCAATGAACTGAGGCAACACGCCACCGTTTTCCAGCGCGACGAATCGGAATATTTCCTGCAAAATATCCCTCCAATGTTCATCACAGTGTTTCACAAGTTACCTTCAGGACAGGGCGGCAGACGCACGTCTACGAAAGGCCGTTCGCGCCTCGCCGGCGTCGGCGCAGAGCGTTCGGCATGACGGAAAGACCGACGCGAATCGAAAAAGATTCGATGGGCGAGATGACTGTGCCCGCGGATGCTCTCCACGGTGCATCCACGCATCGCGCGGTTTTGAATTTTCCGGTCAGCGGTTACCGATTTCCGCGGGCATTCATTCGCGCGTTGGGCCTAATCAAATGGGCCGCCGCGAAGGCGAACCAGGATTTAGGTTTGCTCGACGCCAACCGAGCCAAGGTGATCACACAGGCGGCCGAAGAGGTTACCGACGGAAAACTCGACGAACATTTTCCACTCGATATTTTTCAGACCGGCTCGGGCACCAGCACCAACACGAACGCGAACGAAGTGATCGCGAATCGGTCGGCGCAACTCTCAGGGAAATCGATCGGATCGCATGACCCGGTTCATCCCAACGATCACGTGAACATGGGGCAGTCGAGCAACGACGTGATTCCATCAGCGATTCACATTAGCGCCGCTGAACAATTGAAGAACGAGTTGGTACTTGCACTGGATAAATTGCGCGGCGCGCTCGAAGCCAAGGCAAAGGAATTCTGGCATGTCATGAAGATTGGGCGCACGCATTTGATGGACGCGACGCCGGTGCGACTTGGACAGGAATTCTCCGGTTACGCGCAGCAGGTCGCATATGCTAAGGTGCGGGCAGAGAAAGCGATCGAAGCGTTGCGCGAGGTTGCGCTCGGCGGGACCGCCGTCGGCACTGGTCTGAATCGCCATATCGATTTTCCCAAGAAAGTGCTGCACTACATCGAGCAGCGCACCGGGATAGCTTTTTACGAGGCGAAAAATCATTTCGAAGCCCAGGGCGGCAAGGACGCAGTTGTCGAGGCTAGCGGCCATTTAAAAACCATCGCCGTCACTCTTTTCAAAATCGCAAACGATATTCGCTGGCTGAGCAGCGGGCCGCGTTGCGGCATCGGCGAAATTCAATTGCCCGCCACGCAGCCGGGCAGCTCGATCATGCCGGGTAAAGTGAATCCGGTGATGAGCGAGTCGCTGATGATGGTATGCGCACAGGTGATCGGCAACGACGTGACGATCACCTGGGCAGGCGCGAACGGAAACTTCGAGCTGAACGTGATGATGCCTGTGATGGCGTACGATCTTTTGGAATCGATCCGACTGCTGACGAATGTGGTGGATATCTTCACTGAGAAATGCGTGCGCGGCATCGTTGCGAACGAGGAACGTTGCCGCGAGTTGGTGGAGCTTTCGATGGCAATGGTGACCAGCCTCTCGCCAAAGATCGGTTACGATCGGGCGGCGGAAATTGCCAAGGAGAGCGCCAGGACCGGACGAACGGTTCGCGAGATTGCGCGAGAAAAAAAGATTTTGCCCGAGGACGAACTCGAGCGCGCACTGGACCCGATCAAAATGACCGAGCCGGGCGGGACCGGCGGGGAGTGATCAGTTCGTGGTTGCCAAACTCGAAGGGCCGCAGTTTTCCGGCGGCGCAAATATCGCAATCAAGTGCCCGAGCCACACGTACGAGCAAACGGTTGCCTTTTATCGCGACACGTTAGGGTTACCCTTGATCGAGGAAGAAAAGGACGGCTGCATTTTTCAATTTGGTCCAAACCGGCTTTGGATTGATAGCGTACCGAACCTTAGTCATCCCGATGTCTGGTTGGAATTGGAGACGAACGACACCGAAGCGGCCGCGTCGTTTTTGAAAGTTCACGGCGTCCCACGCCGCGACGAAGTCGAGCAGTTGCGCGAAGACTTCAATGGCTTCTTCATCTCCGCGCCGAACGGCGTGATCCATCTCGTCGTGGGACCTGAGGAACTGTGACAGAGAGTGAAACGCTCTAACCAATTTCTGCCGCGGCACCGCCGCCCCAGCGTCCGATCCATGTGCTCCAGCCATAAAATCCCAGCGGCTCCAATAAACCTTCCGCAATTAATGCATCCACGTCCGCGCGGCTTGGCGTGATCTTTTCGTTGGCGTCAGCACCGTATATATCGTCGATCACCATCCAGCATCCGTCCGCAAATTTGTCGCGGTAACGGTCGATGTCTCTGCGTTTGGCCGCATCGGCATCGAGGATTAAGAGCCCGACTTGATCGGAACCGAGAGCCTGACGGACAGCCACCATCGTTTCCGGCTTGAATGACTGTCCCTTGACCAATGTGACCATATTCGTTACTCGCTCCCTGGCGAGATTGCGTTCCAAGTCGCGCAAGATATTGCGTGTGCCGAGCCGTTTGTGTTTCACGCTTCCCCCTGGTTCGATCCCGATCAATTTCTTCCCCTGATCTGAATCGCGGACCCCTAACGCTGCGGCAATTGTTGCCCCTCCAACAAACGCGCCGATCTCGAGAATCGCGCCGGAGCAAATTTTTGCGAAGTGATAAATCAAAATCAGCACGTCTAAATGGAGCATGGAGTATTTGTCGCGGATTTTCATTAGCTCCGAGTGAATTGGCTCGTGGCGGTACGCCATCACCCTGTGCATCAGATCCAGGCATTCGTTATAGCTGGCAGCCTGTGTGATCGGCTTTCCGGGATTCACGGCTTCCGTTTGCTGTGAGGTTGTCGGGATGCCGCGGGTGAAGGCGTTGGGGCGACTGTCGTGCCGGGCGAGGCGGTCTCAGCCGGGCTGGAAACGCGAAATGCGAACGTCGGCGCCGGTGAGGCAGAGGGCGTTCCCGACGGAGTTGACGAAGGAGATGGCGTGCCGGTCGAAGACGGCGAAGAAGTCGGGGTCGGGCTGGGAGTGGGGGAAGGCATAATGTTTTCCCAACGATGCAACGGCGCGGTCGCGCCTCCGATCTCTTTTACCAGCGTTTCGCAACGCGCGTGGATTTTGTCCAAGTCGGGCGGACCAAATGGCTTCTCAGCCGTCCCCGGGAAAATGATGTAACTGACCTTCAGATCGCTCACCGGACGGTTGTAGGCGGTTGAAAGCGCGTTGACTTCTTTTGCGATGCGCAGCGACGCCTCGCCAACTTTGTCATTCGGTCCAACGTCTCCGACGATGACTGGATAAATCGCATCGCCGAAAACCACGAGCGCATAATCGCCGGGTTTCACCGGATCGGCGCCACGGGTGAACGTGCCAGGCACCACGATGAACGGATCGGTCGCGCCGATCAGGAAACTAAACTTTTTCAGCGTGCCAACCTCGGCGCGCAATTCCGCGATTCCGTTGCGCAGCTCGCGTTTGCGCGCGGTCGCGGTACTTGCCAGTGCGTACTCGTCTTCTGCTCGTTTTAATCGCTGTTCAGTCCCAGCCAGATAGGGGTTGGGCGCGTCCGTTTTCTTTTCCCAACGATAACTGGTGGCTGGCTTGAAATTCGTCGGCGCACCAGTCCCTGCAGGCAGGCGATCGGAATCGGAGCCATCGGCGTCCACATCCATGTCCGCCTGCAGGAGAAGCGCTTTTCGATGGGTTTGAGGATGCTGAAGCTGTAGAACGGTCTGGCAATCGAAAAAATTATGTCGCGACAAAAGCAGATCGAGACGGCCGAGGTTCTCGCGCAGCATTCTGACTTTTGTTTCGTAAAGCTGCCCGAATAGCGGCGAAACCGAATCAGCCGATAGCATCGAGGTTAAACCAGGCAAAAGCGTCGGTAGTTGGGGACTGACTTTCGCCAATTCTTCGATGGTTTTGTTCGGCGAAGGTACGCGCGCCAGCAGCTTGAGATCCAGCACGTAACTTTCCGGTTGGATGCGTTCGGTTGCCGCATCGGCACCGGGAGTCGTCTCAACCGTGGAGTGAAGTGTGATGCCGTTGAACAGTTTCGCGGTGTCTAACTTTCCCGTGATCACCGGCGGCCGGGTTGCCGTCGGTTCCGGCGTAGGCGTTCCGGATATCTCAATCGGTGCGAAGCGTTGCAGTCGCTCAAGTGAAATCCAGCGATAGATAATCGCGGCGAAAATCGCGGCGAACAAAATCAGAACCAGCCGCCGCCAGGTACGAAGGCGAATTTTTCCCACGCGATTACTTTCGCACCCAGACCACGATCGCTGCAATAATCCCGATCACGCTCAGCACTGACATCATACCGGCAGGCATGATTGCGCCTGTGCTCAAATATTTGCGGATGAAATATGCCGCGAGCAAAAGCGATACGATCAGCGCAGTCGCTAGTCCGGCAATGCGGTGTTCAGGCAAAAGAAATGCCGCTATGAGCAGCAGAACCCCTGTGATCGCCCCGGCAATAATTGACGCTACGCTACCTGCCTTGACATAACCGACAATCCCACCGGCGATGGTGAGGAGGCCAAAAATAATGAAATAAATCTTCGCCGCTTCCATTTGCGAACACGCCAGCATTGGTAAGCCAACTGGACGCTGCTGTCCAGCATTGCTGTAACCGAGGCCAGTGGTTCGGGCGGGATCGTCGCAATGTACCGCCTGGATCAGCGATCCCGGCTACAGCGAGCGCACACTGGCATCATTGTAAAATTCGATCTGTCGCCCGCCAAGGCGGCGGATAACGCGCCAGCCACGGCTCTTTGCAAACTCACGGATTTCATCTTCGGACATGTCCCGCAGAACCCGCAACTCCGCAGCCTGAGTCACGATATATTCGGAGCTTATAGCAAGTCTGCCCCCGATCTTGGCGGCGAGAGCTGGCAAATCGTTGTGCATCTGTTCCTTGCTAGCTATTAACTGAGCAATGCGCGTCGGAGATCTTTTTCTTCGATGGCAGCGGAGGTGGCCGCTTCGGTTTACGGTTCAGTCTGGCCCCGAGTGCGTGAACAGCTTTGCGGCCCGGCGAAGGGCCACGCGAGGTTGGTTTCTCCATATGATTTTCTTTTTGTAAAGCCGTCTGTTTTCAAAGCCATACGTATCAAATTCAGCCTTGGGCACAAGCGATACCACAACAACATCGGCTCACTGGCGCGGTGCTTCTCCCTGGCTACACTTTCTCGATGTTTTCGGAGACGATCGAGTTACGCGGTCACATTATTGATTCGCTCATCTTGCCGAAGGTGCTGGACCAGATTCTGACGCACGGCGGGAACTTTAAGATCACCGAAGTCCAAATCGGTCGGAAACGCGCAGATCAAAGCTTTGCCAGAATCGAAGTATCCACTGAAACCGGCGAAGCGTTGGACGAGCTGATGCTGCGGCTTCGCCAGCAGGGCGCTGAAGTAATGGAGCGCGCAAACGCTCAACTTGCCCCGGCTCCAGCCAACGGCGTCTTCCCGCCCGATTTTTACGTAACCACCAACCAGCAAACATTTGTTCGCTTCGGCGGTAAGGAAATCGAGGTGACGCCAGCGATCATCAATAGCGCAATCGCGGTTGACCGGAAAAAGCGCAGCGCGCGGGCGGTTAAGTTCTTCGACGTCAAAAGAGGCGACGAGATCGTCACCGGACACCAGGGAATTCGTGTTGTGCCGGTGCAGCGAGCCACCACGCACACAGATCCGTTTCAATTCATTAACAACATCGTTGATGCTGAGGAACCTAAATCTGCCATCATTCGCGAGATCGCCGAGGATTTGCGACGCGCCCATAACGCTGGTGGAAAAATCGCGGTTGTCGCCGGACCCGCCATCGTGCGCACGGGCGCAGGCGGCCACTTGGTTCGATTGATTGAAGGAGGTTACATCGATCGGCTCTTCGCAGGAAACGCATTCGCGGCTTACGACGTTGAACACGCCTTGTTTGGAACGTCCTTGGGACTAAATCCGGATGTCGCGATTGCTCGGGGCGGACACGAAAACCATCTCCGTGCGATAAATGCAATTCGGGAAATCGGCGGAATTGCTGCTGCTGTTCGCGAGAAGGTCCTGACCAGTGGGATCATGTGCGCGTGCGTGCAACACGACGTCGACATAGTGTTGATCGGGGGAATTGGTGACGAGGGGCCAATCCCTGGCGTAACGACGGACGTCATCGAATGCGAGAAGATCCTGAGAGACAAACTGGGCGATGTGACGCATGTGATCTTATTAGCGACGCTCCGCTTTTCGCTCGCTTTAGGCGCCTTCCTCGCGAACAACGTGAAGACCGTTTGCGTTGATATCAATCCACCCGCTGTTGAACGAGCAGTGGAGCGACAGCCATTGCAATCCATTGGCCTCGTCACAGACGTCGAACCATTTCTTCGGGAACTCGCCGATTGCCTGAGCGGATCCAAGGTCAACCAGTAAATTTTCAGTTCGATGCGCGAGCTGCTTCTGTGTCCACCGGATTACTACGGGATTGAGTACGAGATCAATCCTTGGATGAGCGTTGCCCACGCGGCCGAAGTGTCTGTCGCACAAGAGCAATGGAAACAACTGCACGCGACGCTTTCCAAATTTTGCAAAGTTCATCTGATCGCGCCACAGCCGCGACTGCCGGACATGGTCTTCACCGCCAACGCAGGACTGACGGTTGGTCGCCGATTCATCCCCAGCAATTTCCGCCACAAAGAACGCGCCGGCGAGCAATCGTTTTTTGCCAAATGGATGGCGCAACACGGCTACGAAGTGGATTGGCTGCCGGAGAAACTTTACTTCGAAGGCGAAGGCGACGCGCTCTTCGGAAAGGACGTCCTCTTTTGCGGTTATAAATTTCGTTCCGACATCCAATCGCATCGCGCAATAGCTGAAATGCTCGGTTGCCTTGCGATTTCGGTGGAGCTGGTTGATCCGCGTTTTTACCACCTTGATACCTGCTTTTGTCCGTTGCCCGATGGTGGCGCGTTTTGGTTTCCCAATGCCTTCGACGAGTACGGTCAGCGCGCAATCCGCGAGCATGTGCCCGATCTGATCGACGTCTCCCCTGAAGAGGCGACACACTTTTCGTGTAATGCCGTCGTGCTGGATCGCGACATTGTCCTGCCCGAAGGCGCGCCCCAGCTGGTGAGGACGCTGGAAGATCGCGGTTACCGCTGCCACGAGTTGCCGATGAGCGAATTCATCAAAGCCGGCGGCGCCTGCAAATGTCTCACCATGTTCATGCCGCAA
>Ga0070697_100004164_pt1 | contig 11080 bp, 5 predicted proteins | sample KBSK1501metaG_FD_65475 | JGI IMG/M metagenome (GOLD analysis project Ga0070697, IMG submission 65475) | Corn, switchgrass and miscanthus rhizosphere microbial communities from Kellogg Biological Station, Michigan, USA - KBS K1-50-1 metaG | ecosystem: Host-associated > Plants > Roots >... | reverse complement strand
TCCAGGTCGGCCTCTTCATGGGGCTGCTCGACAAGGCCACCGTGACGATCGAGCACGCGAGCGCGGACATCTGGGTCACCTCGAAGGAGACGCCGAACGTCGACTTCGCCCACAACTTCCCGGAGACCACCGTGCTCCGCGTGCGCGGCGTGCCGGGCGTGGCGCGGGCCGACAACCTCGTCATCCAGTTCATGAACATCCAGCTCCCGACCGGCGCGGAAGAGGGCTGCCTCGTCTATGCGCTCGAGGACTTCCGGGCCTGGAACCTGCCGTGGAACGTCCAGGGCGCCGACGTGCGGGACCTTCGACGCGGGCGCTACCTGCTCATGGACCGCTCGGCCGAGCGCCGCTTCGGGCCCTTCGCCGTGGGCGACTACCGGGAGATCCTGGGCCGGCGCTTCAAGATCATCGGCACGACCACCGGCGCCGCCTCCTTCACCACCGCCCCCATCGTCTTCATGGACTACGGCAACGCGCGGGAGCTGTCGGACGTCATCCGCAACAAGGCCAGCTACGTGCTCGTGAAGGTCGCGCCGGGCGCGGACCCGCAGGCCGTGGCCGCCGCCATCCGGCGCGTCGCGCCCTACAACGACGTCTACACGCGTGACGAGTGGGCCAGCCGCTCGCGTTCGTACTGGATCGTCTCCACCGGCCTCGGCATGAACATGGGCGTCACCGTGTTCCTCGGCATCCTGGTCGGGATCGTGGTCGTCGCGCAGACGCTCTACACCTCGGCGGTGGAGCACGTGAAGGAGTTCGGGACGGTAAAGGCCATCGGCGGCTCGAACTGGGACATCTATCGCATCCTCGGCGAGCAGGCCCTGATCGCGGCGGTGGTGGGCTTCGCGGTCGGCGGGCTCATGTCGTGGGCCATCCGCCCCCTCATGGCGAAGCTGTACCTGAACGTGCTCGTATCGCCGTCCTTCGCGCTGGCGGTCTTCGCGGGGACGGTGCTGATGTGCCTGGGGGCGGCCATGCTGTCGTTCCGCCGCGTCGCCGGCATCGACCCGGCACTGGTGTTCCGGACATGAGGAACGTCATCGAAGCTCGCGACGTGACCAAGGCGTTCGAGGAGGGCTCACAGCGCGTCGAGGTGCTGCGCGGCGTCTCGCTCGACGTGCGGGCGGGGGAGGTCGTCGCCCTCGAGGGTCCGTCGGGCTCGGGCAAGACGACGCTGCTCTCGATCATGGGCTGCATCCTCACTCCCAGCTCCGGGCACGTCGAGGTGGACGGCGCGATGGTCGACGGCGACCCCGACCGGTTGCGTCACGTGCGCCGGCGGTCGATCGGCTTCGTCTTCCAGCAGTACAACCTCTTCCCCGCCCTGACCGCGCTGGAGAACGTGGAGTACGCGCTCTCGGTGAAGGGCGTGCGCCGCGGGGCCCGTTCGCAGGCCATCGACGTCCTGGAGCAGGTCGGCCTCGGCGACCGGCTCCACTTCCTGCCCCGCGATCTGTCGGGAGGACAGAAGCAGCGCGTCGCCATCGCACGGGCGCTGGCCGGATCACCGCCCGCGATCCTGGCCGACGAGCCCACCGCCAACCTCGACACGACCGCCGGCCGCCAGGTGCTGCGGATGTTCCGGGACCTCGCCCGGCAGGAGGGCAAGGGCCTGCTCATCGTGACGCACGATCCCAGCGTCCGGGAAGTGGCGGACAGGGTCGTGGGTATCCGGGATGGACAGCTCGTCAAAGGAGCCGAATCGTGAAGAATGGGATGGTGTGGGTGGTGGCGCTGGCGGGTATCGGTCTCGCGGGCCTGACCGTCCTCCAGGCGCGCGGCACCGAGCGCGCGCGGAGCGAGGGGGGGCCGGCGGAGGCAGTACCGGCGCGCGGGGTCGCCGCCGAGGGCCGGGTCGTCACCTACCCCGGGGGCGAGGTGGTGGTCGGTACCGAGAGGGCCGGGCGCCTCGTCCGCCTCGCGCTCGAGGAGGGCCAGACCGTGCGCCGGGGCGACGTCCTCGCCGAGCTGGACTCGGATGAGCTGCGGGCCGCGCTGGCCGAGGACCGCGCGCGCGTGACGGAAGCGGAGGCGGAGGTGCGTCTCGCGGAGTCGACGCTGAAGCGCCGGGCCGACCTCGCCGCGGAGCGCATCGTGGCCGCGCATGACCTGGACCAGGCGCAGCGCGACCTCGACATCGCCCGCGCGCGGCTCCTGACCTCGCGCGCGGCCGTGGATCGTGACGAGGCGCAGCTGCGCAAGACGCGGATCCTGGCCCCCATCTCCGGCACCGTCATCGGCCGCCACGCCCAGGCCGGCGAGACCCTCGAGGCCGGCCAGCGCGTCCTCACCCTCGCCGACCTGACACGGCTGCGCATCGAGGCGGAAGCCGACGAGGCGGATGCCGCCGCGCTCGGGATGGGGGCGCCGGTCTCCATCACGTGCGAGGCGTTTCCGGGACGCGCGTGGCGCGGCCGCGTCGAGGACATCCCCCGCTCGGTCACGCTGCGCCGGCTCAAGCCGCAGGACCCCGGCCGGCCCACCGACACGCGGATCCTCGCCGTCAAGGTCGCCTTCGCCGAGCCGACGCCCCTGAGGCTCGGGGCCACGGTCGAGCTGCGGATCGAAGCGCCCCCCGAGCGATGAGGCATCCCAGACCCGACCAGGGAGGGCCGGCGGTCATGGCCCCGTTCGTGCTGAGGCGGCTGTGGCTGACGATGGTCCCGCGCCCGGGCGGCGCGCCCGCCATGCCCCCGGACTCGTCCGCGCTGGCGGCGAACCCGGGCCTGACCTGGATCGGACACGCGTCGTTCCTCGTGCGCATGGACGGGGCCACGTTCCTCACCGACCCGATGTTCTCTCGCCGCGCCAGCCCCTTGTCTTTCGCGGGGCCGCCGCGGCTCGTTCCTCCCGGCGTCGCGCTGGCGGCGCTGCCCAAGGTCGACTTCGCCCTCGTCTCTCACGACCACTACGACCACCTCGACCTGCCCTCCGTCCGCGCGCTCGCCCGCCGCGGCGTGCGCTTCGTCGTGCCGTCGGGACTGGGCGAGCTGGTGCGCCGCGCCGGAGGCGAGGCGGTCGAGCTCGGCTGGTGGGAGCGCGCCGACGTGGGGCCGGTCACGGTGCACTGCGTGCCGTCGCGGCACTTCTCGGGCCGTTCGCTCTTCGACCGCAACCGGCGTTTGTGGGCGGGCTTCGTCGTCGCGGGGCCGAGCCGCCGCTTCTACCACGCGGGCGACACCGCCACCTTCGACGGCTTCTCCGAGATCGGCCGGCGCCTGGGGCCGATCGACCTCGCCGCGATGCCGATCGGCGCCTACCTGCCGCGCCGCATGATGGCGCCCGTCCACGTGACGCCCGAGGAGGCGCTGCAGGGCGCGCTCGCGGCGCGGGCCTCCCGGATCGCGGCGATGCACTGGGGAACGTTCGACCTGGCCGACGAGCCGCTCGACGAGCCTCCGCGCCGCTTCCGCGCGGAGGCGCAGCGGCTCGGCCTGGGCGAGGATCGGGCCTGGGTGATGAAGGTGGGCGAGACGCGGACCTGGTGAGGCCGGGCGCGTCCGCCGCGGAGTGCGCGGCGGCCGAGCTCATAAGGCGAGCCGCGCCTGCAGCTCGAAGATCACCGGGCCGTGGTCCTCGGCCCGTGCGCCGATTTCCGTAGCCGCCGCAGTAAGCCGCGCGCGTTCTCCCTGAGACTGAAGCGTTCCTCGATCACTCGACGCGCATTGTGAGCGAAGCGCGCGGCGAGAGAATCATCGGCGAGAACACGCGCGAGCGCATCGGCGAGCAGGCGGGCGTCGCCCGGCGGTACCAGGAGTCCCGACTCGCCGTCCCTGACTGCTTCGGTGATCCCGGACACCGGCGTGGCCACCACCGGCAGGCCGATCGCCATGGCTTCCAGGATCACGGTCGGAATTCCGTCCTGGTCACCGTCGCGGGCGACGATGCAGGGTTGCGCCAGCGCGTGCGCTCGGGTGTACAAATCGGCGGCGAGGCGGTCCTGGCGGACCGCGCCCAGAAGTCTGGCCACGCCTTTCAGGTGGCTCCGGCGGATCAAGGACGACAACCGTTCTCGCTCCGGTCCCTCGCCCGCGATCCAGCAGCGGCACCTGATCCCGCGATCCGCCAGGATCGACACGGCTTCGAGGAGGACGGCGAACCCCTTCTTCTCGACGAGCCTTCCCACGGCAAGGACTAAGGGGGGCTCGCCGGGCCGCGCCGCGGGTCTCCCCTCCGGGTGCTGAAACGCCCATGCTTCGAGGTCGAGGCCGTTGTAGATCGTCGCGATCCGCCCGCGGGGAACATGGAATCCAAGCGTCTCCATGAATGTCCGGTTGTGCTCGCTGATCGCGACCACGAACGAGGCGCTCCGGATCGCGTGCTTCAGCTTGTGGCCCGTCCGATGAGCGTTCCCCGACCAGAAGAGGTCCTTCGCGTGCGCCGTGAAGCTGAAAGGAACTCCGGAGAGCATCGAAGCGAGCTTCGCCTGCCGAGCCGGGGCGGTGGCGAAATGCGCGTGAAGGTGCTGGACCCCGAGCCGCCTGGCCTCGTGGGCCAGCACCGCGGCATGGAGGAACTTGATCCGCGTGCTCTCGCTGCCGCGGCGCCGGACGAACGCCGCCGTGCGCGCGTATCGCCAGGGACGGCGAAGGAAGCACCAGAGATGGGAAGCGGCCAGGCGCGCTCTCGAGGCGCGCTCGGGGAGGACGATCACCGGTGCGCGCACGCGATCCACGCCCGGCTGGCGCACCGACTCGGCCGGCGGCTTCATCGAGAAGACGACCACGCGCACTCCGGCCCGCTCCAGCTCCAGCACCTCGTTCAGGATGAACATCTCGGAAAACCTCGGGAACATCTTGACCACGTAGCCAACGGTGAGCGGACGCGTGGACGGCCATCCCCAGCGCCATGTGCGCGCCTCCGCCGCGGCGCACAGCGTGACCCGGGCGACGTCGGACCAGGTCCAGACCGACGAGGCCGCGGCGCGGCCCAACGACCGGCGCCGCTCAGGATCGCCCGCGAGCGCCGAGAGGGCGCGGGCGATCGCCGCCTCGTCTCCCGGCTCGGTCAAGATGGCACCCTTGGCCTCGCTCAGATCCTGCTTCAGGTGGCCGACACCGGAGGCGATCACGGGACGCCCGCAGGCGCGGTACTCGGCGATCTTGATCGGCGAGAAGTAGAAATCGTCCAGGCGACCGTAGGGCGCGCAGAGGACGTCGCAGGCCGCAAGGTAGTCGCCCACCTCTTCGTGAGGCAGAGCGCCCAGGAACAGGACGCGGTCGGCCACGCCGTGCTCGCGGGCGAGCGCCTCGAGCGATTCGCGCTCGGGTCCGTCTCCCATGACGAGAAGCTTCATGGATGGCGAAGTCGTACCTGCGCCTGCCCCGACGCGATGGCCAGCACCCATACCCGCGCTCTTGTCGTCGACGGCGGAGGCCAGCGCCCGGACCAGATGCCCGACCCCATGCCAGGGTCGCAGCGTGCCCGAGAAGCCCGCGACGAAGTCGCCGTCGAGCCCCAGGCGCCCTCGGATGCGAGCGCCGTCGCGAGAGGGATGGAACAACCGTGTGTCCACTCCGTTCGGCACGACCCGGATGCGTTCCGGCCGCACGCCCAGTCTCAGCGCGTGCTCCCGGAGCGCCGGGGAGACGACGATGACGAGATCCGCCCGGCGCAGCACCCACCGCTCGAGGCGCCGCGTCAGGCGCGCGAGGCCGAGGCCTCGGTGGCGCTCCTCCTCATCCGCGAGCGGAGCGTTCACTTCGACGACGTGCGGTTTTCCGATCCTCCGCGCGAGAAGGCTGCCGGCGACGGAGCTCAAGGCATAGCGCTCGTAAACGATATCCGGACGCCACTCGCGCGCGGCCATCCGCGCCGCGGGGAGGAGCACGCCGTTGTCCAGAAGCCGCAAGAGCGCGCGCTCGAGCGCGGCCCCTCCTCTCAGGACGCGCGCCGCCGTCCGGGCGGTCTTCGCGAGGCGCCCCTCGGCCCGCGCCTCGCGGACCTCGCAGGAGGGCTCCGCTCCCGCGGTAGGACCGCCGTTCGCCGTCACGAGAAGCGTCTCGACTCCCGAAACGCGCCAGGCGCCGATCACCGACCGGACATGAATCGACGCGCCTTTTCCTCCGCGCACCGGCACTCCGCGATCGCCGGAGAGGTAGAGGACGCGCCGGATCTCCAGCGCCTGGGCGAGGAGTCGCACACGCTCCGACGCGCAACGCTCGGCGGCAAAGCGCTCGACCACGGCCGCGCGCGCCCGCTCGCCCAGACGTCGCCGCTCCTCCGGATCGAGGAGGAGCCTCCGGAGGGCGTCGGCGACCGCCGCGGCGTCGCCGGGCGGCACGAGAAGACCTGTTTCCTCGTGGGTCACGAGCTCCTCGATCGAGGGGAGGCGCGTGGAGACGACGGGGAGGCCGGAGGCCATCGCTTCCGCGACGGAGTTCGGTATCCCGTCGCGGTCGCCGTCGGAGCCGACCTGGCAGGGAAGGGCGAAGCAGGTCGATCGCCGCATCGCCTCGCGCACCTCCTCCAGAGTCAAGAGGCCCCGAAGAGCGACGTGCTCGTCCAGCTCGAGCTCGCGGATCTTCCGTTCGAGCGTCGGGCGAAGCAGACCCTCCCCCACGATCTCGAGCGAGAAGGGCACCCCCCGATCTCTCAGGAGCGCGGCGGCCTCGATCAGCACGTCGAGACCCTTCTTGGCGACGAGGCGCGCCACGGACAGGACGATGGGACGTCCCGGCGCCGGCTGCGGGGGACCCGAGAAATACCCCGCGTCGACTCCGTGATAGGCGAGGTGGACGACGCCTGGAAAATAGCGGGACGCGTGCCGGCACGCAATCTCCCGGAGGTGATCCCGATGAGCGCCCGTGCAGGCGAGCGTGAAGCGCGCCGAGGAGATCTTCAGAGCGAGCGAGCGCTCGCCCGAGGTGTAGATGTCCTTGGCGTGCGCGGCCATGCTCCAGGGAATCTGCGTGAGCCGGGACGCCACCCTCGAGACGCTGGCCGGTGTATGCGCCCACGCGGCGTGCACGTGCGCGATCTCGTCGCGACGGAGATGGTCGGCGAGCGTGACCGACCGGAACAGGAGACGGAAGGAGCGGCGCGAGGGTCGGAGCAGGCCGCGCAGGACCACCGTCGCGGTCCTCGCGGGCCTCGTTCTCAGACACCGGCCGAGGCGCGGGAGAAACGCCGGCAGCTCGCGCCAGCCCGGCTGGGGAAGCGTTATCGTTTCCGACGTGAACGGCAGGGCTTCGGGGTGGGTGCGGTCGTCGCGCGTGGCGGGCAGGATCGAGTAGATGCGGACCGGCACCCCGGCGCGGTGCAGGGCGACGATCTCGTTCAGGACGAAGGTCTCGGTGATGCGGGGGAACATCTTGCAGACGTACGCGAGCTTCCCCGGCCGGATCGGCGTCTCTATCGGAAGATCACCATTCTCCGAGGGAGCGGTTGGCGAATGTCCCTCGGACGCATGACGTTCGGCCGCGGCGCCGAAGGGATCGGAGACGCAAGTGGTCATTCCGGCCTCTCCGCGGCCGCCCGGGCGGCGGCGCGCCCGGGCAGAAGTGACCCGACGCGGTCGAGCACGGCCTCGGTCCGCTCCAGCCACTCAGGGTCGCGCTCACGAAAAAAGTGCGGTGCGAGAGAGAAGAGCGCGGCCGCCGCGTGCAGGGCCAGTTCGCCGCGGGCGGGAGGCGGCGCCCTCTGCGCATAGCCCTCGAGCAGGGCCTGGCCCAGAGCCTCCGCACGACCGGGTGGGAGTCGGCCCGCGCAGGCATCGCGCTCGAGGCCCGCCACGAACGAGCCCAGGTCCCCGGCGGGCTCGGCGAGCGCGGCCTCGTCGAAGTCGATCAGCGCCGCCCCTTCATCCGCGAGCAGCACCTGGTCGGCGTTGAAGTCGCCGTGCACGGGTGTGGTCCCACAAGGCCGCGCCGCAAGCCGTTCGGATATCTCCCGTCCCAGGCGCTCGGCGCGGGCAGCGACGGCCGGCTGCACGAGCCCGAGCGCAGCGGCGACAGTGCGCACGTGCTCGGCGTGCTGCCGCGGTGTCCTGGCGAGCAGTCCGGACGCGGGCTGGACGTGGACACAGGCAAGGGCCTCGCCGGCCAGCGCGACCTCGGAAGCCTCGGCCTGACCGTACAGCAGCGCCTCGCCCAGGGCACGGCCCGCGATCCACTCCAGGGCGACGAGGCCGCGGTCGGGCAACGCCCCCAGCAGCTTCGGCACGCGCAGGGGCGGACGATCGACCCAGGCGCGGCTGCCGCGCAGTGCGGCCGCGAAGCCATCGGCGGCATAGGCCTTCACGACGGCCGCCGGCCCTCCGCCGAGCACGAGCTGTCCGACCCAGCGGCGTTCCGGCTTGTAGCGGAGGCGGAGGAGCGGGGCGTCGCGGCCCGGATCCCGACCGAACAGGCTTGTCAGCAGTTCACGGCCCGCGCGGGGCTTCACCACTCGCGCCAGCACCCGCAGTCGTCGGTCCTCGGGAAACACCGCGACCACCACTGCGACGTCGTCGAGCATGAAGAGCCGGGGCGGCCGGGCGCGCTCGGCGCGTGCGCGCGCCTTTGCGAGCTTCTCCGTTGCGCTGCGCGCCCACGCGACGGCGTGAACGTCCAGCTCGCCGGCGCGACAGAGGACACGGTAGGCGACCAGGCAGCTGGTCGGCGGTCTGTAGCGCAGGTACACCGCCCGCGCGGACCGCACGTCGAGGTCGGGAAGCAGCTCCTTCAGCCGCTCGCCGAAGCGCGCGTCGTCGAGCACGAGGCCCAGGCCCGGCAGGTCCCGCGCGCGGGCGACGAGCGCGCCGTCAGCGCGGCCGAGCATCAGACCCCTCTCGCCACGGGACCACGGCCGCGGGCCGACGCGGGTGCGCCTCGCCGATCAGATCTATGGTGAAGTCGACGCCGCCCGCGGAGAGTAGAGCCCCCGCCTTCAAGAGCATCTCGAAACCCTTTTTCTCCGCTCGCGGTCCCACTGTCAGTGTGCGCGATCACGCCACGTGCCGGGAGCGAGAAGATGCAAATAACTTTCACAGAATTGTCAACATCTCGCCGGGATCGGGGAAAACCGCGGCGAGACGCGGCACCCGCCGTCAGTCAGGCGGTGCAATACTCAGCACGAATTGCCAGAAAAAGTGCGGTTCCATCCACGCGTGTCGAACGCGCCACCGACAGATGACAATTCCGTGATGTTAATATGCGAACGGACGAAGTCACCGCAGAGGACGCCGAGCGGCCGGTGCGGATCTTCTCAGCGCGGACTGGTCTCAGAACTCCAGGCGGGCCTGCAGCTCGATCCGTCGGTTGCCCGCGGCCGAGGCGCCCGCGCTGGCGCCGAAGGGTGCCGCCGTCGCCACCGGCTTCCCGAAGAGCAGCGAGCTGAGGTTGCCGATGGGTGGCCCGGGGTTCACGTGGTTGAGGACGTTCTGCGCGGCGACGGAGAAGCTCAGCGTCACGCGGCTCTCCCCGCCTTCGCGCGGAACGCGGGGCGGGCGGATGTCCACACCCGGAGCCGCCTGGTCACCGCGGTCACGCCCGCGGCGGCCGCCACGTCCCTCGCCATCGCGTCGCTCGCCTCCCTCGGTCGCGGCGGCGGGCCGCCGCGTGCCGAAGCCGATCAACTTGCGCACGCGGAGGTTCACCATCAGGAAGGATCCTCCCCGCCCCAGGTTGTGCGGGACGATGGTCTGCCCGGGCCTGGGATTCGGATCGAGCAGGCCCCACGGCGTCTCGACCACGCCGCTCGCGTGGGGATCGGTGGCGTAGGCCGGACGGTCGGTGAAGAGCATGTCGGCGTTGTTGTCGCGACCGGTGGTGATGTTGAACGGGCCGGGCGACGAGTAGATGACCAGCGGGCTCACGCGCAGGTTCCCGGGCAGCCGCACGCTCCCGCCGAGCGTGAAGCGGTGCCGCGCGTCCACGGCCGCGGGCCCGTAGTCGGCCCCGGGGTCGTGCTGGTCGGCCGGGAACGATCCGGGTCCGTCCGTGTCGCTCCGGGCGCGCCCGAGGAAGTAGCGCGCGAACAGCGTTACCGTGCTGCTCGTCCGGCTGTTCAGGCCGACGATGAGCTGATCCTGGTCGAACCGCCCCGTCGACTCGTATTGGTAGACCGTGTCCGAATGCGGGCGCGCCTGGCCGGCCCGCGGCGCGGTGATGTTTCGCGAGCGCAGCATCTGGCGGATCCGCGTCGAGACGCCCGCGACGGAGAACGTGAGGTTCCCGGGCAGCAGCTGCTCGAAGCTGAGCGAGGACTGGATCGTCCGGGGCGCCTGCAGGGCGGCGGCCACGCGGCGGATCGTCTGGGGCAGGCCCAGGCCCGCCAGCTCGGCCGCCGAGGGAACGCCCAGCGCGCCGTCGCGCGTGAGGTCGATCCGGTCCAGCACCGTGGGCGAGTTCACCAGGAACTGGCGCTCGGTGGCGCCGTCGAAGCGATGGGTCTGCAGCGTCAGGTCGTCGGCGAAGCGCTCGTAGAAGATCCCGAACCCGCCGCGCACCACCGTGTGCGGCCGCTCGTTTCCCCGAGCGGAAGTCCAGGCGAAGGCCACCCGTGGCGCGAAGTTCCAATCGCTGTGGATGTTCGTCTGGTTCTCGTAGCGCAGGCCGAGGCTCAGGATGAAGTTCGACGCGACCTTCCAGTCGTCCTGGACGAACGGGGCGACGTCCCATTGCATCACCCTCGCCTCCGGGTCGCCGCCGGCGATGCGGAGCTGCGTGGCCCCGCCGCCGCGGGCCCGGATCTCGGCCTCGGACAGACCCATCTCCTGGAACAGCAGCGTGCGGCGGTAACGCTCGAGGCTGGTGAGCGTGATCATCACCGGCCGGCCGTCCGGGCCGAGCACGACGCGGTTGCCGGCGTCGAGGAGCGGACCGAGGCCGCCGCCGAAGGTGACCGTGCCGCCGAAGTTGCTGTCCGAGAAATCGTCGACGCGCGCGCCCCGCACGCGCACTCCCGCGCGCACCGAGTGCGCCCCCTGGCTCCAGGTCGTGACGTTGTGGACCTCGATCCGGTCCTCGTCGTTGTGGGCGAGGCCGATCGACGAGCCGCCGCTGGTGAAGGCCTCCAGCACCTGGATCGTCGGCACCGAGTTGTCGCCCTCCCGCCGGTCCCGCTCGCGGTCGTAGAGGACGCGCGTCTCGTTCACGAC
>Ga0070697_100004162_pt1 | contig 11084 bp, 10 predicted proteins | sample KBSK1501metaG_FD_65475 | JGI IMG/M metagenome (GOLD analysis project Ga0070697, IMG submission 65475) | Corn, switchgrass and miscanthus rhizosphere microbial communities from Kellogg Biological Station, Michigan, USA - KBS K1-50-1 metaG | ecosystem: Host-associated > Plants > Roots >... | reverse complement strand
GGGGAGACAGCACCCCGACCCCGAGCAGGATCCGCAGGAACATCACCAGCGCGCCGGCGGATAGCGCCCGCTGGTGTCCGCGTCCCAGCTCGCGCACGATCGCCTCGCAGCGGTCGTAGAAGGCGGCGGGCTGGTAGATGTCCGCCAGCAGATTGCGATAGCCTTCGAGCAGCGTACGCTCGTCCAGCGCGGGCTCGAAGTTCGGCCGGCCGAACTGATCGCCGCTGGAGTCGGTCCGCAAACGGCCTTCTTTCTCCAGGCGCCGCCAGAGCGCCGTGTTCGGCAGCGCGGTGAGCACGCCGATCATCGCCGCCGCGATCGGGAGCCCGGAGATGAAGGCCCGCTGCGCCTCGAAGATGTGCTCCCCGTCGCTGTCGAATCCGACGATGAATCCCGCGTAGACCTCGAGGCCCGCGCGCGTCAGCCGCATCACCGACTCCTGGAGCGGAAGCCGGAGGTTTTGCAGCTTGCGCGTCTCCTTGAGCGCCTCGGCGGAGGGAGTCTCGATTCCGAGGAAGACGGTGGTGAAGCCCGCCTCGACCATCGACTCGACCAGGGCCGGCAGCGAGGCGAGATCGACGCTGGCCTCGGTGTAGAGCTCGAACGGCCGGCGATGCCCGGTCTGCCACCGGGCCACTTCCGGCAACAGCTTCGCTGCCTCCTTCCGGTTGCCGATGAAGTTGTCGTCGACCACGAAGACGGATCCGCGCCAGCCGAGCTGGTAGAGAGTCTCCAACTCCTTCAGCACCTGCTCCGGCGATTTCACCCGCGGATTGCGCCCGTAGAGCTCGATGATGTCGCAGAACTCGCACTGGAACGGGCACCCGCGGGAGACCTGTACGCTCATCGAGGTGTAGCGGGATCGATCGAGCAGGTCGAAGCGCGGCACCTGCGCCAGCCCCATGTCGGGCTTCTTGTCTTCGGGCGGCGAGAGCAGGTGCGGCCCCTCCAGGCCCTCCAGGGCGGAGATCAGCTGGTCGAGCCGGCCCTCCGCCTCTCCCACGAACACGTGGTCGGCGTCGGCGAACTCGTCCGGCCGGGTGCTTGCCGCCGGGCCGCCGACGACCGTGCGGACGCCGAGCTTTCTGGCCCGCGAAACGACCGCGTGGATGGAATCCTTGTGCACCAACATGCCGGTCACGAGCACGGCGTCGGCCCATCTCAGGTCCGCGTCGCGCAGCGGAGCGACGTTCAGATCGAGGATGCGCAGGTTCCATTCCGGCGGCAGCAGCGCCGCCAGCGTGGCGAGTCCGAGCGGCGGATGGGGAGCGCCTTTTCCGATGATGGAGACGGCGTATTGGAAACCCCAGTACGTCTTCGGCGCGAGAGGCTGCACCAGAAGGGCATTCATGCGCGGGAGGATGCGCACTCGCGCGTCATGGGATCGTCACGAAGCCTCTCATTTTCCCTGCTGTCGCGCGTCGAACGTTCACTTCGACGCATCGCGCCGGGACGCGCGCCATTGCTGCAGATCGCGACGGCGGACCTTGCCTTGCTCGTCGAGCGTCTTCCTCCACGCCCCCTTGTGGGGGCGGAGCGCGTGCGCAACCGCCTCGGCGATCACCAGATCGCGGTACCACTTGGCGTTCGCGGGGACCACGATCCACGGCCCGCCGGGGCTGGAGCAGCGCGCCATCGCGTCCTCGTACGCTTCCGTGTAATCGTCCCAGAGGTCGCGATCCTTCCAGTCGTCGATGCTCAGCTTCCAGGCGCCGGCCGGATCGTTCTCGCGCTCCAGCAGTCGTTTCTCCTGCTCCTTCGGGGTGATGTGGAGGAAGAACTTGAGGAGCAGGCAGTTCGCCTCCGCGAGCGTGCGCTCGAACGCGTTGATCAGGTCGTAGCGCTCCTTCCAGACTTCTTTCGGGACCAGCTTCCTCACCCGCGCGACCAGCACGTCCTCGTAGTGCGAGCGGTTGAACACGGCGATCCGTCCCGCGCGGGGCGCGTGCCGGTGCACGCGCCAGAGGAAATCGTGTTCGCGCTCCTCCTCGGTGGGGACGCCGAAGCTCGTCACCACCACGCCCCTCGGATTGAGGCCGCCCGACATGTGCTTGACCGCTCCGTCCTTCCCCGCCGCGTCGCGACCTTGCAGGATGAGCAGGAGCGAGTGCGTCCTGGCGCCCCACATCCAGTCCTGCAGCTCGAAGATCTCCTCGCTCACCTCGTCGAAGCGGTCCTTCGCTTCCTTTTTCGAGACGTTCTCCGGCGGTTCCTCGGAGATCTCGTCCAGCTTCACCTTCCCGGGTCCGTCGAACCGATGGAAGCGCATCGCGGCCGCCTACCCTGCCCGATCCCGTGCGTCAAGGACCTCAGCCGAGCCGCTTCTCCGCGGGCGGTTGCTCTCGAACCGACGGCTCGTCGGCGAGGCGGCGCAGGATTCGCCTGCGCACGACGTCGACGTGCTCGCGGAAGAAGTAGAGGTTTTCGGCGTAGGCCAGCGGCGTGGGAATCTGGTTCACCGCTCGCTCGGTGTCGTCGAGGCGCTTGAGCATGTCGTCCAGCACCGGCCGGCCCGGATTCTCCTCCAGCTGCAGCTCGATCTGTTTCAGCCGCGCGTACCAGCGGAAGACCCGCGAGCGGACGCGCCAGCGGTAGAGAGCGGGTACGGCGCGCCCGAGAGGAACGACCACCGCGATGATGGGGACCAGCATCACCCACAGGCGGTCGACGAGGTTGGCGGCCCAGAATGGAAGGTAACGTTGCAAGAACGGGACGCCGGCCTGGTAGAAGCGCTTCGCCACCGCGCTGAGCGGGAAGCCGGCCTCGCGCGGCGCCGGAAACTCACCTGCGTTCACCAGCGTTCCGGCGCTGCCGTGCACTTCGGTCGCAGCGCGCAAGAGGAGATACGCGAGCGCGGGATGCAGCGTGTCACGGGCGACCAGGTTCTGCGTCGGAGCAAGCAAGACCACGTCGTGCGCGGGCACGTCCGCGACGAGATCGAACACGCCTCGGGGGAGCACCAGCTTGGAGAGGTAAGGGAACCGCCGGACATACGCGTCGGCCCGGGCGAAGCTGAGCAGCCGGACACCCTGCGTTACGGCCAGCTTCTTGATCGAGGGCGCCTCGGCAGGCGCGACCAGGAAGATCGAGTCGAGCTCGCCTTTCTTGAGCTGCTCCACGGCTGCATCCCGCTCGAGCGGCAGCAGTTCCGTGCCCGCGTCGGCCCCGGTCGCGGCGAGGAGAGTCAGCGCGAGCGTTCGCGTGCCGCTCTCCGGCGCTCCGACGGCGATGCGCTTGCCTTTCAGCTCGCGCACGTCGTCGATCGGGTCGCCGCGATAGAAGACCCAGAGCGGGATGTAGTTGACGCTTCCCAGCGAGACGATGCTCGCGGCCCGTTCACCTGCATCGGTGCCGCTCTGGACGAAGGCGACGTCCACGCCGCTGCTCGGGTCGGCGAGGAGCTGGACGTTGCTGAGCGACCCGCCGGTCTGCCGGACGTCCAGGGTGACGCCGTGACGCTTGAGGATCTCCTGGTACCGCCGCGCGTAGTAGCGCGATCCGCCCTCGTCCGGCGCGACCGCGATCGTCAGCCGCTTGGGAGGCGCCGGCTTGACGAAGAACATCGTGATCCCGAACGCGGCCACCACGATGAGCACGGTCGGGGCGATGGTGACCCAGAGGTCGGTGCGCAGGACGCGCCGGGCCCTCGCTGTGACTCTGTCCGCGAGCATCGTGGGCGCGCAGTATATGCGGCTGGCAGGTTTGCGCAGAGCATGCCGGTTTCCTTGAACCGGTCCGGTCGCCCCACTACCTTTGTCGGACACGAACCCAGGAGGACGGCGATGGGATTCCTCGATCGACTCTTCGGGCAAGAGCCCCCGATGGACCGGCGTGATCAGCCGCAGGCGCTCTCGGACGAACAGGCGCTGGAGCGGTATCGGTATCTCGTGCGCACGGCGCCTCCCGAAGCGATCGAGGAAGCGCATCGGGAGGCGTTCGAGCAGCTCACTCCGGAACAGCGGCAACAGCTCCTACGGGAGCTGAACGCGGCGGCCCCGGCGAATGAACGAGTCAGGGACGATGCGCCCGCCGACCCGCAGACCCTGGCGCGCATGGCGACGAGGGCGGAGCTTCGGCAGCCAGGCACCCTCGAGCGGTCGTTTCAAGGTCCGGGATTGGGCGGGATGTTCGCGAGCTCTTTGATGGGCACCATCGTCGGGAGCGTCATCGGCTCCGCGATCGCGCATCAGATGTTCGGCGACTTCACGCATGACGCCGGCGGAGCCGGTGAAGGATCGTCGGACGCCGAGGGCGGCGAAGCGGACGCGGACAGCGACAAGGACGCGGGGGACGACTTCGGCGGAGACATCGGCGACTCCGACATCTGACTCGGTCCGGAGATCCGAGGCACGATACAGGACTTGAATTGGCGCTGATTGATTTGAGCGGACTTCTGCCCCTGGTCACCGACAGCCGTCACGGTCCCTGCTAAGACACCAGTGCGTCCCAGACCTGCCGCTTCAGCGCGAGAAGAGCGCCGGAGAATCGCGTCTCGAGCGAGCGCGGCCGGGGGAGGCCCACCGCGAATTCCGCCTTCACCCTCCCCGGCCGCTCGGAGAGCACGACGATCCGATCCGCCAGATACAGCGCCTCCTCCACGTCATGGGTGACGAACACCACCGTCTTCTTGCGCCGCTCCCAGAGTCGCGCCAGCGCGTCCTGCATGCGGGTGCGCGTCTGCGCGTCGAGAGCGCCGAACGGTTCGTCGAGCAAGAGAATGGAAGGATCCGTGGCGAGCACCCGCACGACTTCCACCATCTTCGACATGCCCGCGGAGAGGTCCTTGGGATGGGCCGCCTCGAACGCGGAGAGTCCGATGAGCTGGATCAGCTCGTCGCTCACCCTCCGGCGGTCCGGCTCCGCCAGGCCCTGGGCGAGGAGCCCGAACTCGACGTTTTCCCGCACCGTCATCCAGGGAAAGATCGACTGCTCCTGCAGGACATACCCCCGCTCCCGGCCGGGACCATCGATGCCCGAGCCGGCGCAGCGGACCGATCCCGTCGTCGGCCGAAGGAACCCGGCGAAGATCCGCAGCAACGTGGTCTTGCCGCACCCGACGGGACCGAGCACGGCGAGGAACTCGTTCTCCTTCACCCGCAGGTTGAGGCCTTGCAAGGCTTGCGTCGGCGCCACACCCGGGTACGCGTAGCTGACGTCCGCCGCCTCGAGCGGCGCGGCGTTCGCCTTCATCCGGCCCGTCCCATCCAGCGGGTCGCCCGGGCGTGGACCAGAAGGGCCAGCAGATCGAAGGCGAGGACCAGCGCGCCCACGGTGGCGATTCCGATCAGCATCGACGGCACCCGCGGGTACGCTCCGGAAAGGGCCAGCAGGTACCCGAGGCTGGGCATCCTTGCGTCGATCAGCTCGGCGACGACGATGGTCACCCAGGCGAGGCCGGCCGCGATCCGGACGCTGGCGAAGATCGAAGGAAAGGCCGCGGGCAGCACGATCTTGCGGAACCTGAGCCACCGCTTCGCGCCGAGAGACGAGGCAGCGTCGAGGTAGACGCGAGGGACGCCGCGCACGCCGTGCTGCGCTCCGAGCAACGTGATCACCGCCACGTTGGTGGCGATGAGCAGGACCTTGGAGGCCTCCCCGTACCCGAACCAGACGACGTACAGCGGCAACAGCGCCAGCGCGGGCGTGTATCGGAAGAAGGTCACCCAGGGATCCGCCAACGACTCGACGTGCGCCGCCCACCCCGTGAGGAGGCCAAGGAGGATCCCGGCCACCGACCCGAGGAGGAGACCGAGCATCACCCTTCGCGTGCTCACGGCCACGCTGCTGGGAAGGATTCCCGACTCGATGAGGAACGTTCCCTCCTCCGCCAGCGAACGCCAGGTCGGCAGGAGCTGCACGTTCTCGACGTAATGGGCGCCCAGCCAGACCCGGTCCGGCAACCTGCCCCGACCGATCTCGGAGGCGAACGCGTACAGGGCGGCCACCGTGACCAGGCCGATGACGGCCCGTCGGATTTTCACCGCTCCGGTCATCGCGCCCACCGCGTGAGCCGCGCCGTCACCAGCCGCGTCGCCGCGTCCATCGCCCAGCCCGCCGCCGCCAGCGCCAGCACTCCGACGATGATCACCGCGGGATCCGACCGCGTCTGCAGCCGCGAGGACCACATCCCGCCCCCGACGAGGAGGTTGCCCATTCCATTCTCCGCCATCAGCATCTCCGCGCCCACCGCCGTCATCCAAGCGATGGCCACCGAGTACCGCAGCCCCCCGAGCACCGCCGGCGCCGCCGCCGGGAGCACGACCTTCGCGAGCAGGAGCCGCCCCCGCGCGCCGAGCGAGCGCGCCGCCACCACATACTTGCCCGCGATGTCGCGCACCCCGTGATACGTGGGAATCACGGCGGTCACGGCGACGGCGTAGACGATGGGAATGAGCCGGTGGGCCTCGCTGTGGCCCAGCCAGAGCATGATGTACGTGATGAACGCCAGCGGCGGCACCGACCGCGCGAGCACGTAGATCGGGTGCAGGTAGTCGTCGGCTCGCCGGCTCCATCCCAGCAAAAGGCCGAGCAGGATCCCGAGCGGGACGCCGACGACGAGGCCGAACAGCACGCGGGCCGTGCTCACCGCCAGCGACGCCTGGAGCGTGACGCCCTCTTGCAGCAGGGTGTCCACCTGGTCGCTGGAGTGGTGATGATGCTGGTGCTCGCCGCCCGCCGCCGGGGCCTGCCCGCGACCGACCAGCGCGGCGAAAGCTCCAGCGAGGTCCTGGGCGGGCGGAAGCACGTCGGGCCGGGAGACGGCGCGCGCCACGAGCGCGTACGTGGCGATCAGCGCAACGAGGGAGAGGACCCAGAGGAGAGAGCGCCGCCGTTTCATCGCATGTCAGGCGGCCCGAGCTCATCCCCGGATCGTGTTCATCACTTCCCGGTTCTCGACCACCTGCCGTGGATCGCCATGATAGATGATCTCGCCCCGGTCGATGGCGTAGAGCCGGTCCGCGACCCTGCTGGCGTTCGCCAGATTGGACTCCGCGATCAGGACCGAGAGCTTCATCTCCTTGATCTTCCGCACCGCGTCGATCAACCTCGTCACCACCACCGGCGCGAGGCCCTCGAATGGCTCGTCGAGCAGCAGGATGTCGGGCGAGAGCATCATGGCCCGCGCGATGGCGACCATCTTCTTCTGGCCGCCGCTGAGATCCAGACCGCGCCGCTGCGTGAGCTGCCGCACTTCCGGAAAAACGGCGAAGACCCGCTCCTCCACCGCGCCCGCGTCCTCGACGCGTCCGGAGGTCTGCGCGAGCCACCGGCAGATCTGGAAGTTCTCCGCGACGGTGAGGTCGGGAAAGAGCCCGCTGTCCTCGGGCGCATACCCGATGCCCAGCCGCGCCCGCCGGTACGCGGGGAGCCGGCCGATCTCCGCGCCCTGGAAGGTGATCTTCCCCCCGCGCAACGGCAGCAGGCCGATGATGCTGTCGATGGTGGTCGTCTTTCCCGCCCCGTTGCGCCCGACCAGGACCACCGACTCCTTGTCGCCGACGGTCAGCGACAGCTGGCGGAGGATCTGCGCGCGGCCGCGGTAGGTATTGATGCCCTGGAGCTCAAGCATGGGTGGGGCCGAAGACGGCGTCCTTCACCGACTCGTTGGCGCGGATCTCTTCCGGGGAGCCGCTGGCCAGGATCGATCCCTGGTGCATGACCACGATGCGCTCCGAGTACTTGAAGATGATGTCCATGTCGTGCTCGATCACCACGGCGGTGATCTTCTGCGAGCGGACGATGGAGGTGATGACGTCCATGATGGGCGCCTTCTCCCGCGTGCTCACGCCGCTGGTCGGCTCGTCGAGGAAGAGGAGCCGCGGCTTGAGCGCGTAGGCGACGGCCACGTCGAGGAGCTTGCGCTCGCCTTGGGCGATGCCGCCGGCGAGCTGATCCGCCTTGGTGTCCAGGCCGAACCGCCTGAGGATTTCGTGCGCCTCGTCCCAGACGCCGTGGTCGTGATCGGCCAGCTTGAAGAACCAGCGCGTCTTCCCCTCGCGGGCGAAGATGGAGAGCGCCACGTTGTCCACGACGGTCAGCTCGTCGAAGAGGTTGACGATCTGGAAGCTCCGCGCGATGCCCGCCTTGATCCGGTCCTGCACCGGCTGCTTCGTCACGTCCTGGCCGCGGAAGATGATCTGGCCACTGTCGGGCGTGAGCAGGCCGCTGATCAGGTTGACGAGGCTGGTCTTGCCGGCGCCGTTGGAGCCGATCAGGGCCACCACCTCGCCTTCGCCGATCTGGAAGTCGACCTTGTCGACGGCGTGCGTGTCGCCGAAGTACTTCATCAGCTTCTGCGTCTCCAGGTAGCTCATTGCGAACGCCGCCTTCGGGCGGTCGCGACCAGCAGCTTGGCGGTGCCCACGATCCCGGTTGGCAGCGTCAGGACGAGGACCACGAGGACGACGCCCATCAGCGACTGCCAGTAGACGGTGAACCCGACGGCGAAATCCTTCAAGTAGTTGTAGACCACCGCGCCGACGATCGGTCCGGTGAAGTTGCGGAAGCCGCCCAGCACGCTCATGAAGACGATCTCGCCAGAGAACGTCCAGACGAGGGCGTCGGGCGTGACCAGCCCGTTCAGCGGGACCCAGAGCGCTCCGGCGATGCCGGTGAACACGCCGGAAACGAGGAAGGCCACGAACCGGTAGCGGCGGATGCGGATCCCGACGAACCGCGCGCGGGTCTCGTTGTCGCGAATGGCCTGCAGCGCCTTCCCGAACGGCGAGTGGACGATCAGCCACATCACCCCCACGGCGACCACGAAGACCACCAACACGTAGTAGTAGTAGGCGTGCGAGAGGAAGTGGATCTTGTCCTCGCTCTCGGCGACAACGCCGAGCAGCTTCGGCGTGGGAACGCGCAGCCCATCCGTTCCGCCGGTCACCCAGAAGAACTTGAAGGCGAGGCTCCAGAGCACCTGCGAGAGCGCCAGGGTGAGGATGCTGAAGAAGATGCGCGTGTAGCGCACGCAGACGTAGCCGAAGAGCGCGGTGACGAGCAACGTCGCGGCGATCGTTCCCAGCAGGAACAGCTCCATCGACTGCACGTGCAGGTACTTCACCATGAAGGCCACGGTGTAGGCGCCGGCGCCGAAGTACGCGGCATGCCCGAACGAGAGCAGCCCGGTGTAGCCGAGGAGGATGTTGAAGCCGAGGCCGGCGATCGCGAAGATCAGGCCGTAGGCCAGCTGGATGGTCCGATAGGAATCCATCACCCAGGGCACCACCGCCAGGATCACCGCGATGGGCACCGCCCAGACCGCGATCCGCACAGGCGACCGCCGCAGCGCCGGCGCACTGAGGGCGATGGTGCTCATGTCGTCCGCCCGAAGAGGCCGGCCGGGCGCAGCAGGAGGACGATGGCAGCGATGAGGTAGAGCACCGCCAGCTCCAGCTCGGGGAAGGTGCTGACGGCGAACTCGCGCAAGAGTCCCACGATCAGCGCCCCCACCATCGCGCCGTCGAGGCTGCCCAGGCCTCCGATCACCACCACGATGAAGGAGAGGACCAGCGCGTCCACCCCCATGCCCAGCACCGCCGACTGGCCGGGGACGATGATGGCGCCGCCCAGGCCCGCCATGAAGCAACCGATCGTGAACGCCTGGATGTAGACGAGGTTCACGTTCACGCCCAGCGCCGACGCCCTGCGCATGTCCTGCGAGGTGGCGCGGAGCACGACGCCGAACCGGGTCTTGTAGATGAAGGCCCAGAGGAACACGGCCGCGAGCGCGCCGATGGTGATGACCAGGAGGTTGTAGCGCGGGTAGATGAACTCGCCGACCTTGATGCTGCCCATCTGCTCGAAGAGCGTCGTGGCGCTGAGGGGATACGGCCCCCAGATGAAGCGCATCACGTCCTCGAGGATCATCAGGATGCCGAAGGTGACCAGGAGCTGATACTCCTCCGGCCGCCGGTAGAAGGGCCGGAGCAAGGTCGGTTCCAGCGCCGCTCCGATCGCCGCGGCCGCGAACGCCCCCGTCGGTATGAGGAGGTACAGCGCGGCGGAGGTCGAACCGGCGAACCACTGGCCGACGGCGGATGCGGTCACGAACGCGCCCAGCGCAAAGAGGCTCCCGTGCGCCAGGTTGACGATCCGCATCACGCCATAGATGAGGCTCAACCCGCCGGCGATGAGGAACAGCACCGACGTGTAGAGGAGCGCGTTGAACAGGTGGATGACGAGGATGTCCACCTGGGGCGGTTCAGGCTGTCTTCACCGTCGGCCAGGTCTGATCGATCCAGGTATAGGTCGACGTCGGCTCGCCCTTCGGCCATCCCGGAGGCGCCGTGATGTTGCGGATGGGGATGGTGATGATGCGGGTAGGATCGAGGATGGGGAACGGATAGTCGGGCACGTTCTTGCTGAAGCCGGTGATCGCGTCCTTGTATCCCTGGTGGTTGTCGGGCCGGATGTAGACGTAGCCGCCCGGGCCCGGGATCATCATGCCCTCGAGCTGGCTGATGATCGCGTCGTCGTCCGGCCAGCCGCCCATCAGCTTGTTGGCCTTCTCCACCGCGGTCCTCAGCGCGTGCGTCGCGGTGTAGGCGCCCTCGGCCTGGAAGTTCGGGTACTCGTTGAACTTGGCCTTGTACTTCTCCACGAACGTCTTGTTCAGCGGCCAGCGGTTCCCCGCCGGGTAGCTGAAGTGGTAGTTCGCGTGCACGCCGCTGAGCACGCCTTCGGGGTGGTCCTTTCCGATGGAGTGCGGCGCCGCCCCGAGCGCCAGCGTGGTGGCCACCTTCATCTTGCCGAACAGCCCGTGCTGCAGCGCCTGCTTGTAGAAGGCGACGTAGTCGCCGCCCCACAGCGAGGTGACCAGCAGGTCCGGCTTCGCCGCCAGCGTCTTGGTGATGTGCGGGGTGAAGTCGGTGGAGAAGAGCTTGGGCCACGCCTCGGAGACGTTCTGGGCGTGGGGATTCAGCTTCTTGGTCACGATGCTGAAGTGGTCGAAGCAGTTGCGCCCGTAGGAGTAGTCGGGATGGATGTGCGCCACCTTCTTCACGTCGGGCCAGGTCATGGCCACGCCCAGCGCGCAGGTCGATCCGTCCGCCGACTGGATGTTCGTGATGCGGAAGATGTAG
>Ga0070697_100004161_pt1 | contig 11085 bp, 9 predicted proteins | sample KBSK1501metaG_FD_65475 | JGI IMG/M metagenome (GOLD analysis project Ga0070697, IMG submission 65475) | Corn, switchgrass and miscanthus rhizosphere microbial communities from Kellogg Biological Station, Michigan, USA - KBS K1-50-1 metaG | ecosystem: Host-associated > Plants > Roots >... | reverse complement strand
CCGCCTCAGCTCGTGCTCGGGTTCGGGCAGGTCAGCGAGCGCGCGATCGAGCCAGGGATCGCCGCGGTCGCCGACCTGCTGCGCTGACCGGCTGCCGCCGTTGAAAGCCGTCTTATTCGACGAGGCAGGAGGGATGCCCGAGTTCGCCCGAACTCTTGACGGAACCGGTGGGCATGAGCCAGCCGGGCCTAGTTCGCCAGTGCGTGTGCGACGGCTGCCGCCAGATCCAGTGTCCGGCCTCGGTCCCAGGCGTGATGCCACCGCTTTTCGCTTACCGTCGCTTGTGTTCTGTCCAGGAGACGGCTGGTGATCGCGATGTCGAAGGGTGCCGCGCGAGCAGCGATCGCCTCTCGGATAGCTGCGGCGGCGCCGGCGAGTGTGGCCGCTCGCTCAACTGCTGAGCGCGCGGCGGCGACTGCGGCCAGTGTTTCCAGCCCTTCGGCGATTCCTTGCCGCTCTCCCTGCTCCGCGAGGGACGCGAGCGCTTCGTGAGCAAGGCGGTCGGCGCGGGCGATGTCGTTGTCGGCGAGGGCGGCGTATGCGATGTGGTTGAGGACGCGGGCGGCGAAGATGTCGTCACCGAGCTCGCGATAGAGGCGCAGCGCTTCGTCGAGGCTCGCGACCGCTTCCTCGGTGCGTCCGGAGTGCAGGAGTGCGGCGCCGAGGTTGAGATGGGAGGTGGCCAGCTGCCAGCTGAGGCCGAGGCTACGGCAGATGGCCACGGATTCGGTGTAGGGCTCGAGCGCGTCCGCATAACGGCCTTGGCACATCGCGACTAGGCCCCGGATCGTCAATGCGTTGCGGAGGTCCATCGGGTCGTCGCTCCGGTGGGCGAGTTCGATCGCTTCGGTGGCCAGCTCTGCCATGTGCACGTGGTCTCCCTGGGGGAAGGCGAGCGCCGCCGCCGCGCACAGCGCCTTCGCCCGCAGTGATGGCGCGGCATCCCCGGCGACGGCCAGCGCGGCGTTCGACCAGCGCCGGCCCTCCGCGAACTCGCCGAGTTGCCGCCAGTAGCGCCACAACGCGACGGTGTATCGGAGCGCCAGGACCGCCTCACCGTGGTCGATGGTCCAGGCCATGCCGCGGCGAAGGTTGCCCCGGTCGGTGTCGAGATGCCGGAACCAGTCCTGGTGCCCGGCGCGGACCAGGTGGGGCTCGGCCGCTTCGGACAATGCCAGGTAATGCAGCGCGTGCCGCCGTTCGGTCTCTTCCGTTTCGCCCGCGCCCGACAGGCGCGCCGCGGCGTACTCCCGGACAACGTCGAGCATGTCGTAGCGCGGGTCCGGGCGGTTGCGTTCGAGCACCACCAGGCTTTGGTCGACGAGGGCGCTGATGCCGTCCAGGGCATCTCCGACGTCGTCGACGCCGCCGGCCACGTTCTCGATGGCGTCCAGGCTCCAGCTACCGGCAAATACGGACAGACGACGGAAGAGTATCTGTTCGCGCGGCCCGAGCAGGTCGTGGCTCCATGTCACGGTGTCGCGGATCGCGCGTTGTCGCAGTGGCAGGTCGAGCGGGCCCCCGACCAGGAGCTCTAGCCTGTGTTCGAGCTGCTCGCGGATGGCGGCCAGCGGCAGGTGTTTGACCCGTGCCGCTGCCAGTTCGATCGCCAGCGGCAGGCCGTCCAGCTTGCGGCAGATCTCGGCGATGAGCGAGGCGGTCTCGGGGTCGAGGTCCAGGTCTGGTCGCACCGCTTGGGCGCGCTCCCAGAACAGCTCCGTGGCCGGCCAGCGGCCGATGTCTCGGGGTTGCGCTTGGCGGGTCGCTGCCGGCAGCTCCAGTGGCGGCACCGGGAACTCATGCTCGCCCCGCAGCCGCAGCGCGCTGCGGCTGGTCACCAGGAAAGTGGTCTCCGGGCAGTTCAGCAGCAGGGAGTACACGAGAGGCGCGGCCGGGATGAGGTGCTCGAAGGTGTCCAGCACCACCAGCGCCCGTCTGCCCGCCAGGCGTCTGGTCAAGAGCTCCACCAGTTCCGGCCCCGTCTCGACCACGCCGATGACCTTGGCCAGCTCGGGCGCGACCAGGGAGGCGTCCTTCAGCTCGCCCAGCGCGACGAAGAAGACGCCCCCGCCGAAGATTGCCTGGAGCTGGACCGCGGCTTGCAGCGCGAGCCGGGTCTTGCCGATGCCGCCCGGGCCGGTCAGGGTCAGCAGACGGACTTCGGGGCCCTGCAGTCTCGCGGTGATGCTGCCCAACTCGCGTGATCGACCGAGCAGCCGCGTCGGCGGTACCGGCAGGGCGCCAGGTCGCGCGGCCGGCTCCGCAGCCGCCACCGGGCCCCGGGCGACGGCCTCGAACCTCGCTCGATCATCCTCGCCGAGCCCCAGCGCTGAGGCGAGCCGGCGAGCCGTGTCGCCGTGGACAGCCGTCCGGAGACCGCGCTCGACGTCGCTCACCGTGCGAACGCTGATGCCCGCGCGGTCTGCCAGCTCCTCCTGGGTCATGCCGGCCGCCGCGCGGAGCTTCTTGAGTGAAACGCCCAGCTTGTCCTCGGTCACAACCTCCACTGTGACTCAAATCGGTGACCAAATGGTGGCTTAGTTTCCTGGCACCGCGCCGCGCCGGCCAACAGGATCGAGCTTGGCGGCGGCATGCACGCCGGCGTCGACCGGTTCGAACGAGCAGGAGGTGGGCCAGGTGTCGGAGAAGGAGAACCACAACAAGCGGACGGTTCTGCGGCTCTACCAGGAGGTGGGCAACGAGGGCAGGCTGGAGGTCCTGGACGAGATCGCGTGGCCGGACCACATCGAGCATTACCCGTTCCCGGGACAGTCGCAGGGGGTGGAGGGCCTGAAGCAGCGCGTCAGCATGGTCCGGGCCGCCTTCAACCCGCAGTTCACGATCGAACATCTGATGGCCGAGGGCGACATGGTCGCCGTCATGTGGCGCAACCAGGGCACGCATGTCGGTGAGTGGTTCGGGTTCTCGCCGACCGGGAAGAGCGTCACCGTCCACGGCGTGGACATCCATCGGTTGCGGGACGGCCGCCTGGCCGAGCACTGGGACGTCGTCGACATCCGAGATTTCCTGATGGCGGTTGGCGCGGTTTCCGCTCCCGCCGGGATAGCCGGAGCGCAGCGGTGATCCTCGTCGTCGGCGCCACCGGAATGGCCGGCGGCATGATCCTGGACGGCCTTCTCGGTCAAGGCAGGCGCGTCAGGGCTCTGGTGCGGTCACCGCATTCCGCCGAGACTCTCCACGCGCGCGGTGCCGAGACGGTGCTGGGCGACCTCAAAGACCGGGCGTCGCTGGATCGTGCCTGCGCGGGCGTCGATGTCGTCATCACCACGGCGAACTCCGCATCGCGCGGCGGTGAGGACAACCCTCAGACGGTGGAGGAGCAGGGCAACCGCAACCTCATCGACGCCGCCCGCGCCGCCGGCGTCCGCCAGTTCGTCCTGACATCCGCGCTGGGATCAGATCTCAACAGCCCGGTGCCGTTCCTGCGCGGCAAGGCGATCGCCGAGCAGTACCTGAAGGACAGCGGCCTGGACTACACCATCTTGATGCCGAACCTGTTCATGGAGATCTGGTGCCCGAACATCGTCGGGCAAGCCCTCCTGGCCGGGCGGCCCGTCACCCTCATCGGCCAGGGAACACGCAAGCACTCGATGATCTCGGCCGCCGACGTCGCCGCCTTCGCCGTGGCAGCCGCCGGAAACGAGCGCGCCTGCAACCGGGTACTCGTGCTCGGCGGGCCGCAGCCGGTCACCTGGCACGACGTCGTCGCGGCCTATGAACGTGTCGTGGGACACCCGATCGAGACCCGGTACCTGCCGAGAGGAGAAGGGCTGCCCGGATACCCGGATTTCATCAGCGGGTTCATGAACCTGCTCGAAGGCTACGACAGCGTGATTCCCATGGACTCCCTCGCCCGCGAGTTCGGCGTGCGGCAAGTATCGCTGGACGAAAGCATCCATGAGCAACTCCAAGCCGCAGCCACCCCGTGATCGGACGTGGGGACGGCCGGGCGAGTGGACCCGCCCGGCCGCCAGCGGCCGCGGCACGGGTCGGCCAAAGGCACACATGCGGGCGCCCGCGAGCGTGTCGAAGCACAGCGGCCTGCGGGAGTGTCGGGGGATGAAGACGATCCGTTCGAAGCCGAACTAAAGCACCTGCCGAATGGCCGACGCAGCAGCGGGGCTACGTCACTTCAGGAGAGCCGCACCCATCGGGCAATCGGACAATGGCATCCTCCACATCGCTTTCAATTACGTCGTGTGCAACGGCCGCCGGGTCCGTAAGGACACCAAGACCCACCAGGATCGGTACCTTGCCATCGACCCGGTAACCTGCGCGATGATCCGCGAGCACCTGGACACGATCCGCAGCAGGCTCGCCGCCGTCGGCCTCGAGCTACCCAAGGACGCCTACGTGTTCTCGAACGACCCCATGGGCGCCAATCCGTGGAATCCCGACTGGGCCACGCACAAGGCCAGCGACCTGGCCGCCGCGGCCGGTGTCAAGCTCAATATCAAAGGGCTGCGCCACTACACGGGCTAGCCAGCTGCTCGCGGCGCGGTTCGACCTGCGTAACACCGCGGCGCGCCTCGGTCATGGCAGCGGCGGTGCCACCACACTGCGGCACTACGCCGACCCCGTATCTGAGGTTGACCGGCGAGCCGCCGCCTACCTCGCGCAACTGACCGCCGGATCCGCAGCCCACGGCGGCTAACGCAGTCCCACGTGGGCCGACTGCCAGCCCGAATCGGCCATCAGCACCGACCTGGAGAACGTCAGCCACCACCTCCAGCTCCTGGGCGATGACCTGGCGGCAGGCAGCAGCAACGCGGCCCTCGACGCCAGCTCGCTGACGACCGACGTCACGGTCTTGCAGTCCGACGTCCAGACGGCGCAGTCGCACCTGCCCCCGGCTAACATGCCGGGCCTGCAGGCCAACTACAGCGCTGGGCTCGCCGCGTATGCGACATCGGCAACCGAGATCCAGCAGGGCCTGAAGGACCTGTCCGATGGCAGCGACAGCGCGGCCGAGGCGCACTTCAACAACGCCGGGTCGGCCATGAACGAGGGCACGGCCAAGATCCAGGCGGCCACCGCCGACATCCAGGCCGCCACCGGCTGAGCATGAGCGGGCCGCCAGCAAGCAAGACCAACTGGCGGCCCGGAGCGGGCGTACCCTGGGCACGTCGAGGAGGACGTGATGGCGCAGGAAGCAGCAGCTAAAAACTCCGGCCGGAAGGCTAGGCCCGCAGCCGCCAAGCCGGTCCCGCAGACAGTCCAGGACGCGCTCCGGCGGCTCGCCGTCGTGGAGCACATGACCTACCCGGCCGAGGTCAACGGCCAGATGAACGTCCGCCTAGAGGGCATCATGTCCGCCCGGCAGCTTGAGGCCCTGCGGAAGTGGCTGGCGCAGGCCTAGCCCGAAATTCCGGTTTTCCGGATTTCTTACGTCGCGCGTCAGGCTGCCTTTACCTTGGCCGCGAACGCCTGCCAGGTGTCGCGCCCGAATGCCAGGCGGGGCGCGTCCGGGGCCTTGGCATCCGGCACGGCTCACCTGCTACAACCTCATCCTCATACACCCGCCTGACCTGGATTTTCCCCGTTCTTCATCGGCTAGGTCCCAGGCGGGATCGAATGCACAGCCCCTACGGCACCGTCCTCACGCCAGGCGCGGAATGTTGCATCCAATGCAACTCCGCGCCCTTGTTGCGCCATCGCGTAGGTGTGGAACAGTGGTAACTCGCAGCGCCAAGGTCAGCCTGGTCACCGGAGACTGTCTGAGACGGCAGAGACGCGCGTCGTACGGCTCCTAACCCAGCGACGACCTGCAGCGTCTCGCGCGAGACGAGGGAGACGCAGTAGGAAACCGCTACGCTTTACGAGGGGCCTGCTACCTGGCCGGGCACGTACTAGCTGCACCGATAGCACGGGCCATCGCATTGATGGCACCCGCTGCGCTCGGATTATCCGGCGACGCGGTCCACGAACCGGTCCACGCTCGACGCGGTGCGTCCCATTATCTTGCTACTCTGCGTAACCTCACTGAGGGCGCTGTATCCGAGCCCATGAGCGGGCCCGGCGATCATCAGCCCACGGTTTTTAGAGACCGCCACGACTCAGTTCGGTCTTTGGTTTGTGACCTGCGGTTACGCTGGGCTGATCCGCGCAACGGCGGATTGGTGGTCGATGACAACATTGCGTTGTTCTCCACAGCACGAGCCGTCATCTCCGACGTCGCTGTCCTAGCCCCCTCCGGTGGCTGCACGACTGGCCGAGCGGGATCCGAATCAAGCTGTCCACCGGGGCTGGTCCCACGATGCAATTCGAGATCGGCGTCAGCTGTCCATAGATGCGCGCAGAGTTTCGCGGCGACGGATTCATGAGAGCGGTGTGAGCGGTTCCAGAATTCCGCGCCTGCACGATCCGACTAGGGCGCACACCGCGAGGCTCGTCCCCGGATCCGGCGTGCGTTCATCCCCGTGCCGCGTGCTGGCTGAACCTGCAGCCGACGTCGAAGATGACCAGGATGGCCGGTCGCCCTGGTGCCAGTGGGCCGGGCGTGGCCTCCGCTGGAAGCCCGGCGGACCGCTTGCGCGTATGCGTACAGGCAGCGCTACCGCCGTTTGGGCACGGGACGGCCGTGACCGCCCACGATGACCTGTAACTGATCCTGGACCGCCTTGAGGAGCTTCTGCCATGATGTTCCCTGGTCGGCTGCGTGGGTCCAGGGTGAGATCTCGGCAGCACCATTCCCTCCTACGCCATGAGCGTCGTCGTCCATGGGCGACCGACGCCGACACGGCGTTCCAGCGCCGCCCAGGCTCGGTGCCGGAGCGCCATGTCAGCCCCTGACTTTATAGATCACGATGTTGCCGAACCTGCGCACCACGGTGGAATGGCTGATGGCCTGCTGCAGCGTGGGACGCCCGGGCAAGGCCGAGAAGGTGAGCGGGCTATCCGGGGCGAGCACCAGATAGGAGATGCTCCGGTATCCCTTGGGAAGCTCGGTTCGCATGACTTGGGGGTCGATATCCACTTGCCAGATATACAGCGGCGTGGCGTCGGAATGCAGCCTGATGTCGAGCCAGGGATAGGCATCGCAGGCCACGATGTCGCCCGCGGGCACATGCTCAGCTATCCAGGAAACCGCCGCCGTCTCGGTGCCGAACCCTTTGGTCCTGGACTGCCGCTCAAGCGAGCCTAGCCAGCCCGGCGCGATCACCACGAGAAACAGGGCGGAGGCGGCGAGAACTGGGGCCTTACCGATCTGCGAGACGCCCAGCGCAAACAGGCGCCTGCTCCGAGTGCGACGATGCTTCCACGCGTCACAGACCGGTTGCCACCATGCATCGGCGGTGCCAGCAATCACCAGAGCCTCGAACGGCAGCATGGCGGTGACGAAGGCATACGGTACGTAACCGCCCTTGACCATGATCGCGGCCTGCAGGATGAGAGCCAGCGCGAACGGCCTGAGCCTGCGGACGAGCAACCCGGCCACGATCGCGGCGGCGGCGCCGAAAACCGTCCACTGATCAAGGGCCAGCCAGGAGTGGAACTGAAGGTAGGTACCGCTGTGCGTGTTGAGCACGCTACCCGTCCCCTGCCTGGTCAGCTGGAAGACGACCTGCTCGGACCACAGGCTGTTGTGCCCCGGTCCGGGGAGAAGCTCGCCCTTGAGGATCGCGAGCAGCGGGTAGAATGCGATGCCGCTGAGGCTCACGACGCAGAAGCTGCTGACGTTCGCGAGCCGCGTTGACCGGTCAGTGTGCTGGCACATCAGCCACAACACGGCCGGAAATAGCAGCGCGATGGTCTCTTTGTTCCAGACGGCTATGGCAAAGCATGCTCCGCTGCCGATCGCCGCGGCCCAGCTGCGCCGCCTGGACGCGGCCAGTACCAGGGCGGCAAGCGCCCAGCTGGTGGCCAGGTTATCCAGCGAGACCAACCGATGGAAGAAGATGTCGACCGGGCTGAGCCCGAACAAGATGACCGCCACCGCCGCGAACGGCCGACGGACATCAATCCGCCGGGCCAGCACGTAAAGCAGGACGCAGCTGATCAGGGTCGTGACCCACATGAGCTCGCGGCCGACCATGACGGATCGCGGGTCCCTGGGATAACCGTCAGTCAGGCCCGCCCACGCCCCTATGGTCGCCCAGCCGAGAAACGGGTGATCCCAGTAGTAGGTGTAGTTGGAAAGGTGGTGGGCGCTGAGCATCGCCCACGCACGATCCACGTAGGTGCCCTCATCGTCGTTGACGCGGCCTGGGTACCCCTGTAGGTTCCAGGCCATGGCGGCGCCGACGATGGCCAGCGCAGTAGCTAGCGGGGCGCCGTTAAGCAGCCGGAGGGCAACCCGGGCCCGCGCGGCCGGCGGCTGGGGACCGTGCGGACCGGGCACCGAGGGCCGGGAATCCGGTAGCCGGAAGGCTCGCGGCGGGGATACAGGCGGCGTCGGCCTCACCGGGACCAGGCGGACGGGCGCCGATGCCCTGGCGGTGTCCATCATGCCGCCGTTCGTCGCGATGTGCTGGCCGGCGTCGCGGGACGCTCCGGGCCCTGCGCGCGGTGCTCGTTGAGCCTGGCGGTCTTGTACCAGCCCTTGTCGCCGCGCAGGTACTTAGCCACCGCGACCACGGCCGCCATCGCCAGGATGACCTGGTACACCGGCGTCATGAACAGGATCGAGGCGTAATGCCTGATCCGGATCTTCTGCCCGTAGTCATGCCCGAAACTGCGCACCCCGGCCAGCATGGAGACGATGGTCAGCGCCATGGGAATCAGCGGCGTGAACATGAACATCGCCAGCCCTACCGGCATCTTCATGACGAATGCGCTGAGTATCGCAACCGGTACGAGCGCGCACGAGAATGCCTGCAGAACCGGTGTCGCCAGGATGTACCCGGCCAGCAGCTTCTGCCTGAGAGTCGGCATCCGCAGCCAGACGCCTCCGATAAGCTCCTGGAATATCCCCTGTAGCCAGCGGACCCGCTGCCAGAAGAGAGATCCGATCTCCTTGTCGAAGACGGCGCCGGGAACCTCTTCCTTGGTCGCGAGCTCAGGGCTGTAAGCCGCCACGACCTTCGCGCCGAACTGCGTGCACATCAGGACGCCCGCCGCGCAGTCTTCGGTGGGGCTTTCCGGCCACCCGCCGACCTCCCGCAGCAGGCTAGCCCGGGTATAGACGGTATTGCCGCCGAGTGGCACGAAGCCCGCGCTGACCTGGAAAGCCATCCGGCTCGAGTACCAGGCGCGGTATTCCTCGACGTTGTGCACCTTGTACCACTCCTGCCAGGTACTGCCCAGGTTCATGAGCTGAACCCCGCCTTGCACGATGTCGGCATTGGTGCGGCGGATCAGCGACTCCACATGAACGAGCAATTCAGGTGCAACGTCGTCCTCGCTGTCGATGGGCCCGATGTAGTCCCCAGTGCAGTACCGCAGCGCGCCGTTGAGCTGGGCATGCTTCCCGGCGGCCTCGTAATGGCCGACTATCAGATCGATGGCGCCGGGATGGGCGAGCTGGAAGTCTCTGACCGCCGCGATGGTGGGAGTGTCATGATCACGTAGCGAGACGACGATCTGGTGGCGCCGGTGAGTCTGCCGGATCAGGCCCTCGAGCGTTGCGCCGATGGCGTCGGCTTCGTCAAGCGCGCAGACGATCGAGGAGAAGCTGATGCGCTCGTGCCCCGGCTTGATCGGTGCTGGCCAGCCCAGCTGTTCCGCCGCCTCTGGATTACGCAGGGCATAGAAGCGCCACCGGGCCTCCAGGCCGGCCACCGTGAGGTTGAACGAGTTGGTCACGAGCAGGACGAGCAGTATCGAATACGAACCCAGAACGTACAGACCGCCCCCGATCGCCGTCCCGACGACAGCGATGACCATCAGCTCCCTGGCGCGCCTGAGCCGTCCCGCCCGGCGCCGCGAGTATGCGGGCCTGCTCAGCGGCCACCCGTGGTGCGCCAGGAAGCTCACGGGAGCCAGCGCCGCCGTCACGGCGACGTTCGCAGCGATGTAGTTCATCCCGAGGCGGTCCAGCCAGACATATCCCGCCATCCCGACCCCGGCTACGCCGAGCTGCCGCACGTTGAACCTGGCCAGCGCCCGGACGACCCCTATGTCACGATCCCTCCAGCTCAGGTACCTGGAAAGCAGGAAACTCAGCTGGACCGATGTCACCGTCTGCGCGATGTAAGAGGTGACGTGGCTCATGTGCTCGTACCTGACCAGCAGAACCTGAATCAGCAGGCCGACGGCGATCACGTTCATGCTGTTGACGGCGAAGATCACGAACCGGAACTGGTGCGCCCAAACCCGGCTCACCCAGCGGCGGTGGGTCCCGCTGGGTGAGCCGACGCGGTGCGCTCCCCCTGCTGTATCCGCCGTCTCCGGCAGCGCTACCGCCAGCGTCCGCAGCGCCGCAAGCCCGGCGAACTGGGCGGCGGGGTCGGACTCGGGCGGCATGGCCGAGATTTTCTCGGTGTACGGGGCAATTCTCGGTGCTGGCTGCAAGGGGGCTGATCGCAGGCGGTTGCTCTTCAGCGGACCCTCACCGCCCCGGCGTCCGAGAGGCGAGCTCGTGGCTGAGACCGCGCCAAGATCAGGAGCATTGTCGCGTCCTTCCGTTCGCCGCAGTTATCGAGAGACCGCAACGGATCGTCGCGGTCCCGCGCTAAACAGCGCCGATGCCATCCATCTACGCAGGGTCGGCAGTCGGCGAGCACGGCGTTCGCTGGTTCGTCCAGTAACAGGGAAGCGCGTGAGCGGGCGAGAAAGTTACTGCCCGCATTATTGCCGTGCGCAGGTCCTGGGTTAGGGGTAGCCCGCCAGATCTCGACACGGACACAGCGCTGGTCCCGACCCCGTGTTCTCGGCCGTCTTCGGCGCGGTCACCCGCTGGCGATCGAGAATCCTGCTTTCGTGGACCGAGTCACCCGGTCCACGGGCCGGGATCCGTGACCATGGCGACGTGCAGAAACAAGCCTATGAACTGCCAGATATGCCGAGAGGTCTTCACGTTTAGTGCTGACCTGGGCAAACAGGGTCTGGCTGGAAGGCCGTCCACAGGTTAAGCGTGTTCAGCCCACATTTTCCGGAAGTGAATCCTCCGGTTCGGCGGGTTTA
>Ga0070697_100004160_pt1 | contig 11086 bp, 7 predicted proteins | sample KBSK1501metaG_FD_65475 | JGI IMG/M metagenome (GOLD analysis project Ga0070697, IMG submission 65475) | Corn, switchgrass and miscanthus rhizosphere microbial communities from Kellogg Biological Station, Michigan, USA - KBS K1-50-1 metaG | ecosystem: Host-associated > Plants > Roots >... | reverse complement strand
TTGCGGGCTTGATAGCAGAACAGCGCGAGCGCGTCGGCTGCCCGCTCATCATCCTTTTCACGGGCGAGCAGGTCGCGCACGTCAGAACTGATCTCCGAGACCCCAAGCAATCCGGATTGGGCGTTCACCATGTCATGAAATTCGTCCACGCTCATGCCCTTGGCCCTTGACAAGTAGGAGACGAGGCCCGGATCGAGATCGCCGGAGCGCGTGCTCATCGGAAGGCCGGCCGTCGGCGTAAAGCCCATCGTCGTATCAATGCTCTTGCCGCCGCGCACGGCTGCCATGCTGGCGCCGTTGCCCAGATGGGCAAGGATCACCCGCCCGTTCGCCTCCTTGCTCCCGCCGAGACGCTGCAGCTCTTCCATCAAGTAGGCGTAAGACAGACCGTGAAAGCCATAGCGCTGAACCCCTTCCGCAAAATAGCGGAGTGGAATCGGGAGCAATCGGGCCACGCGGGGCATGTCGCGATGGAAGGCGGTATCGAAACAGGCGACCTGCGGAAGATCGGGATACCGTTTCTCAAAGGCCTCAATCAACACGATCTCGGCGGGCAAATGCTCCGGGTCATACGGGCTCAGCCGGTGCAGTTCGCTCATCACCTCCGGGACGACCCGTTGCGGCCGGCTGTACCGGCTTCCGCCGTGCACGACGCGATGACCGACGCCGCGGAGCGTCGACATACCGGCTTTTCGCTCGAGCAATTCCATGAGGGGCGTGACACACGCGGCATGGTCGGGAGCCTGGATGGTGGCACGCTCCGTCTGGTGACTGCCCAGATCCGTCACGGTCAACTCGGTGCCGGACAATCCGATGCGGTCGATCTTTCCAGACACGGTACGCAGCAGCGCCGGGACGGTACGGAAGAGGGCAAATTTGATGCTCGAAGACCCGGCGTTGATCGTCAGAATGCCAGGATTCGGCCGGAGCGTGGTCATCATTCAGCGCGGCCCGACCACCATCAGCAACACGGCCCCCACGACCACGCGCATCATGTCTTCTTCTCCACAACCGGATACACGCCGGTCAGGCGCGCGATCAGGATCGCCACGTACATCACGCCCGTCACTGCCTCCAGGATTGACAGGAAGCGGGACTGGATCAATGCGGGAGTCATGTCGCCGAAACCCACGGTCGCGAGCGAGGTGAAGCTGAAATAGATCAATTCTCCCATGTCGAGAGTTTTGGGCGTACCAAGGAACGCATAGGCGCCTGGATAGAAATATTGCACAAGGCCATGCAGGAACGCCCACAAGATGGCGATCATCATGTATGCGGAAACGGCGCCGTACAACTTGTCGGCGGTCATCACGTCCCGGCGCAGCACGTAATTCATAAGATGGGCGAGCGCGAACGCGTAGAAGGCCGCGCCAAAGCCCCAGGACAAGGCGAAGTGCTCAGGCAGGCCCGACTGAAGCGCCAATATCTGAAAAGCCAACGTCGGTCCACCCAGAAGAATTGCAATGATCAACGAGAGTCTAGAACTCTCGACCGCCGCGACCGCGGTCACCAGGACGATAACGTTGAGAAAACCGACTAACTTGCGGCCGTGGATGGTCTCGCTCAGGAACGATATCGCGACCAGCAGGATGAGCAGCGCCCAAAACAGGAGGAAGCAGCGGTGCTGGAGCGCCTTCTCCAACCGCGGGTGACGCGTTACGGTTGGCATCAGTGTGTGACCACGGCTCAGTTGGCCTGGATTGTGAGGAGCGGCGACGGGGCCTTCTCACCGGTCTCGGCAAGCGTCAGCAAGATGAGGAGGAACGAAAAGGTTGCCTTCGAACGAAGATCGCGGGTCTCGATCCAAAACCATAAGTCGTTGTAATGAACCAAGGTGAATGCATCAGCCGGCTTAGCTGTGTTGCTCAGGATTCGAATCAGCGGCGGGGGAGCTTCCTGACCCTCTGGAGGAACCATCGCCTGTGGAAAAACTAGGTGCTTCTTCTGGTTCTCCTCAGGAATCTCAATATACGACGAAAGTTCGCGGAGGATCTGCATGTTCGAGCGGGTCTGGATGGCCAGGACGTCGTCCCGCTCTTGCACCGTGCCATAGACGACCCGAAATTCCGTCACTTTGGGATTCAACCCGAGTATGCGCTTGACGTTGTCCCGCTCGGCCTGGATTTCCGGAGGGACCGGTTTGATGGGGAATGACATGACGAGGCCTCCCCCTTTCTTGTCTTGTTCAGGCTCGACGCGTAATCCCACGGCCCCGGAGTCCTGAATTTTCCGCAGAGACTTCAGCAGCCTGGCGAATTCCGGGTCCGCCGGTCGCGCTCGTGCTCCGCCTCTGGCGTTGGACAGTGCATTGATACTCTGCACACACACGTTGAGCAACGCATCAATCGGAAACCCGGACTCGATCAACTCGAACAGCCGGATCGGCGGAATGGGAGTGATCATGGTACGGATGAACTGAGACCCGGTCAGGGGGACGAAGGTGATGGTGGGGCGATCGGTGAATTGGCCCTGCGCACCGAGATTGAAAAAATTGCTGGTCGACCCTGAGGGGAAGATTGTCCCCGTGGCCTGGACAGTGCTGACCAACTGGTAACCGGTCACGATCTGGCCGACATCCACAAAAATCGGCGCGTCTCCATAACGCACCTTGACGATATTGAGCAAGGTCTGCTGCTTCCAGGAATTAGCCACGGCCTGTGTGAAGTCCATTCGGTCACGGTCGAGTGTCAGGGCGCCGAAACTCATGCACCCATTCAGCAAAAGTAGGACGGTCACTACGGCCGATGACCGGCAGGACCGGCGCGTGTCATAGCAGTCTGTCCTCATTGTCTGTTCTCCTCTGTGCAAGTGACCATCGCTTAATCCCGCTGTCTCATTCGTCAGCGCTCGCGGCGGGCGTAATAATAATATGCGCCCACGACGAAAAAATTCGTCGCTACGGCGATGATATTCCAGAGGATCACGGGTCTTGAAAGAATCAACAACCCGTAGTAGACCCACAAGACTTGGAAAGCGCCCATAATGGCAGCCATCCTCGGATTCACGCCTTTGCTTGACCTCCGCTTGAGCATCGCGATCAAATCCGGCAGGGCGGCAAAGGTCGTTCCCAATCCCGCCACAAAGCCGACGACTTCAGACCTTCGAAAACTGGGGAGTAACAGACTCTGCGGATCGTGTATGGCTAATTCCCCGCAGCCCGCAAGGATGATCACGATGAAAAAGGAACAAAGCAACTGAAGTCTCTTGGGAGAATACATGCTTCAGGCCACGATCCTCACCTCGAAGACGTGGTAGCCCCAGGCCGGCACGTCGAGGTAGAGGCCGCGTGACAGGAGATCGTCTCCATCGCGTTCATAGCAGGCCGTGCTCATGAAATCCTTCAATCGCACCGTGCGGCCAGCCAGATCCAAAAACGGAAGACGGGCATAGCACTGGCTCTGGTTGGGAGCGTAGTTCATGGCCGCGAGCAGCAGCTCTCCGCCGGGGCCTTGCCAGGCAAAGACCAGGAAGCAATCCCAGGTCCCATTGCCTTCCCATGCCGGAGCGCAATCGAGCAACTGCCATTGACCGTCTCGAACCGCCCGCCGCCTGAGCACTTCGAGGAGCTGATCATAGAATCGGCGCAGCGCCTCGTCGGTCGGCTCCTTCGGCGCGCGGATCAGATGCGGAGAGATGCGCTTCCTTCTGCCTTCGAACTGCCCTTGATGGAAAAAGCGCAGGCCCGGAGACAGGAACGTGATGACTGCCGCAGCTTCGTGCATGCCGGGCGCGAAGGTCGCCGCGGCCCGCGGCTCATCGTGGTTTTCCAGGAATCGAGCCAGCTTGTTCTGATAATCAAGCTTAGCGTGGAAATGCTCGCGAACCGGCCGGGCATGGCCCTCGCGGAGGCGGTCGTACAGCCGTTTGTCGTACGCGTAATCGAAGCCCTGTTGCTGCAGAGTCCATTCCATGTCCCAGTAGACCTCGGCCATGAAACAGAAGCCAGGAGATTTTTCTCGGACTCGCTGGGTCGCTTTCGGCCAGAATGGCTCCGCCGGGAGACCCCAGGTTCGTTCAAAGACGTCGGGCAGGACGAGCATGGCCATGTCGCATCGGACACCGTCACCTTGCGCGGCGATTTTGAACAGCTCCCCGATCATCGCGTCCTGCGTGACCGGGTTGCCGTAGTTAAGCTGCAGCGTGTCCGGCCAGCCCGGGAAATACGGGTCACGTCCGTGGGCCAGAAGCATATCGCCCCGCTTGCGCTTGACCCACGTGTAGTTGTGCGGCGCTCGTGCCAGGTCGAGCTCGGATCCGGTGATGTAATACTCGGGATGCTCTTCCACCCAAGGGTGATCTAGACCCGTGTGGTTCGGAACGAAGTCGAGCATGAGCTTCAGGCCCCGCTTGCTGAGCCGTTCGCGGAGCCGGGCCAGCGCCCCATCGCCTCCCAGATTGCTGTGCACCGTGTAGCCGGTGATCGCAAATCCGGAGCCGGCTATGTCCTCCTCCCGCAGGTCCGGCAGCGTCTCCTGGAACTCCCTCCGCCACTCCGGGTTGGCGCGCGAGACGCGCTGACCAGCCGGGCCTGTCTGCCACACGCTCAGGAGCCAGACCCAGTCAAAGCCCGTCTCCGCTAACCCGTCCAGCTCGGCGTCCGGAATGTCGTCCAGCATCGCCGGCCGGCCTTGTTTCCTGGATAGTTCCGTCAGCCAGACACGGGCGTTGATCTGATACAGCGAGGGATGTGAGGGCAACGCCTTCACGACTTCAGGCTCGCCGCCCGCCGGCCTTGAAGATTCCCATCTTGCCGCCTTCCAGGATACCCTTCGGGTCCATAAGGCCGAGGAGCCGGACGAGTCCGGCCACAACCCCGGTCCAGCCGGTCTGGTGGCTCGCGCCTAAGCCGGCCCCGTTGTCGCCGTGGAAGTATTCGTAAAAGAGGATATGGTCCCGCCAGTGGGGGTCCTCCTGGAATTTTTTAGCGCCGCCGTACACAGGCCGGCGTCCGCTGCGATCCCGGAGGAAGATGCGCGCGAGTCGGTCTGTGATCTCCCTGGCGACCTCGAACAGGTTCATCATCCGGCCGGAGCCGGTGGGACATTCGATTTTGAAGTTGTCCCCGTAATAGAGGTAGAAGCTCAGCAGGGCCCGGACGATGAGGGCGTTCACCGGCATCCAGATCGGTCCCCGCCAGTTGGAGTTTCCTCCGAACATGCCGGTGTCGGACTCGGCCGGCAGGTAATCCACCCGGTAATCCTGGCCCTGCACATGGAAGACGTAGGGGTGCTTCTGGTGGAACTTGGAGAGCGAACGAATGCCGTAGGGGCTGAGGAACTCCTCCTCGTCGAGCAGTTTCGTGAGGATCCGGCGGAGCCGCTCCGGATTGACCAGGGCGATGAGCCCCCGGTCAGCCACGCCCCGATGCCCCGGGCCCGTGGGGTGGATGAATGTGAGCAGTTCCGGCATCTTCTTGATGCGTTCGAGATTCGATGCCAACGTTTTCGGGATCCGGTCGCGTTGCCAGGGCTCCATGACCGTCGTGGCACACAAGGGCAGCAACCCCACCATGGAGCGCACCTTGAGCCTGGTCGCGCTGCCGTCCGGCAGGCGGAGAATGTCGTAGTAGAAGCCGTCCTCCTCGTCCCACATGCCTTCGTCTCCCGGCCGGTTCATCGCCGCGGCGATCCAGAGGAACTGTTCGAAGTACTTGGCGGCCAGTTCGTCGTACAAGGGGTCGTGCATGGCCAGCTCAACGGCGAGTTCCGCCATGTTCTGGCTGAAGAGGGCCATCCAGGCCGTGCCGTCGGCCTGTTCCAGGTGGCCGCCGGTAGGCAAGGGTGCGCTGCGGTCGAAGACGCCGATGTTGTCGAGCCCCAGAAAGCCGCCCTCGAAGACGTTCTTGCCGAACCGGTCCTTGCGGTTGACCCACCAGGTGAAGTTCAGCGACAGCTTCGCAAAGGCCGACTTGAGAAAGGCGACGTCGGCCTCGCCCTCGCGGGCGATCAACGCGCGGGTGAAAAACAGCGTCGCCCAGGCGTGGACGGGCGGGTTCACGTCGCTGAAGTTCCACTCGTAGGCAGGAATCTGGCCGCTGGGGTGGAGGTAATGCTGGCTGAGCATCAGGTCGAGCTGCTGCTTCGCGAAATCCAGGTCCACAGCCGAAAGCACGATTGTATGGAATGCGAGGTCCCACGCCGCGTACCAGGGGTACTCCCACTTGTCCGGCATCGAGATGATGTCGTCGTTGACCATGTGGAACCACTCGCGATTGCGGCTCTGGCGGGTTCCGTGGCGCAACGGGTGGGCGTGGTGCTCCTCCAGCCACTGGTCGGCGTCGAAGTAGTAGTACTGTTTGCTCCAGAGCATCCCCGCGTAGGCCTGGCGCATGACGCTGGTGCGGTCGCGATCCGCCTTGACGGCCGGCGGGGTCAACGCGTCATAGAACTCGTCCGCCTCCTTGAGCCTCGCCTTCATCACGGCATCGAACTTCCCGAACGGATCGCGCAACTCGTTTGGCGCCGTCCCCGTCAGACGGAGCCGGGCCACCTGCGTGGCTCCCGGTCCGATGCTCAGTCGGTAATGCGGCGACACCTTCGTCCCGACCCCATCCGGGTTCACTGCGTCCTTCTGCCCGTTGACCACGTAGTTGTTGATGCCGTCCTTGACATAGGGAGTTCGGTTGGGAACGCCGAAGACACGCTGCGTGTTGGTTTCATTCTCGGTGAACAGAAGAGGCACGTTCCCTTCGCAGTACAGATAGTAGTCGGCCAGGGATTCCTGGAACAACGGGTCCGTATGGTGGGCGTGGATCACGCTGTGTTTCGTTCCCTTGACTGACTGGAGGACCGGCTTCGATCCGCCGCCGCCCCAAGACCAGGTGTTGCGGAACCACAGCGTCGGCAACACATGAAGAGAGGCCGCCTCTTTCCCGCGGTTACACAGGCTGATCTGGATGAGCAGGTCCTCGGGGGACTCCTTCGCGTACTCCACGAGGACATCGAAGTAGCGATCCTGATCGAAGACGCCGGTGTCGAGCAGCTCATACTCCGCTTCGGTGCGGCTCCGGCCTCGGTTGGTGTTCACCAGATTGTCGTAGGGGTAGGCCGCCTGCGGGTACTTGTACAGATACTTCATGTAGGAGTGGGTCGGCGTGCTGTCGAGGTAGAAATAGTATTCCTTGACATCCTCGCCGTGGTTGCTTTCGCTGTTGGTCAGGCCGAACAGCCGTTCCTTGAGGATGGGGTCCTTGCCGTTCCAGAGGGCCAACGCGAAACACAGCACCTGGTGGTTGTCGGAGATTCCGGCCAGCCCGTCCTCGCCCCAGCGGTAGGCGCGGGAGCGGGCCTGGTCATGCGTGAAATAGTTCCACGCGTCGCCGTTCTCGCTGTAGTCCTCGCGGACCGTGCCCCATTGGCGCTCGCTCAGGTAGGGCCCCCACTTCTTCCAGGGAACGCCCATTTCGCCCGCCTCCGCCAGTCGCTTCGTTTCGTGATCGATCGACTCAGCCGATAGTTGTTGAAGTGGGGGTGTCATAGGATTTTTCCTTTCAATTCAGTGGATCGAGACCTTTCCCCGAAATACGCGATACGCATAAACCTGATAGGCGATGACGAGCACGAACCCGATGAGAAACCACACGAGCCCGCCTTGCAGGCCATATGCGCCTGCGGTGGCGTTGAAGATCGTGAGACTGTTTGCCGGTTCTGTCGTCGCGATCAGGCGACCACCCGGCGCCGGCAATGGCAAGCCGTAGCGAACAGTTTGCGCTACATGGTCGACTCTCCTTTTTGTCCGCCTTACGCTTTCGCCTCCACGCAATTAGTTCCGCCCCGCCATTGGCACAAACGATAGCGGAGCTTCTCGGCCCAGAAGCGATAGGCCTCCTCTACGTCATTCCAGGAGTTGGTCACGCCGCTCAGGCTCTTGGTGCCGCCCCGGCGATCTACCGCCGCCGCCAGCAGGGCGCCGGTGCCGCCATCGGTCATCTTGCCCTCCACGCTCGCACTGCCCGTGAACGCCGACACCCCGGTCGCCAGACTCTTCATGCCCGACAGCATGCGCGTCTGCGGGATGATGCTCGTCACCGTATCCAGGGCGACACTGGACTCTGACGCTTCGGTGATCGCGACCTGGACCCGCAGCACGTCCGGACCCGGCTCATTTACGATCTCGTAATCTTTTCTGAGCGCCTCGTCGAGCTTCGCCCACAGCAGCCCCGCCAGCCGCTGCCGATCTGCGGCTGACACGTCCTTGAGCTGCGAGTCTTTCTGACTCGTCCAGAGGGTCACCGGATCCAACTGAATCTTCTTGTACTTGCTCCACTCGGCGGCCGGATTCTTATAGATCCATAAGGCCTGGTCTGCCGAGCTTTCCGACATCGTACTGCGCTCCCCCTCGCGCAACATGGAATAGTCCCCCAGGAACCCGGACTTTTCCACCGACTTGGCTTCCTGTGTTGCGGCACAGCCCCCCAGCCACAGAAGCGCAAGCGGCGCCAGGACCCCGGCCATGAACCGACTCGCCAATTGTGCGTTTGGTAACCGCATTGTCCACCTCCTTGTTATAGATGCACGCGCCCCGTAGAAGAGGGCGAGGATATTGATGAATTCCCCTTAATTTGTCAATAGCGTTACTGCGTCTTCGCCCTGGCCTGGAGCTTTTCGAACATGTCCTTGATATACGGCGCCGTGATCGCTCGCGAAATGGGATGTTTGACCGCACTCCCCAACCCCGCGACCTGATCGGTCGAAACCCGGCCGATGTAAAACAAGAACATGCCGTCCTTGGTCGGGAGCGCGGCCACCATTTGCAGCATGCTGTTGTAATCGTGGCTGGCGTAATACTGGCGCTCGACGGCGAGCGCGGCGTCGCCCACGCGGTACAGCATGCGATGAACCAGGACGTACGTCGGGCGTCCGAACACGTCAATGTTGAGCCAGTAGAAGAATTCCTCCAGATTCTTAGCCTCGTCCTTGGTTAAGCCCTTCGGATAGTTAAGCAGGAAGTTATGAAAGGCGGGCAGGTGCTTGGCCACACCGGTCAACTGCTTCGTGGACAGGAGCAGCTCCTCACCGGCACGCCGCTGGTCCCCGTTGCCGCGCTCGTAGGGCGCGATGCCTGACAGCCCCTTTGTATGGTAGGCCTTGTAGCGGGCCAGCAACCCCTCGCGTATGCGGGTCTCCACCTCCTTGACCGGGACGCCACCTTTCTTGCCGGCTGACTTCAGCGCCCGAAAGGCTGCCATCTCATTTGTGTCCAGGTTCAGCACGTCCCCCGGTTGCGCGTTTAGATAGCGCCGCGCTTCTTTCTCCGCGTTCGGCTGCAACTTCACCCCGGCCAACTCCGCCATGGTGCCTTCCCCCGTGAGCCGGCCATGCGCCGTGATCACCGAGACTTCCTTGAGCACGAGGGCCTCTCGGTACATCTCGGCCAGACTCTCCGATTTCGTCTCCACCAGGAAGGCCATGCCGAGCGCGAGTTCCCGATCCGACCCTTCACTGGCCGACCAATCGACGATCTGGCCCTCTCGGATACGTTGTTTGTCGCGATCCGAGACATTCAACTCCTTGAGCACCTCATCGACGGAGGGCAGCGCCGTTGCGTCGGGGACGGGACCGCAGACCATCAGGCCTACCCAGACGCCGACGACGGCAGAAGCGGTTCTTGTCATTCGTGATTTCACGGACGCCGAGTCCTCGGCACGTAGGGCTCGGCGATCGCGACCTTGATCTCTTGCCCGTCCTTCAGCGGGTCGCCGGCTGCAAGGGCATTCGCCACAGCGATCTCTTCCTTCGTCCATGCCGAGTTGGTCCGACTTGCAAGGGCCTCGATCGTCTCTCCAGTTCGGGCCTTCACGAGGCGGATCCGCTTTTCCTTGATGTTGGCGCGTTCGGTGGCCGTTAGGGGTCTGAAGCTGTGCGCGACGGTACGGAACACGGGTTGCAGGGGGTCGAACTGCTTGGTTGGGGCGATACCGATCACTTGGTAGATCAGCCCGCCATGAGCAATCCAGGTGAAATCCAGTTTGACTCCGCCGTCCGCCTCAATCTGCGTGTGGGCGGCTGGCAATCCGCCGATGGTGACCGTTTGTGTCTTGGAGACGATGCCTGACGATTTCGTGGCCTGCTCGACGGCGCGCGCGCCGTCCAGCGGGTCGTTCCCCTTTGCAGCCGCCCCAAGCACTACCGCCGCCTTGCCATCGGGCGCCACGGCCATAATCTTCTGCGGGGTGTTCGCGATCTGCCATTTCTCCGGAAACTGCACAAAGAAATTGAAATCCGGATGGAGAAAGGCCTGTCCCGCGACGATCCCGTTCGCCGCTCGTTGGCCCACGACCAGGCCATCCAGCCGGGCAAGAAACGCCTCGCGTGTCGCGCTGATGGGCGCTCGGTCGGCGCGCGCCAACTCCTTGGCATACTCCGCCGTCTTGGCCACTCGATCGGGTGTCGCCGGATGGGAATCAAAAAAACTTGGCCTCCGGGGGCCCTTGTTCATCAGTTCAACTTCACGCTCGAGGGTGTTCAGAAACGCGGACAGGCCGGCGGGATCCCAGCCGGCTCGGGCCGCCATCTCCTGGCCGACCCGATCAGCCTCCGTCTCCTGGCTGCGGCTGTACGGCGCGAACACGAGGCTCTGCGTGAATTCGCCGACTCCCCCTATGATGTTCCCAACCGTTGGACTGACCAGGCCCGTGACCCCGGACACGATTCCGAAGACCACAGCGAAGGGTCCTTGTTTCGAAATCCTCTGCACGGTGTGCCGGGCCGCCACGTGCCCGATTTCGTGCCCGACGACCCCGCTAAGCTCGTCTTCCGAGTTGACCAGAGCCAGCAAGCCGCGCGTGACATAGACGTACCCGCCCGGAAGCGCAAAGGCATTGGGTTCAGCCATATCCACGAGGTGGAACTCGTAGGTGACGTCTTTCCGGGGCGATTGCTCGGCCAACCGCGATCCCAATTGAGTGAGATAGGGAGCGACCTTGTCATCATCGAGCAGGCCCATCTGTTGCTCGACTTTCTTGGCCTCTTCCGCCCCAATCCGTTTCTCCTGTTCACCAGAGACCAGCGTGACCTCCGGCAGCCCGCTGACAGGGTTCCTCGCGCACCCGCCGATCATAAGAGTGGCGGCACCGGTGACGAGCAGC
>Ga0070697_100004158_pt1 | contig 11088 bp, 11 predicted proteins | sample KBSK1501metaG_FD_65475 | JGI IMG/M metagenome (GOLD analysis project Ga0070697, IMG submission 65475) | Corn, switchgrass and miscanthus rhizosphere microbial communities from Kellogg Biological Station, Michigan, USA - KBS K1-50-1 metaG | ecosystem: Host-associated > Plants > Roots >... | reverse complement strand
ACCGTACATCGAGCGCAACATCGCGGCGACGAGGACGGCGTTCGGGCTGGACGGGATCGTCACCCGTCCCGAGAGCGTGACGGCCACGGTCAGCGCGCAGGACGTCAAGGCGAACGAAGCCACGATCTCGAACATCCGCGTGTGGCGTCCGGACATCTTGCTGAACAACTTCAAGGCACTGCAGCGGATCCTGCAGTTCTACGAGTTCTCCGATGTCGACGTGGATCGGTACGACCTGAACGGTGCGCGCCGCGTGCTGATGGTCTCGGCCCGCGAGGTGAACCAGGACGGCATCCCGGGCGGGGGCGGGACATGGCAGAACCGCCACCTCGTCTACACGCACGGCTTCGGTACGGTCGCCTCGCAGGTGAACACCGCCACCACGGAAGGGCAGCCGGTGTTCACGCTGCAGGACATCCCGCCCGTCGGGCAACCCGCGCTCACCGACAACGGCTCACGGGTGTACTACGGCGAGTCCTCGATCGTGCCGTTCGTGGTCGTGAACACCGGCGCGAAGGAGCTCGACTACCAAGGGACCGCCACGAACGACCAGGCGCAGGTCACGAGCACCTACCAGGGCCAGGGAGGGATCCCCATCGGCGGGTTCTTCCAGCGCGCGTTGTTCGCATGGCAGTTCAAGGACGTGAACCTGTTGATCTCGGGACTCGTGCACAGCGACAGCCGCATCATGATCTACCGCGATATCACGCAACGGGTGCCGAAGGCGGCTCCGTTCCTGAAGTTCGACGGTGACCCGTATGCAGCGGTCGTCGACGGCCAGTTGGACTGGATCTGGGACGCGTACACGACGACCGATCAGTTCCCGTACTCGCAGGAGCTCGCGCTCACCGACTCGATCGTCTCCGAGGGGAAGCTCCCGCTCAACGGGACCGTCAATTACGTCCGCAACTCGGTGAAGGTCGTCGTGAACGCGTACGACGGCACCATGACCTACTACGTGGCAGATCCCACCGATCCCATCATCCAGGTCTGGGAGAAAGCGTTCCCCGACCTGTTCACGCCGCTCGCCGACGCGTCCCAGGAGCTCCAGGCGCACTTCCGGTACCCGGAGAACCTCTTCCAGATCCAGGCCGCGCAGTTCGCGAACTACCACGTGACGGACCCGACGGTGTTCTATCAGAAGCAGGGGTTCTGGCAGATCCCGATCGACCCGACGATCAGCGAGACGGGGTCGACCTTCGCGATGCGGCCGTACTACCTGCTGATGAAGCTCCCTGGCGATACCGAGGAATCGTTCTCGCTCATCCTGCCCTTCACGCCGGAGGGCCGGCAGAACATGGTCGCGTGGATGGCCGCGAAGTCCGATCCCGGGCCCGACTACGGCAAGATGCTCGCGATCGAGTTCCCGCCGGGCGTGAACATCGACGGTCCCACGCAGGTGTTCTCGCGGATCAACGCCGACGCCCGGTTCTCGCAGGAGCGAACGTTGCTCGGCCAGGGCGGCTCGAACATCAAGTTCGGTGACCTGCTCGTGATCCCGATCGAGCAGGGGCTCCTGTACGTCGAGCCGGTCTTCGTCGTGTCGAACCAGGAGAACGCGATCCCGGAGCTGAAACGCGTGCTCGTCGTGAACGGCGGCACGGTCGGGATCGGCGACACGCTCCGGGATGCGCTGAACGACTCGCTCGGGCAGATCGTGGTGCCGCCCGGGGGCGGCGGCGGTGGCCAGCCCCCGCCGGGCGGAAGCGTGCAGGACCAGATCAACGCACTGATCCAGCAGGCCGTCGATCACTTCGCGAAGGCCGACGCCGCCCTGAAGGCGGGCGACCTCGCCACGTACCAGGCCGAGATCAACGCGGCACAAGTCGCGATCAGCCGGGCGAACGAGCTCGCCGCGGGACAGAGCGGGGGAGGCACTTCGCCCTCGCCGACCCCGACCCCGACCCCGAGCGCGACTGCCTCGCCGTCGCCCTGAGCCGGTCCAGGTGCTCCGCGACGGCCCGTGCGGAACCCACACCTTGGCGCGACCAGCCGAGCTCGGTATCATCGTCCTGCGGGGTGGAGCAGTCCGGTAGCTCGCTGGGCTCATAACCCAGAGGTCAGAGGTTCAAATCCTCTCCCCGCGACGGAGCGGCGAGGCGCCCACGGGCGCCTCGTTCGCGTTTCAGGCCGCGTCGGGCTCGGAGCTTCGGCCGTCATCCTCGTGCACGATCAGGTAGGGGATGACCGCGTACGGGAGCGGCGTGAGGAACAGGGGCCAGTAGGCGTCGAGGGCGTCAGCGAGGGCGATCATCGCGAACCCCACGAGGAACAGCACCACGATGGCCGCCGATCTGCGCCGGTCGCTCACCGGGCCATCCTAGCGCCGGGCCCGCTCTTCGCCTTGGGTGGTGCGGCCGCGGTAGGATGCGCCCAGCCCGAGGAGCGGCGCACGCTCGGAACGTGAAGGAGGGTCAGCGAAGTGGCGCAACACGACGTGACGGGCAAGCTCGCGAAGGTCCCCATCTTCTCCGGCTGCTCCAAGCGCGAGCTCCAGGTCATCGCGCGCGCGGCCAAAGAGGTGAATCACAAGGACGGCACGGTCATCGCCCGCGAAGGAGAGCGAGGCATCGGGCTGTTCCTGATCCTCGAGGGTCAGTGCAGGGTCACGATCGGCGGTCGCACGAAGGCGAAACTCGGTCCGGGGGACTTCTTCGGCGAGGTCGCCTTGCTCGATGGCGGACCGCGGACCGCGACCGTCACCGCGACCACCCCCGTCAAGCTCGTCGGCATCACCGGCTGGGTCTTCCGCGGCCTGCTGATGGAGCACCCGACGATCGCGCTCAAGACCCTCGAGGGTGTGGCCGGGCGCCTGCGGGCGGTTTCGAAGGAGACGGTCTAGCCGTCCGGTGAGCGCAGCAGGCGGTCCCGAGGTCCCCGAAGAGGTCCGCCGGCTGGCCGCCGAGCGCGACGAGGCCCGGGCGCGCAAGGACTTCGCCGCCGCCGACGGGCTGCGCGATCAGATCGCGGGGCTCGGATTTCAGGTCGCGGATTCGCCGCAGGGTCCGACCTTTCATCCCCTGGCTCCCGCGCCCCCGACCCGCGTCCGGATCACCCCCTCGCAGGTGCCGTCGCTCCTGGACGAGCCGCCCACCTTCGACGTGAGCGTGCACTGGGTGCTGGAGGGCTGGCCGGAGGACGTCGTCAGAGCCCTCGCAGCGTTCCGCGACGACGAGGGCGATCGTGCGGTCCAGTACGTGATCGCCGACGTCACCGGCGCCGACCCGGCGTCGTTCGGAGACGGCGTCGAGGTGCTGTCGTTGGCGGAGGGTACGGGCTGGGCGGCCGCGCGCAACGCGGGGCTGCGTCGCTCGATGGGCAGGGTCGTGTTGGCGGTCGACGGCTCCATCGAGCCCGTCGGCCCCGTCTTCGATCCGCTCGAGCAGGCGCTCTCAGACCCCACGGTCGGGGTGTGCGGTCCGTTCGGCATCGTGTCCCGCGATCTCCGCACGTTCGAATCATCGGACGGACCCGACGTCGACGCCATCGAGGGATATCTCATGGCGATGCGACGCGAGGTCCTGGAGCTCGCCGGGTTGTTCGAGGAGCGGTTCCGGTGGTACCGCACGGCCGACATCGACTATTCGTTCCGCGTGAAAGACCGAGGGTTGCGCGCCGTGGTGGTCGACGTCCCCGTGACCAAGCACGAGCATCGCATGTGGACCTCGACGCCCGAGGCCGACCGCGACCGACGGTCCAAGCGCAACTACAACGTCTTCCTAGACACGTTCCGGGGACGCACGGACCTGTTGGTCGAGCCGGGGAAGCCCGGTTAGATCGGCCGAGGCGGGGTGGGCTGGACGATCACGTCCGGCCCCGTGAGCACCTCGCCGTTGCCTTCCGCGGCACGACCGTCGGCCCGCATGCGATCGATCTCCTCGGCGGACGGCGGCCGGCGCGAGCCCTCGAACCACGCATGCAGGTCCGGCCCGTCGATGACCTCTGTCACCTGCAACAGCTCTGCCATCTGCTCGAGGAACTCGCGGTGCTCCGTGAGGACGGTGGTTGCCCGCTCGTGGGCCTCGCTCACGAGCCGGCTCACCTCGGCGTCCACGAGCGTGGACAGCTGCTCGGACATCTCCGGCGCTTGGCCCGGGTAGAGCATCCCGGTCCCTCGATACCCGTCTCCGCCGAAGGACAGCGGCCCGACCTTCTCGCTCATCCCGTACTCCGTCACCATGGCGCGCGCGATCTCGGTCGCGCGCTCCAGGTCGTTCTGGGCGCCGGTCGAGATGACCCGATCGAACACGATCTCCTCGGCCGTGCGCCCGCCGAGGAGCACCGCCAACCGATCCTCGAGCTCGGGCTCCGTGAGCAGGTATCGGTCCTCGAGCGGGCGCTGCATCGTCATGCCGAGCGCCGCGGCCCCTCGCGGGATGATCGAGACCCGGTGCACGGGGTCCGCGGTCGGCGCCGTGAGGGCGACCAGGGCATGCCCCATCTCGTGAACCGCCACGCGTTCCTTGTCCTTCACGGACATCACGCGACTCTTCCGCTCCAGACCCGCCACGGTGCGGTCGACCGCCTCCTCGAGCTCGACCATCGTCACGGAGTTCTTCTCGCGCCGCGCCGCGAGCAACGCCGCCTCGTTCACCACGTTCGCGAGGTCCGCCCCCGTGAAGCCCGGCGTGCGTGAGGCGAGGAGTCGCAGCTCGACGGTGGGATCGAGGGCCACGCCGCGCGCGTGCACACGCAGGATCTCCTCCCGGCCCCTGAGGTCCGGGCGGTCAACGACCACCTGCCGGTCGAAGCGCCCCGGCCGCACGAGCGCGTGATCGAGCACGTCGGGGCGGTTCGTCGCCGCCATGATGATGACGCCCTTGGACGAGTCGAACCCGTCCATCTCGACGAGCAGCTGGTTCAGCGTCTGCTCGCGCTCGTCGTGACCACCGAACCCAGCGCCGAGCGCTCCGCCGCGGCCCTTGCCGATGGTGTCGATCTCGTCGAGGAACACGAGGGCCGGTGCCTTCTCCTTCGCCTGCTGGAAGAGCTCGCGCACACGGGCGGCGCCCAGGCCCACGAACATCTCGACGAACTCCGAGCCGCTCATGAAGAAGAACGGCACGTTCGCCTCGCCCGCGACGGCCCGGGCCAGCAACGTCTTGCCGCACCCCGGCGGCCCGAGCAGCAAGACGCCTTTCGGGATCCGCCCCCCGAGCCGTTGATACTTCTTCGGGTTCTTCAGGAAGTCCACGATCTCGCGGAGCTCGTCCTTGGCCTCATCGACCCCGGCCACGTCGACGAAGGTCGTCTTCATCTCCTTGCGGTCATAGATCTTCACGCGGTTGCGCCCGAGCTGCAGCGCCGACGCGGCACCTCCACCACTCATCCGCCGCACCAGGAAGAACCACAGCAAGCCGAAGAGCAGCAGCGGCACCACCCACCCCACGAGGAAGCTCTGGAAGGCGTTGGGCGTGACGCCGGTGAAGTGGATGCCCTTCTCGGTGAGGCGTTCGGTGAGCTGGGACGTCCCTTGGAGGATGGGCGGGATCGTCGTGGTGAACGCGACCGTGTCAGAGCCCTCGGTGTAGCTGCCGGTCACCGACGTCGCCGAGATCTCGAGCGTCCCGACGATCGCATCCTGATCCACCTTGTCCTGGAACGCGGAGAAATCGATCGTGGTGCGCTTCGGGGCCGCGAGGTACTGGAAGACGATCAAGAGCACCAGGAAGCCCACGACCCACAGCAAGGGCGATGTCCGCGCGCGCTTGGAACCGTCGCCTGGGGCCCCACCCGTGCCGAAGTCGAAGCCCGTCCAGCGCCCCCGGCGGTTGTTCCCGTTCGCCATGGGTCAATCTTCCCATCCGTTCGACGGATGTGACATGGAGCGAGCCCTGGGAGGGGTTCCGAGGGTCGCTGTCGCAACCTTCGGCCATACTGGAACCGTGAGCCGAAGCGCCACCGCCCCGCCCGAGGATCCCGCGCTCAAGGAACGGTTCGAGCGCGACGCGATGCCGCTGCTGCCGAGCCTGTACTCGGCCGCCTTGCGCCTCACGAGGAACCCGGCGGACGCGGATGACCTCGTGCAGGAGGCGTACCTGCGCGCGTTCCGAGGGTTCTCGGGGTTCGAGGAGGGCACGAACCTCAAAGCGTGGATGTATCGCATCCTGACGAACACCTTCATCAACTCGTATCGCAAGAAGCAGCGCGAACCCGTGACCGTGCACGACGACGACATCGCCGACTGGTACCTGTATGACAAGCTCGGGGTGGCGGGGGCGGAGGCGTCTGCGGAGAGCGAGGTGCTCGACAAGATCCCCGACGAGGAGGTCCAGCGGGCGCTCGAGGCCCTGCCCGAGGGGTTCCGCATGGCGGTGCTCCTGGCCGACGTCGAGGGGTTCTCGTACAAGGAGATCGCCGAGATCCTCGAGATCCCGATCGGGACCGTGATGTCGCGCTTGCATCGAGGAAGAAAGGCCCTCCAGAAGGCGTTGTGGGAAACGGTAAGGGAGCGTGGTCTTGTCACCGATTGATTGCGAGCACGTGCTGCAGCAGATCGAGCTCTACCTCGACGGCGAGCTCGAGGTGTCCTTGCGCGTGGAGGTCCACCAGCATCTGTCGGGATGCAACGGCTGCCTGGATCACTCGGCGTTCCAGCAGCGTCTGAAGGAGCTGCTCCGGGCGACGTGCGGCTGCAACGACGTGCCTGCGCACGTCATGGAGCGCATCCATGCCATGCTGGCCGACCATCCCGAGCCGCTCCACCCCGCGTAGCCGCTCGCGAGCCCTCGAGAACTTCCCCGAACCCTCGTTCCGTCGGCGTCGAATCCCCCCGCGAAGGAGGACGCCCACGTGACCAAGGGAACCCGGCCGGGACACCTGCCACCTGCGTCCCCGACCGAACCCGAGGGGCGCATCTGCTCGCATCCGGGTTGTGAGACCAAGCTGTCCGTCTACAACACCTCCGACTTCTGCTGGCAGCACGCCGACGTGACGTTTCCGAACTACCGGGGCAAGCGCCTCCGGACGGGCAGGGCCTAGAAGCCTCCCGCGCTCCCCCCTCCCTTGCGCGGGACGGAGAAGAACGACCCCGGAAGGGGTCGTTCTTCGTTCCCGGGGCTCGCGTAGGATTCCCCGGTGGCAGACAGAGATCGCAGGTGGAGGTCTGATGAGTGAGCTCGGCACGATCTTAGGGGTGTGGGCGCATCCGGACGACGAGACCTATCTGATGGCCGGTTTGGCTGCCGCCGGGGTCCGCGCAGGCGATCGCGTCGTCGTCGTCACCGCGACACGCGGAGAGGGCGGCTCGATGGACGAGGATCAGTGGCCCAGCGCCACGATGGGCCAGGTCCGCGAGCAGGAGCTGCTCCGCTCGCTCGCCGTCCTCGGCGTGACCGAGCACCACTGGCTCGATAGCTTGGACGTCGACATGGACACCCCCCTCGACGGTTCGGGGTTCGCGATGGTGCGAGCGCTCATGGAGGAGATCCAACCGGACACGGTGCTCACCTTCGGTCCAGATGGCATGACGGGGCACGTCGGGCACATGTCGGTGTGCGAGTGGTCGACGCGGGCCTTCGAGGAGGTCGCGAAGCCAGGCGCCACGCTTCACTACGCGACCATGACCCCCGAATGGGCCGCGGAATGGGTGCCGATCTACAACCGGTTCGACGTCTTCCGGCCCGGCACGCCGCCGGTGACCCCCAGGGACGAGCTCAGCATCGACTTCCTGATCCCGCCGGACCTGCTCGAGCTGAAGCTCGAAGCGATCCAGGAACACGTGAGCCAGGTCGGGTTCATGGTGGAGGCCTTCGGGGAGGACTATTTCCGGCGCGCGATGGCCGAGGAGACCTTCCGGCCGGCGGCGACGAAGGCATGACCGCGCCGAGCCCCGAGCCGTTCCGGGACCTGGACTGGGACCCGCAACGCGCTCGCGCCTTCGCCGATCGCACGGTGGATCTGTGGCAGGAGTTGCTCGAGCGTTTGCCCGAGATGTCCATCACGCACGGTGAGGACTGGGGGACCGTTCGTGACGCGGTGACGCGCGAGATCCCGGAGGGTCCCCTCGGCGACGATGAGCTGTTCGCGTACCTGCGCGAGGTCGTCTTCGAGCACTCGACGTTCCCGGGACATCCCAGGTTCATGGCGTACATCTCCGGTGCGGGCACGGTGCCCGGCGCTGCGGCCGATCTGCTTGCCGCGGGGGTGAACATGAACGCCGGCGGTTGGATGCTCGCACCCGCCGCGATGGAGATCGAGCTCCACCTCACGCGGTGGTTCGCTCGGCAGTTCGGTCTCCCCGAGACGGCCTCGGGCATCGTCGTTTCCGGAGGCGCGATGGCCAATTTCATCGCGCTCAAGGTGGCGCGCGATCGCGGCGCGGGGTGGGACATCCGTGTGGAGGGTCTGACGGCCGGCCCACCCCTGGCGATGTACATGTCCACCGAGACGCACGTCGTGAGCACCCGGGCGGCCGACATGCTCGGCATCGGTTCCAAGGCCGTTCGCAAGATCCCGGTCGACGAGCGGTTCCGCGTGCGTCTCGACCTGTTGCGCGAGGCGATCGCGCACGACCGCGCCGACGGTGTCCGACCGTTCGCCGTGGTGGGCTCCGCAGGGACCGTGGCCACAGGCGCCGTGGATCCGCTCGACGAGTTGGCGCGGCTCTGTCGCGACGAGGGCATCTGGTTCCACGTCGATGCGGCGTACGGCGGGCCCGCAGCCTTCACGGACGATCTCCGTCCGCTGTTCGCGGGGATCGAGCAGGCGGACTCGATCGCGTTCGACCCGCACAAATGGATGTACACGCCGCTCACGGGCGGGTGCGTCCTCGTGCGGGACCCGCAGCTCCTCGCCGATTCGTTCTCCATCCAGGCGGCCTACGTCCGGCAGGACAAGGAGCGCACCGGACGAGGGATCGACGGCACGCAGCTCGGACCACAATTCTCGCGAGGGTTCTGGGCGCTCAAGATCTGGATGTCGTTGCTCGCGCACGGTCGGCAGGCGTACGTGCGGCGGATCTCGCACGACGCCGAGCTCGCCCGATACCTCGGGGCGCGCGTGCAGGAGCGACCCGACTTCGAGCTCGCCTGCCCGGTCGGACTGTCCATCTGCTGCTTCCGCTACCTGCCGGCCGGCCTGCCGGCGAGCCCGGAGGCGGAGGCGTACCTCAACGTGCTCAACGAGCGTCTCATGACCGATGTGCAGCAGGACGGTCGCGCCTTCCTCTCGAACGCGGTGCTCGAGGATCGTTACGTGTTGCGGGCCTGCATCGTGAACTTCCGGACAGAGGCCGAGGACCTCGACGCCGTTCTGGATATCGCCGCCGAGATCGGGGCGCGGCTCGATGCCGAGCTACGTCCCGGGTCGTTGAAGCAGGGGGCCGCGTGAGCGGGATGCAGATGGCGCTCCTCGGATCGGGGGAGTTCGACCCATGGTCCGAGCCGGTCGAGCGATGGCTGCTGGAGCGGTCCAGCAACCCGGACGGTCCGGTGTTGATCTTCCCCACCGCGTCGGCGCACGAAGGGGACGCGACGTTCGACTCGTGGGGCAACAAAGGGATGGAGCACTACCGCGAGATGGGCGTGCCGTCGGAGGTCGTGCCGCTGAAGGTCCGTGAGGACGCACGTCGCCCGGAGATCGTCGAGCGGCTGTCGGGGGCTTCCATGGTGTTCTTCTCGGGCGGGAACCCCGCCCGCCTCACCGAGGTCGTGATCGATACGCCGTTCTGGACCACGCTGCTCGCTTCGATGGCCGACGGACTGCCCTACGCGGGGTGCAGCGCCGGCGTCGCCTGCCTGACCGAGTTGACCTTCGACAGCGACACGCAGGACATGGAGAAGGTGTGGGCACCGGGCCTCGGCTACGTGCGGAACACGCTCTTCGGACCGCACTGGGACATGCTCGACACGTGGATCCCGGGAGCGACGCAGTTCATCGTCGGTTCGGTGAAGCCCGGGCAGGTGTTCGTCGCGCTGGACGAGGACACGGCGATGACGGGCGACGGCCGCACCTGGCAGGTGATGGGTCGCTCGGGCATCCACGTGCTGCGCGAGGCCGAGTGGACCCACTACGTTCCCGGCGACTCCTTCGAGCTCGAGCTGGAGCTGCCGATCGCCGACTGAGCCGGCGGGCGCGGTAGCATCGGCCGATGCCCGCCAAGGCCAAGCTCACGCGCGAGAGCCCCATCGAGCAGCGCGTGCCCGAGATCATCCAGATCTTGGGTGAGACCTATCCTGACGCGCACGTCGCCCTGCGCTTCTCGACGCCCCTGGAGATGTTGGTCGCCACCATCTTGTCCGCGCAGTGCACGGACGAGAAGGTCAACGAGGTCACGGCCGTCCTCTTCCAGAAGTACCGCACCCCCGAGGACTACCTGCGGGTCCCCGAGGACGAGCTGAAGGCCGACATCAAGCCCACCGGTTTCTTCAACCAGAAGGCGATGTCGATCCGTGCGGCGTGCCAGCGCATCGTGGAGGAGTACGGGGGTGAGGTCCCCGACGCGATGGAGGATCTCATCACGCTGCGCGGTGTCGCGCGCAAGACCGCGAACATCGTGCTCGGGAACGCCTTCGGGAAGGTGGAGGGCATCGCCGTCGACACCCACGTGAAGCGCCTCGCGAACCGTCTGGGGTTCAGCCAGCAGAGCGACCCCGACAAGATCGAGCAGGATCTGATGCGACTGATCCCGCGGGAACGATGGTTCGACTTCACGTACGTGATCATCGACCACGGGCGGGCGATCTGCCAGGCGAAGGTCCCCAAGTGCGGGGAGTGCCCGGTGAGCCACCTGTGCCCCTCGAGCCTGGTGTGAGGAGCGCGCGCGGGGGCGGCGCCCATCGTGGCTGACCACGGGTTCGTCGCCGCCGACTTCCCTGCGATCGTGGCCCATCGCGGCGCCTCGTCGACGCGTCCGGAGAACACGCTGCCTTCGTTCGCGGCCGCGCTGGACCTCGGCGCGCCGATCGTGGAGCTCGACGTCCGCCGCTCGGCCGACGGCGTGGCCGTGGTGATGCACGACGCCTCGGTGGATCGCACGACGGACGGCGTGGGCTTCGTGCACGAGATGACCGCCGACGCGCTCGCAGGGCTGAAGGCCGGCTCTTCGGAGTATCCGGCGGGCGTCCCGACGCTTGCTGAGGTGCTGCA
>Ga0070697_100004157_pt1 | contig 11089 bp, 5 predicted proteins | sample KBSK1501metaG_FD_65475 | JGI IMG/M metagenome (GOLD analysis project Ga0070697, IMG submission 65475) | Corn, switchgrass and miscanthus rhizosphere microbial communities from Kellogg Biological Station, Michigan, USA - KBS K1-50-1 metaG | ecosystem: Host-associated > Plants > Roots >... | reverse complement strand
CCTTCGGGCCTTCGTTGAGACTGGCACTCGATCCACGCCCTTACGGACGTGGCTACTGACTTCCGGCCCTTCGGGCCTTCGTTGAGACTGGCACTCAATCCACGCCCTTACGGACGTGGCCACTGACTTCCGGCCCTTCGGGCCTTCGTTAAGACTGGCACTCGATCCACGCCCTTACGGACGTGGCTACTGACTTCCGGCCCTTCGGGCCTCAACTGATCACTGGCCACTTTCAATCCACCACCTTGATTCTCACCTCTGTCCCATTCGTTCGGATTTCTGGGACATACATTGCGTGGCCCAATACCGGCAGCGCGTGGAAGGCGCCGGGACTCTCAGCGCGCATTTCGTAACTCAACTGCCAAACACCTTCCGGAAGATGATCGATGAAGAGCGCGACTTTGCGATCGCGCAGCTCCTGGTAGACCCAGCGCGTGCGGCCAGTGAAGTCGGTCGCGGAAGTGAAGTTCATTGAGACCAGTCGGCTCGCAGATGAGCTACCCGTACCAGATGCGGGCGAGACGCCCGCGGTCCCAGCACTTCCCTTGAGCGCGCCCGACTTGAGTTCCTTCACATACAGGTTCTCGCCGCTGCGAAGCTGGACCGCTTCAAGGCCGCCCGGTTTGAGATCTTCAAACAGCAGATACTCATAGTTGTTTTTCGCTTCGATAGTAATCACCGTTTCCACGCGTTCGCCGCTTTTCACGGTGTCGCCATCATTCAAGGGCACGCGTTCGGAAACGAACCCTTTCAGCAGGGTCGCGTGATTGACGAGTTTGAAATACTGACGCCGCACGAAGATTTCATTGCCGGCGGCAGTGATCGGTTCTTCGAGACTGAAGAAGTTTGCCTGGGCCGAGAAATAAAGTGCGCCGGTGCCGCTGGTGCGCTTGATGGTGATGTCATTCGCGCCATCACGAATGAATTCGCGCGAAACTTCAAACTTGCTGGGAGCGCCGAGAGCATCGGCCGCAGTGATATGTTTCGTCGCTACTGAGTTTCCATTTACCAGCAACTCGTAACTCATATCTGCTTGCAACTCGCCACTCTTTCTCAGGTAGTCGTTGAGGGTGAGCACGACAATGGCAGTGTCGCGTGTGTTGCTCCATTGCGCGCCACGGCGGTTCTTCACCAGCCAGTTGGTTACGGGCTCGATTAGTTTGTTCTGCGGGTCGATAGCCAGTAATGCACGCAACACAAACGAAGTCGCTTCGACACCGCCTTCCGACCAGCGCCAGTAGAGACCATCTTCGCCCCAGTGAGCGATACCAATTACAGATGGATCCGACGATTGTCCGCCGCTCTGGACGATTGACGTGTCAGGCTTAGAATCGATCTTCACGCCGTTTTCCAGATTCTCAACCAGCGTCTTCGCCTTGTCCGTATAACCAAAGTAATGCGCGGACAGGGCGAGCAGGGCGCGAGTGTAGGCGTTCAGCCGGTCGCGATTGTTGAAGAGATTGTCAAAGGCTTTGGACTGGAATGGACTAACGGACTCGGCCGCCGCGGCCGATCCGCCGGCGCTCTTACGGAAATTGTCGTTTAGATAAACAGCCAGGGCGTGAAGTATCCAGGCTTGCTGGTCGTAGTTCACTTCTTCATCGACGAGTTCTTTGTCAAGGTAACTCGCCGCGCGTTCAGCGACATCATGTTTCACTGGAATGCCGGCCTGGCCTGCGAGCGTCAATCCCCAAAGCACGTAGGCGGTCATGTAGTGATCGCTGTCGCCGTCTTTCCACCACCCCCAGCCGCCGTCGGCATGCTGGAAGTTGTACAGTCGATCGAGACTCTGGCGCGTAATCTTGTCGAGTTCCTTGAGGTCACGCTGACCTTTAGGATGCGTGGCGAGGGCGGTGTCGGGTTCGATTCCACCAAACACACGCTCCATCGCGTCCTCAGGTTTCATGCCGAGATCACGCAGCGTCTTCGCGGTGATCGCCGCGGGCAGGAAGCGGCTCATCGTCTGCTCGGTGCAGCCGTAAGGGTAGTCGATGAGATAAGGAAGGGCGTCGAGAAGGGTGGTGGCCATGCTCGGGGCTATTTGTACTGAAAGCCCGGTGGTCTCGGCTCGGCGAGCTTTGGGAATGTCGAGCGTGATCGCGACGCTGTCGCCGCGCATCTTGCCGGAGCGCGAAACAAACTTCTCAACGCCATGTTCGTAAACAGTGAACGTCTTTTCCATCGCGTCGGCATACTTGTCCCCGCGTGCTTCGACTTTTAGTTTCACGTCGCGAGCTTCCGTGACTGCGACAAGCCAGTCGACTCTGGATTCGCTGTTTGCCTTAACCTCGACCGGCGAGGGTTCACTATTAACCGCGTGGCCATCGATCACGCCATCGATTACACGGGCGGTAACGGTTAGACCTTCGGTGGTTAATGCCGGAGCAACGCGCATTGCCTGATCCGTGTTGTTGTTGATGACGGCGGAGACCGTCACTTGATCGCCGACGACAAAGAAGCGTGGCGCCTGCAGTCGCACAATGAGTGGTTGCTTGGTTCGGGTTGCGGCGTTGCCGATTCCAAACTGATTGGCGGCGGTGGCCAGCCGAGCCGTGGCTGACCAGGTAGTTAGCGAGTCGGGATATTTCACTTTGGCAGTCGCGTTACCGTTCACGTCCGTGGTGAGATCCGGCAACCAAAGAATGGTTGAGCGAAAATCGCTGCGCACCTGGACCGCGGGTTCCTGACCTGGTACAGCATGAGGAGGAGGCGGCGGCGCCTCAGCCACTTTCATAGCATCGATTTCACGACTCCTCGAGGAGTCGTAAACCGATATTGAGTTCGACTTCATCCCCCGGGAAACTGGCGCTGCTCCATCCTTCGCCAAAATTCCGGCTGAAGCACCGAGCAAAGTCCGCTCATTTCGGCCGCCGCCGGCGCCGCCGGCCGGAACTTCCGTAATTACCTCGTCATCTTCGTTTAGCCCGACGTCTTTGATATCAATCAGTTGTCCCTTCGTGCCTTCCACCAAACGCAAATATGATTTCTGTTCGAAAGTGCTGTGCGTCTCGACCGCCTGCGATCGTTTTGTGCCGTAATAAAACTGGCGCGGATCGCCGGCGTAGTCGTGTTGAATGTATTTGACTGACTCGTCGATCAATCCCAGCGCTATCTCGGCGGAGACGGGTTTGCCGTTCGCATCCCTGGCGGTTATTGAAAGCGTTCCTTCTTCGCGCGGTTGATACTGCTCGCGATCCGCCTTCAGATCGACCGACAGAAACTGCTGCACGGGCGGCACCACGACGTGCTTCGCATCCACGAATAATTCCGCATCGCTCACCATTGCCGCATGGAGATAAATGTTGGGTACGTGCTTTTCTTCAATTGGCAGTTCGATCAGTTTCGCGTTTCCGGTGACGTGAATGAGTTTGTAACTGTAAAGATCCTCGGCTTCAACGCTGAAGAGTACGTAGCGATCGTTTGTATACGTCGAAATCATCACCGGCGCGGTTTGGCCGGCGCGGAAGGTGTCTTTGTCGACGATAATTTCAACACCTTCGTGGCGATACCCAAGGTCACTGCTCGCGTTGGTAGCCACGAAGACGTACGTTTCAGCCTTGATCGGCGGCAGAAAGCGATCGCGCTTACTTGCACCCGGCAGTGCCTGACTACTTTCCCAGGCGACGTGGTAATAGCCTTCACGCTCGGGAGTGAATTCAAATTGCGCCGCGCCTTCGGCATCTGTCTTTACCGTCTGCGTCAGTATGTCGTCGTGTTGGTAACCGCGAAACTTCAGCCGCCAGGACTTTTGCCTCTTCGTTACCACAGGCGGAAACACTTCACCCTTGTTCTGCAAAAGACGAAGCTCGTTGCCTTTCACTTCACGGCCATTGGGATCGAGCCACACTTCCCACCAGTAATCGCGCGTGACTTTCACGGTGCCTTCGGTGGTTACCGGCTGTTCGTTTGCATCGAGCGCTTTGATATCAACGGTGACTTTCTCTTTGGGGCGATAGATGTTCTCCTGCGCGCCCGGGTAGACGTAATAGCGCTGGCGCGTAACGCGTACGGTGTCGCTGGAAACGATTTCGCGGCGAGACGAATCAGTGACGCGCGCTTCAATGCGATACTCGAAATCCTGATTGTAATTTTCGCGCGGCGTATCAAAGGTAAGCACGGCCTTGCCGGTTGCGTCTGTTTTAATCGTTTCGCGCTTGATGACCGGGCCCTGACCGCCGTAGTAGGCGCGGCCCTGCTGTGCTGCAAGGTCGTCGTAGTACCAGGGGTAATCGTGATGCGGATACCAATAGTGATAGAAAGGATTCTGATAGACGACGACTTCGACTGAGGCGTTACCTACCGGCCCGCCAAAGTAGTAGTCAGCCTGGATGTTGACTTCCACTTTCTCGCCCAGGCGGAAGGCCTTCTTCTTACCGTTCTCTTCGGGAGTTTGCACCGCGACTTTGAACTCCGGAAGTTTGTACTCTTCGAGCCGAAACAGCTTGGCGCTGCCGATACTGTTTTTGCGACCGTTGTCCCAGAACTGGACGTTGTATTCGCCAAGCGGCAACTGCTCGCTGAGTTCAAGGGAACCCCAGGCGCTGCCGAAATTGTTTAGCGTCGATTTGCCTTCGCTTACTTTTGTGCCCCGCGGATCATTGATCTGATATTCAACTATCTGGCTCGCCGGCGTTGAGTACACGCCATTGCCAAAACGACGCGCGATGAATTTCCACTGCACCGTTTCCCGTGGGCGATAGGCCGGGCGATCCGTGAAGGCGTAAATGCGCCACGCGTCGCCGCCCTCACTTACGCCCCCGGCGTTGCCGGCAGCAAATGCCTCACGATCCCCACCCACGGCGGTAGCAGCAGCCGCATAGAGGTTTCGACTGCTAGTGGTGTTCTGCAGTTTGAACTGGGCCAGCCCGTCGCTGTTTGTTGTTTGCGCCAAACGGCGGGCGTGCCACTTGGTATTACTGTCGCCGTCGTAATAGTTTTCCCAGAGAATCACCTTTGCGTTTGCCAATGGCGCGCCGGTAACGGCATTTGCGAAGTAGACCAACGCCTGCGTTGCCGACGACTTCAAAACCAGCGAAACGTCAGTGATCAAGACGAGGTCGCGGGCTGAAAGTGAACCGCTCCGACCCTCCAGCACATAAGCACCTACGGGCAGTCTGCCCTCGATGCGGACTTCCTCGTTAAAGGGTTTGTGATCGCCTTTGCTGTCGATCTGTTTCGACCAGGCTTTAACGGGCACTCGGCCGGCGACCTTCAGTTTGTGAATCCAGTTTTCGACGTCGCCTTCGCCTTCATCTTCGTCTACGTTTTTGGTGTAGCGAACGTCGCTGGTTAAGTCGATCTTGTAAAGCGCGAAATCGACACGTTTCAGGTTGCGCGCATCCAATCCGAATTGCAGTTCAGACTCGGGCAGAAAAATATTCGAGACTCCCACGCTGAGGGTCGGTTCGGTGATCTGCTCAATCTGCTGGAGCGCCTGGTCGTAGTAGCGCGTTTCGCCTCTGGCGAATTCTTTCGTGAGGCGCCGAAATAGTTCGAGCGCCTTAATGTAGTCGGGCTCTTGCTGCCACTCGCCATTATCAAGCTGGCGAATTGAACCGGTGGACTCCATCCACTGTGCGTAATGAAACAGCGCATCGTCGTACCAGTCAGACTGCTTGCCGGCTTTGAGCGCCGTTTCAAATTCCTCGGGCACTTGCTGTCGTCTTTCCCAATCGCCGCCCATGTAGCGCATGGTCATCGCGATTAGAAAATGCAGGTGCGTCTTTTCGTTTTCAGTGGTGCTGATCCGGAGCGCGTTTTCGAGCGTGTCGAGGGGAATGTAGTTGCCGTAGTAGGTATAGAAGTAATACTCGTTTGGGCGGGGCGGCTCGGCGGCTTTGAAAACAATCTTGAGATAGCGTTCACGGGCTTGATCGATCTCACGTTGCCCGGCCCACCAGTCTAACGCCAGTTGATAGTGTGGCCACCCGCCGCCCCAGTTCATCTGATTGCTGCGGGTCCAGAAGAAATCGCCGAGTGATTCGTGAGCTTCTGCCCACACGAGATCGCGTTCGGTGTCTTTGTCCTTGACCCGGATCAGTTCCTCCAGTTGCTTCTGCGCCTCTTCAAATTTTGTGGTGTCTGACGTCTGAGTCGCCGCCTGCGCGCGCCAGGAGGTGTCGGCGAGGCGGAAATCAACCCAACGCACTTCGGCCGGCGCCAGTTTTGTTTTGTCTACCTGGCCATAGACTTCATTGGCGCGAGCATAGGAGCCGGCCGCATAAAACTGTTCTGCGTCTGACTTGAGTTTTGCGTAGTCAGCTTGCTGAGCAGACGTTGGCAGAAAGTAGAGAAACGCGAGCAGTGCGATAGAGATGATTGTTTTCATGATCGGGTATCGTTGTTGAACCGAATAATTTTCAAAGTTTGCACAAACGCCAAACCCTCCGGCACTTAAGGGTGCGGTGGTTAGACCACCAACAGAGCTTGCGAGTTCCCTTGGCGTCTTTGAATGAACGGGAGAATTGGCAGGGACTTGCGCGAACTGTGAAATAGCGAAGAGCGGGGGCCAGCCCCCCTTCCTTACCTGTGAGCCGGCCAACTTGCACATGAATCGCACCTTGAAAGCCTTTTGCTTGCGATTACGCGCACAACTCCGATCAGCTCAGGGTGGGGAAGGCGGGCTTGCCCCCGCTCTTCCATGGCTTGTTGCTTGAAGGTGTCTCTACCAGTCTTCCTGGGCAATGTATTTGAGGACGGATTTGATTGAGGCGACAGCGTAAGTGCCGTCGGCTTTTTTGAACGGAATGTGGCGATAGCGGCCGAGTGACATTTTGTTGAGTGCCTCAGCGACTGAGTCTTTCTCGTGAAGGGTTTCCGGATTCCGGCTCATAAGTTCTTTCACAGTTGCCGACGCCAGATTTCCGCCGCTGTTCAATTTCTTGAGCACATCGTGCTCGGTAAAAATACCAACGAGCTTGCCGCCTTCGACAACGAGCGCGCAGCCGGAGTTGGAATTCTTCATGAGGTGGGTTACGTCGAGGGCGGCTGTATCCGGGGCGACGGCAATAGTCTCATCCTGATCAAGCCGGCTCAAATTGTCTTCCATCACGGAGAGCGCCAGCCCCTCGGCAGCGTCGGCACTGGGAATGTCGAGCTGTCGAAACGACGCCAGGCAATTCTCGCAACGGTCAATGCCGTCGATGTTTTCGTGACCACAGGAAGGACAGTTCATAAAAGCTTTTGGGGTAAAGGGGAATGGGGAAAGGGTAAAAAGTTCAGAGCAAGGAGAATCTGTTTTTCTTTTCCCCTTTACCCGTTCCCCTTTTCCCCTTTTCTTATTCGACCACCCAGGTGTCGCCGCTATTGAGCAGTTTTTCCAGACTGCCTGGTCCCGACTTGGCGATGGCGGCATCAATCTGCCCAACCATCATTTCTTCGTAGGTTGGTCGCTCGACGGCGCGAAAGATTCCCACCGGCTGCGGAAAGTCCGGCTGCTCCATGCGGGCCAACATAAACGCGACTGAAGGATCCTTCAGATAGATGTCGTGCACCAGCAGATCGTTTTCAGTGATGCCATCTTCGCCGATGGTCACCACTTCCGGATGCGCGCCATTCATGCGAATCCCGCGGTTACGGTCCTTGCCGAAGATCATTGGCTTGCCGTGCTCGAGATAGAGCACGCGATCAGTGCGTACGCTGCGTTCAGCGAATGAATCGAAGGCGTGGTCGTTAAAGATATTGCAGTTTTGATAGACCTCGATAAAGGAGATGCCTTTATGTCTGGCGCCGGCTTCGACTACGCCCCCGAGATGCTTGACGTCGATATCGATCGAGCGCGCCACAAAAGTCGACTCGCTGGCGATGGCCAGTGAAAGCGGATTGATTGGATAGTCGACGGCGCCCACCGGACTCGACTTCGTCTTCTTGCCAAACTCCGACGTTGGGCTGTACTGGCCCTTAGTCAAACCATAAATACGATTATTGAAGAGTATGTAGTTGACATCCAGGTTGCGGCGAATCGCGTGCATGAAGTGATTGCCACCGATGGAGAGGGCATCGCCGTCGCCGGTGATGACCCACACGCTCAGATCCGGATTCGCACACTTGATGCCGGTCGCGATCGCGGGCGCGCGTCCATGAATGGAGTGGAAGCCATAGGTGTTCATGTAGTAAGGAAAGCGCGAGGAGCAGCCGATGCCGGAAACGAAAACAATCTTCTCGCGCGGAATGCCGAGCTCGGGCATCACCTTCTGAACGTTGTTGAGAATTGCGTAGTCGCCGCAGCCGGGACACCAGCGCACTTCCTGATCGGAGACAAAGTCAGCCTTTTTCTGTTGACCCGGAGGCGGCGCGATCTTGCCTGAAACAGCGGAACCGACTTCGCTATCGGCTGATACTGCTTCGACGATGGGCTTCTTAAGATTGCCGTTACCACTGCTACCATTTCCAGTTGAACTCATGAATGCTCCTTAAGAAAGTACTATCACTCGATAGCAAAAATGTCGGCGATTGCGATCTGAAAACCTGGGATAACATCTCCACCGTCAAGCGTGTCCTTCTCAGTCAAGGTTTCAATGTCCGTGAGCGAGCGATAGACGGTGACGTTGCAGAGCTTGGGACTAATTAACCAGACCAAGGGTGTTCCTCGATCCAACCACATGTAAACTTTGTCCTCTACTTCGCCAACGGTGTCGCTCGGACTGATGACTTCGACGGCGAGGTCCGGGGGGCCTTTCCAAAAGCCTTTAGATCTTCCAACTTCCGCGACCTTTTCCTGTCGAATAAATGCGATGTCGGGCGCCCGCACGGTATCCGGATTGGTCGTGAGCACAAATCCAGTCTCCGCCGCATAGATCTTGCCGAGCCTCTTCTTTTTAACAAACACCTGGAGCGGACTTGCCAACTCCATAATGATTCTTCCGTGGTCATGTCCGGCTGGTGACATCTTCTTTAGTTCTCCATTGACGAGTTCGTAACGAAACTCGCCTCTAGGTAAAGCCAGAAGCTCATCAGCGGTCATGAGTTTTAATTCAGTGCTCATCTTCAATCTCTTAACATCGCTCAGCAGGCGAGGGTGCGCCCGCACAACGATCAGGGTTTACAAATATTCTTCAACCTTGCGAACAATCTCGCGAATCTGGAACGGCCGGCCCTTCACTTTCGAGAAGGCAATTGCATCAACCAAATACTTGGCACGCACCATCGTGCAAAGCTGGCCCAGATTCATTTCCGGAATAATTACCGTTTCAAATCCAGCGAGCACTTCGCCAAGATTCTTCGGGAAGGGATTCAGATACTTTAGATGCGCCGCCGAAACACTCTTGCCTTCGCTCTGCAGTTTCTCGACGGCGGTACTAATGGAGCCGTAAGTCGATCCCCAGCCCAACACCAGCACCTTGCCGGTCGACTCTCCGAAAACTTCGACCAACGGAATATCGTTCGTAGCGCGATCAACCTTCTCCTGCCGCAGCTTCACCATCAGATGGTGATTCTCGGGATCGTAGTTGACGTTCCCGGTGATGTGCTGTTTCTCAATGCCGCCGATGCGATGCTCGAGTCCCGGCGTGCCGGGAATCGCATAAGGACGCGCCAGAGTTTCCGAGTCGCGCGAATAAGGCATGAAGCTGGCCGGATCGGTAGCAAACGTAACCTCGATTTTTGGCAGCTCAGCGATTTCTGGAATGGCCCAGGGCTCAGCCCCGTTTGCCAGATAGCCGTCAGACAAATAGAAAACCGGAGTCATGTACTTGAACGCCAGACGCACAGCTTCAATAGCCATGTGAAAACAATCGGCGGGTGTTGCCGGCGCGAGCACAATCGCCGGACATTCGCCGTTTCGTCCCCAGACTGCTTGGAACAGATCCGCCTGCTCAGTTTTTGTCGGCAAACCGGTTGATGGCCCACCGCGCTGCACGTTGATGATGACCAACGGCAGCTCAGTCATCACGGCGAGTCCGATCGCTTCCTGCTTCAGGGCCACGCCCGGACCGGAAGTTCCCGTTAGACCAATCTGGCCGGCAAAACTCGCCCCGATGGCGGAACAAACTGCGGCAATCTCGTCCTCGGCCTGAAAAGTTTTCACTCCAAAACTCTTGTGGCGCGCGAGCTCGTGCAGAATGTCAGACGCCGGCGTGATTGGATACGATCCATAGAACAAAGGCCGGCCGGCAAGTTGCGAAGCGGTGACGAATCCCAGTGCGGTAGCTTCGTTGCCGGTTATCTTGCGGTATTTGCCGGGCGCGATTTTCGCTTTCTTGATTGTGTAGTGGGTAGTGAACAGCTCCGTGGTGTCGGCGAAGTTATAACCGGTCTTCAAAGCAATTTCGTTTGCCTTGGCCAGTTCCGGGTTCTTGCCAAACTTGCTAGTGATCCAGGCGAGCGTATTTTCCATCGGCCGATCGTAGAGCCAGTAGAGCACGCCGAGCGCGAAGAAATTTTTGCAGCGATCGATCTCCTTGCGCGAGAGTTCGACGTTGCCTTTCAGCGCGTTCATGTTGAGCGTTGTGACCGGCAGTTTGTGCACGCGGTAACCGGCCAGCGTTCCATCCTCGAGTGGATTTGAAGCGTAGTTCGCATACTTCAAATTCTCTGGTGTGAAGCCGTCCGTATTAACGATGAGTGTGCCGCCCTCTTCGAGGTCCGCAAGATTAACCTTCAGCGCCGCGGGGTTCATAGCTACCAAAACGCTTGGCTGATCGCCGGGTGTCTTGATGTCCTGGCTGGAGAAGTTCAACTGAAATCCGCTCACGCCGGGCAAGCTGCCGGCGGGGGCGCGAATCTCAGCCGGAAAGTCGGGCAAGGTAGAGATATCATTGCCGACAACTGCCGAGGTGTTTGTAAACTGCGTTCCCGTTAACTGCATGCCGTCGCCGGAGTCGCCGGCAAAACGGATCGTCACGGCTTCTACTTCTTCAAGATTCTTTTCCGCGTGTTCTACCGGGGGTTCGATGATAGTGCTCATTTTGTGTTTGTATCAGGCCCTTTCAGAGCGAGCTAAGAGATTGCGAGCTGCAATTGTTATTCCCACAGCCGGAGTTTTCGTGAATATTCAACCGCCGTCCGTACTTTCCATCACTTGATCGGGATTCGGTGGCAGGTTCATCGTAGTTTTCGGATAGCTTTCGGCCAGATAGCTGATGATATCGAA
>Ga0070697_100004156_pt1 | contig 11090 bp, 10 predicted proteins | sample KBSK1501metaG_FD_65475 | JGI IMG/M metagenome (GOLD analysis project Ga0070697, IMG submission 65475) | Corn, switchgrass and miscanthus rhizosphere microbial communities from Kellogg Biological Station, Michigan, USA - KBS K1-50-1 metaG | ecosystem: Host-associated > Plants > Roots >... | reverse complement strand
CGCTCACCTACTTAAGCACGTTGAGCGCTGTCGGCAGCCCTACCATCTGCGTACTGCGTATACCTGGCAGGTGCTTCTGTTCGCCTCCCAGGGGGCATGGGCGGAAGCCGAGCGGGTGATCACGCAAGCCCATCCCATCGTGGATGCTCTTGCCGACCCCATCCCCTCGGCCTTCCTGCATCAATTTCGCGGCTTTCTGGCCTATCAGCGGGAAGATTATCTGGTAGCCGAGCGCGAACTGCAGGACGCCCAGGTGGACCAGAGCCTGCAGAGCGGGCTGGGCGATCTCATGTTCTACCTGGGCCTGCTCGGCCTGGTACAAGCGACCGTGGGCAAAGAGGAGGAGGCTCGTATGTACATGGCGCGGGTAGAGGAGCACCTTGCCGTCCTGCCCGCTGGTATTCTGCCGACCGCCCCGCTCATGACCTGTCTCACGCTCACCGCTATAATCCTCGGTGACGGTGAGCGTGCGAGACGCCTCTACCCCCATCTGCTCGCTTTTCAGGGCCAGCATTACTGGTTCCTGGTGGATCGGGTGCTGGGTATGATCGCGCTGCATGATGGGCAATGGGAAGCAGCAGCAAAGCACCTGGTCGCTGCGGAGGCCATAGCCCGGTGCGAGGAGCTGCGACCTGAACTGGCGCGGACACTCGTGGGACAAGCTCGCCTCGAAGTAGCGCGAGGAGGCCAGGGAAGCACCACGCGCGCTGGGAAGCTCTTCAGGCAGGCGCTCGCGCTCTTCGAGGAGTTGGAGATGTCCACTTCGGCGTGCCGTGTGCGCCAGCAGTTACGCACGCTCGCCCACCAGGCTCGCGACCCCCTCTCCCCACCGCTGCCGGCCAACCTGACCGGGCGCGAGGCTGCAGTGCTCAAGCTGGTCGCCCAGGGCAAGAGCAATAGGCAAATCGCCGAGGAAATAGGGCTGAGTGAGAAAACGGTGACGAATCACCTCACCCATATCTTCAACAAGACGGCCTGCTACAACCGGGCCGCTGCAACAGCCTTTGCCATCCGTCACGACCTGGCGTGACCTCCTCACCGCTGCACAAGCCCTCGCGAATATAGGACTTTTCTCCCATATCGGTGACCCCTTCTCCCCATTTGAGGGTGCTCTGCAAAAATGGGAGGTTTCTCCGATGTCAGAGTGACTGAGAGCAAGTATACTTCCGTTATCGAAGGGATGACGATGGGGGCTCCGGTGTCCTCTGTAGCCAGCGGCAAGGAGCTTGCGTTCCTGGTAGAGCAAAGGAGTGCAGAGATGTTTGTCACCGTTTCCACCTACAGGGCGAAGGCTGGCGAAGAGGATGCCGTTATTGCCTTGCATGAAGATTGGCAGCGCAATCAGCAAGCCAGGACGCAAGGCTAACTTTCGGGAGAATTACTCAGAAATACGCAGGCTCCCCGCGAGTTCGTTGCGATTATGCGCTTCGAGAACCGAGCGTTTGCTCAGGCGCTAGTAAACGACCCTGAGCGGAACGTATGGTATAGACGGTTAGTCAGTCTGGTTGAAAACGTGCCAGTGCTCACAGAGTACATCCGTGAGTGGCCCCAATGAGCAGCAGCGATGCAGATGTTGAACACGCAAAAAGCACAGAAGGACGGCGCTTCGAGACCTGGCAAGAGATCGAGGAGGCAGTGCGATCAGCGACGGCCTACTGGAATGCGCACAAACATCCCTATGTGTGGGGTCGACGTCGGCGACATCAGCCTCGCAGGAAGCCCGGGATTGCACAGCTGCCGAAAGTGGCCTGAACTTGCCGGATGCACCACTTAGAGGCTGTACGAAAAGCCTTCTGGAGCCAGGTTGCATTGATGAGTTGTTTCGCCCTGGCAAGCTATTCCAGAAGCCAATAAGAGATATTTTCGTTCAAATGGGCTTGACTTGCAGAGCAAGTGGCTCAAGAAGCCGATGGAAACCCAACAATGGGAAATGGCTTCTCTGGCCTTTTCGTACAGCCTCTACGAGTATGCCATGAGATGGATCGGAGCTATTCTGAAGGAGAACCGCTGTGACGAGGTGGCACACCAGCAGCTTATGCGAGCCTATGCGGCCCAGGGTCGACGCAGCGAGGCATTGCGCCAGTACCAGCTCTGTGCACGCATCCTGGTTGAGGAACTCGGTGTGCAGCCAATGCCGGAAACGATAAGCCTGTTTCAGGCGATCTTGAACAACGAACATCTGCCTCAAGATGGAACGAAATAGAACGAAAATAGAGCTTCTCTAGAACTCTTCATGGTAAAGTAGAGGTAGAGGCAGGTCTGTCGGTGGTTTTGTGACGAAAAGATCCACCAGGACTCCTCAAACGGCTCACCGAGGGCGCCGAGAGTACAGGGTGAAAGCTGAAAGTCTAGACGCAAGGCGCTTTGCTCACCATCTCTCGACTGACTTGCAGAGCGTCTTCGCAAAAATGGAGGATCTTTTCGTCAGAAAAACACCGATAGGCCATTTACTAAAACTGAAAGGACAACCAGGATGACCGACTTCGTTTGTCCGCCCACAGGCTATCACTATGATGTCCCGCTGATTCCTCAGCCCGATAAGTTGAGTTGCTGGGCCGCTTCCATGGCCATGCTGGTAAGCTACAGCCAGCATGCAAGCAGAACTCCTGAGAGCCTCGCTCAAGAGGTCGGTCGTAGCCTGCGAACAAGTTATAGCTGGGATATGTTGGAGGAAGTGAAAGATCATTTCGGGTTCAAGGATATCCCCTTGCCATCAAATGCTAGCCTGTACCCACCTCCCGAGCAGTGGTGCCAATGGTTAGGGACATACGGTCCCTTGTGGGTAACGACCGTTGGTGCACCATCGCATGCCATCGTGGTTCATGGCTTGCAGGGTGATCTCACGCCAGAAGGCACGATGATCGATATTCTCAATCCATGGGACACCTCTCAGACCTTCGGCGATGATCCAATCGATTTTGTTCCAGACAACCACGGGATCGCCTACACGAGCACGTTTCAAGACTTCGCTGCTGACTTTGGTCTGCTGGGATTGGATAACTATGGAGACTGGAGAGTCTTGTATTTGCCAGGCACGGCATCGCCTCCGGCAAATGAGTAGACCTACAAGAAGCAAAATCGACTGCGAAAAAAATCGTTGCGCGTCTACTGAATAGAAGAGATGGGAGTTGCATGTGGTGAGAAATGAGGTATTCTTTCCATCAGTCCAAGAAAAGAGAGGGTTGTTCTATGTATCCGAGCATACGCGCTGCATTCCTCTCGTTCAGCACGCGCTTTGAGGGGTGTGTGCCCTACATGTACCTGGACATCAGGGGTCTGGTCACTATTGGTGTAGGCAACCTCATCGATCCTGTGGACCTGGCCCTGCCATTTGTGCATAAAGCAGACCTGGCAGTGGCCACGCAAGATGAAATTCGGGTAGATTGGCAGACGGTCAAAGGCCGACAGGAACTGGCGACGGCACACGACTATCTGCAACAGTTCGATGCCCTCAAGCTCACCGATGAGAGCATTGACCAGCTCGTCCTTGCGAAGCTCGACAGCAACGAGGCGACCTTGAGCAATACCCCTGAGTTCGCCGACTTGGATAACTGGCCCGCCGATGCCAAACTCGGCCTGTTCAGCATGGCCTGGGCTGCCGGTCCCGGCTTCAGCAGAGTCTTCCCGAGATTTCGCGCGGCCTTCGCCGCCAAGGACTGGAACACCGCGGCCACCGAGTCCCACATGGATGACACGTACAACCCAGGACTCAGACCCTGCAACGCGGCTAATCGCATCTTATTCAGCAACGTCGCCCAGGTGATCCAGCAGAGCCTTGATTTCTCTGTCTTGCAGTACCCGAAAAATCTGTCTGCCGGAGATGCACCCAATCAATCTCAGCTGCCAGTTGTGACAGGACTCGATCCTTCCAGCGGGTGTATAGGGGACACGGTGACCATCATCGGCCAGGGATTCACCGAAGCCTACTCCGTCGGGTTTGGCGATATCTCTGTCCCTACGATGAGCGTCGACTCGGACACCCAGATCACGGTGACGGTCCCCAACGGCAGTGGCAATGTGCCTGTTACCGTGATCACCTCAGCCGGCGGCAGCAGCCCATCTCATGCCGCTGAATTCGCCTATGTCTAGTGGTGGCACTCGGGGTGCGTTGGTGTTTCCTCTGCTGAAAACGGGAACACCCAGAAACAGTTTTTCTGACAAAGTGCTTGTAGTGCGTGTAAAGTGCAGTGTGTACATGGGGATGGTTCAAACTGATCTTGGTGTAAAATGCGAAATTTCTCTGTAGCTGAGGATGCGTCTTCTCTAGCCACATAAAGTCTCATGCCCTTCGAGAAAAGATTGAGCGCATATGCCGAGATCAGGAGGGAAGCGGTTCGTTTCAATGTCTTTCCTGCTTGAAGCGGAGGAGGATCACTATGGGTGATGGGCACCAGCTTACGGAGGCGAAAATCTGTGACAAGGTCGAGCAACTGAAAGTCGGAGGGGTGAGCATCTGGCAACTCCCAGGGCAGACGGCTTTCTTCTATAAGACAGGGATGGCCATCGATGTTGACGGAGCACCTCAGGCTTACCATCCTGAGCCCGATAGTAATCTGGGGCTTGATTTTCTGGCGAATGCAGGAAGGCCGGGCAACTGGTTTGGGATCGTCACGGACAACGGCCAGCGAGATGGTGATCCTATCGTTCAGGGGCCAGATGACCCAGCACCGGGCTTTTACGTTTCGTCGACATCTCTGCAGGACAAAACAAAGCAGCGTACGGATCCACTCAGGTATGTCGATGCCACCCAGATTCCCTATATTGTCCTCCCACCCGAGGTTCGCAGCAGCCTGAATGCACAGCTGGGAGATGTTGCGCTCGTCATCAGCGGCAAAAGTGGTCAACTCTCCGAGGCGATCTTCGCCGACGTTGGTCCACGGCAGAAGATCGGCGAGGGCTCGGTTGCTCTCGCCGACGCCCTGGGAATCCCTTCCAGCCCCCGGCATGGCGGGACCGACGGCGGCGTGATATACATCGTCTTCCCGGGATCCGGGAACGGAAAACCGAGAAGTAGAGATGAGATCATCGCTGAAGCGGACAGGTTATTCGAAGAAATGGGAGGGATGGCACAGCTACAGGCCTGCTTCCCTGAGCTCCTCCATCCTCCCACTCTGATGAGCATTAGCCCGGCGGAAGGACCAGCAGATGGAGGTACCACCGTCACTATCACCGGTACCGGCTTCACTGATGCCACTGGAGTCTCCTTTGGCTCAACGGCAGCCGACTTCACGGTGGACAGCGACTCTCAGATCACCGCCATGAGCCCGGCGGCAATCAGCAGTGGAGCCGTCGATGTGACGGTTGGGACCCCCAGCGGTACTTCGGCCATCAGCAATGCTGACCAGTTCACCTATACGACCTAGCATCTTGCCAGGTTCGTTGAGCAGGGTGAGCTTCCCTGCTTTCAACCGTTTGACTGTGTCAAGTAAGCATGTTGTCATTCATGTTAGGAGGAGGAGAAAATTATGCCTGGCCCGAGCAAAGGAAGCGACTCGTCGTACCCCGACAATACCGGGGCAAACGGCATACCCACCGCGCCGGTCCCGGACCCTACCCTGAAACAGGCCCACGAAGCTGCACGGGCAAAATTGCAGGATCAGGATGAAAATCCGACCCCGCATTACCAAGCCTACTTGAAATACCGGGACGAATACCAGAGTAAGGTCGAAGCTTGGCACAAGGCGTACGCCGCTGCTTTGACCGATCCCATGAAGCTCCAGACCTGGCCGATTGATGGTGCGTCCTACCAAGACGATGCAGACGAAGCTATGAATCGCTGGATGAGCTTCGGATTCAAAGAAGAGATTGAAAAAGCTCTCGCCACCCTGGCGGCTCAGGGGACCAATCCCCGCGATAGCAGGGTCGCAGAGCATCCAGACTAAAGTTTGTCTACAAAGTTAGTTTCGCAAAGAACTTTTGCACAAAAGGAGGATACAGTTATGCCAGATGTCTTCAAAATCCTTAAGGACTTGGAACTCAAGAGTGTTGGGCTCGATCCACAAACGGGCAAAATGCAAGAGGGATACTTTATCGCCTTCCGGAGCGTTGGATTGCCGATCCACAAGGAGGATTTTGACAATCCCTGGTCACCACTTGGTGTCAACCTCGAAAAGGATATTCCAAAGACGGATCCTTCCGATCCGAAGAACGCGCCGAAAACCGGTAGCGGCCAAATGGATGAAAACAAGATCTTCGCTGCCAATATCGCGAAGTCGCAGCAGTCCTACCTAAACACCTTTCTACTCACCGATAATCAGCTTAGGATGAACAGCGAGTATGCTGTGATGCCTAACGCCAGCAAAGTGAGCGACGCATGGTGGGCTATCATCACCGGGGCAAACGGCATACCCACCGAGTCGGTCCCGAACCCCGATCTGCAGAAGGCCCTCGATGATGCGCGGGCAAAATTGATGGATAAGGATGGAAACACGACTCCACATTACCAGGCCTACTTGCAATTCCAGGACGCATACAATAGCAAGGTCCGAGCTTGGCACAAGGCATACGCCGCAGCTTTCACCGATCCGATGAAGCTGCAGAACTGGCCAATTGATGGCGTGTCCTACCAAGACGATGCAGACGGAGCCATGGACCGCTGGGTGGGCCTGGGATTCAAAGAAGAAATTGAAAACGCCATCGCCACCCTGGCGGCTCAGGGTACCGATCCCGCTATCGCGTTGATCGGCCGAGCCAAGAAGAGATTCATCAATAGCCTGAACGAATTCCAGAGTGTAGGGGAGATTCCGTATACCATCATGTTGCCCAATAGTTGGTACGACCCTGATAACGACGACGGCTGGAACGAGTACACCAGCGCGGACGCTCATAGTGAGAGCCATTACCAGGCATCTTCAACATCGTACGGCGGTGGCGGAGGGTTCAGCGTTGGCTTCTGGTCAGCAAGCGCATCCTTTAATCACGCGGACCAGCGAAGTTCGCTTGATATCCAGGCCAATGATCTGGAAATCGCGTTCAAGTACTGCGCGGTGGACATCGAGCGCCCGTGGATGGTTAGTGCTTTGTTGAACCTGAAGAATTGGTTTCTCATGGGCGATTACAAGAAGGGCAGCATTTCAGACGGAACCATGGGCCAGGAACTTCGTCTAAACGATCCCACGTTCCTACCCTCGATCGTGACAAGCCTGGTCCTGATCAAGGACCTATCCCTCAAGTGGGGCAACTGGAAGGCGGACTGGGATTCTCATGCCGAAACAACCTCCGCATCCGTCTCGGTTGGATATGGACCATTTTCCGTGAATGGATCCTACTCTCATCATGATGAGCAGAGAAACTTCACGGCCGATACGAGCGGAGAGAGCCTAATGGTTCCCGGTATCCAACTGATCGGCTACGTGTCGATGATCAGTCCCTTGTCTCCCGGGGTTGATTCGTCCCAGTTCGTGACACATCCGCATTAAGCAGGCTGAGGGTCTCAGGCGAGACAAGGGCCGCTGGTCCAGGGTCTCCGTGAGACCCTCTATGTAGATTGGCAAATGTCCCTCAGGAGGAAACGACAAATGACACTTTCACTCGAAGCCATCCACCAAACCTTGACCGATTTTTTCTTGAATAAATTCCGGACAGATGCCGGAAGTCAGATCCAGTTCCGCTTCGATAAGTATGGCTCCGCTGTGTCTGATTCGGCTTTCATCGACCTGGATCACCCCGAGTGGGGATATATAGCGGGCAAGGCGCAGTGGACGTTTTCCTACCTCGTGAACCGCATCCCCGTCGATGATGACGGAGTGAACATCTTACTCTCGCAAGGAGATATCGATGACACGTACTACACTCGCCTCCTTTCGCCGTCGATTCCGTATCTCCCCAATGGTCTCGATGACGCTACGAAACAGGCGATTATTCAGGCCTTCGGCAACATTAAAGCAGATGCCTTGAAGGTATGGAATGACGTAGTGGCAGCATGGCAGATTAATTACAAACCATCCTCGGCGACCCCAGAGAATTGGTACGACACGTCCAAGAATGAGGTATGGACAAGCCACTCGTTTCAGGTAACTGACACGACTCCCGGCCCGTCCACCCAATTGTGGAAGTTGAAGCTGAGCGATGTATCAATGCAGCAGGTCCTGCAGTTGCCCGAGGCAGTGAATAACTCATCGTTAAACATCCCCGCTCGCATTCTCGAGTTGCAGCCAAATTCAAGGGAGATGCTAACGCAAAATGTAACGGCAAGAGCCGCAGAACCCTTTCACATCTTGGCCGCAGAGGCACAGTCCGATCGACTCGTTGTCTCCCCTTTGGTAGAGCACAACATCGGCATTGCCGCCGAGTCGGTCGCCAAAGTTGGCGCAACCCCCACGGAGAGTGTGGCGCTGTACGACACCTATCTCCAGCAACACAACACACTGGATATCAGCAAGAAACTACTTGTTAACCAATACCTCGGCAATTACGCTCCGACACAACCCGTTCAGACCAGCAGCATCTCCGTTTCGTTCGACTATTGTCTGATAAACGCTCTCCGTCTCTGGTACAAGGATGTATTTATCAATGACACATCCTGGTGCATCCCTACTGTGCTGAAAGGCCAACTAACGACGAGCGGTCCGGCTGGCAATTTGCCGCTCATACCGATCGGGTTTGTAGCAATCCGGAATCTGAATATTGAGGGCAACTGGACAGCCGCGGACGAAGCGAATGCCTCTCTCGCGACCGGATTTGGGCCTTTTCAGGTAACATGGGATTCCGTGAACAAGAAGCTTTCTTATCCAGGGCTGCAGATCATTGGCTGGGTGCTGCAGAAGATGCCTGATTTGCCGCCCAATAACCCTCCTGGCTCGACTCTAGAGGTCCCACAACAGGTATCACCAGCAGATGGGAGTGTTTTCAACAACTATCCACGCACGACGACTCTTGAGTGGACTTCTGTGAGCAATGCTGCTAGCTACACAGTGGAGCTTGACTGCTATCATTGCTGCGAGGCCAACAAGTGGTGTTCAGATGTTGGGAAAACCTGGATCATAGTTCCCAACCTTCAAACTACCAGTTATACCTTCCAGTTTGTTGGTGCTCAACCTGGTCGCTGGCGAGTCTGGGCTGTGGATGCTTCCGGTCGTGAGGGAGCGAAAAGTCCTTGGAGAGAGTTCCGATACACTGTGTAGGCTCTCGCTGCTTCGGCAACGGGTACTGCAGCGTTCCCAAAACAGTCAAGGCGTACAGACGGGAGGTAGCCGCTAATGGCCGTTGAGTCCTACCGATTCTGGCAACGGTTATTGCAATCAGAAGCAGGATAAAAGTTCACACTCTTTATAGAACACTAGGGGTGCGAGTTTATCCCCACAAAGGTAGAGCAAAGCTCTACCCCAATCGTATTCTCAAGAATGCACGCAAAGAAGCCAGGAGGGAAACAGATGGCAAACCAGGAACATCTTGCTATCCTCAAACAAGGAATGGAGACGTGGAACCAGTGGTGGAAAGAGCATGCTCATATTCAACCCAACCTTAGCGGTGCAGACCTTAGCAAAGCCGATCTCAGCTATGCCGGCCTCAAGGAAGCCAACCTCAGAGATGCCATTCTCAGGGAAGTCATCCTCAGCTATGCTGACCTCAGCAAAGCCAACCTGAGGGAAGCCAACCCCTGGGGAGCTTTCCTCTTCCATGCCAACCTCAGCGGCGCTGACCTGAGGGAAGCTGACCTCAGCTGTGCCAACCTCAGCGGTGCTGATCTCAGTAAAGCCAGCCTTGACAGGGTCATCTTAGTTCAAACAAACCTCAGCGAAGCTACCTTGACAGGATGCTCTATTTATGGCATTTCCGTCTGGAACGCGCAACTAAACGGAGCCAAACAGGATAACTTGGTCATCACACAAAAAAGTGAACCAACTATCACCGTCGATAACCTTGAGGTCGCACAGTTCATTTACTTATTGCTGAACAACCCGAAAATTCGTGACGTCATCGACACCGTTGCCAAGAATGCCGTCCTCATTCTTGGTCGTTTTACGCCTGAACGCAAAGTCGTCCTCGATGCACTCAGAGAAGCTCTTCGCACACACGGGTACTTACCTATCTTGTTCGACTTTGAAAAACCAAGCAGTCAGGATCTGACAGAGACGGTAAGTACTCTTGCCCACCTTGCACGCTTTATCATCGTCGATCTGACGGACCCAAGCAGCACTCCCTACGAAATAGGAGCAATTGCTTCTGATCATATCAAGCCCATTCAGTCTGTCTTCCAGCCGTCTGATAAGGCAAAACGTGTATTTGCCATGTTCAAAGACCTACGAATGAGATATCACTGGGTTCTCCCACCCTATCAGTACCAAGACCAAGAGAGGTTACTTGCTTCATTACAAGAGAAGGTCATTGCTCCCGCCGAGCAAAAGGTACAAGAGCTCGAAGCAATGAAAGCTATTTAGAGGTCCCTGTAGCAGTCGATACCATTGGCGAATTCACAAGGGGAACTATCTTGAGCTCATCCACGAAAATAGAAGCCATCATCTACATGGAAGGAGTGTGTCATGTCTCTCAAACCCGACGAAATCCCGCCAGTCCCTGAAGAAACGGCCCGTGTAGCCAGGGCTGCTTTTCCCGAGGGCTCCCCGATTATGCGTCTGCGCGATGCATTAGGAGCGCTTTACGATGACGAGCTCTTTGCGGATCTGTTTCCAACGCGCGGTCAACCTGCTGAGACTCCGTGGCGCTTAGCCCTGGTCACGGTCTTCCAATTCATGGAAGATCTTTCAGATCGGCAGGCTGCACAAGCGGTCCGCCGCTGTATTGATTGGAAATATGGGCTCAGCCTCGAACTCACCGATCCTGGTTTCGACTTTTCGGTGCTGAGTGAATTCCGCGCTCGCCTCCTTGCCGGAGAGGCTGAGCAGCGCCTTTTGACTCGGCTGCTGGAGCAATGCAAGCAACAGGGCTGGCTCAAAGCAGGAAGGAAGCAACGGACCGATTCCACGCACGTGCTCACGGCTGTACCTGCCCTCAACCGTCTGGAGCTGGTTGGCGAGACCTTGCGGCATGCCCTCAATGTGCTGGCGGAAGTGGCTCCAGACTGGTTGCGCCCCCAGGTAACGCCAGAGTGGTTTGAGCGCTACAGCCGTCGCATCGAGGAGTATCGCTTG
>Ga0070697_100004155_pt1 | contig 11091 bp, 23 predicted proteins | sample KBSK1501metaG_FD_65475 | JGI IMG/M metagenome (GOLD analysis project Ga0070697, IMG submission 65475) | Corn, switchgrass and miscanthus rhizosphere microbial communities from Kellogg Biological Station, Michigan, USA - KBS K1-50-1 metaG | ecosystem: Host-associated > Plants > Roots >... | reverse complement strand
CTTTCTCTTACTTCTCAGACACCGTGGAACCCGTCCGGTTCTTTCCAGAAGACAGACATTGTCAAGTGGTGGGAACTGGAAGTTGACGTCAACTTCACCACTACCGTTACCGGCGCGACGCTTTCGACTGAGGCGCCATACAACTTCCTCCAGGCGCTGAAGCTGAAGTTGCAGGGACAGTACTCGCCTCTGGAAGTCGACTCCGGTTTCGACGCTGCGTTTATGCAGATGTACCGTCCGATGCGAGGAGCTGGACAGAACTCAGTCCAGAACCTTGACGGCACGAACGTGGCGAGCACTTACGCTAACTCCGCCATTCCTGGTACTAACCTCGTGTCTTCCGGTATTGCCACCAACCCGGCGACCGGTACTCACTGGAAGTGGCTTCTGGAAATCCCCGGCGGTCTTTACATTGACGACTACTGGGATCTTGCGATTGACGGAACGCTTCTCCCCAACGCCAATGGTGTGGTCGCTCCTATGGGCGCGTGGGTTTCTCCTCAGTACATGGGCGGCGGAGAGCGCGTCGTAGTCCCTCAGTTCAACTACGCTGCCCTTACCGCCGGAGACGCCGATTCTGGTCCTCTCACGGGCACTACGGCTGGCGCTGCGAGCGTCACCATCAACGCCCGACGAGTCGGCTATTACGCCTCTGCGGAGCCTGCGGAACTGCCTCCCGTGTTCAACTGGCAGTACCGGCGCGCCAGCAAGCGTGTGCCGCTCGGCGCCGTGGCGAAGGCCGATATCCCCATCACGGAATACGGTCAGCTTCTCTCGACCTATGTCCGCATTTTCGACGCCGGTTACCTGGATCTCGCTGCAGGCGCGAAGGCTGTCACTAAGGCTCAGCTCCTCTACGGTTCCAACCTTCCGCGTTTCGATGACGACTACCTGACCATGCAACAGCGATTCATTGCGCAGCATGGTTTCCTCCCGCCGCAGTCCACTGTTATCTGGGACATGATGGCCAACACTTCCGGTAGCCGTGGCCTTTCCAACGACTTCCGCGTACTCAACACCCTTACCAACGCGAATACCCACTTCCACCTGGAATTCGCGTCGACTCTGGGTAGCACCGCGTACGCAGTCGTTGGTACTGAGCTCCTCGTTCCGGTCGCAGTCCAGTAAGGATGTAGAGAATGGCTATCGGATATGAGAGCCAGGTCGTTAACGGCCAGCTCATCAATGTCGCACCCGGACAGGGATTCTCTCCCCTGACTTTCGGGAGCGCCTATACGGGCCCCGGGATGTGGCCTCGCAATGGGGTATACAACGTGCCGCCGGTTGTTCCGGCCGCAGGTACATGGGCAGGAGGCGTAACGGACGCCATGGGAAGCGCAGGGGCCGCATCGGGTGGTCAGCCGCATCCGACCGCCGGGGCCATTAACGCCAACGGTGGGACGAACTACTTTCACCCCACAAAATCACCGCTGATTTGGGCCGTGGCGTTTCTCGCTGGCGGACTCGCACTGCTCCACTGGGTCCACTACTCGTGAATCCCTGGGGACTGATGTTCGTTGCGCTGGGACTCCTACTTGTAATCGTCGGATTCAAAGGGTCCCAGCACAGCGTCATGAACGCCTTTAAGGGGATTAAGGCGAAGAAATGAACTCGAAACAACAGGCTGTTATGTGGATGGGGCTTACGCTCATTGTCTTGCGCCTGTTTACTACCAATCAGTGGAAAAGCATCTGGAACACCGTACTCAAGGGGCAAGGGAACAGCAGTAGTTCCAGTAGCGGCGGCGGAGGCCTTACGATTCCGAATCCGTTGCTTCCCGGTCCCTTGGGTTCGCTTCCAGGTCTAGGCATTCCGCTCTCGACTCCTACTAAGGGAGGGACGTTCAACGCATGAGAGGTGACCCTAGCGGTCCGGGCGTTGCTCCCACCAAAAAGGCTAAGAAGCGTCCCGCAGACTCAGAAGCGCTAGTACAACTCGCGCTCGAATTGCTTGCCGTTTCGCTCTTTACCCTGATAGCCGGAGCAAGCAATGAGATGGGAACACTTGTCGTCCTTTTCATGGTCGGCATGTGGCTTATCTATCTCATCGAGAATTCCAAAACAATTGCGGGTCTTGAAAAGGCTATGGAGGCCGCGTAGACATGACTAAGGAACTTCTCAATCTCGTCATGATTTTCTTTATCGGTGCCCTGTTTGTGCTGATAGTGACGCACGCAAAGGGATTCTCTACTGCGGCCGGTACCCTATTTACGGGCATCAACGGTCTCGGTACTACGCTTACCGGTCAACGCATTAAGGCTGGTGAGTGATGAGGGGAGCGTCTGCCCGCGCTACGGCTGTTTCTATCGTCAACGCGACTGAGACGACCGCGCTTTCCGGCATTCCGGCTGCTGGTAATTCGTCTACCATCATCGATCAGGTGATCAGTGGGGTAGTGAATATTACGGCCGGAACCGGCACGACTGCCGTTGTGGTCAAGTGCAAGAATGCAGCCGCAACTCAGGTGGGTACTTCCCAGACTCACACGCTGGCAGCAGCAGCCGTAGCGAATATCCCGTTTTGCTTCACCGACTCCAGCGGCGTGAACAATACGAGTTACACCATCACGCTCACACAGACAGGCGGAACCGGCAGCGGAACCGCAAACGAAATCGTCGCCTATTCCAGTGGGGAGGGATGATGGCTCAGCAGATGGCCGTTTATATCGGCCGGACACCCAATCCGCACATCGCATATGGTCAAGACGACATGATGAACGCCCCGACGACGTTCAACAGGATCGGGACGCGTTGGGGCGATGTTCAGCTTAGGAACGGCTGGCAGACCACCAATTACGGTCGCAGGATGACGGGGCCTGAGGCGCATCAAATGGTCGCGATTACTCCTCGTATTCCTGGTCAGGACCGCATTTCGGGTACGCATCCGGCTGATTTCCCCGTAAGGGGGCCTGCCCCTTCACAGTGGGATTTCCACGTGGCAAATTCAGCCGGTAGCCAGCCGAGTTATCCCGGAGGCCCCGGTTACATGATGGGGAATCCTGGGTTTACCGGATCTAGCGGAGGCTGATTATGGCGGAGGAAAACGCGCCTAAGCCGGATGACAAGGGCGGTAAGAAGAAGTTCGGGGGAAAGAATCAAAAGTATTACATGATCGGCGGAGTGGTTCTGCTCGGCGTGATTTTCGTGGCTATCCGGTCCGCGAATAAGAACGCTAATTCGGCCGGACAGAGTAGCGGTAATCCCACTACAGGCGCTACCGCTTCAGACGCCATGGGGATCAATCCGAACACTGGATATCTCTACGGTAGTCCAGCCGATACAGCCGCTCAGAACGGCCAGACAGGGCCCGCTGGTCCGGCTGGTCCGGCTGGTCCGGCTGGTCCCGCAGGAGCGCCAGGAAAGCCCGGGAAGACCACGTTGCCGGGCAAGGTGGGGAGTCACCCGATTCCCCGTCCGACTGGCAACACCTACACAGTGAAGAGTGGTGACACTCTCTCCAAAATCGCTGCGGGAAAGCATATGTCGTGGCGAACGCTGTATTCGCTTAACAGGCATCTGATTGGTTCCAATCCGAACATGATTCACCCTGGCCAGAGACTGAGGCTGAAATGACTTTCATCGAGAATGTCGCGGCGGTCGTTGTGCCGTTGCTGGGTCTGGTGGTTCCTTATCTCGTGAAGACTCATGGGAAGACTAGGGAAGTGCTGGACATTGTCCGGAAGCTCGCGGATGCGGCAGACGGACCGGAGCAGAGCTAATGAATCCAGTCAGGATGCTAAAGCCTCGCGGGCATCTGATAAGCAATCGGATGGCCGAAATTGGCGTTGGCCTCTTGCTGGCCTTCATTGGGATGTGCCTTCTGTGGGATGCGTTCGACGGTAGGGGCAAGAAAATGCCGTGGCCTGCTAGCGGTATGGCGCCATGGTGAACGGAGTCATTCCGTCGATATTGTCCGGCGTTGCGACTGCGCTGATTGTAGGAATGATTGCCAAAGGCAGTAACTACTTTCAGCGCATTCACAAGAGGTTCGATGACATTGACAGGCATCTGCGTAAGCAGGACACGCGGATTCAGAACATCGAACGTAGAGTAGGCGAATAATGGCATGGTCCATCTTCACGCAAGGGGGTGGGAAGGGTGTAGCCGTAACGTGGGCAAATGACTTGCTTGACGCTATAGGCGCACCCAAAACCCCCGGCAATGTGCAGGTTGTTTATGACTGGGAAGTCTCGGAGGGCGGCGGAGGGAAATACAATCCGCTCAATCAAGGTCCTGTTCCCGGGCACCCTGAACTCACGACTACCGGAAGTCAGTACGGCGGCGGAGCTTCCGATTACGCCTCATGGCAAGCGGGCATTACCGGCGCTGCTGATTATCTCGGCATGTCAAACTTTCAGGCGATAAAGCGGTCTCTGGTAGCGGGCGATTCTGTGTCCGCACGGAACGCCATCATTAACAGTCCGTGGGCCGCTTCGCACTACGGCCACGGCAGTGCATTCAGCAATGCGGCACCGCCCGGAGCTTCCGGGTCGTTGCCGGGGCTGGACAATTCAGGGGGCACAGCGAATGCGGTTAACGCAGGATTGTCAACCACGCTCGGCGAAACGTTCCTTAACTCGCTTCTCTCAGGCTTGGGTCTACCAGATCTTAAAGACATGGCTGAGCGAGCTGGACTCATCCTCATGGGGACCATTCTGATTATCGTCGGAATAGTCGAGATAACCGGGGCGCGTCAAAAGTCGATTGAGATAAGCAAAGAATTCGTCGGAGGAAAGGCTAACGTAGCGAAGGCGGCCACAGGTGTTGAGCCCTAGTCAAGCCGTACAGAACGCACTGAATACGAGTCGGAATGTGGTGGGCAGGTGTGATGAGTGGGTGGCGAAATACTACGGGTATTCATCGAGCGGATATGCAACCGCGTCGTCGCATTGGGCTTCAATTCCTGGGAATGATAAACACCCTGGCGATGCTAATCCTCCCGCCGGTGCTCTCGTTTTTTGGGGCGGCGGTGCTGGTCATGTTGCCATTTCTACTGGCAACGGGAACGTGGTCAGCACTGATTACCCGCGCAGCGGAATGGTATCTAAGACATCCATTTCTTCTATTACAAATGGCTGGGGCAAATCTTACCTTGGCTGGTCTGTGCCTGTTTTCCAAGGACAAGTCTCTACAGCCGCTTATAACCCTCTCGGTCCTTTGGGCAATTTGGTCGGCGGCGCTGTTGGTGGTTCAACTGTTCTAGACTTCCTTACCGGGAAATTCGGTACTGACGTCAAGGACATGTTGCAAAGGCTCAGTCTCATGGTCTTGGGCGGAATTCTGATAACCATCGGAATAATACGCATGGGAGACAAGTCCATCAAGGGAACCGTAAAGGAACAGAGGGACGCCCGGAAAACGGCTATGGAGACGACGAACGAGGAAGTGAAGGAGGTGGAAGGCAATGCTGGGTAGGCTGCGTGATCCTTACACAAACTCCGCTACCATCGATGCGAACGGGAACGCGGTTATCCCTATCGTGCATAACGCTTATGAGCGCGTGCTGGAAATTCAGCAGATCACGGTGAATTACGGGACTCAGGGCGACAACCCGAATGTACAGGTAACCTTGAATGGAGAGGTCTATTCAGGCGGAGCAATCATGCTTACCAGTGCTGGCAAGGGAAGCGCTGGCGGACTGGCACAAACATTCGGCGGACTGCCCTACCTCTACATGGAAACCAACGACGTCGTACAAGTGGAAGTCGCCAACGGCAGCCAGGGAACCTTGGTTACCATCCGAGTCCAATTGCGCTCCATTACCTATGACGATGACGCGTTGCAGGGGTATTTCTGATGCAAGCACAGATGTTCCCTCTGCCGTTCGACTCGCAGGGCAACCTTATCCTTACGGGAATTCATGCTCCCGATGGGTCTTGGGCAATTGGTCAGAACGGCGACGCGGCATTCAATTCAATTACCGTGGCACAAGCTACCGGAATGGTCGTCTCTGGCGTCGACATTCTGAGCACGCTGGAGAATCGGCCTAGCGGCCTAGAGGCTTACGACATTATCCAAAGCGGCACGGATACCGCTCAAATTGGAACCACGGAAACAGTCGCTTTTCGCTGCACGACGAGCAACGTCTACAACGTGCGCATTTACCGATTCATGTTGAAATGCCATATCGTGCCTGATGCCGCTCTCGGCATGGATATCATCATTCGGTACACCACGGACGGAAGTACTCCGACAACGGCGTCCGCTGAATTGATGCGGCTAAGAAAACGATTCGATTCAATCAACGGCGAAGACGTAGTGCTTTTCAAGTACTATTCTCCGGCCGCAGATTACACAGGCCTCAGGTTCGCTATCTGTTGCCAGACATCATCCGGCAATGTTCACATTCTCCAGACTTCCAGTACGCGCCCCCTGGAATTCGGCTGGGAAGATGTAGGCCTTGACCTCGTAGTGGGTAACGGGAAGCTTGCTCAGATATCCAAGTCGAGCGGGTCGCCGGACCCTGACCCTGGTACTCAGTTCGTGAAGACTTACAATTCGTCCGACTCTAATTCGTACCGTTCGGACGGCTCAGTGAATACCGCGGCTGCTGGCAGGATGATTCAGGGGTATTACTCCGGTACGAACGGCAATCAGTTCTCTCTGTTCACGCTGCCATATACGACAATCCAATCCGACCTGTCCGGTTCGACGATAAACAAAGTGGAGGTCTATCTAAACAATGTGTCCTGGTATTACAACTCCGGCGGCACGGCCGTAATAGGTACTCATACATACGGCACGGTTACGGGTAACGCTGACTATGCGAATGTCAATCCGAATATCAGCCAGGCGGGCTTTTCGGTGGGGCAGGCGAAATGGGTTACGGTCAGCAATTCAATCGGCAACGCATTGAGGGACAACACTGCAAAGGGCATTGCGCTAGGCAAGGGTCCCTCTACTTCAAAGACTTATTACGGTCACTTCGCTGGGTTCGGGCAATCGGGCGCGCCGAGAGTCCGCATCACGTACACCAAATGAGGAACAATGACTTTCATTCAGGGCGTCGACGTCGCTTCATATCAGCCTGCTGACTTCCCCACTAAGGGAATCGCATTCGCCTTTATCAAGGTGAGTCAAGGCACGAGTTACACAAACCCGAAGGTGGACGAACAGATAGCCGACGCGGTGCGGGGAAAGTGCGCCGTGGGCCTTTATCACTTCATGCAGCCTGGCGATTCCATTCTCGCTCAGGTCGCCTATTTCAAGTCGCGCAACAAGGTGAAGCCTGGACACATCATTGCCGTTGACTGGGAATCACTGAATGGTGCGTGGCCGAGTAGCAACGATAAGGACGCGATGATCCGGGGTCTCAAGGTCGCATATCCCAAGAATCGAGTAGGACTCTATACCGACCTGGACGGTTGGAAGACACGTGATACGTCCGGCTATTGCGGTGACTTCCTCTGGATAGCGGATATCGTAGAGGCGGGAAAGCCTCGTATTACGCACCCGTGGGTATTCCATCAGTACGGGCAGAATGCAAACGGTGACCAGGATGTGGCGAATTTCCAGACACAGGCTGCGCTTATCGCATGGGCCAATGCGCTGGAAACTCCGCCGCCGGTAAATGCGCCGACCGTGCCGACTCCCGAATACCGGGCCGTTCTGTTGAACGACGTGTTTCCCACTCCGGACGGACACAGCGACTCGGGCGGCACTGGTCAGTGGACGCTTCAGACGTTCCTCGCGTCCATGTATTCAGAGATCGCGGATTGCAAGGCGATGCTTACCGAGATTGTGGCTGAGATCAATGCAAGCAAAGGAGCGGGTCAGTGAGGTCTGAAGATGCGCACCTGTTGGACCAGATCACTGCGGCGTTGAACGGCTTGCGTTCCCAGGGCAACCCGATCGGTGTCGACGTCCGGCAGGTGGTCATGACTGTTCAGGGAGCGTCGTCTACAGACCCATCGAAACCGACTGTGCGGTACTCATGGAACGATCAGTTCAGCGACTGGGATATTACTGCTGAGTAGACGCTGAAAAGCTCTGTACGCCGTTCTGACGACCTCCCAGGGACTCAAGGGTGTCCGCGTACCAGCCCTGTCCTGGGAGGTCGTTAGAAGCGAATTTCACTCTCTGTGATACTGAACAGCGACACAGTAACCAACACCATGCCAAAACTTTACCTAGATTTTACCCCTCAAGATCGCCCCGGGGGAACAAACCGCGAGACACTTGTACCAAGCAAGCAACCCACGGCAACGGGAGCGATCATGAACTCACAGACACTCGCCCGTATCAGCGACTGGAACAGTGCAGAATACGCCGCTGCGATTTACGAGGCGAAGGCGGCGGAAGCGGACGTCAAGGAACTTGAGAAGCTGGCGCGCAAGGGGGACGGTTACACCCCCGAAGCGTACATGTTCGGACACATGGTGAACTACTCAGACGCTGTGTCGCGAGTGGTCCGCGATCTCGTCCCGCTCGGGTCTCTCTGGGTGGAAACGGAGTACTTCGGCGGACGCGGACCGGCGTCGGCGCGAGAGGCGCAGGAAATGAACGGCGCCTCGTTCTCCGGTCTGCTCGACTTCCACGCGGACATGGCCGAGAACTACGACTGGATCAGGTCGACATACGAGGTGAGCGGCGTCGTGTTCTACGTGCTGTGCGACTCGTCCGGCGCCCTGGTCACTATCTCCAGCATCGAGGAACTGCCCGGCCGTACAGTCCGCTCCATCCTGCAACTCCGGAACGTGTGACATGGTTTGGGGCCTCATCGCGGTAGCGGTGCTCATCTGGGTCGGGCGGAACTTCCGTCCGGCCCATTTGGGCAATGACCTGTTGAAGCTGGAACTGTTCCGGCATTTGCGTTTCCAGAACGCACGCGAAGCCAACAACGGAATGACGTACGAGGATCTGGAGAGGTCGCTATGGATGCGAGTCGGATTGGCAAGCGTGTGCGGATTCGCGTTTACGCTTTTCTGCCAACTGATGTTCCTGGGGAATTCGCTGACAAGCTCACTCACGATATCGAGTGTGATTTCAGTGACCTCGCTGTTTGTGTGGCTGCGGCGTACGAGGGAATTCCGACAGACTACGTTGCCTTTGTTTGCGACGCTGTGCCGGATGCCGCAATCAAGGTGGGACATGCGCGCCAATCCTCGGCACTGGGTCAAGCTGAATCACAAGCGGGGGCAGCTCTGGATTCGCCTGCCTAAAGACTGGAATGCTACGGCAATCAGTCTGAAGTTCATCAATGATTTGGTAAACGCGCGTATCGACGGTTATTGGAAAATGACCGTGAATACGCGGAAGTTCCTCATCACATTCTCACGTGAAGTCGAGGCAGAGAATGTGCCGGTACAGACTCAGGACGAATCTTTTCTGAGTGCAGCAATCATCACAGAAAAGGAGGTAGAAGAAGATGGCGCACCGTGGTGAAGTCGAGCGGCATAAGCAGCCTACGGATATTGAGGTTTCCCGTGGAGGCGGGAACGCGGCAGTTGTTCCGTGGGTTGTTTTCGGAGTTGTTTCGGTCGTAGCGCTGGCCGTAGTGGCCATGGCAGCAGCAGTAACCATTACCGCTGTGTGTCTGGCAGTCATCGTCGTCGCACCATCCATCACGGGACGCAGGAGGAAGTAATGAGCGGCATGCATCTTTCGAGGCTCACGCTTGACGCCATCGAATCGGAGTACATCCGGGCGCACGTCAAGCACGCCGGGCACACACCCAAGTCTCAGCACATGTCGGACGGCGAGCGGCTGGCCATCCTGGGGGAGGAATTCGGAGAGGTCTGCCGAGCGCTCACGTACGACAACGGCAACGCAGAGAAGCTCGTCGCGGAGCTTATCCAGGTGGCTGCTATGGCGGCGGCATGGGTAGAGTACGCGGAGAGTGTCCGCGACGCCAGGCGGAACGGTTTGTGGAGTCGCCCCTACGGCAAGAGCGTCAAGAGTAAAGTCCCGTTCGGCCCGGATATCTCAGAAGCTGAGTATCTGGCGAGTGAAGAGACCTGATGTATTCCGAATCGCTCAAGCGCAGGCTTGAGAAATACGGATACAACCTCACTGACGTATCGGAAAAGCTCCAGGAACTCACGGATATCGAGCACGCAATTGCTCAGATTGAAATGCTTCCCGGAGTATCGAAAGACCCGGCAACACACGGAGCAATCGACGCAATCGTGAAAGGTCTGTTCGGCTATGTTGAAGACAGTACTGGCGACAACAACCAAGGAACCGAAGGAACTCAAGGCGGGCGACGTAATCGTACAGTGGTCGGGAAACCGACCGAAACTCTTCCCGATATCTGACGCGGGATCGCACACCGCCTGCCCTGGCGCGACACACGTTCTGCTCAAGAGCGGCGTCGTCTGGTGCTACGACGGACTCACTCGGATAGAGGTGAAGAAGTGATGAACCTCTACGACTTCCAGAGCGAGGTACGGTGCGCGCATGAGGAATTCGCCACGGAGCTTGGCCGGTTGTTCCGGCTTGCTCAGGAGCATCTCGATGCGGCCCATGCTGCCATGCAAGAGCGTGTAGGCAGGGCGAAGGCTGAACTGTTCGGCGAGCCGACTGAGACCATGGCTGAGCCTAGGTCTGAGGTGGTTCTGGAGAGCTACCGCAGGCAGCGCGACGTCTAAGCCGCTACCGTGACGGCCCCGGTGTCCCGCTACCGGGGCCGTCGTCATAGGCTCTCAGAGAGCCGTACAGACCCACCCACGGCACCACTACATACGGAGCGAGCATCATGGCTGTTTACAGGTTGCTTCTTGAGCGTGCAGGAGCGGCAGCGAAAGTCGTCAACGTCACGGAGAGCGCCACGGTAAAGCTCTCCCTGGCAGAGTCGGTCGTCATCGTCACGGAGACTATTCCGGCGAAGGACGGCATGAGTGCTAAGCAGCACGACACGCTTTACCCCATGCGCCGGATTCTGCTCATCGAGCGTTGGGACGTGGCTCAGAGGCCCGAGGTTAAGAGCGACGGCACGTTTGGGGTGAAGTCGTGAAGGGCTGGCGTAAGGAATACCAGGGCAGTTGGACTACCTGTCGGTGCGGCATTTCCTGGCGATACAACGGCAAGCAGCAATACCGCGGCAAGAAACAAAAGACGTGGTCGCGGTATTGGCAGGGCGTTTCCAATCTCAT
>Ga0070697_100004152_pt1 | contig 11096 bp, 7 predicted proteins | sample KBSK1501metaG_FD_65475 | JGI IMG/M metagenome (GOLD analysis project Ga0070697, IMG submission 65475) | Corn, switchgrass and miscanthus rhizosphere microbial communities from Kellogg Biological Station, Michigan, USA - KBS K1-50-1 metaG | ecosystem: Host-associated > Plants > Roots >... | reverse complement strand
CATTCCGGTTATGTTCCACACGGGCACGTCCATCTTTCCCGGCGCGCGCAACACGTATGGGGACCCGATTCACATTGACGATGTGGCCGTGGATTTCCCGGACTTAAAGATTGTGCTCGCCCATGGAGGCCGGCCTCTCTGGATGGACACGGCCTTCTTCCTGGTGCGCCGCCATCCCAATGTCTACCTCGACATCAGCAGTATTCCGCCGGCGCGACTGCTCAAGTACTTTCCCCGCCTGCCGGAAATCGCGGATAAGACGCTGTTCGGCAGCGACTGGCCTGGACCGGGTGTGCACGATATCAAGCAAGCCCTTGACGCTTTCCGGGCATTGCCGTTGCCGGAGGAAACCAAGCAGCGTATCCTCGGGCGGACTGCGCTTAGCATCTGGCCTTAGCTCAGTTGCTTGCGCGTACGGCGGGTTTCGTCTTCCTGTCGTTAGAGCGCCGTTCTCAAACTCAGCATCGCACAGTCCCGTGATCGCAATCACTGACGCTAAGAAGAATGGCGGTGTGCTTTACGGAGCCGGACGGGAACTTCCTGCGCGAGCTGCATATCAAGCAGCGGGTTACGGGAAACCTGCAGTACCAAGTCAATCTAGGTGACTTCAGTCAGACATACACGGCATCGCGAAGGAGAATCGTGCCTGCTTTTTGGGAACCCCCCAGGCTTGGAGGATCTGGTGGCCGAGACCGCCGCGTCGTGGCTGGCTAGTCGCCCTCGGCTGCCGGCCCAATACACAATGCCAGCAGCAGGCCGCCCAGCGGGATCCAACAGGCAAGCGCGACCCCTAAATCGAGTGGAAGAATACCCCACCTCCGTTGGGAGCGTATATCGTAATACGATGGGTTTGCCTATATCTTTATACGAGATGACTATCGCTGAGTGTGGCTATCCACGTCCGGGCACGAGCCTAGAAGTTTATTCTCGGAACTAAGAGGCAGCGCAATTAAGTCAACGGAAACAAGGGAGATCGGCAGCCGGACCTGTAAGCCGAATTCTGTCTGCCGGATTGCTCCGGCAGGACGGTCATTCCTCTGGGCCACGCATTGCTGCGAGGCTCAAGCGACCTACCCGGAGGTGGTAACGCACCGAGCCGGCACGCGCCCCGGGCGAACCCGGGGCTCCCTCCCTATTTGGTCTTGCTCCATGTGGGGTTTGCCCTGCCCGCCGCATTACTGCGACGGCGGTGCGCTCTTACCGCACCTTTTCACCCTTACCCTAGCGTTGCCGCCAGGGCGGTATGTTTTCTGTGGCACTTTCCGTCGGACGGGCTTTAACCCGGCCTCCCGGACGTTATCCGGCACACAGCTCTGCGGAGTTCGGACTTTCCTCCCCCGCCGCCCGAAGGCGTCGAGAGCGACCGTCCGGTCCGGCTGCCAACAAAATCATTATATTCGATGCAAGAACTTCGAAGCTCGGACTTTAGACCTCGGACTTCAGACCTCAGACCTCGGACGTTGGCCTTCGGCCGCGGGCACATTCGAAGGTCAGAGGTCTGAAGTCTGAGATCCAAAGTCTGAAATCGGGTGTTCGGCGGGGGAGGCATGCTATTCTGCACCGTTCATGATTCACCACACCGCTAAGATCATTGAAATCATCGCCGTGCTGGGCGCGTTTTCGAGCGTTAGCTACTACGCTCTGTGCTTGTGGAGCGCAGCGGGATTTCTGCGGGAAAGAAAAGCGGCGGGCGAGGGCGCCTGCCCCACACAATTCGTTCCTCCGGTTTCCATCCTGAAGCCGCTCAAGGGCACCGATCCCGAGATGTATGAGAGCTTCCGCAGTCATTGCCTGCAGGACTACCCAGAATACGAGATCATCTTCGGCGTCAGCGATCCTCGCGATCCGGCAGCGGAACTGGTAGAGCGACTGAAGAAGGAGTTTCCGCAACGCCTCATACACCTGATCTTTTGTCCAAAGAATCTGGGGACAAATACCAAGGTCAGCAATCTGGCGCAGATGCTGGCCGTGGCTCGGTACGAGTATCTGATCGTGGATGACAGCGATATCCGCGTGGAGCCCGATTACCTGTGGCGCGTTGTCGCTCCGCTGGCCGATCCCAAGGTGGGCATGGTGACTTGCCTGTACCGCAGTGTCGCTGGTCCAACCCTGGGTTCGCGCCTGGAATCGATCGGCATCAGCTCGGATTTTTCTGCTGGAGTGCTGGCGGCGCGCCAGCTTGAACGCGGCATCCGTTTTGGATTGGGTTCCACCCTCGCCTTCCGCCGTCGCGACCTGGAAGCCATTGGGGGCTTCGAAGCCCTGGCGGATTATCTTGCCGATGACTACGAGATCGGAAGCCGGATCGCCGCACGAGGGCTGGAGGTAAAGCTCTCCGAAGTGGTGGTGGAGACGTTCCTGCCGCCGTACACCCCGCGTGAATTCGTGGATCATCAACTGCGCTGGGCACGCAGCGTGCGCGACTCGCGGCCGTGGGGATCCGTAGGCCTCGGGCTCACGTTCGGCTTGCCCTGGGCCTTGCTAGCTCTGGTTTTCTCTCTTGGCGCCGCGTGGGCGTGGGAGTTGCTGGCCGCCGTTGCCGCGATGCGCGTCGCCGTGGCTTTAGTTATCGGATCGCTGGTCCTGCAGGACCGCCAAGTATTGCGTTGGCTCGGGCTGCTTCCCCTGCGAGACGTGGTTGCCTTGCTGGTTTGGCTGGTCAGCTTCACCGGGCACACGGTTTCGTGGCGAGGAGATTCTTTTGAGCTGAAAAAGGGCAAACTTGTCCGGATTGGTTCTTAAATCCGAACCCTCATTTTCGAAGGAGAGCTTGTTCTTTTTGCGGGGGAGAAGTGGAGGCTCCGAATTTATCGCCGGAGGATGGCCGATCTGCCAATGTATTTTCCGCAAGCCGATTTCGCGGACTGATCTTTCCGCCGGCACTGAAACGGTAGATTTCTCCTCGCCAGAAAAAATTGCGGCTGGTATAGCTGCCCACCCAGGTGACGAATCCGAACAGGTCCCGCAGGGGATAAAGCCAGCAGTAACGCAGGCTGCGAGGGTCGCCGATCACTGCCCATCCCACCACAGACTGCACCATGCGATTAACGATCGCCGCCGCCAGCAGGCCGAGCCCCAGGCCCAGATGGCCGAGCGCTGCCGCCGACACTAATCCGAGAATCCCGAAAGGCGTGGCGAAAGTCAACCCGGTGCCCAAATGCCCCTTGGGACGCGAATAGCGTGTGCTCCTGTGCCAGCGGATTTGATGGCCGAATGTCCGCAGGAATGACTGCGGAATCAGCACATGTCTGACGACATGGTGGGACAGAGCGACCTTATATCCCGCAGCCCAAACCAAGTTTCCCAGGACAAAGTCGTCCGAATAGTAGTCCGCCAAAGCGGGCATACCGCCGATTTTTTCCAGTGCGTCTCGCCGGGTTGCCATGGCGGGGCCCAGTGCGAAGCGCATGCCTTCCATCATGTCGGCGACCATGACCCCCGAGGACATCTCTACCGACATGCCGAGCGCCTCCAAAGAAGACCAGAAACCCGCTGCCGGGACACCACGATACAGGCAGGTCACTAGGCCGATCTTCGGGTCGAGCAAAGGGGGGATGACGCTGCGCAAGAAATCGGGTGCGACCTCCACGTCACTATCGGTGATGACAAAATAATCGCTCGACGAGCTTGGAATCATTTTGTCCAGCGAGAAAACCTTTGCGTTCGGCCAGGGTGGCGGCCCGGAAAGAACAGTTCGGCATTTCACGTGAGGGTAGCGCTGGCGAATCTCTTCCACCACACGCAGAGCGGCGTTGTCAGCCGCACGCGCGCCAAAGACGATTTCGAAGTCGGGGTAGGCCTGCCGGAAGAAGCTTTCGAGATTTTCCCTCAGGCGTGGCTCCATCCCGTGCACGGGTTTCAACATAGTGACGGAGGGAAGCGAAGATTCGGAAACCGTAGCAATCGACCTTCGAGCCGCCTGCGCCAAGCGTCTAAAGCGCCACGCGGCGGCCAGTGCCAGGAAGAGAAAAATCGTGGAGCTTACACTGCCTATGAGGGCAATCGTTAAAAGCACGCGCCAGACGACAGCCGTCGCCAGCAAACCGGGCGTGAGCATGCTCATAGCCGTACTTGAATTATACCTGCCCTGGTCTCTATGACCGGGGAGTGGCACGGTAGCGCGAAGACTACTCACCTACGGGTTGATTGGTGAGAATCGATTTTCCTCCGCTGCGAGCCAGCACATAGCGTTTTGCGCCGCGCAATTCCTTGGGATTCTCCTGGTCAGTCCACAGAAAAACGCGGGTTGGACCCGCCCAAAGAGCATCGAAAGAAGCCTGAGTCTCAAAGACGTGGGGCGCATCCGGAAATTTCGACCCATACCACAGGTTCCCGCTCGGCTCGTGCAGAACCCGCAGGGGAATGCCAGTATAGAAATTCAGGGTCGAGGCTTGATGGTACTCGCCGTCCACCACAATGATGTCTCCTGGTTGATGATGACGCTGGATGGCCACGGCGAGCGGTTTCGAAGAGAGGATCGGCGAGAAAGTCACAAAAGCAGAGTGCACGCAGGCGAGCAGCCCGACCATCATCAAGGCCAGCGCAAGGTTGCCCCGCATGGGGTATCCGCGTTTTCTCAGAAACCAGTTCAATCCTGCTCCCAGCAACAGTGAAACCACAGCACCCAGCAGAGGAAAGTGGAATGCTCCGAACGCCTGCGGCGTCAGATCAAGAAAATGACCAAGGGAGAAATCATAATCCTGAGGATTTTTATTCAGCAGGTCGGCCAGGTCTGTTCCCGGTGCTGGAGGATGCGAGGAAATCAGTAGAATCAGGCCTATTAGGGAACCTATAACGGCAATCGCGAACAGGACCGCGGAAGAAACTTTGCCTGCGCGCCGATCCGCCGCATCGGCCGCAGCGTCGGACTCTTTTGCCAACCAGCCGCCCACCAGCAGCGCCATCGCCGGCACCGCGGGAATCGTGTAGTACTCCTGGCGAGTCGAGAAGCTGAAAAAGGTCACGATCACGAGTGTCCAGAGTGCAAGAAGAAGATTTGTTCTGTGCCCCGCATCGAGTCGGGCCCGGAGTTGAGACCAGCGCCATGGAACCTCGCGGACCGCTTGCGGCAGAAATACACTCCAGGGCATCAGCCACAGGATCAACAGTCCCCAAAAAATCAACAGCGGCACGGTGTCATAACCAGGCGGCACACGCTTGTTCACGTAGCGCAAGAAATGTTCATTCACGAAGTAAAACCACAGAAAGCCGCGCACCGGACCCTGGCTAGGATTGCGCAGCGCCGCCAGAATATGCCACGGCGCCGCCACCACCAGGAAAACCAACGTGCTCGAAACCAGCCGCAGCTTCAGCAGGTGGCGAAGATTCCCGGTGAGAATGAGGTAGAGGCCGATTGCGCCCACGGGAAAAACCAGGCCGATCAGGCCCTTGGTAAGCACGTTCAAAGCACACGCGACGGCGAATCCCCAGCAAGTCAGGCGCGAAGGTGGATCTTCTTCCAACGACAGAAGAAAAAAGTAGAACCCTAAAGTAAGCCACAGGCCCACCATCAGATCCGGAATCTGAAAACGTGTGAAGATGTACGGGCCGATAGCCGTAGCGAGCACCACCGCCGAGCAAAGTCCACCAGTCTCGCCGTAGGAATGCTTCCCTAACTTGTAAGTAACCAGCAGGAGTGCCAGCACGCCGAGCATGAGCGGCGAGCGTGTGGCCCAGTCGCTAACATGATGGAAGACAGTGTAACTGGCCGCCACGCCCCAGTACATCAGCGGTGCTTTTTCCAGGTACCGGATGCCATCCGTATGCAGTGTGACCCAGTCCTGGGTTAGTACCATTTCGCGTGCGGCTTCCGCGTGCAAAGAATCCACGTCATCGAGCAGCGCGGGGGTGAACATTCCCGCAACGTAAATCGCCGCCCAGAGCAGGAGGATCAGCAGAATGGAAGCGAGTTGAAACCTCGCCTGGGCCGAAGGTGACGGATTGAGAAGATCGCATCCAGGGCTGGGGCTCTGCGGCACGGCAGACAGGTTCATGCAAATTTCCGGTAGACAATTATACGGGACGGGCAGAGAGCGCAGGAACTAGCTGGAGGAAGTTGAGGCGGCGGCAGCGGACTCAATCTGCAGCACCTCACGAATTTTGCGGGCGAGCGCCTTGATGGAGAAGGGCTTTTGCAGAAAACTATTCGTCACGTCAATCGCCCCGTGCCGCAGGACGGTATTCTCGGCATAACCGGAGACGAAGAGCACCTTCATATTCGGCCGCTCGGCCGCCAACTGTCCCGCGAGCTTGGCGCCACCCAGATGTGGCATGACCACGTCGGTAATCATCAGGTCGATGGGTCTCAGGTAGTCCCTCGCGATGCAAAGCGCGTCCTCTCCGTTCTTGGCCTCGAGCACGGTGTAACCCTTCAAGGCAAGGAACTCGCGCGCGGATTGCCGGACTGCCGCTTCGTCCTCAACCAAGAGCAAGGTCTCGCAGCCCTGGGGGGATTCCTCAACCAATTTGAGCGGCTGCATACGGCCCGTTTCCTGCTGCACCCGAGGCAAGTAAATCTTGAAGGTGGTCCCTATTCCGGGCTCGCTGTACACCCAAATGAAGCCACCATTCTGCTTTACGATGCCATAAACGGTGGCCAGGCCTAATCCGGTCCCCTTGCCCTCTTCCTTGGTGGTGTAGAAGGGCTCGAAGATGTGGGCGATGTGTTCCGGCGCGATCCCCTGGCCGGTGTCGGTGAACGCTAGCAGGACATAGTCACCGGCAGGGACAATGGAGTGCCGCTGTACGTAGGCTTCGTCCAGCCGAAGGCCGGCGGTCTCGATGGTGAGCTTGCCGCCATGGGGCATGGCATCGCGTGCATTGGCCGCCAGATTCATGACCACCTGCTCGATCTGCACCGGATCGGCGTTCACTTGGCCCAGGTTTCGCCCCGCGACGAACACCAGTTGAATGTCTTCCCCAATCAGGCGCGGCAGCATCTTGTTGATGTCCTGGATAATCCAGTTCAAGTCCAGGAGCTGCAGGGACTGCATCTGCTTGCGGCCGAAGGCCAGCAATTGGCGGGTGAGGTCGGCAGCGCGGCGGGAGGCGGTCATGATCTCCTGCACATTGCGCCTCAGCGGATGCTCGGCAGCCAGCGAGTCCTGCATCAGCTCGGCGTAGGCACTGATGACCATCAAGAGATTGTTAAAGTCGTGTGCGACGCCCCCTGCCAACCTGCCGATGGCATCCATTTTCTGGGCTTGCTGGAGCTGCGATTCCAGGCGGCGCCGTTCTGTGATGTCCCGGTCATTGGAGATAAAGTGCGTGATCCTTCCCTCGGCGTCGCGCAGCGGAGTGATGGTCTTCTCCGCGAAGAAGATTTCTCCGTTCTTCTTTCGATTCACCAGAATTCCACGAAATACGCCGCCCGAGAGAATGGTTTCCCACAGCTCCTGGTAAAGCCCGGGAGGCTGTTGTCCCGATTTGAGGAGCCGCGGTGTCCGCCCGATGGCCTCTTCCGGAGAGTACCCGGTCAGGGCTTCGAAAGCGGGATTCACATACTCAATCACTCCCGAAAGGTTGGTAATCATCACTAAGTCCGCCGATTGCTCCACCGCGCGCCAAAGCTTGCGCAGTGTGTCTTCCGCCTTCTGCCGCTGCCGCTCTTTGCAGTACACGTCGATGGCATAGCGGATAGCGTGGGTAATGGCCCCTTCGTTGAGGCTTGAGGTCTGCACGCACTCGCACGCTCCCGCTTTGATAGCGGCCTCCACCGCCGCTGCGTCCACGTGATCGCTAAGGAAAATGACTGGGGCGCCAAGGCCGTGTTTATGGAGTGCATGCAGCAGGTGAAGCGCCATGCCATCGCCAGACTTGTAGTCGCACAAGAGCAGGTGATAGGTCGTCCGTGCCAGGCGTGCAAGCGCTTCCTCAGGGGAGTGCGCGTGATCCAGGCCCAGAAGTCCGTCGCCGGTCTTGGACAACAAATCGCGTAGGTAGGTGAAGTCCTCTTCGTTGTTTCCCACCACCAACAACTGCATCTGCGCGCTGCCGATGGCGGAATCTCTTCCCCTATCCATACCCACACTCCGGCTAGTTGCTATATCGGAGGGCGATTCGCGGAGCATCGCCGGGCGGACGTGTGGCTGCGAAAAGAAGGCGAAAAGCCGGTGTCAATTCAGGAAAAGTGCAGTTCCAGGAAATGAACGCGAGACCAACAACTATCGCTCATCACGAGACGGCCATACGTTGCGCGGATTGTTTGCCCGCCCGCGCCTCGGTGGCCGGTGGGGCAGCCGGAGGTGGCCGCCAAAGATGCAAGAATGTGAACTGCTTTGCATCCCGCCGCCCGGTTCCGGTTTGTGAGAATCCGGCACACATCCCGCCTCATCCTTTATGCTAGTGGCCAATTTATGGCGAGCCGACCAAAATCTGACGCTGAAGCTGCCCTCGCCGGGGTGATGGAGGCGCCCAACGAACGCGAGCGTGTGTTTGACGCTTTCCGCCGCTGGGGATATCTGGAAGCTGACCTCGACCCGCTCGGCTTTCTGCCCCCGGTATCGCATCCAGAGCTGCGGGTGGAAAGCGAATTCGCCCGCGAAGCGCGCGGCGTGTACTGCGGCACGGTGGGTGCGGAGTTCATGCACATCAGCGATCCCGAGCGGCGCCGCTGGATCCAGGAGCGCATGGAGGGCACCCAAACCGCCGTGGACCAGGAACATGTGCTCGATCAGCTCATCCGAGCCGACTTGTTCGAGCAGGTTTTGCAGCAGCGGTATCTAGGCACCAAGCGTTTTTCCCTCGAAGGCGTGACCGCCCTCATCCCGCTGGTCGACGAAATTCTCCAAGCCGCCGGCGAACACGGCGCCGTCGAACTGGTGATGGGCATGAGTCACCGTGGCCGGCTGAACGTCATAGTTCACATCGCCAAGCGCGCGCCTGAGGAAGTTTTCGCGGGGTTCGAAGATGTGGACCCGCGCAGTGTGCTGGGTGGTGGAGACGTGAAATACCACATGGGCGCGACTGGGGAATACGTCACTCGTGGCGGAGCGAAGATTCACATTCACCTGGTTTCGAATCCCAGCCACCTGGAGGCTGTGGATCCAGTTACCGTGGGCCGCACCCGCGCCAAGCAGGACCGCGCCGGAGAAGGCGGAGCGCAAAAATATCTTCCGCTGTTGGTGCACGGCGACGCCGCTTTCGCCGGCCAGGGCATCCTGGCCGAGACGTTGAATTACGCCGACCTCGCCGGATGCACCGTGGGCGGGACCGTGCACGTGATCGTCAACAATCTGCTCGGTTTCACTACGGTGCCGGCTGAATTGCATTCTTCGCGTTTTGCCGCGCAGATCGCCCGGCGTCAATCCATTCCCATCTTCCATGTGAACGCCGAAGACGTGGACGCCGTGGTGCGCGCGGGCCGCACGGCGCTCGAATACCGCTACACCTTCGGCAATGACGTGGTCGTGGATATGATCGGCTATCGCCGCCATGGTCACAGCGAAGTGGACGATCCGACCGTCACCCAGCCGCTGCTATATAAGGCGATCAAAGATCATCCCCCATTGTGGGAGATTTACGCAGAAGACATCGGCACAGAGAACGCTCAGGCGCGGGTGGAAGAAACTCGGGCCGAATTCGAAGCCGCGCAGAAAAAAGCCGGCTCAATCACCAAGAAGCCCTCTCTGCGCGAACTCCCGCGCTATTGGGACAACTACAATGGTGGCCGCTACAAACCCCAATATGAAGTGGACACCGGACTCGCTGCCGAGGAAATACATGAGATCACCAAGCGGCTTACGACGTATCCCGCGGCATTTCACATTCATCCCAAGATCAAAAAGCTGCTCGAACAACGCGCGGAGATGGGCACAGGCAAGCGCCCGGTGGACTACGGTATGGCCGAAGCGCTGGCTTTCGGCAGTCTGGTGAAGGCGGGCGTGCGCGTGCGGCTCAGCGGACAAGACACCCGCCGCGGCACCTTCAACCAGCGGCATTCCATGCTCGTCGATGTCGAAAACGAACAGGAGTACGTGCCGCTTGAGCATATTGCCGACGGACAGGCCCGCTGCGAGATCTACAATTCCACGCTTTCTGAAGCCGGAGTGCTCGGTTTCGAATACGGCTATAGCCGCGACTATCCCGAGGCGCTGGTGCTCTGGGAAGCGCAGTTCGGTGACTTCGTCAACGTCGCGCAGGCCGTCATTGATCAATTCATCAGCGCGGGCGAAGACAAGTGGGGACTGCTCTCCGGCGTGGTGCTGCTACTGCCGCACGGCTATGAGGGCCAGGGCCCGGAGCACTCGAGCGCGCGTATCGAGCGCTTCCTGCAACTGGCCGCGCGCGACAATTTCCAAATCTGCCAGCCCTCGAGCGCAGCACAATATTTCCATCTGCTGCGGCGTCAGGCATTGCGCTCTTGGCGCAAGCCACTCGTAATCTTCACGCCGAAAAGCATGTTGCGTCATCCGGATGCGTCCTCGCCGATCGAAGACTTCACGCGAAAGGGATTCCTGACGGTAGTGCCGGACAGGGAAGTTAGTGATGCCAGCCGCGTCCTGATCTGCACGGGAAAGATCGGCCACGAACTGCGCACCGAGCGCAAGAAGAGAAAAGACACTTCGACTGCCATCGTATTTGTTGAGCAGCTCTATCCTTTTCCAGAGGCAGAACTCGTGGCCGCCATCGACCAGCATCCTAAGGCACGTGATTTGGTTTGGGTGCAGGAAGAGCCCGCGAACATGGGCGCGCTGTTTTACATGCTGCCGCGCTTGCGCCACATCGCCGGCGAACGCTCGGTTCTCTCCGTAAAGCGCTCAGCCAGCGCCAGCCCGGCCACAGGCTCCGCCAAGGCCCATGAGGTGGAACAGAAGACGCTGTTGGCACTGGCGTTTACGACCAAGGGATAGGGATTTCCACTATTTCGATGAAGGACGCTCGCTGACGGGCTTACCGCCGGATCCCGGCAATGGAGCCTTTCTGCCTCCGGCAGCTTCCCCGGCGAGCATGGTGTCCAGGCTGGGGTAGGCGTAAATTGTCGGCGCGTGATTTTGCATCAAGCCGCCCGTGTCAGCGGTAGGCCCATAATTACTGTGCAATTCACGCCCCAGCATGCGCAGCATGGCCATAAGTTGCCCGCGATGGTGCGAGGTATG
>Ga0070697_100004151_pt1 | contig 11098 bp, 9 predicted proteins | sample KBSK1501metaG_FD_65475 | JGI IMG/M metagenome (GOLD analysis project Ga0070697, IMG submission 65475) | Corn, switchgrass and miscanthus rhizosphere microbial communities from Kellogg Biological Station, Michigan, USA - KBS K1-50-1 metaG | ecosystem: Host-associated > Plants > Roots >... | reverse complement strand
CCCGCGCAGCTCCGGCAGGATCAGCCCGGACACCGCGTCCAGGTAGTCCACCAGGTCCCGCTTGGTGGCGTCCGCCCCGTCGAACAGCGGCTCGTCGAGATGGGTCAGCGAGACGCCATCTCGTTCCTCCGTCGCCATGGCTCCGGTCTATCACGGCTAGGGTGAGAACCGGCAGGAAGGAGCCGGGACGATGGCGTTCAGCGGGTGGCCGGAGGAGGCCCTGGACTTCTACGACGGGCTCGCGGCCGACAACACCAAGACCTACTGGACGGAGCACAAGGCCGTCTACACCGAGAAGGTCCTGCGGCCAATGACCGAGCTGACCGAGGAACTCGCCGCCGACTTGGGCGAGCCGAAGATCTTCCGGCCGTACCGCGACATCAGGTTCAGCAAGGACAAGACCCCGTACAAGACGCACATCGGGGCGACCGTCGGCGACTCCTGCTACGTCCAGCTGTCCGTCGAGGGCCTGGGCGCGGGCGCCGGGATGTGGGAGATGAACCCGGAGCAGCTGGCCAGGTACCGCGACGCGGTGGCCGGCGACCGGCTCGGCGCCGAGCTCGAGGAGATCGTCGCCGAGCTCGAGAAGGCGGATATCACCGTGCACGGGCACGGCGCGCTCAAGTCCGCGCCGCGCGGCTACCCGGCCGACCACCCGCGGATCACGCTGCTCCGCTACAAGGGACTGACCGCCTGGCAGCAGTGGCCGGCCGGCCCATGGCTGGAAGGTGCCAGGGCCAAGGACCGCGTCGTCTCATTCTTCCGAACGACCCGGCCTCTCTGCTCCTGGCTCCGGTCCAACGTCCGGATGTGAGGTCGCCTTAGTAACGTTAAGGCCCGATCACTGGGACGGCCCTGATCACTTGACCGGCGCGGGCGGAACAGGCTGCCCGGCTCGTCCGGCCCTGGCTCGTCCCGCGGTGCCTGGTACGGCTGGTAAGGCTGGGCCGGCGGCGGCCGCCAGCCCTGGGGCTCGTGCCGCGTGGCCTGGCTCTGTGCCACCTGGTTCTGGGCCACCTGGCTCTGGCCGATCCGCTTCATCAGCTCGCTTTCCTCCACGATCTCGGCCGCCGTCGGCGACAGCGCGATGATCGCGGAGAAGATGAACCCGACGCTGCTCAGCCCGAGGATCAGCGGCAGCAGGAACGCCGTCGCGCCGGCCGTATCCGCGGTGCTCACGGCCAGGCCCGGGGCGGCCTGCGCCTGCACCGCGGCCATGCCCGTGTAGTGCATGCCGTTGACCGCCACGCCCGCGATCAGGGACGCGACGAACGTGGACCAGACGCTGTCGAGCCGCAGCGCCATCCACAGCGCCGCGGTGCCGGCGATCACCGCGATGACCACGGAGGCGGCCACGAGGCCGTAGTTGTAGCTCAGCGAGGCATTTACCCGCACGGCGCCCATGCCGAGGTAGTGCATGCTGGCCACGCCGAGCCCGATGATCGTGCCGCCGAGCAGCAGCGGCCCGTTGCCCGCGCGGCCGAACCCGACGATGAACACCCCGACCCCCACCACGACCACCGCGATCAGCATCGACAAGATGGTGAAGGGCACGTTGTAGCGGATGGACTCGCCGGGGATGGCGAACCCGAGCATGGCGATGAAATGCATCGTCCAGATCCCGGTGGTCCCGATGGACAGGGCCGCCAGGGTCAGCCAGCGGGCCCGGGCCGCGCCCTGGTAGGCCCGCGCCCGGGTGGTGCACCGGAGCCCGAGGAAGCAGCCCATGCACGACACCACGTACGAGAGGGCAGGGTTCAGGGCGCCGTTTGCGAAGTTGTTGACGTGGATCATGAGTAGGCCGCTCCCCCAGGGCCGGGTGGGACATAGGTGTCTTATTTGAACCTTTTATTACGACACGTATGGTATAGCCGCTGGTAGTCTGCGGGTGCGCTTTTTCGTCGCGACGTGACCAGCGAACATCGTTCGCGGGCTCCGGCGCGTCAGAGCCGGCCCGGCGCGGACCCCGGCTCGATGATCGGTGACCGGACCGGGGAGGCCCGATGCTCGATGTGCCGGCGGCGCCTGCGTTGCCCGCGGCGCGCACGGTCGAGCTGTCGATCAGCGGCATGACCTGCACCGCGTGCGCGGCGCGGGTCGAGAAGAAGCTGACCAGGATCGGCCCCGGCGTCGTGGCCGCGGTCAACTTCGCGACCGAGCAGGCGACGGTGACCGCGCCGGAGGACGTCCCGGTGCAGGCGATGATCGCGGCGGTCCAGGACGCGGGGTACGCGGCCGGCCTGATCGAGCCCCCCACCCACCTCCCCAGCCCCCTACATCCTGCGCCAGCCGGTGACCAGGCCGCCTACCTGCGCCGCCGGCTGATCCTGGCGCTGGTGTTCTTCGTCCCGCTCAGCGACCTGTCCGTCACGCTGTCGCTGTTCCCCGGCTACCGGTTCGCCGGGTGGCCATGGGTCCTGGTCGCGCTGACCGCGCCGGTGGCGCTGTGGGCCGCCTGGCCGTTCCACCGCGCCGCGCTCAAGAACATCCGGCACGGCGCGTTCTCCATGGACACGCTGGTGTCCCTGGGCGTGATCGCCGCCTGCGGCTGGTCGGCCTACGCGATGTTCCGCCTGGACCGCGGGCCATCTCATCCGGTACTAACCGCCCTGCCAGGCCTGGCGCACCCCGCGGGCGGTGGCATCTATCTCGAGGTGGCCGCCGCGGTCACCACGTTCCTGCTGGCCGGCCGGTACTACGAAGCCCGGGCGCGCGGCTCGGCAGCCGACGCGATGCGCACGCTCGCGGCCGCGGCCGCGAAAGACGTCTGCGTGCTCGGCGCCGACGGCCAGGAGCGGCGCGTCCCGGCCGGCCAGCTGCGGCGCGGGGACACCTTCGTGGTCCGCCCGGGGGAGAAGATCGCGGCGGACGGCGAGGTGCTGTCCGGCGAGTCCGCGGTCGACCGGAGCATGATGACCGGCGAGCCCGTTCCGGTCGAGACCGCGGCCGACGACACCGTCACCGGCGGCACGATCGCGCTGTCCGGGCGGCTAGTCGTCCGGGCCGTCCAGGTCGGCGAGCACACCCAGCTGGCCCAGCTGATCGCGCTGGTCGGCCGGGCCCAGGCCGACAAGGCCGCCATCCAGCGCCTGGCCGACCGGGTCTGCGGGGTCTTCGTCCCGGTGGTCCTGGCGGCCGCGGCGCTGACCCTGGCCGGCTGGCTGGCCGCCGGGGCCGCCGCCGGGCAGGCGTTCAGCGCAGGCCTGGCCGTGCTCATCATCGCCTGCCCGTGCGCGCTGGGCCTGGCCACCCCGGCCGCGCTGGTCGCGGCCTGCGGCCGCGGCGCGCAGCTCGGCATCTTCATCAAGGGGCACCAGGCACTGGAGTCGTCCGGGCTGATCGACACGGTCGTGTTCGACAAGACCGGCACCGTCACCACCGGCCGGATGACCGTGACTGCGCTGGCCGCCGCGCCCGGCACCGAACCCGCCGAACTGCTCCGCTACGCCGCCGCGGTCGAGCGAGCCTCGGAACACCCGGTCGCCGCCGCGGTCTGTGCCGCCTGGGAGAGCGCCGCCCGGGAAGGGCTCGCCAGCGCGGACGGATCCCTGCCGGAGGTGGACGCCTTCAGGGCCCTGCCGGGCCTGGGCGCGCGTGGCGTGGTGGCGGGCCGCCAGGTCGCGGTCGGGCGCGAGCGGCTGCTGCGCGAGCTCGGGATCGCGATCCCGCCCCGGCTGGCGAGCCAGTGGGCGCAATGGGAGCGGACCGGCCAGACCACGGTCCTGGTCGGCTGGGACGGCCGGCTGCGCGGCGCGCTAGCCGTTGGCGACGCGATCAAGCCGTCGGCCACCGCCGCCGTCGCCGGGCTGCGTCGCCTCGGGCTCCGGCCGGTCCTGCTCACCGGGGACAACGAGGCGACCGCGCGGGCGGTGGCCGCCGCGGTGGGCATCGAGGAGGTCATCGCCGGGATCCTGCCCGCCGCCAAGGCCGCGGCCGTCCGGGACCTGCAGGCCCGCGGGCACCGGGTCGCCATGGTGGGCGACGGGGTGAACGACGGCCCCGCGCTGGCAGCGGCCGATCTGGGCATGGCCGTCGGCGCGGGCACCGACGTGGCGATCTCGGCGGCCGACCTGATCCTGCTCCGCGAGGACCTGCGGGTGGTGCCGGAGGCGATCCAGCTGGCCCGCGCCGCCCGCGCCACGATCAGGCGCAATCTCGCCTGGGCGTTCGGCTACAACGTGGCCGCTGTGCCGTTGGCCGCTCTGGGCTTCCTCAGCCCGCTCATCGCGGCCGCCGCGATGACGCTATCGTCGGTCCTGGTGGTGGCCAGCAGCCTGCGGCTGCGACGGTTCCGCCCCTTTAATCACTTGAACTCCTTGAAGTAGCCTGGCCGGGTGAGCGAGCCAGACGCATCCCTCCGGGTCTCCGACGCCGAGCGGGACCAGACGCTGCACGTCCTCGGCGAGCACGCCGCCGTGGGCCGGCTCACCCTGGACGAGCTCGAGGAGCGGTCCAGCCGGGCGCTAGCCGCCAAGACGCGCGGCGAGCTCGCCACCCTGACCGGCGACCTGCCGCAGGAGGCGGGCCAGGACAGGCCCGCGCCGGTCCTGGCCAAGAAGCCGGTGCGCTGGATGGTCGCCATCATGTCCGGCTCGCAGCGGCGCGGCCGGTTCCGCGCGATCGGCCGGATCAACGCCATCGCGGTCATGGGCGGCGACGAGATCGACCTGCGCGAGGCCGAGATCGAAGGCGGCGAGCTCACCCTCAACCTGGTCGCGGTCATGGGCGGCGCGACCATCTACATCCCGGACTCGGTCGAGCTGGACGTGGGCGGCTTCTCGCTGATGGGCGGCAACACCGAGATCGGCTCCGAGCGCCCGCCGCGCCCCGGCGCGCCGGTGATCAAGCTCCGCACCTGGAACCTGATGGGCGGCGCCACCATCTTCCGGGTCCCGCCGCAGGCCCGGGGCCTGGGCCTGAAGGAGGCCCGGCGGCTGGCCAAGGCGGCCGGCCGCGGCGAGCTGCCCGCGCCCGGTTAGCGATACTCCTCCAGCACGCCTCTCAGGTAACCCCGCTCGGTCTCGTACACGTGCGCCGACTTGACGATCATCAGCAGCCGCCCGGCCGGCCGGGCGAGCTGCCCGGCCACCTGCTGCTGCAGCGCGGCCAGCTCGGCCAGGTTGCCGTAGCCCTTGGCGCCGAAGTCGATGCTGTGCGCGTAGGCGACCAGCTCGACCACGCCGTCCGGCAGCCAGAAGTCCAGCAGGCTGACGCAGGGGATGTAGCTGGTGTCGGTGTGCGGCTGGAACGTGGTGATGGCCGCGGACCTGGTAGCCGGGTCCCGGCGCAGCCGGCCGACGACCCAGGCGACCTGGTCCCGGCCGGAATGCTCGTAGTCGAACAGCCGGGTCGCGTAGCTGTCCGCGTCGCCGAGCGCCGCCACCGTACCGTGGTCGGTGAAGTTGGCGTGCATCCAGGCCAGCCGCTCCGGCTCGGCGTGCCTGGCGATGATCTCGTCCTCCGGGCCTGGATGCTCCACCACGAGCGTCACCAGCGAGATCTCGCGCACCGCCAGGCCGTCGTAGCGGCTCTCCGTACCCTCGGCCAGGATTCGTCCGGCCACCGCGAGCCAGGCCGCCCCGATGGTGTCCGCCCGCACCGTCTGCGGCCCGTCGCTGGCCAGTCGTATCGTCACCCCCGCATGCTACGGCGGCGCGGGGCTGCAACCTGGCTGCAAGGCGCGGTAGGCACGATGGCCGGGACGCTAGGGAGGCGGCCATGACCGACAAGCCCGTGATCGACAAGTTCCTGCACGCGATCGAGACCGCGGACATTCCCGGCTGCGACGCGTGGAGCGCGGATGCGACGCTCGACGCGACCGTGCCCAACTGGCGGCTGCACGCGGCCGGCGCCGACGCGATCCGCGCCGAGTACGCCCGGTGGTTCGCCGACCCGGCCCGCTTCGACGAGCTGCGCCGCTACCCCGTCGAGGGCGGGTCGGCCGAGGTGGTCGAGTACACGCTCAGCTGGACCGAGAACGGCGTGCCGCACGCCGGGCACCACCTGCACGTGCTGACGGTGCGCGATGACCGTATCGTGTCCGACATGGTCTTCTGCGGCGGCCGCTGGCCGGCCGCGCTGCTCGCCGAGATGGAGGCGGCCGGTGCCTGAGGCGCTGGCCCCTGGTGAGCTGGCCCCTGGTGAGCTGGCCCCTGGTGAGCTGGCCCCTGGTGAGCTGGCAGAGCTGCTCGCGGGTGCGACCGAACGGACCGGGCTGGACGAGGCCCCCGGCAAGTCGGGAGCCACCCTGGAGCGGGTCGTGATCGACGGGCAGGCCTACGTGCTCAAGCACCTCGACCTGGCCCAGGACTGGACGATGCGAGCCTCGGGCTGCCTGCGCGGCGCGCCCCTGGTGCTGTGGGAACGCGGCATCCTGGCCCGCCTGCCCGGCTGCCTCAACCAGCCGATCGTGGCCGCGGCGCCGGAGCGGCGCGGCTGCGCCCTGCTGATGCGCGATGTCGGCCGCTGGCTGGTGCCCGCCACCGACACGCCGATCCCGCTGGCCCAGCACACGCGGTTCCTGCGGCATATGGCCGCGCTGCACGCGGCCTTCTGGGCCTGCGGGGACGAGTTCGAAGTGGTCCCGGCCATGCACCGCTACCTGGAGCTCTCGCCGTGGATGGCCGCGGCGGAGGCCGCGGAGGCCTCGCCGCACCTGGTGCCGCGTCTTGTCGCCAAGGGCTGGCCGCTGCTGGCCGAGGTCGCCCCGGCCGCGGCCGCGGTCGTCACCCCGCTGGCCCGCGACCCGGGTCCGCTGCTCGAGGCGCTGGCCGCGACGCCGCAGACGTTCGTGCACAGCAACTTCAAGCTCGACAACCTGGGCACCGACGACGCGGGGCGCACGGTGGTGCTGGACTGGGAGCAGCCGGGGCGCGGGGCGCCGCTGTCCGACCTGGCCTGGTACCTGGCGATCAACTGCCGCCGCCTGCCCCAGTCCAAGCAGGCCTCGATCGCGGCCTACCGGGAGGCGCTGGAGGGCTGCGGCATCGACACGGGGCCCTGGTGGGACCGCCAGCTGGCGCTGTGCCTGCTCGGCGCCATGGTCCTGTTCGGCTGGGAGAAGGCGCTCGGCGGCTACGACGAGGAGCTCGCGTGGTGGGAAACCGAATCCGTACGGGCGGCGGCACTCCTGAGCTGACTGCGGGACTGCACGCGGACTACGACGCCGCGGCAGCCTACTGGGCCGGCGGACCGGAGGCGATGTACGCGCCGCTGGCCCGGTCGCTGGTGGCGGCCGCGCCGGTGCCGGCGACCCCGAGGTCCTCGCCGAGAACGCGGCCGCCGCCGGGTTCAGCCGCGTTCAGGTGCGCACCGTGTCCGTCCCGGCCGGCCTGGCCACCCCCGCCGAACTCGTCTCGTGGCGGCTGGGCATGGCTCACTACGCCCCGTTCCTGCGCTCGCTCGACCCGGCCGGGCGGGCCGCGGTGCGGCGCGCGGCCGAGCAGGCCGTGGCCATGTCAATCTCCGGCGCGGCCGGCGGCGGCCCGCTGGTCGTCTCGATGGTGGTGCTCACCGCGAGCTGATCCGGCGCTGGCCGGCCAGGGCCAGCCGCCGGTCCGCCTCGCGCAGCAGCCCGTCCGCGTAGTCGCCCGCCCCCCGCGCCAGCCGCGCGGCCCGGTCGGCGGCCCGTTCCCGCCAGGCGGGCTGGCCGAAGTCGCCGGCCAGGTCGCAGGTCCACCACCAGGCCTCGATGGCCGCGGCCCCGTCGAGCAGGTCGAGGTCGACGGCCACCGCGCCCGGGTCGGCCGGCCCGCCGAGCGCGTGGCTGGCCCGGTGCGCGAGCAGCCGGGCGACGCTGGTGTACCGCGGCACGCCCAGCGCGGCCGCCTGCGACTCGAGCTCGCGGGCCTGCGCCAGCGCCCGCTCGCCGTCGCCGGCCAGCAGCGCCAGCCGCCCGCTGAGCAGCCGGTGCTTGAGCCTCAGCCGCCAGCCGAAGACCAGGGTGCCATCAAACAGCGCCGAAGCCTCCGCCAGCCGGGCCCCCGCGCCGTCCGGATCCCCGGTCACCAGGCAGTGTTCGGCTAGGTCCTCCAGCGCGGCGATGGTGACGTCCGCGGTGCCCTGGCCCCGGCCGGCCTCCAGCGCCTCGTGGTGATGGTCCAGCGCCTCCTCACCTGCGCCCAGGTTGCGCAGCACCCAGCCGGCGAAGTTCACCGCGCGGCCGGCGAAGCGCGGGACCTGGCGCCGTTCCACCTCGGTGGTGTACCGGGTGAACGCGGCCAGCGCCTGCGCCGGGCGGCCGGCCAGCGCATGCGCGTGCCCGGTGAACAGCAGCGAGTGCATCGTGGCCGAGGTGTGCTCCACCCCGATCTGCCCGCGGGCCGCCGGCCGCAGCAGCGCCAGCGCCTCCTCTACCCGGCTCTGGTGCGAGCGCAGCACTCCAAGCCACCCGGCGGCGGCCACCCGGTCCGCGCCCTCGGCGAGCGAGAAAGCCTCGCCGAGCAGCAGCTCGGCCCGGGCCAGGTCACCGGCTGCGTGGTGGGTCCGGCCGCCGGCCGCCAGGCACCGGGCCCGGCTCGCCGCGTCGTCCGCGGCGAGCGCGCCGTCCTCGGCGAACTGGGCGGCCTGGGCGAAGTCACGGCCGAAGTAGGACGCCCACGCGCCGACCTCGAGCGCCGCCGGGCCGGCCGGGGCGGCCCGCTCCACGTCCGCCAATGCCTCGGCGTAGCGCCCGCGCAGCGTGCGGACCCGGGCCCGGGCCAGCCAGCCGTCCGCGCTGGCGTCCAGCCGGATCGCGTCGTCGAGCAGCGCTTCGGCCGCCGCGTAGTCGTAGCGCTCGGCGGCCCGCGCCGACGCGTCGCGCAGCGCGCGGGACGCCAGCGCCAGGTCCCCGCCCAGCCGGGCGTGCCCGGCCACGGTCAGCGGGTCCACGCCGGGCCTGCGGTCGAGCACCCGGCCGGCCTGCCGGTGCAGCAACGCGGCCCGCCCCGCAGTCGCGCTCACCGCCAGCGCCTCGCGGACCAGCTCGTGCCGGAACCTGAACATCCCGTCCGCCTCGACCAGGAACTGCTTGGCCACGGCCTGTTCGGCGTCGTCGAGCAGGGCGACCGCGGGCCGGCCGAGCACGGCCGCGAGCAGGTCCACGTCGAGGTCGGGGCCGATCACCGCCGCGGTGCGCAGCAATAGCCCGGCCGGACCCAGCTCGTCGCAGCGCGCGGACACCGACTCCACCAGCGACGCGGGCAGCTCCGAGCCCGCGGCCTGCTGGGCCAGCTCGGTCAGGAACAGCGGGTGCCCCCTGGACCGGGCGTACAGCTCATCCACCCGACCCGGCCCGACCAGTTCGGCGGCGGCGTCCCGGCCGAGCGCGCCGAGGTGCACGAACGCCGTGGCGGGCAGCGGCTCGCCCTCGCCGGAGCGGACCGCGGCGACCACCAGGACCGCCAGGTTCTCCCGCCGGGCGAAACGCAGCCAGTCCGGCAGCGCCGGCCCGGCCAGGTGCGCGTCGTCGACCACGACCGCCAGCGGGGCGCGCTCGGCCAGGCGGCGCAGCGCCCGGACCAGCGCCGAGTAGAGCACCGCCGGGCCGAGCATGCTGTCCGCCAGCATGGGCGGCAGCCGCGGGCCCGGCGCCAGGTTCAGCAGCGGACCCAGCAGCGGCGCGTCCGCGCCGAGAACGTCGGCGGCCGTGTCGGGCCCGAGCCCGCGCAGCAGGGCGGCCAGCGCCGCCAGCAGCGCGTCGAGCGGCATCGAGCGGTCGAGCGGGCCGCACGACGCGATCAGCACCGTGTCCCCGGCCGCGGTGCGCCGGCCGCCCCAGGCCCGCAGCAGCGTCGTCTTGCCGATGCCGGCCTCGCCGTCCACCACGACCACCTCGGCGGCGTCGCGGGCCCGCGCCGCGATCGCCTCCAGGCAGGCCATCTCGTCATCCCGGCCGACGAGAGCGGGGCCAGCCGGTCCCGGGCCGGCCGCGCCGGACACGGCCGGCCCGGGCGCGGTCAGCTCGCCGCGCAGGATCGCGGTGTACAGCGCGGTCGTCTCGGGCGAGGGGTCGGTGCCCAGTTCGTCGGCCATCCGCTCCCGGGCGCTGGCGTACAGGGACAGCGCCCCGGCCACGCGTCCTCCCATCACGTGGGCCCGGAGCAGCAGGCGCAGCGCCGCCTCGTCGTACGGGTCGCGCTCGGCCGCCGCCGCGGCCGCGTCGGCGGCGGCCATCCAGTCGCCGGCCTCGAGCAGGGCGGTGGCCGCCACCAGCCGGGCCCGGCCGGCCAGCCGCCCCAGCTCGGCCTGCCGGAGCTGGGCCCACTCGCCGGGCAGCGGCTGCGGCCCGTCGCCGCGGATCAGCGAGAGCGCGACCCGCGCGGCCGGCACCGCGCCCATCACGTGGCCCGCTTCCCGCCGCGCCTCCACCTGCCGGGTGAGCACCGCCAGCTCGGTCGCGTCCAGCCAGTCGCAGTGCAGCAGGTAGCCCTGATCCCGGTGCTCGATCCGGTCCCGCCCGAGCACCGCGCGCAGCCGGCTCATCAGCACGGCCAGCTGATCCTCGGGCCGGGCCGGGGGAGCGGTGTCCCACAGCGCGTCGATCAGTACCCAGGCCGGAACGGCCTGCCCGGCACCCAGCGCGATCAGCTGCAGTGCCAGCCGCGCCTTCCGGCTGCCGAACGCCTGCGGCTCGATCCCGTCCACGCCGAAGTCGCCGAGCACCCGCACCGCTAGCGACCTCACCCGCCTATTAAAACCCGGCGCTGCAAGCTGGCTGCAACCACCGCCGTCCACGCTGATCAGGAACAATCCGCCGAGGAAAGGAGACCGCGATGAGCGGGAAAGCGGAACAGAAGAGCTTCACCACGCCCGACGAGACCCGCAGCTTCGACTACGGCGCCCTGGACCTGCTCCAGATCGGCGGCGCCGAGATCGGCCGGCTCACCCTGCAGCCGGGCTGGCGCTGGTCGGACCATGTCAAGCCGCTGGCCGGCACCGAGCTGTGCGAGGCGCCCCACTTCCAGTACCACGTGGCCGGGACGCTGCACGTGGTGATGGCCGACGGCGCCGAGTTCGACGCCCGGCCCGGCGACGTCACCGCGCTGCCCCAGGGCCACGACGCCTGGGTGGTCGGGGACGAGCCGGTCGTGGTGGTGGACTGGTACGGGGCCAGCAA
>Ga0070697_100004150_pt1 | contig 11098 bp, 13 predicted proteins | sample KBSK1501metaG_FD_65475 | JGI IMG/M metagenome (GOLD analysis project Ga0070697, IMG submission 65475) | Corn, switchgrass and miscanthus rhizosphere microbial communities from Kellogg Biological Station, Michigan, USA - KBS K1-50-1 metaG | ecosystem: Host-associated > Plants > Roots >... | reverse complement strand
CTGGTGGGCGGACTGGTCGGGCTCACGATCTACACGGTCTCGCACCTGTTGCGCTGATCGAGGAAGGGGCGACTTCGCGGCGATGCTTGCCGTCGTAGGCGAGGTACACCGTCGCCATGCCCCCACGGCCGAGCACCCGGCGGAGCTCGTAGCGTTGTGCGAGGGCGGCTTGGAGGTCGCTGGGGAGGGGCAGGTCGATCGTCACGCAGCGAGAATATAGAGCGATCAGGAGTTTTCGTTGCCCCCGCGAGAATCATCCCCGGCTTCTAGGAGGCCGCCACCACCCTCTCCAGCCTCGCACGGGCACGGGTCAGCGATTGACCCCGCCGCCCGAGGCCGCCCCATGGGTCGCCGGCTCGCGCCAGCCGGCGGAACAGGTTTTCGGCCCGGTAGCTCCGGGCGTCGAGCGACGGGCGGGCGAGCTCGCGCCAGGTGATCGGGGTCGCCACCGGCGCGCCCGGCCTGGCGCGCACCGCGTAGGGAGGGGCGGCGCTCTGGGCGTACGCGTTGCGTCCGGTGTCGAGATACAGCCGGCCGCCGCGGTCCGCGAGCCGCGGCTCGATGGTCAGCTCGCGCGGATGGCCGCGCACCAGCAGTGCCGCCGCGTCCCGGGCGAACGTCCGCACCATGTCGAAGTCGGCGCGCCGGTCCAGCGGGACGACCACGTGCGCCCCCCGCGAGCCCGTCGTCATGACGTACGTGGTGAGACCGAGGTCCGACAGCAGGTCCCCGACCAGCCGTGCGGCGCGACGCACCGGCGCGAAGCCCTCGTCCGAGGGGTCGAGATCGAAAATGAGCCGATCCGGATGGCGTGGCCGGTCGCCGCGGCTGAGCCAGACGTGCGGGGTGATACACGCCTGGCTCGCGAGGTACACGAGCGTCGCGGCGTTGTTGCACACCACGTGGGTGACGGTCCCGTCCTTCTTGGGTAGCGTCACCCGATCGATCCATTCCGGGAAGTAGTCCGGGATGTCCTTGTGAAAGAATCCTTCGCCTTCGATGCCGTCGGGGAAGCGCTGCATCACGATGGGCCGGCCCGCGAGGTGGGGAAGCATGGTTGGAGCAACGCGCCCGTAGTATTCCACGAGGTCGCGCTTGGTGAGCGGGCGGGGGCCCGGGAACAGCACCTTGTCCGGGTGCGTCACCTCGATCACGTATGCTCCGACCCGCAGCCGCACGTCAGGAAGGCACTCCCAGCTCGGAGAGCGTCTGCACGACGCCGGGGTTGGCCACGAGCGGGATGCGCACATGGAGCCCGACGATCAACCCGGCGATGATGTAGCCCAGCACCACCGGCTGGCGGAGACGCTGCAACAACACCGTCGTGATGGCCGCCAGCGCCAACACGACCGTCAGGGACCTGAGGAAGCCGTGCGCGTCCTGCATCGCGGCAAATGCTACACGGGCCCCTCCACGAGGGACAGGGTCACGCGTCCCGGGGACGGAGCGGGGGCTGCATCACGCTGCCGGGGGCTTCTTATACTCGAACAGCTCGCTCGGGCTCACCCGGAGGGCGCCACACAGGCGCTCAATCGTGTCGGCCCGAATCAGGCTGAACCGGCCGTTCGGCCGGGTGAGGCGGTAGATCGTGTTCAGGCTGAGGCCGGTGAACTTGGCGAGCCCGTAGGCCGACAAGCCACGCGCTTCCAGTAGCTGGCGCAACCGCAGGCGCAGCAGGCCTCTACGCCGGTAGCGGACTTTCTGCCCCTGATACTCGGCCATATCCCCTCCTTGCGATATATAGCAACTGTACGTATTATATCATCTACACATTATAACACGATTGGTTGCTATAACACCATGGGCAAGGGTCGTCGTCGCGGGTCCGCCGTAGTCCCGGCATGCCTCCTGGCTGCCGCCGTCACGCTCGCCCCGGGGCTCGCCGCCCAGGGGGCCAAGGAAGCCCCCGCGCGGGGCCGGCCGGCCGCCGTCGCCGCCCGTCCCGCGTCCCACGTCCAGCCCGCCCGCGGCATGCTCGGCGACCTGGTCGGAACGTGGCGGTTCGAGATCTGGTTCGCGGGGAACTTCAGTGGTACGCCGGACGTGTCGGGCATCCGCGTCGTGAAGGGGCTGTACGACGACCTGCGGGTGGAATGGACCGAGGTGCTCGATCACTCCCAGGTGCAGGGCCAGGGCCTCGTGGGCTTCGATCCCGCGAGCGACCGCTTCTTCAGTACGTCCGTATACAACGTCGGGTCGGCGCCGGAGCTCCTGACGGGGATCCCGGACGATGCCCAGCCGAGCATCACCTTCTACGCCCTCTCCATCGCCCCCGGTGCGGGCGAGCCGCCGCCGCCCCCGGCCTCCACGCTCGCCGTGGTCGACCACGACCACTTCACGTGGTCCGCGCAGGACCGTGCGTGGCGCGCGGTGTTCACCCGCCAGCCGTAGGGGGCACGACGACGAGCCTGCCTCCGCCGGTCACGAGAATCACGAGATTCATGACCAGGAGCATCAGGTCGTAGTGCCAGCCGTGTCCTCCCCAAAAGCCGCTCTTCCAGACGAAGATCTTCTTCTGGATTGCCCCGAGCATGATGAGGATCAGCCCGATGGCGGCGAGCTGAATGAGGACGCCGAACGCCACGCAAAGGCCGCCCAGCACCTCACCGGAGCCGAGCACGATCGTGAACGCGCGACTCGCGCCGATGCTCTTGGCGCGCCCGGTCGGGTCTTTGAGATGATTCACTCCGCTCGTGAAGAACACCGCGGCGACCATCAGTCGCAGCAGTAAGAGCCCGACATCGCTGAAACGGAGCAGTTCGGGGAACAGGATGTTCATCCGGGCCTTATACGCTAGTATTCAGGCCGTCGCAAGGAGGAGCCCTGTCCGGTCGGGCCAAACCGGTGAGCGGGCTCACCTTGCGGTGGGTGGCGGAAGGTGAATCTTGCTGTACCCCGGGAGGACGACCGAACGGTGATTGCCTGGCAAGAAACCATCGCGCGCCGGCTGCGCACGTTGCATCTCGACACCATCAGGAACCAGATCCTGGTGTTCGCGGTGGTGGCGACCCTCGTGCCCGCGCTCGCCGTGACCGTCGCGTCGCGCCGACAGGACCGGCCGCCGATCGGCGACCAGGTCGCGCCCGAGCTGCGCGCTGCCAGCGCCGAAGCGGCCTGGGACATCGATCAATGGCTGAGCGATCGGCTGCGCGACCTGCGCGTCGCGGCGACGGCGTACGCGGTGACGGAGAACCTCGCCCGGGGCAACCCGCAGGCGCTCGTCCGGCTGCGCGAATACCTCAACTCCGTGCGCGAGCGCTGTCCGGACTGCGACGCGCTGCTGGTCGTAGATGCACGCAGTCGGTTCGTGACGAGCAGCGGCGGCCGCATGAGCGGCGTGCAGTTCACCCAGGACCGGTTGACGGCCCTGCGGACGGGCGACGCCCTCGTGGGCGAAGCCTACTGGGACGCGGGACTCGGGAAGGCCGCGATCGCGCTCGCCGTCCCGATCCGCCAGGCGGATGGGCGCTACGCCGGCGTGCTCATGGCGAAGCTCAATCTGCGCGCTGCCGCGGACATCCTGCAGCGCCTGGCCCCGACCGACTCGGGAGACGTCTACCTGATCAACGAGCAGGGCAGGCTCATCCTGCGGGCGCGGAGCAGCTCGGCCGATGTGATGCGGACGAAGCTCCCGCCGGTGACGGCCCAGGCGCTCATCGATCGCGAAGGCGCGACCGTAGAGTACAAGCGCGCCGACGGGCGAGATGTCATCGGCACGCTGCGGCGGGTACCCGCGCTCCGCTGGGCGGCGGTGGTCGAGATGCCGCGGGCCCAGGCGCTCCGCCGGGCCGGCGGGTCCGGGAGCGGCATCGGCGTGACGCTCGTCCTGCTGCTCGCGGGCGCCGGGCTGGTGGCCTACGTCGGCTTGCTCATGGTGCGTCCGCTCGAGCGCCTGGCGGGCGTCGCCGCGAAAGTCGCGGCGGGCGATCTGTCGGTCGAGATCCCGTCGGCCGGACGCGGCGAGGTGGGTACGTTGACGCAGGTGTTCAAAAACCTGGTGGCGCGCCTGCGGGAGCGCGAGGGCCAGGGCGAGCTGGAGCGGCTCTCGGTCACCGACGCGCTCACCGGGCTGTATAATCGCCGCCATCTCATGGGGACCCTCGCCAACGAGGTTCAGCGGTCGCGACGCCTGCGCCGCACCTTCTCGGTCCTGCTGGCCGACGTCGATCACTTCAAGCAGTACAACGACAGCCACGGGCACCTCGGGGGCGACGCGGCGCTCGTCAAGGTCGCCGAGATCCTGCGGAAGATGACGCGCGGCGTGGACAGCGTGGCGCGGTATGGCGGGGAGGAGTTCGTCGTGATGCTGATCGAGGCCCCGATCGCCACGGCGGCGGCCGTGGGGGAGCGCATCCGGGCCCGCGTGGCGGCCGAAGAGTTCAGCGGCGGGAAGATGACCGTGAGCGTCGGCGCCGCCGAGTATCCTACCCACGGCGACACGCCGGAGGAGCTGATCGCGAGCGCCGACGCGGCGATGTACGAGGCGAAGAGCGGTGGTCGCGATCGGGTGGTGGTCGCCGCCCGCAGAGCGGACCTCGAAAAGGAAGGCAAGCGGCGCCGCAAGGGGGAGGCCTGACGGGCCAGACGCTCCCTGCCGCATTCGCACCCCTCCGTGCCGCAAAAACGCCCTAGGACCCGGCCCGTCGCCTCCCAACCTTTGATGAACGATGCCAGAGCACCGTCGCGAGGTGTTGCGCGAGGCGAGCGTCGCTCTCCAGGGAAGGGTCGTCACCCTGTGGGAGGTCTCGGCGCGCGCCGAGGTGGTCCCCATCCTGACCACCGCCGCGACCGCCCACGTGCGGGACACGGCCCTCGACCTCGACAACACGCTGCATCGCTGGGGCGCTCCGATCATTCAGGGCAGTCGCTGGGTCGGCTGCCGCCTGGACGAGGATGGGGCGTGGTGCATCGCCCCGGTGCGGAAGCAGCCCGCCGCCCCGCCGCCCGATGGGGTCGAGCGTCGCAGCCGTGAGCGGATCACCCTCGAGCTGGCGGGGCTGTGTCTCGGTCTCGTGGACCAGCCAGCCGTGCCCAACCGGCCCCGGCGGGCGGAGCCGGACGCCCTGGCCGAGTTGGTTCGCCAGCCCAGCGTGATTGCCCACGAAGTCGCCAACCCCCTGACCGCCGCCCTGGCGAGCCTCGACCTATCCCTCGACCTGATCCGGACGGCGGCATCGCTGACGCCCGGCTTCCGGGCGGAGCTGCTCCAAGAGCTGGCCGGCGTGGGGGAAGGGATGGACCAGGCGATCCAGTTTCTGCGCTCGATCCAGGACCGTGCCCGGGGCGGGCTGGCCCGCTCGGAGCGGTTCGACGCCGCGCAAGTCGTCCGGTCGTGCGTGGCGCTGGAGCGGCCCCTGGCGATCAAGCGCAGCGTCGGGCTCCAGGCGTCGATCTCCGTGAGCGGCGTCTTTCTGCAGGGTGATCCCAACGCCCTGTACCAGGTGCTGACGAACCTGATTCGTAATGCGGTGTCGGCGTCGCGGGAGCGGAACTCCCCGGTCATGGTCACCCTGGACCAGGTCGGCGAGGCGCTCCGCCTCAAGGTCCAGGACCACGGCGTGGGAATCGCGGGGGAGCATCTCGAGCGGATCTTCGAGCCGGGCTTCACCACCAAGGAGTTCGGCTCGGGCTCGGGGACCGGACTGACGGTCGTGCGTCAGATCACCCAAGACATGTTCGGCGGCGCCCTGAAGTTGGATTCCGCCCTGGGTCGCGGCTCCACGTTCGAGATCACGCTCCCGATCCCCGCGCAGCGAACGCCGCGCGACCGGCGTCAGGCCTAGAATGTCACACCGCCCCGCAACGGAACCCGTTGCGGGGCGGTGACCCACTCAATCAGGACGGCGCGATGATGTGCCGAACCGCTTACGCGCCAGGCGTCGTCGCCGCGTGGCCGTTGCCGTTCGCAATCCCGAAGACCTTGGAGCGGCCCCCGGTGACGGCCAACCACCGCTTGCGCGAGGCGATCAGGTCGTCGAGCTGCTGGCGCAGCCTGGCGATTTCCGAATCCACGCTCTGAATCCGCCAATCGATGTAATGCTCGGCCTGTTCCGGAGTCCAATCGGATGAGCCGGTGAAGATTACCTGCTCCTGCAAAGGCATGTCCTGCGCCAACTTGAGACCTTCCCGCCCGGGCATACCATCACCCTCGACGGCACCTGCCTTCGCTGCCAACATCTCAACCTTCCGTACCATGTGGTCCTCCTGAGACGCCTCTGAACGGTCCCATGTCACCTGCGCACTCCGCACACCCATGATCATTCCTAGTCCGAGCACCTGTCATCACTCCTTACTGGGCGCGCACACGTGGGTAGTTGTCCCCTCTTGACGGCAGCCTTCAAGCGTGACAGCTTGTCCTCATTGGGGTTCGCTACCGACGCTGATATGGCGCCTATTACGTCACCAAACTAGGACCAATTTGTCATCTGTCAAGTCCGTAAAAGGATCCAGACAGGGCCCCGTATCGGGACGGTTGGCTCGCCTCTTGGACGCCTTCAGCCCCTGGGCGGGAATCGCCTTGACCTACCGCCAGTTCGCGGCCGAAATCGGTCCGCCGGTGACGGAAGCGGCCATCAAGAAGTGGCCGCAACGCAAGAAGTTTCCGGCGGATATAGCGCGGTTGATCGTGAGCAGGGCGCGCGAACGGGGGCTCGTCGGGGTGACGCTCGAGTGGGTGCTCTGGGGCGAAGGGGCGGGGCCCCACAAAGGAGCGAAAGACGCCCGAGCGACAGAGCCGCCAGCGGAGACCGCGTCCCAGGAGCCCCATGGCCAATTCGCCGCGCGTATCGCCCGAGCCTTGCAAGCAGATCTCAGTCACAACGAGTTCGGGCAGTGGTCCTCGGCGGAGGTGCAGCACACGGTGATCTGGGGCTTAAAGGATCTGGCCCGGCGGCTCCGGGTGCTCCAGTTCGACATGGGGGAGACGTTCGAGCTGACGGACGGGTGGGCGGGCGAGATCGGCTTACCCGTACGGTCGACGGAGGAGCAGGACCAGGAGCGGTGATCCCCAAGTGTCACCATCGAAACACGATCCCATACCTGCTTCAGCTCGGTTTTCTGACGTTCATCCTATCCAAGGCGGCGCGGAGCCCGCGCGCCAGCTTCAGCGCGTCGTCATTCGCCCAGTAGTGCATGAAGAGGAGCCGGGAGCTCTCGTTCAGCATATGGCTGTGAAGGGCCGTGATCGTGATGCCGTTGTTGCGCAGCGCGCTGACCACGGGGTTCACCTCAGTCCCCGCCAGCACGAAGTCCCCGGTGATCGCCACCTGGCCGCCGCCCGTCGGTTGAAAGTTGATCGCCGTCGCCACGCCCATTGACGGCGGAACGTCGATTCCGTCGACGGTGACCTGTTCTGCCCGCGGCACGCCCACCTGATACACGCCGCCGTTCACTTTCCCGTGGTAGCCGAGAATGCCGGCGAGCTGGACGGTGTCCAGGCCGAAGCTGCCGTTTGCCGGGGCGGGGGGCGGTGCGCCGAATGGGGTCCCGGTAAGGGCCAACGCGGCGTGGACCGCGGCCGCGAGCCGCGCCGGCGCCCCGTGCCCGGCGATGTGCAGGTACATCACTCGCGGGGATTCATGCAGGAGGTGGTTGTGCAGCGCGGTCTCTTCGATCCCGACTTCCCGGAGCCGACCGAGGACCGGGGCGATCTCGCTCTCCACCAGGACGAGATCGCCCATGAGCATGGCCGCGGTGTCGCTCACCTGCGTGAAGGCGACCCACGAGCCGAGGGCGAGTGCGGGCTTGACCGTCACACCCGCGACGGTGACGCTGAGGTCACCGCGCGGCAGCCCGACTTTGTACGCGCCGTCCGGCTGCAACGCTCCGGCTTTCCCCAGCCCCGCGTCTACTAGCTTCCAGTCGATGGGCGGAAGCGGCCGCTGGGCCTGCCCGGCGGCGACGCCGAAGGCGAGTGCGGCGAGGACCCACATGGTTGTCTGTCGCATCGGGCTTGCTCGAGAAATTTTCCTCTGGTACACTTGGCGCATTCAACAGGTTCGCGACTTCGAGTGCTGACGCGCGACGGGTGGCTGCTCTTCTTGACGCGGTCCACTCGCCTCTTCGCCTACGGCGCGTTGTCCGTGGTCCTGGTGTTCTATTTGACCAGCCTCGGGCTGAGCACGTCCCAAACCGGCCTATTGCTGACGCTCACCCTGGTGGGGGACACGGTTGTCTCCCTCTACCTCACGACGCGAGCCGATCGGATCGGGCGGCGGCGGATGCTGATCATCGGCGCCATGCTCATGGCTGCCGCCGGCCTGGCCTTCGCCTCCACCCGTAACTTCGTGTTCCTGGTCGTCGCGGGGACGATCGGCGTCATCAGCCCCAGTGGCAATGAGGTGGGGCCATTCCTCTCGATCGAGCAAGCCGCGCTGGCGCACGTGGTTCCCTCGCAGACGCGGACGTCGGTCTTCGCCTGGTACACACTGGCCGGCTCGTTTGCGACGGCTGCCGGTGCACTCACTGGAGGGGCGCTGTCGCATGTCCTCCAGCAGAGGGCGGTGCCGGCCGTTGAAAGCTACCGTGTGGTGGTCCTCCTGTATGCGCTGCTTGGGGTGGTATTGGCGCTCCTGTTCACCCGTGTTTCGCCCGCCGCTGAAGTCAGCGAGTCCGGAGCGGGGTCCTTCGGCATCGGTCGCTCGCGCGACGTGGTTCTCAAACTATCGGGCCTCTTCGCGCTCGACTCTTTCGGGGGCGGCTTCGTGGTACAGAGCTTCGCCGCCTATTGGTTTTATCTCCGTTTCGGCGTGAACCCCGCAACCCTCGGCGCGATCTTCTTTTGGGCGAATGTGCTGGCCGGGATCTCGGCGCTCTTGGCATCCCGACTTGCCGCGCGCGTGGGTCTCGTCAGGACGATGGTGTTCACACATCTGCCGTCGAACATTTTGCTCATTCTGGTGCCGCTGATGCCGAGCCTGCCGCTCGCCACCCTGGTCCTGCTGGCGCGCTTCAGTATCAGCCAAATGGACGTACCGACCAGGCAGTCGTACACCATGGCCGTCGTCGGTCCCGAGGAGCGCTCTGCGGCTGGTGGCATCACCGGCGTAGCGCGAACGATCGGTGCTGCCCTCGCTCCCGTGTTTGCGGGGTTCCTCTATGCTCGCCCGGCGTTGATGAGCGTGCCCTTCTTCATCGCCGGCGGGCTGAAGGTCGCATACGACCTGTTGCTCTACCGGAGCTTCGTGTCGGTGCGACCGCCCGACGACGCAGCGTGATCGCGATGAAGCCCTTCTAAGGTCGGGCGGTCGGCAGTGCGCGCGCCACCTCGACCAGCTCGTGAACGAGCCGCGGCGCCTTCGCGCGCCAGACGAGCGCGATCCAGCAAGGGATCGGAGGCTCGATGATCGGGCGATAGACAATCGCGGTCGGCGTGGCCCGGTAGCGGGCCGCGACCTCCTCGCTCGCCAGCGCCCAGGCCTCTCCCGCGGCGATCTGGACGTTCGCCGACGGTGCCTCTTTGGGACGCTCGCGCCGCCGCAACGGGACCAACCCACGGTCTCGCAGCGCCTCGTCGATCGTCCGGAAGCACCCGGGCCACCGCTGGGGCGAGGAGTGCAGCCACGTGAGGTTCCGCAGGTCTGCCAAGGTGATCGAAGATTGGGCGGCGAGGGGGTGATGCGCCGGGAGCAGTACGCCCTTCGTCGTACAGTCCACGATGCGCAGCGCGTTGAACCCGGCGACGGGCCATTGCGCGATGAATACGGTCGCGACGTCGACCTGTCCCTCCCGCAGGGCGTGGTACGTGTCCGCATCGCTCTTGCTCGACACGTGCACCTGCGCCTCCGGGTGCGCGACGCGAAACGCCGCGAGCAGGTCCTCGATGTTCGCGGTGTACACCGAGAGCTCGCCGTGCGCGAACTCGAGGTCGGAGGCGCCGTTCTTGCCGGCGCTGCGGGCATTGGTCATGGCGCGTCCCGCCGCTTCCAGGGTGCCGCGTGCATCCGCGAGGAAGGCCTCGCCCGCCGGGGTGAGCCGGACCCCGCGGGGGAGGCGCTCGAACAACGTCACCCCCAGCTCCGTCTCGAGGTCGTGGATCTGCTTCGACAGGGCGGGTTGCGCGACGCGCAGGCGGCGCGCGGCCTGCGCAAAACTGTGCTCCTCAGCGACCGCCACGAAGTAGCGAAAATGCCGTAGCTCCATTGCCCCTGTTCTTTACTTTGCTATACTATACTCAGCATTGCTTCACAGAGGAACGGCTCCGGACTCATGGCGTTCGATTCCGAGTTGCTCGACATCGCCCAGGCGGCCGCGCTGCTGCGGGTCAGCGAGGCGTCGCTGCGCCGTTGGACCAACGCCGGGCGTCTCGCCTGCCGCCGCATCGGCGGGCGCCGCGAGCGGCGCTTCCGACGGGCCGATCTGATGGCGTTCCTGGAAGGCGATGCGAGCGAGACGCCGGCGAGCCACGTCTGCGGCTTCTATGCGAGTGATCTCGGGCGCACGCGCCAGGCGGCGAGCCTCGTCGCGAAGGGTCTGGACGCCGGCAGCGTCTGCATCCTCACCGCGCAGCTTCGCGCTCGCGAGCCGGTCCTCGCCCGGCTGGCGCGCCGCCGCCCATTGCTGCGACGCGAGCTTGAGGCGAAGCGCCTGCTGGTCTCGGAATACGCCGAGACGGCCGCGACCCAGCTGGAGTTCTGGGAGACCACGTTCGGGGCGGCGATGCGGGCCGGCGCTCGCGCCCTCCGTGTGGTGGGCGACGTGTCCGGCGGACGGCTCGCCCGGGAGGGCGACTTCGACCAGGTCCTCGAGTACGAGGTCGCGTACGAGAGGCTGTCGCGGCGCTTTCCGGTGACCACGGCCTGCCTGTACGACGCGCGCAGCCACTCCGGCCTGGAAACGGCCCGCCTGGTCCAGCGCCATCCGGACCTGTTCCGTCACCCCAGCGCCTATTTCGTGAGCTGAACCGCCGTAGCTCAGCCCCGGTCGTACGCCTGCTGCAGGCCCTTGATGTCGATCTTTTTCATCTTCAGCATGGCCTGCATGACCCGGTTTGCTTTCTGGGGATCCTTGTCTCCCAGCATCTTCCCCAGGGCCGCGGGAATGATTTGCCACGAGAGGCCATACTTGTCCTGTAGCCAGCCGCATTGATCTTCTCTACCAC
>Ga0070697_100004149_pt1 | contig 11099 bp, 10 predicted proteins | sample KBSK1501metaG_FD_65475 | JGI IMG/M metagenome (GOLD analysis project Ga0070697, IMG submission 65475) | Corn, switchgrass and miscanthus rhizosphere microbial communities from Kellogg Biological Station, Michigan, USA - KBS K1-50-1 metaG | ecosystem: Host-associated > Plants > Roots >... | reverse complement strand
GTGTCCAGGTGGAGATGGCCTGCCGCAGGGTGGGGCGACCACACCGAGGAGAAGAAATCCGTAGGATGGGTGGGTCACTTTCAGTTGACGAAATGGGTCAAATGGGGGTTGGCGTTGACAATTCTATCACTTCCCATATTTAGATGCGATTGCCCTGCAGAGAACTTGGATTTCTGACATCCACTCATAAAACAGACAGGTGACTTTGCTGGTATATTGGCAAGAATGGTCAAATCATGGACGGCAAATGATTCTTGTCCATCAGCACGGCGAGAGTGAATGTGCAGTGCCAGTGCTCCGGCCGCTCCCACCAAAAGAGAGCCTTAAAAAGACTCCCATTGCTATCACGCCCATGAAGCAAGCCTACTGCTCCTTCACAAATTCACTTTTGAGAAGGGAGAAGAGCTTGACATCATAAAAGTGCTTATTCACGAAGATACGTTCTCTCAGGATGCCCTCTTCCTGAAAACCGAGCTTGTAGAGCACGCGCATGGAGGCAACATTGCCAAGGAGCACTTCAGCTTCAACGCGGTGCAGGTTCCTGGTCTCAAAGCCAAACTGAAGGAGGGCTCGGAGCGCCTCCGTGATGATCCCCTGGTTCCAATAGGCTCGTGCGAGTTCATAGCCAATTTCTGCATACTGGTGGCGCAGATGCCAGGAGTACCCACAGCTTCCCACAACACGGTTCTCCCCTTTGATGGTAATCCCCCACCGAATGCCCTCGTCGCGCTCAAAGCGCGATCGATGTCGTTCAATGATCTGCTGTGCTTCCTCAAGACGGGTTAACGGCGCTCGATCATACTGCTGCATCACTGTTTCATCAGATAAGACCTGAAAGAGTGCTTCCGCATCTGTTGGCAGCAACTCTCGCAAAACGAGTCGTTTCGTCTCCAAGCGCGGAAACGCTTCAATGCTGTTGTCGCTGTTCATAGCCTGCCCTTCCCAAGCAAGAATTGCCCTCAGTTTAATTCGAGGCTTCCTTTGCTGTCAAGAGCATACTCACCACTGGCAGCCACTCATAAATCCCCCGGAGGTTGCCAGCCGTGTAACAAAGAAGCGATGTTGGGTGGAAGTCCCTGGTGTTGAGCCGCATAGCCCGAGAGGAGGGCTTGAGTGGTCAGCATCTCGAGGAGGCGACTGAGGCCGCGCAGGAGGGTGATTTTGCCTGGCGAGCGGTCTTTATGGGGTTCCCAGCCACCCAGCTTGGCCAGCAGTTGCACTTCCCCCCATTCGAAAGTCACGCCCACGTCGAAGAGAAAGCCTGCAGCGACCCAGGCCAAGGAGACTAAGGTCCGGATGCCCCGCAGATCGAGCAGTTGCACGTCTTCCCAGCCTAGGCAGGTTTGAGAAATTTGAAACTGTCCTCCACACTCCAGCGTCGGCGGTACATGGTAAAGATGCGCACGGCACTGGGTGCATCCGTAACCGGCCAATCGGTGAGCAGCAGCCATGGCTCCCAGTCCACTCCGAGCACGCGTACCTCCACCAGCCACACGTCGCGGCTGACCAGCTTTCCTTGCCACTGCCCCTGCCGATCTTGGAATGCGACCGTGCGATCGGTATGATAAATGCGTGAGACGACATGCTCGTGCTGCTCCCAAATCGTCCGCCACACCGCGATATCATCAAAGCCACTGTCCAACAGCCACGTCACCGTCTTGTGCGCTTTGAGCGGCGTCAGGGCCTGGCTCACCGTCGAGAGCGCCTGCTGCACCTCAGCTGGCTCACTCACAAAATCGGGGGCGTGACTACTAAAGAGCCGATGATACAACAAGCCGCGCCGCCCCGGCGTCAGCCCGATCACATTGAGGGTGCGGTAGCCTGGCACCAACTGCTCATCCAGATCACGCACGGGCATCAGGTACTCCATCACCTCGGCGTAGGGCTTGCGCGGGTCTGAGCTCTCAGCGATCAGCCACAGCTCCTCTTCTGGCGCTTGCGCCAACTGCTCCACCGCGACCTCCCGCAAGCGCTTCGTCAGATGCTCCGCATCTAGCTCTGAGCGCTGGGTACTCTCCCCGGTCGCCAGACGAATCACGCGCTGCGACCCTTTCTTCCCTTTGCTCAACTCCGCTGAGTGCGCCGCAATCTGTTGGCAAATCAGACTGCCTGCGGCAATGATGCCTTTAATCGTTTCTCCAAACGTCTTACTGGTTCTCTGGTCTCCGATCAACCCATCAAATTGCTTCACATAGCTCGTCAAGGGATCTTCCCAGGGACTATTCCACTCCATCTGTCTTTCCTCCTCTTCCGACTCCGGTTCTTCCCTTGATTCTATCACCTCCTCACCCATTTATGAGTGGATGTCAGTCAATTTCCCTTGACATAGTTGGGGTGTAGGGTGTATCATAGTAGAACAAATGTACGAGTGAACATGCTAACAGAGGGCAAGCAGATGAGATCAGCGGTCAAGATCGCGCTCGAAGTGACGGAAGAACAGGCAGCCCTGCTTGATTCCCAATCCAAGATGGCGAACTGGCTCTACAACCAGCTGCTTGAGCGCGCCAATGACCTGCGCAAGCAGTATCGCCAGAGCCAGGACAAACAGATAGGAAAGACCCTCTACACCGAGCGTGGTCTGCGCGATCTTATTCCTGATCTCAAAGCCCAGTATCCCTTCCTCAAAACAGTCTATTCCTCGGTGCTCAAAAATGCGGCCCTGCGTCTTTCCAAAGCCATCCGGGACTACCAGGATGGCAAGCACAAGCGTCGGGCCAAAGCCATCAACTGGCCCAAGTTTCGCGCCTGGAAGCGCAAGTGGTTCTCGCTCCAGTATGATGAGCGGTGGAAAGGCTACGCGCTCTGTGGCAGAACCCTCACCCTCTCGCTGGGCAAGGATGCCGCAGGCAAGCAACTGAGTCTGGCGCTGGAGCTGGTGGAAGCGCTTCCTTCCTGGGTCAATCACGAGCACATCCGGCAGTGCCGAATTGTAAAGGAAGGCCAGATCTACAGTGTGGTCTTCAGTGTAGAACGCAAACTGCCCAACGGGAAACCGCTTTCGCCGTCGAAAGTGGTGGCCCTGGACCCTAATCACAAGAATTTCGCCTATGCCGTCGGCACCGATGGCTTCGCGACGGAAATCCAGAATCCCTATTTTCTCAAGAGTTTTGACAAGCGCATTGACCAGCTCAAATCCAAGCGGGATCACTGCAAGAGGAGGTCCCGCCTGATCACACGAGAGGATGGCTCCCAGTTCTGGTTGCCCTCACGACGCTGGTTGATGCTCAACGCCAGGCTGCAAGACGTGTACCGCAAACGGCGAGAACAGACCAAGCTGTTTTTGTACACGATTGCCAACCGACTCTGCCGAGACTACGATGCCATTGGCATCGGGGACTATGTGCCCCATGGGGGCGGCATCACGAAGCAGATGCGCCGCGCGATGAACAACCGATCCTTGAACGGGCGTTTCAAGTACGTGCTGGCCTGGGTGGCATTGCGTTCAGGCAAAAGCTACCTGGAGTGGGAAGAGGCAGGCTCTACCCGAACCTGCCATGAGTGTGGCTTTGTGGTGGAAGAGGGGATCCCTCCCGAGGTTCGAGAGTGGGATTGCCCTGGGCCTGATTGCAGCAGCCATCACCTGCGAGACGAAAACGCAGCACGCAACGGCTTAACGCGCACGCTCAAAGCATTGGCGTTGCCTTGCTCGGGCCGTCGGGAGGTCTCCTCTCGGCGTGCCTGGCGGTTCAACGGGTTAGGACTCACCTCCGGGGCTCGTTGACGGATAGTGCAACAGCTATCGGCTGCCAGGAAATCAAATCAGAACCATGACAGGGTCTGACCCTTCTCTAGAAGTGTCTAGAATCGGGAGAGCGGATTGCCTTCTAGTATATTTCTGTACTGCGCGATCCCCATCGGCTTCTTGTCTTTATGCTTGGTGTTTTTCAAACAGGTTAAGCAGCGCGGCATTTACGGAAGATTGCCACAACCTTGCCCTGTATCTGCCACTCTTGATCCCACTCACTCTTAGGAACATAAATGGGATCCATCTCGGAGTTAGCAGGTTGCAGACGCACGCGGTCACGCTCTTTTTCTTGGAAGAAACGCTTCAAGGTAGCACGACCACTGCCCTGCAAATGAACAGCTACTACAATATCACCATTTTCACAGGTAGCCTGAGGCTTGATGACCACGTAATCTTGATCGCAAATATGATCTTCGATCATCGACTGCCCTTTCACCAGCAGAGCATATGCACCCTGCTGCTCGAGGTCGTGCCCTACATCAAGCGTTTCAGACGAGTCAGTGAAAATATCAAGGGGCTCACCTGCCGCAATACTGCCCATGACAGGAACGCCATAAGGCTGCTGTACAAGTTTAATGCCACGACTTTTCTTTGATTCGCGCGTAATAAATCCCTTTTTCTCCAACATGGAGAGATGATAATCAACATGGCCGGTACTGGCAATCTTCATGGAGCTGCCAATCTCACGGTTAGTCGGCGGCATCCCTTCTTCGCGCATGTATTCAACGATGAATTGATATATTTTCTTCTGAATGTCGCTCGTGTGTTCTGATGCCATAGATTTGTATCCCTGCCTTTCTGGATTGGCGTGCACACCACAATCAGCCGCATTACACAAAAGTAGAACAGCTATTCAAAGCATACCAAATAAGCCTGCCCAAGTCAAGCATTTTTGAACGAATTTTTAGAAAATCCTTTCGTCTCCTCTGATCTCTTTCACAGAAGGGGCTTGGAATAGTGCTAATGTTTTGTTATACTCAATTGGTAGGGGATGATGAACTACGATAACCGCATATAAAGAGAAAGTCTAATAACAATTCATGGGTGATTATTTGCGCATAGCCTACGGATGGATGTACAATAAAGGCATCAAAGACCCGAAGGTTCCCAGCCATAAGAGAGGGAGTCAGATACATGGTTGAGATGACAGTTGAAAGCGTGCGGATCAATTTGCAGACATCGCAGCGAGTGGTCATCTTGAAAGCAACAAAGCAAGAGCGTTATCTGTTTATCTGGATAGCGCATGCTGAAGCATACGCAATTGCTATTGAACTTCAAGGGACGAGCTCACCTCGCCCTCTCACGCATGACCTGCTCAAGAACATCATCAGTGAACTTGGAGCTAAAATCGTAAGCATCGTGATTTCGGACCTGATCGAAGACATCTTCTATGCACGTATCGTATTAGATGTCGATGGAAGGCATGTCGAAATCGATTCACGTCCCAGCGATGCCATCGCGTTAGCTGTACGTGCGAAGACACCGATTTTTGTCGAGGAAAGTGTGCTCGAACGCGCCGGAGTGGCTTTGGAAACCACTGATGAGCAAATTACATCCAATAAATCTGACCTGCAACAAGAAAAGGAAGACGATAACCTGGAAGCTTACCGGGACTTTATCAACAGTTTAGATGTGTTGGATGAGTTCGGGAAAGACTAGCGTGAATTCAGCAGCACTTTATAAGAAGCAAACCAGATCCGTGAAAGTAACCCGTACATCAGTACGGCAAACACGATAATCAGGTTGCTATACAACTCTGTACCGTAAATTATTGATATTTTCACGTTTTCCAAAAGCAGGCGCAAAGGCAGCACTAAAGATAAGCGCTTATCTTATATATGTAATTGTGACGTGCTGCCCCGCTATCCATCAGACTTGATAGCGCATTTTACAATAGAGGAGAGCAACCATGTGTCTCTGCTCTCCTTCTTTCAATCCCCGCTTCTTGGCACACTATGATAGAATTAGACCATATTCGTAGTGATGTAGAGGAGAATTTTCCTAATAATGATACCGTCTGACAATCATCTCCATGAGCAGCAAAGCACAACAGCAGGAAGCAAACCACGGCTGCGCTTCGCTCCCAGCCCAACCGGATTGGCGCATGTCGGTGCATACCGGACTGCTCTTTTTAGCTGGCTCTATGCACGCCATACGGGCGGCACTTTTATCTTGCGCATCGAGGATACCGACGTAGCGCGCACAGTTGAAGGCGCCGTCGATTACCTCATAGAAGGCATGAATTGGCTCGGTATGGATATCGACGAGGGTCCTTTCGCCGGTGGACCTTATGGGCCTTACTACCAGACGCAGCGCAAAGCGCTTTATCAATACTACGCGCACCAACTAATTGCATCCGGTCATGCTTATCGTTGCTACTGCACGCCAGAACGACTTAAGCAGATGCGCGAGGAACAGATAGCCAAAAAACTGCCTCCACGTTACGACCGGCGCTGCCGCTATCTTAGCGAAGAGGAGCGTGCAGCCAATGATGCTGCCGGCCTTACATGGGTGGTACGTTTTGCCATGCCATTAGAGGGCGAGACGGTCCTCCATGATGAGCTTCATGGAGACATTTCCTTCAATAATGCCGACATCGACGATACCGTCATACTCAAGTCCGATAGCTTGCCGACCTATCATCTCGCGCATATCGTCGATGATCACTTGATGGGCATTACGCACCTGCTGCGCGCCGAAGAATGGATTGCCAGCGCACCACGGCATATACAAATCTGGCAGGCTCTGGGCTGGCAGCCTCCCCTGTTCTACCACGTGCCGGATGTGCTGGGAAAAGATAAAAAGAAACTCAGCAAGCGCCACAACGCGCCATCCTGGAAAGTACTACAGCAACAGGGATACCTGCCGGAGGCGGTCTTTAACTTCCTGGCATTGCTCGGCTGGTCATATGATGATAAAACTGAGTTCTTCACCCACGAGGAATTGATCCGGGTATTCACGCTGGATCGTATAGGCGTCGCGGGCGGCATTCTCGACATGGAGAAGCTTGAATGGATGAACGGCGTCTATATTCGCAAATTGTCCCTTGACGAGTTGACACGCCGTACCATTCCCTACATGGAGCGCCCAGAGGCCGAGGGTGGGTTACCGGACAGTATCCCGCGCCCGCTCGATCCTGAATATACTGCTCGCGTGCTGCAGCTAGAGCAGGAGCGAATGAAAACATTAGGCGAGGCTGCGCCCAAAGTTGCGTTCTTCTACTTAGAGGACCTGGATTACGATACTACCATGTTGATTCAGAAAGGCATGGATGCAGAGCGCACACGAGCAGCCTTATCATACGCCCTTAATCTCTTAGCCGGTATCGAGCAGTGGGAACACAGTGTCGTAGAGCCACCCATGCGTGAGCTAGCGGCCGAGCTTGGGCTGAAAGCAGGGCAACTTTTTGGCTCGATCCGAGTCGCAATCAGTGGCAGCAACGCTACCCCTCCTCTCTTCCAGATGATGGAGGTACTCGGTCGCGAGCGCACGATGCATCGTATCGAGCAAGCCATAGCTAGACTGGCCTGACTACGTGTCAGGCCAGTCAATTCACGCCGTCTCCGCGATTTATTCCAAAGAGAATTCGTATGTCGCAAAGAGATTATATTCTTAGAATAGCCGAAGAGTTCGGCAGAGCTGTAGCTCAGGTAGTCTACCAAAAGCAAATCAAGGATTACACGGCAGGCCAAAACCTGATCGATGAGCAATGTAAGCAGCTCCTTGGTGTAGGTATCGGCTTCGTTCACTCAATCCCCGAGGAAACGTTATTGTCGATGCTCACATCTTTTGGTACGTTGAACACTGAAAAGTGCTGGCTGCTCGCTTCGCTGCTTAAAGCGGAAGGCGACATTTACCTGGATCAGGGGAACTCTGACAATAGCTATTATAGCTATCTCCAGTCATTAAACCTGTTTCTTGAGGTCTTGTTACTCGACGCTACTATCAGTGGCACGGACTTCGTTCCCGAGTTGGAGGGCCTCCTTTACAAGCTAAGCGAATACGAATTACCTACCAGCACTAAATTGAAGCTCTTCCAGTATTTTGATCAGAGCGGTAAATATGCCAGGGCTGAGGACATTCTTTTTGACATGCTAGAAATAGGTCCTCCAGATAGGGATGTGCTCGCACTTGGCATTGCTTTTTATCAACGACTCAAGCGGAAAAGCGATGCAGGTCTGAAAGCGGGCAATTTTTCGCGCGCAGAAGTGGAGGAAGGTTTGTCACAAGTAGAAAGGATGAAAAGATAGCAGCCGCCCCCCTGGACAATTAACTCTGGCACGATTACACTTACTTAATGCAGGTTTAACTTAGAATTAACAAACCCTGCTCAAGAAAGTAAGTGTAGAGCATGTCAGCAAACAAAGCCAGGGGAATCTTTTTACCCCGCAGAGGTACGAGAGTGTCAACGATCAAATCATCCCAAGTTGTGCGAAATATGGTCGCCGATACCTGGCGCTGGTTGTGGCCCGATACGCTCATGCGCGTCATTCCTCTAGCAGCTATTCCTTTTCTCTACGTTGCTATTTTCCACCTGCCACTAGCTTTTTTAGGGTTGACGCTGCACAACTGGCCCCAACAACTTATCATCGGCCTGGTTATCGGCGTCGTAATGACTTTTTTCGCCATCACATATCGCATACTCATCGTTGGCCCCTGGTTTCGCTGGCCTACACCCGCCGACCACCTGCTTCAGGGTTTCTTCTACCTGGTCATTAATGGGCCTGTCGAAGAGCTTTTTTTTCGTGGTTTTCTACTGGCAGCGGTAACACAGTGGACAGGCTGGATAGGCTGGGGGTGGCTCGTCAGTACAGCCACCTACACCCTCTATCATCGCCTGGGCAAATGGAGTTGGCGCAGTGTTGGAGGAGTAGGCTTGGCCGGCCTGGTTTTCAGTTTCCTGTACCTGGCACAACCTGAGCCTCGCTCATTACTGGCAGTCGTGATCGTTCATGGTTTTACCACCTGGGGCTTCCTCAGCCTGGGAGATGAGGTTATGTACAGGAGGTGGAAACGCAAGCAGGCTTAGTGCAAAGTCACTTGACCTTTGCGGTTTTCCCGTCTATACTCTTGCCTGTCCAGGGCCGTGGGGAGCACGTTGGTTGCAAGAACTTTTACGATCCGCTTTGAGGATACTGCACTAGACATCCACCTCGATCCCAATGCCCAACTCACGCGCCCTGGCATAGACATGTAAAGCCACAGCAAGGTCCTGGACGGCAACACCCACCGACTTAAAGAAAGTAGCCTCGTCAATCGCTTTCCGGCCTGTATGCATCCCTCTCACTAACTCGCCCAATTCGATCCAGCTTTCAGGAGGAGTAATACTACCACTTGCCAATGCCTGCAGCAGATCGCCCGCTTCAACCAGCGCTGACTCGCGCTGGTCAACCACGATTCTCGCATGAGAAAGTGTCTCTGCATCCACTTCACACATCTCAGGAGTGTATGCGCCAATCGCATTGATATGCGCTCCCCGTGCAACCTCGCTCCAATGGAAGAGCGGAGCAGTCGCAGTTGTAGCACATGCCACTACTAACGCTCCTGAAAGAGCCTCTGTCGTAGAAGTAGCGCGATGGATAGGAGGACAGGCTGAACCAAGCATGACCTGCAGACTTGCAACTAGCTGCTGATAATGTTCATCGTTACGATTTACCACGCGCACCTCTCGTAAAGGACGCACACTATGGATAGCCAGCACCTGCATGGGAGCCTGCGCACCTGATCCAAACAGCGCTAATATATCCGCATCCTGTCGAGCGAGCAGCGATGTTGCCAGCCCCGAAACAGCACCCGTGCGCATTGCAGTCAGCCATCCCCCTTCAAGAACCGCCAGCGTTTTACCAGTCATAGCATCCAACAAAAGCACGGAGGCGTAGATACGTGGTAAATTTCTGTGTGGATTCCGTGGCATAACTGTCACTACCTTTAAGCCAAAGGCGTGCTGCTCTATCGTTTGTATGAACGATGGCATCAGCAGAGCAAGGCCCTGCTCTGCAAGGGCAACAGCCATGCGCTGCGGAGTCTGTGCCAGTCCAGCACTTAATGCGCCGAAAGCAACACGCATTGCTTCAATAGCTTCTGTCATATTCAAGCAGCGTTGAACATCGGCACGAGAAAGTATGAGAGCCATGAAACGAATCCCTTTCGTGTGCGTCGTACAATAGTAGTAAGATACATGTATCAGGCGGAATGATGAACATCCTATGCCGTTACCTTGATGTGCGCCAATCGTCTGGCATTAAGGTATGATAAATTTGAAGCACCTGGCAAGAGGATCGCTTTAACAAACCGATCGGGTCAAAACTGGATGTTGGCACGGGAAATGAACATTGAGGCAAGTGCCTCGTATTTCCTGCCGCAACGAGCATGCTATCCGCTAAGGACATTGCTTATCTTCTTCAGTACTTTGGAGGTCCTGTTCATTGAAAATTGTCGTTACTGGTGGAGCAGGTTTTATTGGCTCCCATCTTTGTGCCCGATTATTGGAAGACGGGCATAGTGTGCTGTGTGTAGATAACCTTCTCACCGGCTCAGAGCAGAATATCGACTCATTGCGCGTTAATCCATGTTTTACTTTTTTACAGCATGATGTAACACACCCTTTCAACTTCGAAGCCGAGGCCATTTTTCACCTGGCAAGCCCCGCCAGCCCGGTGGGTTACATGGAACATCCCATTGAGACCATCCTGGTCAATAGCCAGGGAACATACCAGATGCTCGAACAAGCGCGTAAGCAGAAGGCGCTTTTCCTGTTTGCTTCGACCTCGGAGATCTATGGAGATCCACTCATACACCCACAGCGCGAAGACTATTGGGGGAATGTAAACTCAATTGGGCCCCGTGCTTGTTACGACGAAAGCAAACGTCTCGGTGAGACACTGACCATGGAATACTATCGTCAATTTCAGCTCAATTCACGTATTGTGCGTATCTTCAACACCTATGGTCCAAATAACCAGGCAGACGATGGCCGCATGATACCTAATTTCATCACCCAGGCATTACAAAACAAGCCGTTGACGATCTATGGCGATGGTAACAAAACACGCAGCATCTGCTATGTGAGCGACCTGGTAGAAGGGCTGCTGTTAGCCTTATTCAGGCCTTACACCACCGGTGAAGTGTTTAACCTTGGTAATATAGAAGAGCACACTGTGCTTGAATATGCTCAGACCATTATCCGGTTATGCGATGCTTCATCCACACTCATTTTCGAACCCAGCCGTATTGATGATCCGGAACGCCGTCGCCCCGATATTACTAAAGCTCAAGATGTGCTGGGCTGGCAACTGAAAGTCTCGATGGAGGATGGGCTGAGGCGCACTATTGAATGGTTTAGCACCCAAACGTC
>Ga0070697_100004148_pt1 | contig 11100 bp, 12 predicted proteins | sample KBSK1501metaG_FD_65475 | JGI IMG/M metagenome (GOLD analysis project Ga0070697, IMG submission 65475) | Corn, switchgrass and miscanthus rhizosphere microbial communities from Kellogg Biological Station, Michigan, USA - KBS K1-50-1 metaG | ecosystem: Host-associated > Plants > Roots >... | reverse complement strand
AGTCAGAAGTCAGAGGTCAGAAGTCAGAGGTCAGAAGTCAGAGGTCAGAAGTCAGAGGTCAGAAGTCAGAGCCTGCCAGCAATAGTTAAATCGAAAGCTTCGAGCTCCCTACCGATCCCTGACAGTTTATTCCTGATTCAGGCCTGATCTTTCAATTCTGACCTCTGACTCCTGACCTCTGACTCCTGACCTCTGACTCTGACCTCCGATCTCTGTTCCCCGGCAACACGAAGCATGGCATCCAGACTTAGTTCAACATCTGCATCAGTGGTCGCCCAGGACGAAACACTAATACGCATCGCCGTTTGCCCTTGCCAGATAGTGCCGCCACACCAACACGTGCCTTCCCTTTGAATTTCCGAGATCACTCGATTTGTCATTTCCGCATCGCCAAACGTGACTAGCACTTGATTGAGCACAACTTCATTCAGCACCTTGAAGCCGGCGGCTTGTAGGCCTTCGGCAAAACGCCTGGCCTGTCGACAATTGCGTTCGATTAGCTCGGCGACGCCATTTTTCCCAAGTGAACGCAGCGCGGCCCACACCTCGACACCGCGGGCGCGTCTCGAGAGTTCAGGGGTGAAGTCGGAAGGGTTTCGGAATTGAGTGCGGGTAGGAAGATAGTCAGCGGTAATTGCCATCGCCGCGCGTAGCGCATCGGCCTCGCGCACGAGGGCGAGACCACTGTCATACGGAACATTTAGCCACTTATGAAAATCGGTAGCCCACGAATCTGCGTCAGCTATTCCGTTTGTTAGATGTAGCGTTGATGGAGCAGTGGTGGCCCAGAGACCAAAGGCGCCATCAACGTGCACCCAGCCGCCGGCGGCATGTGCACGCTCGCAAATTTCGGTGAGTGGATCGAAAGCACCTGTGTTTACATTGCCGGCCTGAACACAAACGATCGTAGGGCCCGAGATTGGCGGTATGGCCTGCGCTCGCATTCGTCCTTGTTGGTCAACCGGAACTCGCAGTACTCGATTCCGACCCAGCCCCAGAAGACCCAACGATTTGAAAAGCGTTGGATGTGCTTCCTCACCCACTACTACGGTGATTGGAGGAGCACCAAACAGTCCATCGGCCTCAACATTCCAGCCTGCTCTCTCGAGCAGCGCATGACGGGCCGCAGCCAATGCAGAAAAGTTTGCCGTTGTTGCTCCCGTGACGAAGGCGCCTCCACACTCTGGCGGCAATTGGAAAAGGTCGAGTAGCCAGGTCAAAGCGATTTGTTCGAGCCGGGCAGTGGCGGGTGTCGTGTTATGCAGGCCGGTGTTTTGGTCCCACGCTCCGGCCAGCCAGTTGGCGCTCAACGCAGCGGGAAGGGAACCACCGATGACAAAGCCAAAGAACCTCGGACCGGCCATCGCCATTGTCGCCGGAGAGCAAACTTCATCCAGCAGTTTTATTACCTCTTCAGGCGTAGCAGTGCCTTCAGGTAGCGGCTGGTCGAGCGTATTTAGTTTCCCAACTGCTTCCGGTGCCGGCGTGACACTGCGATCGTTGAGGGCCTCAAGATATGAAATGGCGCGTTGCGCAGTATTCTCTAAAAGTTCTCGCATAACAGTTCAAAGTAGCTAGCCGTGGGCAGCCCCAAATCCTGAGGTACACACTAGTGCCTGCTCGTCATCGTTCACATCTGGTATCGGTTTCGCAAAACTATTGTCGCTAACCTGTTGGGCTCAATAGGGTCGCCTGGGAGGCGACGACTTTCCAGTTTTCGTCAAGATAGGCAAAGACATCTGTGAAACGCAATGTGATTTCCATATCCTGGCCCCCGAACCGCCCCACTATGTGGGTCCTTCCGTTCACAATCGCCCAGTCTCCGAACGGTCTTACGGTAATCTCGTCAATTTTTCCCGAAGTGACCTGCCGGTCTCCTGAAAAAGACTGGGCCAAAACCTCAGCTTTACTTAGAATGCGACCGGCGCCGTCAATGACTCTCCAGTCGTCGGCAAGTACCTGCTCATGGAATGAAGGGTCACCTGCTACCCAATAGGCTGCCAGCTTTTCCTCGATGCCGCTCAAAAGTTGGACCAGGTCCGCATCGTTTGCTCCGCTGTCTTTGTTAGTGTCGGAGTTCATCGTATTTCACTCCAGTTAATGTCCGTGGTCAGTTTCGTTGACTATGCGGCCGTGCGTCAGCGTTTGGGATCAAGCGCTGATAATGATTCCAAAATGTTCTTTCAATGCCGATGAGTATTCAGCTTCACTCGTTAGCAAACGTTCTGTTCGCCCCTGGCCATGGATAGTTGTGATCAGACGCATTTCGCTGAGCGTTACACGTCCGTCGGGTGTAGCGCGCGTGCAGACGCGGGCCCTGGTGAAGTGTGAAAGGGGCGAAGTCTGATGATAGCGACACATTTCCGCGTAGTCGGCATAACCATAAGCCTGGAGCGTAAAGCGATACTGACCTTTCCATTCACCACCACCTTCACGCTGCATCAGAATCAGATAGGGTTCGCCGCCAACAATCTGGTACGCCCGCTCGCCCTGTGTCTGTTCCACCCGGGAATCCAGCTGCAGCGGTTCACGGAATGAATCGCCAAAACCAACGTCCGCGAGCCACCTTCGTGCTCGACCTTCATCGTGAACCGGAACCAACAAACTCATATGAGCGAAATCGTGGCCGAAGATTCCCTCTGCATTCGCCACACTCGCTGAAAGCATAGCGACTTCAAATCCCAGTTCGCGCAACAAGGCTGCAAACAAACCATTAAGCTCGTAGCAGAAGCCACCGCGTCGCCGCCGCACAATCTTTTCAAACAATGCTTCGTCGTTGAGGATGATAGGCTCGGCGGAATGAATACTTAGATTCTCAAAAGGAACGGTCATGAGATGGGCCAGTTGAAGATCCCGCAGCGTCTTGGCCGTAGGGGTCAGCGAGCCTCGATAGTTGATTCGATGCAGGTAGGCGTCAATGTCCATGCGGTTTCAACTTGATACCGTCTAGAAAGCGCACTTATGCGCCGATGGTGCGATGTACAACTCCTGTTCGTTGGCCCACCCGACGGACAGCTCCACGATCAAACGCGAAGATGAATAACCTCAAGGCTAACCTCATTGAAACTGTGATCAACCCTGACTAGCTAGATCAACTCACGCAGTTCATCAGTTAGTTGTTGCACCAGTTCAGGTCTGCCGTGAAACTGCGCTGGGGTAGTCTGAAAAAGGGCGATCCTCCATTCGTTCTCTGAGCCTTTCATGGCCACGAGACTCTGCACCGCATTGAGTGCAGGATCGATGTCCGACTTGCCGGGCGGAATCATTCCGGCCACCGCGCGCAGAATAGAGACTTCAGGCGTCAGCAAGCGCACCTCTCTGGTTTTCGCAACATAGGGAGGAGTCTGGTGATTGGCGAAGATCTGGGCCATCTCTGATGCGATCGCAGGGCGCCCAATAACCTGACTTCCGTCGAATCCTACAACGTTGCCGTCCTCTTCAAACAGCGCGGCCATCTCCGCGGGGTTGCGATTGTTCCATGCATCCAGTAGTCGCTGGTAAAGTTCGCGCACCTCGCGTTCATCCCTACTTGACGAATCTTGCGTTGGCGATGTTTGTGAACTCACGATTAGTCCTCTTTCCACATTCTGTAAAGCAAACTGTTAGTTTGCGATGATTCGTTGCCAATCGGCTAGAGAGCTACCCCACTTTCGCAAACTGACAGTTTGCTTTACACGATCATGGGACACAGCGCTGATCGCGCGACGGCACGAGGTTGAAATTCGACAACCGTTGAGTTACCGGGTCAAGTGCAAGGCGCGCGAGCACCGTTCCCCGTTCACACGAAAACTTCACCACGCTCTCGCGAGTTCCATCCCCCGAGACCGCCTCACCCGCCTTGCACGCGCCCCATGGACGTGCAGATTCCAGCAAGCTTTTCATACGCTCAACCTCAAACCCCGGAGCCACCAGCGATCCAGCCTGCTTATCATCCCACCTGTTCAAAAGGCCGATAATGCCAAGAATCTTTTGTCCCATCTCCTCACCGGGTGGGAGGACCGACTGTATGCCGAGTAGTTGCACGCGGGGCGGCATCGTGGGAGCGAGCGTGATCGTGACGTCCAACCAACCTCGTTCACAGGGCATTCGCCACCTGCCACGGAGTGCATTCTCTGGTTCGATGGTGGTGGCGGGGCCGCAAGCGCCGTGCTTAGTATTGAGCTCTCCAATTCGCGCCGCCCGGCGTTCCTTTGACTCATCAAGAAAGAGATTGTCGGCCGCGATGCGCGACGCCAGGACATCGTCCCATTTTGTGACTAGTTGGGAGACGTCCTTCTGTGCGCCCAGAAGCGCCGCCGAGGGTTGCACCACGCGAGGAAGTAGCGCTCCGGTTCGATGCAGCGCGCCAAGTGTGTCGCTGAATAAGCCGCCAAATGAGGCGTAAGTCACATTGCCCATCGCGATGAGGCCCACACCGTGCTCCGGCAGCCAGCGCATCAATGAACCATAAGCGGGTAGTCCACCGCCGTGACCCACGACGTAGTTAAACCGGCAATCCTGCGAAACTCCGAGGCCATAGCCATAAGCCGAGGTGCTGAGTTGAAGCGGAGCGTCTAGGCCAGTGCGAGACATTGATGTTCCCTGGAAACGAGACGCCTGCTGCATCTCCCTCACGCTGCTTCGCTTCACGGGGCCCTTCTCGGCATCGTCGCGGGCGGGGAAGGCGGACATTAAGAATGCTACGTAACGTGCGAGGTCATGCGCCGAGGTCCAGAGTCCACCCATCGAGCCAAACGACCCATGTGCCAGAGCAGCTTCGTCTTTCCATTTATTGTCTTCCCAGCGATAGCCAAGCGCAATGTGTTCGCGGGGCACCGCGCCCTTATCAAATGTTGAGGCGCGCATCCCCAGCGGCAAGAGGATTTGATCGCGAACGTAGTCGGCGTACGGTCGACCCGAAACTCGAGCGACAATTTGTCCGAGGATCGCGAAACCGTAGTTTGAGTATTCATAAGCCGTGCCCGGCGCAGTCGAAAATGGAATCCCAGCACGCATCCATGCCCTGATCGTTTCATCGCTCTGGGCCAGCTGTCGATCGCCCCATGGGTTGTCTTCCGGAAAACCCTCGGAATGCGTAAGCAGATGACGAATCGTCAACACCGGCGAGTCTTTGGTTGGGTAAGGAAGATCGGCCAGCGCCGGCACATAGCGAGCCACCGGATCATCGAGCGACAGCTTCCCTTCATCACGTAGCTTGAGAACGGACATGGCCGTAAAGCTCTTGGTCATAGACGCGATGCGGAATACGGTGTCCGGGGTGACAGGCTTTCGGCTGCTAAGGTCTTGCACGCCCGCCGTCTTTACCCAAACCAGTTCGCCGTCAATGACGATACCGAGCACAGCGCCGGGCATATGTTGCCGTTCAACCCAGCTCGTAAAGAGGCGCTCGATCTCCGGAAAGGCAGCGGCAAGCTTGCGGGCCCGTTCAGGATCTGAGAACTTCGGCTGCGGTAGTGTTCTTGCGGCTATACGCCTGGGAGCGTGAAGTACGTTCTGCGCCACGATCCTGGTGTTGTATTGGAAAAGAAAAACAACCAGTACCGCGGTAACCAAAGACAACAAAGAATGGCGAATGGTTGGGTGAGCCAGGAACTTCTTCATTAAGACCTCGCTGTTGTTTTGTTCGATAAACTCTTTAGTGATTCGCCCAGGGTAAGGCTCTAACCTCTGTGCAATCTCCGTGGTCTCCGTGTCTCTGTGGTGGATTCATCAACAATAGCACTCACCACAGAGACACAGAGACCACGGAGATTGCACAGAGGAAAACCAACCTCATGGTGTCGGCTTCCCATATTCGTTACAAACTACTTTTCGTAGATGTAATAAACCACTCCTGCGTTATCGTCGGTCAGGAGAAAAGCAGTCTTACCAAAACTCAAAACATCTGCCGGACGTCCGTACACTTTAACCCCATCAAGGAAGCCTGTGATGAAGTCTTCCGGCCCGGTTGAGCCTGAGGCACCGCCACGCAGGCGCACCACGCGATAACCGCGATTGAGGCGTTCCTTTGTGGAACCGTGCAGCGCGACTAAAAAAGAATTTCTCAATGCGTCGCCGGCAAGCTCGTCGAAGTATTCGAATCCGAGCGGTGAGCTGTGCGCGTCGAACGCTGCATAGGCCCTGGGGACATTGCGGCAGTTCATCTTTGTTCCGCCGCGATTAAACTTCGCATCGGGGAAGCGTCCGGGACCTGATTGGTAGCAATAGGGCCAACCGTAGTTCATTCCATCTGCGAGTAGGTACATGGTGTCGGCAGGTTTGTGATCACCCAGATGGTCCGCCCCCATGTTAGTTGCGAACAGGCCGTCTTTAATCCATCGTAGCCCGACGGCATTGCGCAAACCACTCGCGAAATGTCTTTGGTGCTTGCCGTCAGGATCCATCTCTAAAACGCTGGCGCGCACTGTTTCCTTCTCTTCACACGCGTTACAACTGCTACCTACGGACACATAAACCTTGTCATTACCGCCAACAATAACCGTGCGCGTAAGGTGCCAACCGCCGTACTTATAACTCAGCCCATAATCGGGAAAGTTTGCGAGTACCTCCGGCTCTCCCTGAGGTTTTTCCTCGCCTATGCCGTACTTGTAACGCACCAGACGATCTGTCAGCGCCAGGTAGAACCACTCGACACCGTTCGCATCAGTATAAAAGGCTATGCTGTTAGGGTTTCGTAAGCCCTTGAGGTAAGGCGTCACCTTCTTGAAGCTTTTGCTGGCGGGATCAAATTCGTCAAGTATGTAAACTACGCCCCTGTTGTTATCCGCAAGGTTGTACATATCCGTTACAAAGATGCGACCGTCAGGACTCTTCGCCATGAAGCGCACGCGCTTCAGCCCCTGGGCCGCGACACTGATTGCAAAGCCTTCAGGAAGGTTGAGGTCGAACGATCGACCGCTGGCGAGAGATATATGATGGGGTACGAGCTTCTGCCCGCGCGTTTGCGGAGCTCTCTTCGCATGAGAGCTGCCGGTGGCAATCAAGAACAGCAAAAAGACTAAAGAGCCGAGGACCGACGGCCTTCCATACGTGAAGCTAACGATGCTGTTTTCAACGTGCTTTTTCACCAGCCGCGTTCACCGTTCTCATTTTGACTTTTTCGCGATCGTAAAATCGATGATCTGGCCCTGCGCTGAGTAGTCAATTAACTTATCCAACCGTTTGAGTCGGGTTTCTTCTTTCTTTGCGCTGAGCACCCACCAATTAGCTGTTTTCCGGTAATACGGACGTTGGTCCTCAAAAAAGTTCCACGCGGCTTTGTTCTTCTTTAGCAGCCCGCAATATGGCTCGGGCAGTTCGGGGCTCCTCTGTTCATAGGAATAAATTCCGGAGCGGCTTTCTTCGCGAGCTGCAAAGGCCTTGAGACCTGAAGGCATCATCCGCCCCTGCTTCTTGAGTTCTGCCACGCGCTTGATGTTCACCACACTCCAGGTGCTCCGCGCCCGGCGAGGTGTAAAGCGAATGGTGTAACTAATATCATCGACGCTCTTGCGAATTCCATCTATCCATCCAAAACAAAGCGCTTCATCGACCGATTCGGGCCAGGTGATACTCGGCTTGCCTGAGTGCTTTTTATAGTAACCAACCCACAATTCTTTCTCTGTGGCGTGATGCTTCTCAAACCACTTGCGCAGATCAGACGGTCTTTTAAAGAAAGTCAGCTTCAAAAAAGCGTCCCTCTAATTATGATCGGCGGTTCTCACTAAACGGCCGGAATTCACGACGCCCGTTCAAGCTGTGACTGCGGTAACGTGAGACTCTTTCCGCTGAGAGAAAGTTCAACTACGTAAGTTGGCATCGGCTCCAGGGACAGGAGGGCAACCACACTTCCCACCTCTCCGGCATGCTCGCCGTGCTTGATTCTAGCGACGTCGCTGAACTTGAAAGCGACGCCCTCGATACCGGGAACGCTTGCCCAGAGTCGTTCTAATTCAAATTGATCCATTTTTCACCTCACCGAATTGGCTGAAGTTGAGAGTACAAACTTTAGTTTGCTGATTCGAAAGCGGCAAGCTAAAGCTTGTACTCTGAACTTCCTGAGTGGAACTTTCAAGGTAGGCGGGTATGTGGTACTGACCCCACTCCTGACTTTGTGCTATCTTGGGCCTACAAAGCAACGGTCTGCTCATCTCCGACAGGTATAAGTGATATCGATGAAATCAATTCCAGCTGCCGCGATATTGATGGCAACATTGTCGCTGTGTAATCTCTCCGACAGGTTGAAGCCCGAGGCTAACTCTAATGCTCCGGCCAACAGCGCTGCCAGGCAGAATCCTGAAGCCGATCGTGAAGCAGTTACAGTCGAGCTAATGAAGATCGAGTATGAGATGACTACGGCCAGCTTAAATGGAGACATTGCCGCGCTCGCGCCTCATATTGCGGACAACTATGTCGGAACCGCTTACGATGGCTCGATGCAAAACAAGAATCAGTTGCTGGCCTCCACCAAGCCCGACAAACGAACCAAGTCATGGAAGATTACAGACGCCAAGTTGGTAAGCCTCAGTGACGATTCCGCAGTCTTGACCTACACGCAAAGTCAGACGTCCAGAAGCGGCCAAACCGTGAAGGCCCGGATCACTGATACGTTTGTCAAACAGAATGGCCGCTGGCTGGTCAGTGCTGAACAACAGACGATCCTCAGATAGCCGTCCATCGTTAGAAAGAATGAACGACCCAAGACCCTCCCAATCGTCCGTGGTGGCGCGGTTTCGCGAATTACACGAGTCGGGCTGTTTCATCCTGCCTAATCCCTGGGATAAGGGGACGGCAATTTACCTGGAGCATCTTGGCTTCAAAGCACTCGCCACCACCTCCGCAGGTTTTGCCTTTTCCAGAGGATTGCCTGACTCAGTTTCAGCGGTTACGCGCGGCGCAATGCTCGGTCATATCAGCGAGATAGTCGAGGCGACATCGCTGCCGGTGAATGCGGACTTCCAGACGGGTTATGCAGTTGAACCTGAAGGCGTGGCCACGAACGTAGAGCTTTGCGTCGCTACCGGCGTGGCGGGCTTATCGATTGAAGACGCGAGCGGTGACCCCGGCGCTCCGCTTTACGAATTCAGTCTGGCTGTCGAACGCATCAGGGCGGCGCGCGCCGCGATCGATGCTTCAGGTATCCCTGTAGTATTAACCGGGCGGTGTGAAGCCTGGCTGGTTGGACAACCTGATCCGGCGCGCGTCTCACTTGAACGATTGGTTGCCTACGCCGAGGCGGGCGCCGATTGCCTGTATGCGCCCGGCGTGCGAGACCCCGACGAGATCAAGACGATCGTGCGGGCGGTATCTCCGAAGCCCGTCAACCTATTAGCGCCCAGAGCCCACCCTGCAATGTCGCTTTCCCAACTCGCCGATCTCGGCGTCCGCCGCGTTTCAGTCGGATCCGCACTGTCGCTGGTCGCCTGGGGAGCCTTCATCCGCGCGGCGAAAAGCATAGCAGAGACGGGCTCATTCGAGGCCTTCGCGGACGCGGCTGCCTACAACGAGCTCAATGACCTCTTCAATAATCCGGGATGATTAGAGCGACTGCGGTAAGAATACGGGGAGTGTCATTCATCCCGCCAGTTCCTAACACTTAGTGATAGTTAGTTTCTGTTCAAAAAAGTAGTGTTGGCCGTCACACTCACCTGACACGACACCCCACACTGTGGCTCCAACTTTTAGTCCGCCCGGGGGAAGATTGAGCGCAGGATTGACCGTTTCACTGCCACTGGAGGCATTGGTATAGAACGATGCCAGGGTGGCTCCGTCAGCTGTATTAAGTATCAGCCCTACACCTGAGATAGTGGGACTAGAGTCAGACGTAGTCACGGTACAAGAGAGAGCGATGATGTTTTCCGAGCTGTTGTAGCACGCGACCCAGTCAGTCACAGTGACGAGCTCGTTAGCTGTAGCGTTCTTACCCGTCGTTACATTCGCAGCCATGATAAGGTTCTCCTTTTCGTTGTTTGGGCTTCAGACCAGCGAGTTGTTAAGAGTTCCCCTGCAGATATTCTGCGGCGTAAGTTGCTTGAGGAAGCGAGTAATCATACGCCTTCCCGCGAAGATGAGCTAGATGCCAGGCAATCAGCAATCAACTACTTCAATGACATCTTTGCCGATGATCATGCTTTCGCGATCTTCCTGGCTACGTCGCCCACCCGAATTGTGCCGGGTTGAATCACCCTGGCGTTGATGCCCCTCAGGTGAAGCTCTTTCCCCAGCGGGGAGTTTACAAACTTAACGGCATCAGACCCGAAGCGTGAGACGAATTTCTGACAGCCTGTATGCGGTTGCGGCGATACTTCAATCACAGCCGAGCCGAGCGAAAATCGCGTTCCTGCGGGCAGGTTTTCATCGCTCAGATCCATATCGATAAATAGTTGGTCCCCGGCCAGTTGCCATCGATCTTTGTCCCCGGCCACTAATGCAATCACTCGAGCGTTCATGATGTTGAGCTGCATGTCAGGATGTGAAGATCCATCTGAAGTACGGGAACTGCCACGAAATTTCCAGCTGTCGCCGACGAGCCCTTCTGCGGGGTGAAGTTCACCTTCTTCGAGAATCTCGCGCTCGTCAACCCGCGGCCGCCGCACAATCAACCGCAACACCCCTTCGTCCGCGGGCGACTGCCGGATTTCACTCAAACCCGCTTCAAGCTCTTCCATCGTCAAATGCTTCGGTTGCATGATCATTCATCAATTTCCTTCTCGAATTGTTAATAGATCATTATGCCCATCGTTAACTAGCTTGCGGTCAAAAAGTGTAACCATGAAATTACCAATTATGAAACCCAGGAACAAGAAGATAATTATTCTCGCGCCGCTGTTTTTACTACTGGCCTCGTCATACCTTCTTTATTACCACGGGGGCGGAGACAAGCGCGTCTGTATCTGGCAATTGCCTGGCTGATTCCTGGTTGGCCGTGCTGGCTGTTGGAGAAGAATGATCGTCGTGACTACAGGCGTATAGAGTACAAGCTTTAGCTTGAGTGTTTGCGCAGACTCACCCTAAAGGTAGTACTCTATACGCCTGTAGGGAGCGGTAGCTTTTAGGGAGCGGAAACTTTTTCTCATGGACGGAAGGGTGCCAGACGAAAAACGTTGGCACCCTTCCGGGCTA
>Ga0070697_100004147_pt1 | contig 11107 bp, 12 predicted proteins | sample KBSK1501metaG_FD_65475 | JGI IMG/M metagenome (GOLD analysis project Ga0070697, IMG submission 65475) | Corn, switchgrass and miscanthus rhizosphere microbial communities from Kellogg Biological Station, Michigan, USA - KBS K1-50-1 metaG | ecosystem: Host-associated > Plants > Roots >... | reverse complement strand
TCGAGCTGCCCCGAGCGCGAGGTGCGCCAGCAGTGGATCCAGCGGATCATCGACCACGACGGCCGCCCGGGGGAGGAGGGCGGCATCGAGGCGTGGCTGCGCCTGGGCGAAGCGATGGGTGTGAAGCGCGAGGATCTGGTCGGGCAGCGGTTCCTCCTGCCCGGCGTGCGCTTCGCGGTGGACGCGTACGTGAACTTCTGTCGCTCGAAGCCCTGGCTCGAGGCGGTGGCCGCTTCGCTCACCGAGATGTTCGCGCCGCTGATCGTGAAAGAGCGGCTGGCGGCGATGCTGAGCCATTACACATGGGTGGATCCCGCGGGACTGCAGTACTTCAAGAATCGGCTCACCCAGGCGCCGCGCGACGCGGAATACGCGCTCGGCCTGGTGACTGAGCGGTTTCGCACCGCGGAGGAGCAGGGGCGCGCTGTGGCGGCGCTCGAATTCAAGTGCGACGTGCTGTGGTGCCTGCTCGATGCGGTGGAACGCGGGCCGCTCCCGGGGTCGGTGACGTGACCGCGGCGGGCCGGCCGACGGTGCCGCGCCTCCATCCGAAGGCGCGCCTGCAGCACGACGACGTGCGCGGGCGGGACGTGCTGCTCTACCCGGAAGGGCTCGTGGCGCTGAATCCGACCGGGGCGGAGATCGTCGGACTGTGCGACGGCGTTCGCTCCCTCGCGGACGTCGTCGCCGAGCTCGAGCAGCGGTACGGCTCCACCGGGCTCGAGCCCGACGTCATGGCGTTTCTCGACGGGCTCGCGGCCAAGGGATTGGTGACGTATGGATCCTAAGCCGCTGTGGCTCCTGGCGGAGCTGACCTACAAGTGCCCGCTCCAGTGTCCGTACTGCTCCAATCCGCTCGACTTCGCCGGCCCGCGCTTCCGGCACGAGCTCTCGACCGAAGAGTGGTGTCGCGTGTTTCGCGAGGCCAAGGCGCTGGGTGTGCTGCAGCTCGGGCTTTCGGGCGGCGAGCCGACGCTGCGGACGGATCTTGAAGACCTGATCCGCGAGGCGCACGGGCTGGGGCTCTATACGTCCCTCATCACATCGGCCTACCGGCTCACCAAGGAGCGCCTCGCGGCCCTGAAAGCGGCGGGCCTCGATCACGTGCAGATCAGCATTCAAGGCGCGGATGCCCAGCTCTCGGACGCGGTCGCCGGCACTACGTCCTATCGGGACAAGATCGCCGCCTACCACTACACACGAGAGCTGGGCTTCCCACTCACCGTCAACGTCGTGCTGCATCGCCGCAACCTCCACCAGGTCGAGGCGCTCATCCGGCTCGCCGAGTCGCTCGGCGCCGAGCGCATCGAGCTCGCCAACACGCAGTTCTACGGTTGGGCGCTGCACAACCGCGATGCGCTCATGCCCACGAGGGCACAGCTGGACGACGCATGGCGTGTGGTACAACGCGAGCGTGCGCGACTCGGGACCAAGCTCGAGATCGTGTGGGTGCTCCCCGACTACCACGAGCAGTACCCCAAGCCGTGCATGGGCGGCTGGGCGCGCTCCTACATGACGGTCACGCCCGCGGGGGAGGTCTGGCCCTGTCACGCCGCGGGCCGCATCACGACGCTCACGTTCGAGAACGTGCGCGAGCACCCGCTCGAATGGATCTGGGAGCAGTCGGACGCGTTCACCCGGTTCCGGGGCGATGCCTGGATGCCCGAGCCGTGCCGATCGTGCCCGCGCAAGACCCAGGACTTCGGCGGCTGTCGTTGCCAGGCGTTCCTCGTGGCGGGCGACGCGGGCCTGACCGATCCGGTGTGCACGCTGTCGCCCCACCGTCACCTGATCGACGCGGCGGTCGCAGAAGTCGAGAGCGCCGCCGCGGCCGCGGACTGGACCTATCGCGCGGCGCCTGCATCGCGCGTGCTCGCCGCGAAAGGATGACCACCGCGGCGATCGACGCCCGCGGCCTCGGCAAGGACTTCGGCGCGATCCGCGCGCTCGACCAGCTCGATCTCGAGGTCCGGGAGGGGGAGTTCTTCGGATTGCTCGGGCCGAACGGCGCAGGGAAGACCACCACCGTTCACCTGTTTGCCACGCTGCTCGCGCCGTCGCGCGGCACGGCGCGCCTCGCGGGATACGACGTCGTGCGGGAGGGCCTTTCCGTGCGGCGCAGCATCGGCCTCGTGTTTCAGGACACCACGCTCGACCGCGACCTGACGATCACGGAGAACCTGCGCTTCGCCGCACGCCTGTGGAGCCTCCCGGAGCGCGTCGCCGGGCCCCGCATCGACGTGCTGCTGCGCCAGTTCGAGCTGCTCGAGCGGCGAGACGACCCGGTCCGGACGCTCTCGGGCGGCATGCGGCGGGCGGCCGACATCGCCCGGGGCATCCTGCACGAGCCGCGCATCCTGTTTCTCGACGAGCCCACCGCCGGCCTCGATCCGCGCGCGCGCCGCTCTCTGTGGGAGCGCATCCGGGCCTTGCGCGCGGGGTCCGGCCTCACCGTGCTCCTGACGACGCATTACGTGGAGGAAGCCGAGCCGTGCGATCGCGTGGCCGTGTTGGACCGCGGCCGGCTCGCCGCCCTCGGGACGCCGGCCGAGCTGAAGCAGGCGGCCGGTGTCCGATCGCTGGAGGAGGTGTTCCTCGCGCACACGGGCCATCCTCTGGCCGAAACGGACGGCGGGTGAGCGCGCGGGCGGTGTACGGCATCGTCGCGCGCGAATTCCTGCGGTTCCTGCGGCAGCGCGGCCGAGTGCTGGCGAGCATCGGACGGCCGTTCGTGTGGCTGGTGTTCGCGGGCGCGGGGTTCGCGGCGGTGTTCGCAGGGCGAAACCAGATCGACTACCGCGTCTACATGGCGCCCGGTCTGCTCGGGATGGTCGTGATGTTCGGTTCGTTGCTCGCGGCCCTCTCCACCGTCACGGACCGCGAGGCCGGCGTGCTCCGCATGGTCCTCGTCGCCCCCATCCGGCGCAGCACGATCGCGTTCGGGAAAACGCTGGGTGCCACCCTGCTCGGTACCGCTCAGGCGCTCGTAGTCGCCGGTCTGCTGCTCCCCGTCGTCCACCTGCGACCCACGCTCGCGGGGGCGCTGCTCGGGCTGGTCGCGGTCGTCCTGTCGGGGTTGGCGATGGGGGCGCTCGGGCTGGTGCTCGCGGCGAGCATCCGCTCGATCGAAAACTTCGCGGGCGTCATGAACTTCGTGATCTTCCCGATGTTGTTTCTGTCGGGCGCCTTGTACCCCGTGCGGCACCTCGGTGTCGTGCTGCGCGCCCTCTCCTATGCGAACCCGCTCGCGTACGGCGTGGACCTGCTGAAGCACGCATTGCTCGGCGCGTGGGCGGAGGCGGGCTACGGCGGCGAGCTACCGGTGCCGCTCGACTGCGGGGCGCTCGTCTTATTCGCGATCGTGGGGCTTGCGCTCGCCGCCTCACTGCTCGGGCGCGAGGGCGGCGTGGCGCGCACGGCGCTCCGGGGCCGGTCTTAGGCCACGACCAGTCGGGTGATGATCGCGGTGATCACCAGGACGACGAGCGCGGCCCCGATGCTCGTCAGCAGCGTGAATGCAGCGGTTTTGTCGCGGGCCACTTTCATGCAAGGAGCCAGGCCCAGCGCGAACAGCCGTACGCTGTACAGCCCGACCAGCATCGCGAGGGGTTCGATTCGGGGAAAGAGCGCGAACGCGCCCGCGAGCCAGTACGGCGTACTCCCATACGCCGCGACCTTCAGGGCCTGCACGCGGTTTCGTTGCCCCCCGACCGACCCTCCGATCACATCGATCGCCATCGCCAGCACATACACCCCGACGAGATTGAGCACGTACTCGAGGACTCCGGCTTGCACCGCGGTCCCCGCATTCATCGGGATGGTCCCGAACGTCAACAGGCTGCCACGCTCGCCGAACACGACCCCGCCGATCGTTGCTGCCACGGGTCCGATGGCCGCCATGGGGACGAGGTAGCGCAGGTAGATCGGGCCGGCGCTCGTAAACTCTCCGGCGATCGTCGCCCATTCCTGCGTCGGCTGGAGCAGCAGGCGTTGCGCGCGGGCGAGCCAGCCCGGGAGCTTGCGCGCGGCCCGCGGTTTCGCCGCCGGTTTGGCGGCGGGCCGCGGTGGCGGCCCGGCTTTGGGCGACGTCGGACCACGCGGGGGCGTGGGGCCGCGGGGCGGCGGCGTGGGACCGCGAGGGGGCGTGGGACCGCGGGGAGGCGTCCCTCCGGGAGGGCGCGGGGGATTGGGCGGCTGCGGCGTGCGCATGAGCACACAAAATAGGAAACAGCGATCCGGTCGCCAATACGGGCGACCAGGCGCCAGGCCCCCGGCGGTCTGAACCCCTTGCGGCTTGGCGTCTTGGCGTCTGGCGACTCAGATTGATGCATGCTCATCGACGTCCATGCGCATTTCTACCATGCCGCTGCTCCCCGGGCCGACTGGCGCGAGCGCAACGCCAGCCGGCTCGCGGCGGGACGCAAGATCGGGGTGACGATCCACGTCGCTTCGATCCTCGGGAGCTGGGGCCGCACGTCGCCGATCTACTTCCCGTCGCCTCCGGACGTCGAAGCCGGTAACACCGCGCTGCTCGCGCTCCAGCGGGAGCAGCCCGACGTCGTGCGCGGCTACGTCACGGTCAATCCCAACCACACGTCGCACGCGCGCGCCGAGATCGCCCGCTGCCTCGGCGCCGGGATGGTGGGGATCAAGCTCGCGGCGAGCCGTCGCGCGACCGACCCGCTGCTCGACCCGATTTGCGAGCTGGCGCGGGAGCATGGGGTGCCGGTGCTGCACCACGTGTGGCAGCACCGCCGGCGCGACTGGCCCGGGCAGGAAGCGTCGGACGGGGCGGAGCTCTCGGCCCTGGCCGCCCGCCATCCCCAGGTGCGATTCATCCTCGCGCATATCGGCGGCGGTGGCGACTGGGAACACTCGCTGGCCGCGGTGCGCGCCACACCTAATGTCTACGTGGATCTGTCGGGGAGCGGAGTGGACGGCGGCATGCTCGAAGCCTGCCTCGCCGCCGCTGGCGTGGAGCGCTTACTCTGGGGAACGGACCTTACGATGGACACCGGCTGGGCCAAGCTGCGCTATCTCGAGCGGCTATTGCCCCCAGGCGAGCTGGAGCTGGTGCAGTGGAAGAACGCGGCGCGTATCTTCCCGCGCGGCGCGTTCCCCGCCGACTGATGCGCATCGACGTCAACGCCTTCGTTGGCGCCTATCCCTACCGGCGGGTGCCCGGTACCTCGCCCGACGGGCTGCTGCGCGCCATGAGGCGCGCCGCGATCGACGAAGCGTGGGTGAGCCACCTGCCGAGCCTGTTCTGGCGTCAACCGATGGAGGGAAACGCCTGGCTGTACGAGACCGTGGCGCACGAGCCGCGGCTCAAGCCGGTACCGGCGCTGCATCCGGGCGTCTCGGGTTGGGAGAATGCGCTGGGTCAGGCGGCGGATCGCGGCGCCCCGGCAGGGCGGTGCGATCCGATGTATTACGGACTGGATCCCGCCGGGCCCGAGATGCGGGTCCTTGCGGCGGCGTGCGGGGCGGCAAAGTTGCCCCTGATGATGGCCGTGCGCCTCGAGGACGCCCGCCAGCGTCATCCCATCGACACCGCCGCCGAGCTGCCCGCGGCAGCAGTACGAGCGTTGATTCGGAGCGACGAGGATCTGCGGCTGCTGATCACGCACGCCGACCGCGGGTTCATCGAAGAGGTGCATTTCGGATCGACTCCCGACGAAGCGGCGCGCCTGTGGTGGGATGTGAGCTGGATCTGGGGTCCGCCCGAAGATCACCTCGCGCTGCTGCTGGGCACGATCGGCGTCGACCGGTTCGTGCTCGGCACCGGGCAGCCGCTCCGGATTCCGGAGGCAAGTATGGCGAAGCTCGATCTGCTCGAGCTCGAGCCCCAGCAGCGCGCGGGGATCGAGTCGGAAAACGCCCGCGCGGGATTGCTCCGCTGACCGCCGGCCTCGCGTGGGGTGTGATTCCCGCCGTCCCGGTTCCGTTCCGCGGCCGGGAGCTCGCCGACGACGCGCAGCAGGCATACGCCACCTGGATGGCGGAGCACCAGGTCGCCGGCGTGGCCGTCTGGTCGCACACCGGACGCGGGCCGCGCCTGTCGCGTGACGTGCGACGCCGAGTGCTCGCAACGTGGCGGGCCGCGCTTCCCCTGAGCACCATCGTCGCGGGAGCGACGAGCCGCGAGATGGCGGTCGAGGCAAAGGCGGGCGGTGCGAACGCGGTGCTCGCCTTTCCGCGGGCGGACGATCCGGTCGGCTATCACGAGTCGCTCGGCCGGGAGCTTCCGGTGATCGCGTTCTACCTGTATGAGGCCGCCGGCGGCGTCGCCTACGACAATCCGACGCTGCACGCCATCCTGGCGCTTCCGAGCGTGATCGGGATCAAGGTGGCCACGCTCGACTCGGTCGTGACGTTTCAGCGGATCGCCGGGCTCATGCGGGATCACCCCGACAAGCTGCTGATCACCGGCGAGGACCGCTTCCTGGGCTATTCGCTCACCATGGGAGCGCGTGCCGCATTGATCGGTATGGGGGCGGCGCTCACCGACCTCCAGGTCGCGCTGGTGGAATCGTTCCGCTCGGGCGACTTCGGCAAATTCGTCCGCCTGTCCGGCGTGTGCGATCGGTTCGCGAGCGCGACGTTCGTTCCACCTATGGAGGGGTATGTCCGCCGGATGCTGTGGGCGCTCGCGGCCGACGGCGTGATTCCGGACGACGCGTGCGACGATCCCTGGGGGCCGACGCTGCCGCCGGCGGAGCGCGACGCCGTGCGCTCCGCGGTCCGCGAGGCGCGTACTCCGCGCATCACCCCGGCGTGAAACGCATCCCGCGGCGGTCGTTCCTCGAGTCCTGCGCCGCTGCGACGGCGCTCGGCGGGTCTCCCTTGCTGAAGGGCTGGGTTCAGATGAGTAAGCAACGGCACGTGGTGGTGGTCGGGGCGGGGGCGTTCGGCGGTTGGACCGCGCTGCACCTGCTGCGGCGCGGCGCGCGCGTCACCCTGGTCGACGCCTGGGGCCCTGGCAACTCGCGCGCCAGCTCCGGCGGTGAGACCCGGGTGATCCGCGGGACCTACGGCCCCCGCGCGATCTACACGCACCTCACGGCGCGCGCGCTCCAGCTGTGGAAGGAGAACGAGCGGCGCTGGCACCGCCAACTGTACCATCCCATCGGCGTGCTGTGGCTGGTGGAGAATGACGAGGCGTACGAGAAGGCGGCGCTGCCTCTGCTCAAAGAAGCCGGCCTGGCGTTCGAAGAGCTGTCGGGCGCCGAAACGACGCGGCGTTACCCGCAGATCAACTGCGAGCAGGTGCGCTGGGCCATCTTCGAGAAGGATGCCGGCTACCTCACGGCGCGCCGGGCCTGCGCCGCCGTGCTCGAGGGCTTCCTCGCCGAAGGCGGTGAATACCGCCAGCTCGCGGCGGAGCCCGGCCCACAGGTGGCCGGAGCCGAGCTGCGGGGCATCAAGCTGTCCGACGGCACCACCCTCGCCGCCGATGCATTCGTGTTCGCGTGCGGCCCGTGGCTCGGGCGCCTGTTCCCGGACGTCATCGGCGACCGCGTGCGCGCCACGCGCCAGGAGGTCTTTTTCTTTGGCACGCCCCCGGGTGACCAGCGGTTCACCGAGCAGGCGCTGCCCGTGTGGGCGGATCACGGGCGAGGTTTCATCTACGGCATTCCCGGGAACGAGTGGCGGGGCTTCAAGGTCGCCGACGACACGCGTGGTCCCCCCTTCGACCCCACGACGGGCGAACGGCTGCCCACGCCCGCGGTCCTGCAGTCTGCGCGCGAGTATCTCGCCTTTCGGTTCCCGGGCATGAAGGACGCCCCGCTGGTCGAGGCCCGGGTGTGCCAGTATGAGAACTCTCCCGACGAGCATTTCATTGTCGATCGGCACCCGGCCACGGCGAACCTTTGGCTCGTGGGCGGCGGCTCGGGGCATGGCTTCAAGCACGGGCCCGCCGTGGGCGAGCTGGTCGCCAAACTCGTGCTGACTGGGGAGGCGGCGCCACCCGAGTTTCGGCTGTCCCGCTTCGACGCCGGGGCAACGCCCCGGCGATAGTCGACGCGACCGTGCACGCCCCGCTCGAACGGGACTTCGATCGTTTCAAGCGGGCGCTGCCGCGCGACTTCGCGGCGCACGTGCGCGACACCTATCGCATCGATCTCACCGCGCGCTATCTGGGTGAGCTCGTTCCGCATCCCATCGGCAAGGGCTCAGGTCAGCTGTCCCTGAACCCCGGGCAGCTCGAAGATGACGCCGCGGCGGGACTGGCGTTCGCGGTGCTCAAGACGGTGATCGCCGAGGACGAGAGCGGCGCGCAGGCCATGGCGGCGTGGGCGATCCACGAGACCAAAATGAAGGTGGAGCGGCGCCCGACGGGCGCGGGCCGTGAGGGTTGGACCGTCACGTGGAAAGGGCGCGGCTGGGATCGATCGTTCAGCGATTACCTCGCGCTCGTGCGCTCCGGACGGGACCTCACCCGCGCGGGCCGCCTCCTGGTTGTGCCGTCGGTGAAGTACCATCTCCCGCGCCTCGGGGAGCCGTTTCGTGAGGCCGAGTACCGCCACACGACCGCCCGGCTGGCGGAGGCGTGGGGGGAGGGCCCGCTCCTCGTGGAAAAGGATTTCTCGCCGACCCTGGCGGGTGACGCGCTCGCGGACGATCGCGCGCAAATCCTCCGCTGGCTGCGAGAGGTGCCCGGGCGCATCCGCGCCGCGTCACCGCTCCCGGCGCGCGTTGCCGTGAAGCTCATGAACGCCCGGTTCGATGACCGGTTCCAGGTCGAGATGATGGCGGCATGTATCGGCGCCGATTCGCTCGTGGTGTTCAATCGGTTGTTCGATGCGCAGCGAGGCGTGGCGTACGGAGGCTGGGACTTGAGCGATCGGAACCTGAGGGTTTTGGATTCATACCGCCTTCGACCGCCCTCTACCGCCCTCTACCGCCCCCTCGCGGGCACCGGCAACATCTGCTCTGGCCGCATGATCCTCGAGTATGCCCGCCGTGGCTGCGAGAGCGTGCAGCTGCACACCTTCTTCCAGCTGCCCCTTTCCGAGTATGCCGCCACGCACGGGACCCGTTCCCAGCGGGCGCTCCACGCGCTGGTTTTCCATCCGCAGGACGGCCTGATCGCGGGGATGCTCGAGCTCGAGGCACGCGGTGAGCTCGAGCGGCAAGACGGCGAGCTCCGGTTCCTCGACGTACGGGCGCATGCACATCACACGGGTTGAGCTCTACGCACTCGAGCTGCCGCTCGCGGAGCCGTTCATCATCTCGGGCGGCCGGATCGACGCGCGCCGATCGGTGATCGTCGTGCTGCACGACGATACGGGGCACGTGGGCTACGGCGAAGCGGCCCCGGACGAGCTGCCGTTCTATTCCGAGGAGACGCTCGGCAGCGCGCGCGATCTCATCACCCGTGTGCTCGCGCCGCGGATCGCCGGTCGCGAGTTCGACGCTCCCGAGGCGGTGGACGCCGCGCTGCGTGAGAACGTGCGCGGCAATCCGTTCGCCCGGGCGGGGATCGAGACCGCGGCGTGGGACCTCGAAGCGCATCGCCGGGGCACGGGATTGCCGCAGCTCGTCGCCGAGCGGCTGGGCATCGCGCCCGCCGCGAGCTTCCCCTGTGGTGTCGCGCTCGGGATTCCGGAAGATCGCCGTCCCGACACCCTGACACACCGCGTGTACGAGGCGCTGCAGCACGGCTATCGGCGCGTGAAGATCAAGGTCGCCCCCGCGTGGGACGACGTCGCGGTACGTGCCGCCCGCGCCGGGATGGCCGGGACCGACTTGCCGCTCACCGTGGATGCGAACGGCGCCTACGACTGGCCCGAGCACGAGCCCGCGTTGCGCGCCCTGGACGACGCCGGCCTCCTGTACATCGAGCAGCCGCTCGCTCCCGATGAGCTCGTGGGTCACGCACGGCTCGCGCACACGCTCAAGACGCCGCTGTGCCTCGATGAGACGCTGCGTGACGCGAGGACGGCACGCCAGGTCGTGGCGCTGGACGGCCCGATGGTGTGGAACCTCAAGGTGCATCGGGTCGGCGGGCTCACCGAGGCGTGCCGCATTTGCCGGGTCGCGGCGGAATGCGGGGCCCGGCTGTGGGCCGGAACCATGCCCGAGTCCGGCATTGGGTCCCAGGCGGACGTCGCGGTCGCGGCGCTCGCGGCGTGTGTCTATCCGTCGGACGTGGAGCCGAGCGTGCGCTGGTTCGGGCGCGGCGCGGACGTGATCAAGCTCACCATGAGCCGGGACGGTCGCATGGCGGTGCCGGGCGTGTCGATCGCCCGATTGCTCGACGCGGGGCGCTTCCGTTCGGTGACTCGCAGTTTACATATAGACACATCATGATCCCCATTGAACATCAGCCGCGGGGCTACTGGGCGACCAATCTCTACACCAGCCCCCGCAAGCGTCCGAAGTCCGAAGCCCCCCTCAAAGATCTGCCGCCGCGCGCGGCCCAGCGCTTCAAACGGGCGCGCGAAGGCATCCGCGCGCTGCGGCACGTCACCGAGCAGATCGTGTTCATGGGCACCGCCTGGAAATGGGTCTGGATGTACGAGGTCGGCGGGCGTAAGCTCGGCTATCTCCATCCAATGGAGACGGGTCTCTCCGGCACGTTCATCCTCACCGAGAGCGAGGAGCGAGAGCTCGCAGTCACCGACGGCCTGCCGCGGGCCTCGCGGCAGGCCATCCGGGATGGCCGAATGGCGAGCGGCGTGCGGTGGTGCTGGATGGAATTCCCCGACCTGGATGCCGTCGACGCGTTCGTCCACGTCATTCAGGTGAAGCATCAGCTGCTGGCTCGACCGGAGTGACCGGGTTGTCGGGACGCAGGATGCTGCGCCCCTGCACCAGCGGGCCTTGTGTACGCTTCCGCGCTGGCGCTACATTCCGGCGCCCGCAAGCCGTTTCCTAACACAGACCGATACATTCGCCATCGAGCGCTCTGGATGACGAAGAGGAGTGGTGGGGTCGGGGCCGGAGGGGGCGTCGCGATCGCGCTGCTGATCGCCTTCCCGGTCGCGGCACAAACCGGCCAGTCCGCGTCCGGCTACAAGGCGCCCGTCATCAGCGACACGGCGCGGCTCCAGGGTCCCCGCCAGCCCATCTTCTTCCGCCACGACATCCACGCCGGCCA
>Ga0070697_100004146_pt1 | contig 11107 bp, 8 predicted proteins | sample KBSK1501metaG_FD_65475 | JGI IMG/M metagenome (GOLD analysis project Ga0070697, IMG submission 65475) | Corn, switchgrass and miscanthus rhizosphere microbial communities from Kellogg Biological Station, Michigan, USA - KBS K1-50-1 metaG | ecosystem: Host-associated > Plants > Roots >... | reverse complement strand
ATGCGGGAACGGGCGGCCCTGTTCGGCGGAACCTTCACCGCGGGTAATCGCGTCGGCGGCGGATTCGAAGTACGCGCCCGCCTGCCCCTCCCGCAACCGCTATGATCACCGTCGCGCTCGCCGATGACCAGGCGCTCGTCCGGGCGGGGTTCCGGCTGATCCTGGACGTCGAGGACGGCATCGAAGTCGCCGGCGAGGCCGAAGACGGCATCGCGGCAGTCCGCCTGGCGCGGGAGCGCCGGCCGGATGTCCTGCTCATGGACATCCGGATGCCGGTGCTGGACGGCATCCAGGCCACGCGCCAGATCGTCCGGCTCGGCGTCCCCACCCGCGTCCTCATCCTGACGACCTTCGATCACGACAAGTACCTGTACGAGGCGATGCGCGCCGGCGCGGCCGGATTCATCCTCAAGGACGCCCGCAGAGACCAGTTGATCCACGCCATCCACATGATCGCAGAAGGCGACGCGCTGCTCGCGCCGAACCTGGTGCGGCGGCTCATCGAGGATTTCTGCCGCCGGCCTCCGCCCGGACCGGAGCCACCCGTGGCACTGGCCGGACTGACCGAGCGCGAACTCGACGTGCTGCGCTACGTCGCCCGCGGCCTATCCAACGCCGAGATCGCCGCGGCCCTGTTCATCAGCGAGGCCACCGTCAAGACGCACCTCGCCCACACCATGACCAAGCTTGGCTTGCGTGATCGCGTCCAGGCCGTAGTCCTCGCCTACGAGACCGGCCTAACACGGCCCGGCAACATGACCAGATAACACCCCCGGGGTAAGCCACCGGGGTAAGCCAAGAGCGAGCGACCGGGAACGGACTGAGCGGCGGACGTGGCGGCCAGGCCGTTCTTGCCGCGCTCCGCAAGGCCTGGGGACTCCCGTCTGGGTCGGCGAAAAGCCGACGGTCTCTCACAGACCGCTCCCCCTACGCCTCACCACATCGTCGTACCCGTGTGCCGTTCACGCGGCCAGGGGCGGAACGCCGCCACCCGGGTGCACCTGCCGAATTCGCCGCGTCACCACGCAGGGACGAGCGTTGCGGGCATGCGGCCCAGAACTGGACGATACGAATGCCGTCATCACAGTCGGCGACCGTCGTGGCGGGCGTGAATATTCGGCAGGGAGGATGTGGTACCGCCGGGCCGGGCGGGTCAATCACGTTCGGTGATAGCCGCGACGATTCCCGTGGCCGAGTCGAACGCGGTCACACCATGGTCGTACTCAACCGCTAAGGTTCTCCCACTCGGGGAGAACCGCACCGCATGAGCCCGCCCGGGCGCCCGTGCGCTGAGGCACTGCGCGCCGTCGGGCACGATCCATACCGTCACGGCGCCATCCCGGCAGCATGCGGCGAACTGGTCGCCTGCCGGGTCGAAACAGACATCGAGAACCGAGTCACCCAGCGGCGGGAAGGCCAAGAGGGTCTGCACGACAGTAAACGATTGGGCATCAACACCGGTCGTGCAGCTGATTCACGCATCCTGGAGGGTTCTACGATCTTGTTACGGCCCTTGACTGCAACGACGCCGCGCCGCACAGGTCCATGTCGGTCCCGGCCAGCACGGCCACGTCGCCCACGGCCAGCTTGACCAGCAGCGGCAGGCGCGGCGGGAGCCTGGTCCCGCGCTCGATGCCCTTCAGCCACGAAGCGGACATGCCGACCAGCCTGGCCAGCACCGGCCGGGACAGCCCCCTGCGCTCGCGCAGGATCTGGACTCGTTCGCCCGTTCGCTTCCCGGCGAGGTCATCGAGCATGATCTGACCTCGGGGTGGTTCCGCTACCTACTAGCCTGCCTATGCTCCGCCGCAAAAGGTTCGTTGTCCCGTTCATCGATACGTCGTGTCCGCTTACGCCGATAGCCTTGCCGCGTGGCCGAACGTGACGATGACGAGCGCCGGGACGAGAACGTAGAGGCAGCCGCCGCCGCAGCAGGTGCCCTGATCGGGAGCATCGCCGGACCAGGCGGGTCCGTCGCCGGCGCATGGCTCGGCCCGAAGCTGAAGCGCTGGGTCAGGGGGATCTGGGCTGAGCTATCGGAAAGTGCACGGCAGCGCCAGACCGACGTGCTCTTCTGGGCCATCCGCGAGGGGGTCCCGGTTGACGAGATGGAAGCACGGATCAAGGCGTCCGAGAAAACGGAGCTGCTGGCCGGGCTCGCCCTGGACGCCGCCTGGCAGACTGCCTGGGAGAACAAGGTGCGCACGCTGGGCTGCTCCCTGGCTGCGGGACTGCTGGCCGAGGACGACGCCACGATCGACACTGAGCAGATGATCATCGCGGCCATCGCCGACATCGAGGCCCCGCAGCTTGCCATGCTGGATCTCCTGGTGGCCTGGCGGCCAGGTCGCAACACTGCTGAGCCGCTGATCAGCGGCCCGCTGGATCTTCCGAAGGATTCCCACGACCGCCCGTTCGATGACAACTGGGATGTCGCCTGGCGTGAATGGTCCCGCGAGTTGATCGCGCTCGCGCGCCCGAGCGTTGCCCCGATAGCGCCGAGTCTCCTGGGGACCCTCCAGCGTCATGGCCTGGTGGTCCAGAACGCTAACACCGACGAGACGGTCGAGCGGCTTCAGCGAGCGGTCGAGTCGGCGTTCAGCCAGATGTATGAGCACGTCCGGGCTGGAGGCGGTTACAGCACCCGGGGCGCTCCCAGGCTGAACACGCACGATGTTGCCCAGGAGCCCACGTGGTCGCCGACTGAGCTGGGCGAGCAGGTGTTCCTGCGGTTCCGTGACGCCGGGACGGATCTGGACGACGTGTGGACTGCCGGCCCGGATGGTGTGACCGCGCCGGGCGCGGAAAGCCCCGCCAGCGGGTGAGCTGGCGGGCGTCGTGCATCTGCCGCGTGATACTCCTCGTGATACTGGCGCGGATGTCTCCTTGTGCTCCTGAATGCCTCCCGGCTGATTGGCCAGCGCGCTTACGCCCTGGTCAGAGTGCCTTTAATGCCCCCCGGGTGTATCCGTGTGCATGCCGGGTGCCAGGAGTTCAAGTCCCCCTCGGACACGACTCATTGCCCCATATTGCTTTACGCAGGTAATCGAGGCGTAGCGCGCTTCGATCCTGGTGCCCAACTAACACCCTCTATAACAACCCGAAGAGGACGTCGGCCGGCGGCCCGCTCAGGATCTCCTCCGATATGCCTGCCGCGGACCTGGCATATACCTGGCGTGGACCTTCCACGGACCCGGCGTGCCCGGCCTTGCCGCCAGCGCACGGTCCAGCTGCCTGGCGGGGCAGGTTCAGCCGTGCCGCAGCCCGGACCAGGTCACCGTCCGCCCGCCACGCCGCCGCCAGCCCCAGCTGGCGGCCAGCTCCGCCACCAGCCTCAGCCCCCGGCCACCTTCCGCCTCACCACCGCAGGCCCGCAGCTGCGGCACACCCCTGCCGCCGCGGTCAGTGACCTCGACCCGGACCACGCCGCCGGCGGCCCGGACCGCGACCGTGACCGTCTCCCCTTTCGCGCCCGAGCCGCTATGCCGGACGCTGTTCCCGAACAGCTCGCTCACCAGCAGAGCGGCGTCATCCCCGCACGGATGCCCCGGCCCGAGCACCCCGGCCGTGAACGCCCGGGCAACCCCGCGCCCGCTCCGCCCGCCCGGCCGCCGTCACGCTCTCCCGAACAACCGCCCTGGCCATCATCACACCCGCCTTCCCCGCCGCCCGCGTCCCGGAAACCGCCCGGGACCGCGGCCGGACACACGGGGATGCACGCCCGGCTCGGCGGCCCGCGTCAAGCCGGGAAACGCCGCCGACGCGGCCCGTCCGTGGCCGTCCGTGGAACAGCCGACGGTGCGCACCGACCGTGATGGGGCACGAATCCCGTCCGCTATACGTCCGTGGACACCGCGACACGCCGCCCCGCAGCGCTACAAGACGACACACCACGGGACAGAGAAGAAACGGCCCGCATAGCCGAGAATTCCTAGCTAACGGGCCGTTTTCGCAGGTGGTGGCAGGTGTTGGGTTCGAACCAACGTAGGCTGAGCCGACGGTTTTACAGACCTCTCTCCCCGCACGAGTCAAAAATTCCGCTGACCAGCACATATGCACTGTGAGGCGTACTCTCGGGCCGCCCAGGTCCGCGTGTCCGGGGCTATGGGGTGCACTTTCGAGCCATGAACAGGAACGTGCCTGGCCACGGACGGCGGAGCAGGAGCGGTTACATTGACCGCTCACTTCCCCGCCCAGCGGGCCGCATTGCGGCGACTCCGCGCCCAGCGATTCGGCCGACCGCTCCCGGCAACGCCGGGCCCCAAAGTCGCTTGTACTGATCAGCTGATCTCGCGCACCGCCCCGCCGTGCAGGTGTTTTCTGGCTGCTAGTGAACCGCCAACCGAGCCCTGCAAGGTGGCCAGATCGTCCTAGCGTGCACCGTGATGGCGCGATTACGGTTGGTAGGACAGAATTATGCTAGCGCGGCTGGCTGCGGGAGGGTTCATGTGAGCGGGGATGTCGCCTCGCTGGCGGCGGAGATGACGCCGTATGTCTCGGCTGCGCTGGGTGCCTATGGCGGGGCTGTGCTGGCGAAGGTGCGGGATGACGCGGCAGACGCGACGGTTAGGCTGGGGCGCCGCCTGCTGCAGCGGGTGTTCGGGGTCAGGGACGAGAGGGAACCGCTGCCGGGCCCTCTCGCGGAGCTGGCCGCGGAACCACGCGATGAGGATGCGCGGGCGGCGGTCCGGCTGGCGGTCCGCAAGGCGCTGGCTGGTGACCCGGCGCTTGAGGCGGAAGTCCGATCGATGCTCGCTGCCGCTGGCGTGAGCCAGCAGGTCCACGCGGCCCGGGACGCCTATGCAGCCGCCCGGGACGTAGTCATCCACTACCACGACACGGAGACGGCGCGGGGACCAGCCCTGAGGCTGACACGACCCCAGGTGTGGGGGAACGTTCCGGCGCGTAATCCTGGGTTCACCGGCCGGGAAGAGCTGCTGGCAGTGGTGCGCACGCGGCTGCTTGCCGGGGACCACGCTGTCGTGCAGGGGCTGCATGGCATGGGCGGAGTCGGCAAGACGCAACTGGCGATCGAGTATGTGCACCGGTTCGCCAGCTCGTATGAGCTGCTGTGGTGGATAGCTGCTGAGCAAGCGGAACTGATCGGGGAGCAGTTCGCAGCGCTGGCAGACGCAATGTGCTGCGCACCGCCGGGAGCTGGTCAGGCCGCGATGCGGCGGGCGGTTCTGGCAGTGCTCCGCGAAACAGATACAGCGCTGCTGGTCTTCGACAACGCCACCCGTCCCGGTGATCTGGCGGAGTGGCTGCCCGGCGGGCGCGCGCACGTGCTGATCACCACGCGTACGCGTGGATGGGCCGAGATCGCGGTGCCTGTCGAGGTCGATGTGCTCGCCCGCCCGGAATCGGTAGCGATCTTGCGTGACCGGGTGCCGGGCCTTGCAGCCGCGGACGCCGGCCAGGTAGCGGCCGCACTGGGTGACCTTCCGCTGGCGATCGCCCAGGCCGCGGGCTACATGGCCGATACAGGAATGCCGGCAAGGGAGTACACCCAGCTGCTGGCGGACCGGGCGGCGGAGATCCTCGATCAGGCACGGCCTTCGTCGTATCCGCGGTCGCTCGCGGTAGTGACCCAGCTTGCTGTCGCCCAGCTAGGCGATGAAGACCCGGCAACTGCCGAGCTCGCAGAGCTGTGTGCGTTCCTGGCGCCAGAGCCGATCCCTGCAGGGTGGTTCAGTCACGCCACCGCCGTCCTGCCCGCGGCCCTGGCCGAGAAGGCCGCAGACCCGGTCGCATGGCGGCAGGTCCTGGCCCAGATCAGTCATCACGCCCTTACCCGCATCGACCACAACGGGCTGCAGATGCACCGGCTGACCCAGGCCATCATCCGCAGCCACCTGCCCGCCAGCCAGGCAGCTGCCAGGCAGCGGCAGGCCGGGGCTATCGTGGGCGCCAGCGACCCAGGCGACGGGATGTCCCCGTCGACCTGGCCTGGGTGGGCGCGGCTGCTGCCGCATCTGCTCGCCGTAAACCCCGTGTGTACCAGTGACGCTGCGCTGCGAGCCGTGGCCGTGGAAGCGGCCCTGTACCTGGTACGGCGCGGAGATGCCCGTGCCGGACACGACGTGGCCAGGCACATCTACTCCAACTGGCGTGATGAGCTCGGCCCGGACAACGCCGACACGCTCAAAGCGGCGATCCCGCTGAGCTATGCCCTCAGGGAAATGGGACGCTACAGCGAGGCCAGGGAACAAGATGAACGCACCCTGGCCAGCTACCGGCGCACCCTGGGCGACGACCACCCCGACACTCTCATCGCAGCTCACAATCTGGGCGCTGACCTGTACGAGCTGCGCGACTACCGCGCGGCGGCGGAGCTAGATGCGATGAACCTGGCACGGCGCAAGCGGATCCTGGGCGACAACCACCCGGACACACTCGCCTCAGCTGGCAACCTCGCAGGTGACCTGCGCGGGCTCGGCGACCCGACAGCCTCCAGGAAACTCGACGAAGATACCCTTGCGCGGCGCCGCCACGTCCTGGGCGACGATCACACGCAGACGCTGACCTCTGCCAGCAGCCTTGCCCTCGACCTGCGCGCCCTGGGCGACCTCCGTGCCGCACAGGCGCTAGATGAAGACACCCTTGCCCGGCGCCGCCGGATACTGGGTGATGACCATCCGCGCACCCTCACGTCCGCCAGCAACCTGGCAGGGATACTGCGCGAGCTCGGTAACTTCCGGGCGGCTAAGGAACTGGACGAAGACACCCTGGCCCGGCGCCAGCGAATCCTGGGCGATGACCATCCCCAGACCCGTGCCTCCGCCGAGAACCTAGCCGCTGACCTAAGAGAACACCGAGGCGGCCACTGAGGCAGAACATCTGCACAAGCCGGGCCGCCATCCAGCGCGGTCAGCGCTCGGTCACCGCAGTCCCACGATGCGAGAACGGGGTTCTGTGTTGATCGAAACTCGGCTACCAGTGCCGAAAGGGCTTCATGCCAGCCGACCCTTCGGACGCCGGGGCCCGCCGACCCGGATCATCCAGCGAGCCACAGTCCCGTCAGGCAGCCATGCCCCGGGGAACATCACGGTGGAGTCGGCCGGCACCGTCCAGATCGCCGGGTCGCAGGAGGATGTGACGGTCTAGAACGACCGCGTCATCGACCCGGCACCACGCTGAGTGATACATGAGGTCAAGGAGAACGCGCACACTGCCGCCGATCTGCGCACCGACGGGCACCTGACATTGCGACCCGTGGTGATGACAGAACCGGTTGATCGGCGCGGCTGCGGGTAAACAAGCCTCAGCATATTTACCGCGATCCTCTGGTCGACGCCGTGGCCTGTGCCGTGCGATGGTTAGGTAACGATCGAGGGGGTGGCGGGGATGCCGTTGGCGGAGGCCCTGATAGCGCTGGCGGCGCTGGCCGGGAACACGGTGGTGACCGCGGCGGTGACAGATACGTGGGAGGCGGCCAGGAAGGGGTTCGCGCGGCTGCTGGGCCGCGGCGATCCGGCCAAGACCAAGCTGGCCGAGGAACGCCTGACGGAAACAGCCGACCAACTCGCCGAGGCCGCCGGCGCGGATGTGGAGCCGGTCCGGGCGGCGCTGGAGGCGCAGTGGGTGACCCGGATGAGGGACCTGCTGGAAGAGGACCCGGGAGCCGAGGCTGACCTGCGTGCCCTGGTCGAGGAAATGCAGGCGCGGCTGCCAGCCGGCATGGTATCCGCGGCCGATCATGCGGTGGCGGCCGGGCGGGATGTGAACATCAGCGCTGATCGCGGCGGGATTGCTGCCGGGGTGATCCACGGGAACGTGGCGCCGCCGGACCCTACTCACCCGGGTCCGGCGGCGAGCTAGCCGGGCCCGCTGGGGACCGGGGGCCTGGCTCTGTCTTCGCCGACCGCGGCGGGACCGCGATAGGCCAGGTGGTGCAGCAGCGCCCGGGGGTCACCGGCAAGCCGGTGCGGCTGGCCAGCCCGCCGTCGCTGCTGGCCGGGCGCGAGGATCTGCTCGCGGACCTGCACACCCGGCTAACCGGCGGCGACGATCCAGGGCCGCGGACGGTGGCCCTGTGGGGTTTTGGCGGTGCCGGGAAGACCAGCGTGGCGCTGGCGTACGCGCACCGGCACCTGGCCGAGGTCGGGGTGGCCTGGCAGCTGGCCGCCGAGGATCCGACGGTGCTGGCCGACGGGTTCGGTCAGCTGGCCGCCCAGCTCGGGGTCCGGGATGTCGCTGATACCAGGGATCCTGTGGCGTCGGTGCACGGAGTGCTCGCCGCGTTCCCGCACGCGTGGCTGCTGATCTTCGACAACGCGCCCGACCGGGCAGCGGTGGAGGCGTTCCTGCCGCCGGCCGGGCCCGGGCGGGTGCTGATCACCAGCCAGAGCGCACTATGGTCCCGCGGGCAGGCGCTGGAGGTACAGGTGCTCGACACCGAGGTCGCCGCGGGTTTCCTGGCCGACCGCACCGGCGACCCGGACCGGCAGGCGGCGACAGACCTGGCCAGCACGCTGGGCGGGCTGCCGCTGGCGCTGGAACAGGCCGCCGCCTACGTCCAGGCCAGCGGGGACAGCCTGGGCGCTTACCTGGCATCGTTCGTGCAGCGACGCCCGGAGCTGCTCAGTCGTGGCGAGCCGACCGGGTACCCCGAGACAGTGGCCACCACCTGGCGGCTGGCGTTCGAGGACCTGCAGCAGGCCGCGCCGCGCGCGGCCGGGCTGCTGCGGCTGCTGGCGTTCTGCGCGCCCGAGGCAATCCCGCTGCGGCTGCTGCTGCAGCCCCGCCCAGGCCTGGCCGGGCGGCTCGGCGAACAGGTGGCGGTACTGGCGCCGCTGCTTGAGGACCCACTGATGGCCGGGGACGCGATCGCAGCGCTGCGCCGGTATTCGCTGGTCACCCCAGCCACCGACGGGGCGGTGTCGGTGCACCGGCTGGTTCAGGCCGTCACCGCGGATCAGATGCCTGCCGAGCTGGCTGACCAGTGGCGGCAAGCCGCCGCCGCGCTGATCGAGGCCGCCATCCCCGGCGATCCCGACCTGCCCGAGACCTGGCCGGTATGCGCGGTACTGCTTCCGCACGCCCAGGCGACTCTCGCTGATGACAGTGACGGGATGGCTCGAATGGCGCATTACCTCGGGTCGAGCGGCAGTTATGTCATGGCCCGAGATCTCCAGCGGAGAGTACTTGTCGCATGGGAGCGGGTCCTTGGCCTGGAGCACCCGGATACCCTGACCATCCGACATCAGCTCGCCACCTGGACCGGGGAGGCGGGGGATGCGGCCGCCGCCCGGGACCAGTACGCCGAGCTGCTGCCCGTGCGCGTGCGGGTCCTCGGCCCCGAGCACCCGGACACCCTGACCACCCGGCATCGGCTCGCGTTCTGGACCGGGGAGGCGGGGGACCCGGCCGCCGCCCGGGACCAGCTCGCCGCGCTGCTGCCCGTGCGCGTGCGGGTCCTCGGCCCCGAGCACCCGGACACCCTGACCACCCGGCATCAGCTCGCGTTCTGGACCGGGCAGGCGGGGGATGCGGCCGCCGCCCGGGACCAGCTCGCCGCGCTGCTGCCCGTGCGCGTGCGGGTCCTCGGCCCCGAGCACCCGCGCACCCTCACCACCCGCGCCAACCTCGCCACCTGGACCGGGCAGGCGGGAGACCCGGCCGCCGCCCGGGACCAGCTCGCCGCGCTGCTGCCCGTGCGCGTGCGGGTCCTCGGCCCCGAGCACCCGGACACCCTGATGGCCCGCGCCAACCTCGCCACCTGGACCGGGCAGGCGGGGGACCCGGCCGCCGCCCGGGACCAGCTCGCCGCGCTGCAGCCCGCCCTCGCGCGGGTCCTCGGCCCCGAGCACCCGCGCACCCTGACCACCCGCGCCAACCTCGCCACCTGGACCGGGCAGGCGGGAGACCCGGCCGCCGCCCGGGACCAGTACGCCGCGCTGCAGCCCGCGCTCGCGCGGGTCCTCGGCCCCGAGCACCCGGACACCCTGACCGCTCTGGGCCAGCTCGCCGGCTGGACCGGGCTGGCGGGGGATGCGGCCGCGGCGCGGGACCAGTACGCGGCGCTGCTGCCCGTGCTCGAGCGGGTCCTCGGCCCAGAGCACCCGGACACCCTGACCGGCCGCACCTACCTCGCCCGCTGGACCAGGCAGGCGGGAGAAGGCCCTAGCGAAGCGTAAAGTAGCTTCGCCATATTCACTCGTCTCGTCCGGCTAACAAGGCGGGCTGCGCCATGCAATGGTTGGGGCACGACGGGTGAGCGAAGGGGTTAGGGGATGTTGGAGGCGCTGAGCGCGCCGGCGGCGCTGGCGGGCAACACGGTGGTCGCGGCCGCTACCACGGATGCGTGGGAGGCTTGCCGCCGCGGTTTCGCCTGGCTGCTGGGGCGCGGCGATGCAAAGAAGACAGAGTTGGCCGAGCAGCGGCTGGCGGAGACGCAGGAGCAGCTCACCACCGCGGGGGGCGCGGATCTGGAGCGGGCGCGGGCCGTCCAGGAGGCGCAGTGGACGACACGCCTGACCGATCTGCTGGAAGAGGACCCAGGGGTAGAGGTGGAGCTGCGGTCGTTGGTGGAGGATATCCGGGCACAGTTGCCAGCCGGGGTGGTATCCGCGGCGGATCATTCGGTCGCTGCCGGGGGTGATGTGAACATCTCCGCTTCCGACGGCGGGGTCGCGGCTGGGGTGATTCACGGGGACGTGGCGCCGGGCCCTACCCGGCCGGGCCCGGCGGACAACTAGCCGGGCCCGGGCCGTCCGGGTCGTTCGGGCCCGGGTCGGCGGTGGCCAGCCACGGCGGGACCGCGGTCGGCCAGGTGGTGCAGCCGCCGCGGCCGGAGGTGGCCGGGCTGCCTGTGTCGCTGGGTCCCCGGCCGCCGCTGCTGGCCGGGCGGGAGGAGCTGCTGGCGGCCCTGGATGCCCGGCTGACTGGCGGTGAGGGCCCGTGGCCGCGGGTGGTGGCGCTGCACGGGCTAGGTGGTGCGGGGAAGACGAGTGTGGCGGTGGAGTACGCGCATCGGCATCTGGCCGAGGTCGGGCTGGCATGGCAGTTTCCCGGCGAGGACCCGGAGCTGATGATGGCGGAGTTCGCCCGGCTGGCGGCCCAGCTGGGCGTCCGGGAAGTCATGGATGCCCGGGACCCGGTGGCG